>JAESFX010000310.1_pt1 | contig 23316 bp, 21 predicted proteins | sample 9269501 | NCBI WGS metagenome assembly JAESFX01 (sample SAMN14515570, study PRJNA621655) | algae metagenome | isolation source: Desmonostoc geniculatum HA4340-LM1 and co-occurring heterotrophs from cave... | place: USA: Maniniholo cave, Kauai, Hawaii | collected 2009-07-28
GCAGTATTCGTCCACAAATTTTACTGTGGGTGCGGGTGGGCGAGGCTCAACCATACTCTCTGTCTGGTGTTTTTGCGATCGCTCCTAATTATACTTTGTCGAGAGTGATAAAAGAGGGTTAATCAATAGTAGGGGGAGTGGGGAGTGGGGAGTGTGGGGAGTGTGGGGAGAAAGAGAATTTATACTTCGGAAGTTGAATTAATGGAAACCAACTGATTTAAAGTTCGGCTGAGTAAGGAAGCCCAATACAGTAGACTTCTTGCATAAGTCGGGAAAAGGGAAAGGGGGAAGGGGAAAAAGTTCTGTATTGTTCCCTTCCCCTTTAACCTTTACCCTTTTCCCCCCTGTTGCAAAAAGCACTTTTGCAAGAGGTCTAGTCATAAGGATGTTGGGTTTTGCTGTCGCTCAACCCAACCTACTTTTCTGAATTCTTTTAGCGCAGCGGGGCGTAGCCCATTCTGAATTCTGAATTCTTATTTAATCTTCATCAAGTGCCGGAAAAGCTTCCTCAAATTGCCACAATCTATCTTTATTTTCAACGAACCAAATACGAGTTTCTGGAGTTAATTTACTCCAAATGTCTTCAGCAGGAACATGAGGAGATGCATATTGGTACTGCTTACCAAGTGATTTGAGATTGTCCGCTACACGACTGGGAATTCCGAATTCTTCCCAGTCAATTTTTATATTTCTCCCAGAAACTCCCGCTGTGGGATCGAAAATCAATTGTGCAGATCTGACTAAATCAGCAAAGTGTTTCGGTTTGAGTTTGGTGATTTCCTGAAGTAGTGATTCGTTATGCTCTGGAGACATTGTACTAGCAGTGGTGAAGATTAGTAGTGTGTTAAATCAGTCAACAGTTGAACGATTTTTCGGTTGGAAATTGTAAATTATTGAACACTAGTAACTGTTCACCAATAACTGTTTTTAATTCCCAACTCAAACTTCCATCGCTGATAACTGATTTTTGAACTTACTGGCAGAGATTTTTATCCCAATGTTTGTAGTTTAGTGCCGAGTCGCTAATTTCATTATGACTAATATTATTCAACTAGAACCGTCACAGCGGCGATCGCAATCAACATTTCATCATTTTGATCGTTGAGTTCCGGAATCGCTCGCCCTTGAACTATCATCCCCCCAGATTCTACAGTGAGAGTCTTCCGGCCAAATGGTAGTACGGCTAGCACTTCCTCTTCCCTAACTTTTTCTGGGTATGGTACTGCGACTTGAACTTCCACAATCATTTCATTGGGATGACTTAAACCAGCCACTTCCCAAACACCGGGTAAAGCATTATGAGCGATCGCATTGCGTACCGCCCTAGATGCTGCTACTGTCGGTTCTTGTCCATGCTGATCTATTCCCATTCCCATTTCAATTATCAACCGTTTACGCGCCATTGCAACCTCCGGCAAATTTTGCACCTTGGATCGAATACAAGCTATCTTAGGGCACAGCATTGCTCATAGGCGTCAACTTAAGCTCAAACGCCTGTCCCACATACCTTTTACCCCCCTTAATCCCCCCGATGGATTGGGGGGAAAAAGAAATCCGGTTCCTTCCCCTTTACAAGGGCAGGGTTAGGGTGGGGTGACGAGGTGAGTAACCGTAAGTGAATGAAGGGTTTCACGTTAAGTTGACACCAATGAGCATTGCTGTGCCCCTACTGTGTATCATCGATTGCATCAAAACGGGAAGTTCTAATCTTTATAGCAAAAACCTTGGTGGTTAGGACATTAACAGATGATAAAACCTAGACACAAAAAGACTTTTCACCCAGCGATGCACTGAGCTTGCCTAAGTGTCCCCAGTATTGAGTCCCCAGTCCCTTGCCATATCTACTCAAGGAGATTTCATCCCCTCGAAATCCTTAGAGCGTATGCAACAACCTACTCAGGCGCTCTGAGTAGCTTTTCATTACCTTGATGGCAAACATGGGTGTTTCCTGAACGGCAAAGAGAAACCCTTTTTCATCAAGGAAAGCAAGTTTGGAGTCCGTCTTGGCGATCGCTGTGTAAGTTCTATTTTTTACTCCTACAAGTATGCCCACACCAAAAACTTCGCCCGTCTCAATGGTTTCTACAACCTTACCATTGACTAATATATCCACTTCTCCTTCCACAATGCCGTACATAATATCACCAGGCTGTCCTTCTTCAAAGATGACTTCGCCTAGTGAAAATACTTTAGGATTGGGTTGTTTTTGAAATATACTGACTGTGACTACAGGACTTAGCATTAGAGCAACCCCAAAATTCTTAGTTTTTGAATGAAATCTTTGGATAGGCACCATGAGAACCCAGAAAAGTATACTACTTTCTGTTGGTTAACTCCAATCTCCGCAATATTTCCGATTGGTTAAGGATTGATTAACGAGTATTAAAGGTAGATTCATCCAGTTCAAATACTCGTCAACGTCGATTCATTGAGTTCAAATCCTCAATAATTGTTTCAAGATTGTTAAGAGAAAGACAGTCATCAAGAAAGACGAAGAACTTAAACAGACATTAACAATTCAAAATTCAAAATTCACGCATTAAAGACATTTTCAGTCAGAGATTTCAACCCCCACTGAAAATACGTTACGTATATAAGTAGGCGTCTTCAACCCTCGGATTTGGGATAAAATACAAAACTTTTCTTTTCCTAAACAGCGATCGCTTGCCAGTTAATCAACTAAGCGATCGCTTTTATTTCATCTACTTTGTAATTGCTGCTAGAATTGGTACTTCACTATGCAAAATTAAAAATCCGATCGGTTTTAACTGATGACTTGGAAAATTTAACTATGGAAAAACAAGCGATACAAGTAATTGGAGGTGGACTAGCTGGCACAGAAGCAGCTTGGCAAATAGCCCAAGCCGGAGTACCGGTGATTTTATATGAAATGCGTCCAAAGCGCTTTAGTCCTGCTCATCATACAGAACATCTGGCAGAATTAGTGTGTAGTAATTCCTTTGGGGCAATGGCAAGCGATCGCGCTGCTGGATTATTGCACGAAGAATTACGTCAGCTTGGTTCGATTGTAATTTCCAAAGCTGATGAACACGCCGTTCCTGCCGGTGGTGCATTAGCGGTAGATCGGGGACAATTTGGCCAAGATTTAACTCAAACTTTATCGAATCATCCTTTAATTGAATTCCGTCGGGGTGAAGTCCAAGCAATTCCTGAAGGAATTGTGGTTTTGGCAACCGGGCCTTTAACCAGTCCTGATTTAGCAGAAGATTTGCGCCGCTTTACGGGAATGGAATACCTCAGCTTTTTTGATGCAGCTAGCCCGATTATCGTGGGAGAATCAATAAACCGTGACATTGCCTTTATGGCATCACGTTATGACAAAGGTGAAGCTGCTTATCTCAACTGCCCAATGAATAAAGAACAGTATTTGCGGTTTAGAGAAGAACTCTGCAAAGCTGAACAAACAGAACTCAAAGATTTTGAACGGGAAACGGCGAAATTTTTTGAAGCCTGTCTACCCATTGAAGAACTAGCACAGCGGGGAGAAGACACCATGCGTTATGGCCCCCTCAAACCAGTGGGTTTATCCGATAGTCGTAACGATGAACGTCCTTATGCTGTGGTGCAGTTGCGCCAAGAAGATAAAGCCGGTCAACTTTGGAACATGGTAGGATTCCAAACTAATTTGCGCTGGGGTGAACAAAAGCGCATATTTCAGCTCATTCCCGGTTTGGAAAAAGCCGAGTTTGTGCGGTTGGGAGTCATGCACCGCAACACTTTTATTAATGCTCCTCAGTTGATGTATCCCACTTTGCAATTTAAGGGGCGTCCAACTTTGCTCGCAGCTGGGCAGTTGATTGGTACAGAAGGCTACACAGCTGCGGCTGCGGGTGGTTGCTTAGCGGGAATTAATGCAGCGCGGCTAGCTTTGGGTAAAGAACCGTTGACTGTACCGCCAACAACAATGATGGGGGCGCTATTTGAATTTATTAGTTCCGCTTCGCCCAAACACTTCCAACCAATGCCGCCCAACTTTGGGATTTTTCCGGAATTAGGTGTGAAAATCAAAAATAAACAAGAGCGTTATGGACGTTACCGCGATCGCTCTTTAGCTGACTTAACAACCTGGAAAGCTGATAATTAATCACTATTGAGCATTGGGAATACTGAGTGAGGAGTTATTATTCTCCCTCATCTCCGGATTCCCGATTCCCGATTCCCGATTCCATGTATGCCTAACGCGGCGATTACACCCCCCAGCAATCCCCAAGTACCATCGGCAAATACATTGATGCGATGAATGTAGGTACGATGATAAGCGTACTGTAACCGTCTATCATTAACTTCTGTTTGATTTACAAGGTTTTCCACATATTTTTCAGCTTTGATCAGTGCTGCATAATCTAGGTTAAACCAATATAAGGATACTCCCACCACCGCCAGTCCTGGAAAAACCAAGGTAACTAAGAGAATTGCTATGCGTGCATTCATACACCCAACCAGCTAATACATCTGCTCAATGCTGGCATACATAATTAGTATTAAATTAATAATTAAGCTTTTATCGATGAATCAAAGCGTCAGTGTTGCTCCCAAGCTAGAAGAAGACACTTATGAAAATCCTGCTGTTACCAAACAACAGTTATTTCTAAAACAATCAATTGTTCTTGCCTTGGAAATATTTCTAGCATTGCCTGTGGGCTTACTGCTAGCAAAGTTTCACATTGGTGGGATTGCTTGGATATTTGCTGGGATTGCAGCTGGTACAGTGGTTCTCCAAGGGTGTCGAGTTTTTTATGAAAATTCTCCGAAACCTAACCGTACTGCCAGAAAAGTCGGAATGGCACTTGTCGGCTTAACTGTTGGGGCTTCCAATGCTCACGCTAATCTAGCTAATGTTGCTTCTGGTATTCCCATCTTTATTTTTCTCACCTTATTTCTGTTGCTGAGTGGCAGTTGCATTGGTTACATTTACTCACGCGTCAGCAAAACCAATTTATTGACAGCAATGCTAGCTACAGTTCCTGGTGGTGTGGGAATCATGGCAGCGATCGCAGCTGATTACAATAAAGATGTTACCTTGGTTGCTTTAGTTCAAGCGATTCGCGTTACCTTAGTAGTTCTTCTGTTTCCCTTCATCGCTAGAACATTAGTTGGTAATGACTGGAATCTGCAAACGCTGCCCGTCAAAAGTACTTTGCTCAATTTCGATCCATCTCAACTAGGATTACTTTTATTACTACTCTTAATCACGGCATTAGTAGTTTATCCAGCTATATTATTCAAAATTCCCGCTGGTGATTTTTTTGGTGCATTGTTAATTGGTATTGGGTTTAATCCTTTGCTAAATTCGCTGCCTTTTGTGAGTGATATTAGCTTTAGTCCACCGCCCTTAATTAACTTATGCGGTCAAATGCTGTTGGGAATTACTATTGGTGAGTATTGGGGAGACAAACCCAACTTTACCAAGTGGACTATCGGCTATGCTTTCATGTCTGTGACAATGACCCTCGCCAGCGGAGCGATCGCTGCTATACTTGCCATGCAATTAACTTCTTGGGACTGGTTAACCTGTCTTTTAGTTACAGCACCAGGAGGCTCAGCAGAAATGATCTTAGTTTCTCTAGCATTAAATCATCATGTTGAAATTGTCACAACTGGTCATTTAGTGCGACTAATTGCAATTAACAGTTCCTTACCTCTTTGGGTGTTTTTGTTTCGCCGTCTGGATGAGCAACTTTCAAAACCTTAAAATTTCCCGCTCATATCCATCTGGTGTTGGTTCAATTTCCCATACTAAACCCTCTCCTGGCTCCAGTTCTACATCGATATAAAGCCGATCGCTAGCTTCTGTTGCTGTATCCTCATTATTAGGAAAAGGTTGCAAATCTTCGGTTAATAGTCTGAGTTGAAATCCCACGGGAATCATTGCATCGGGATTGGCATTTCGCAACTCAAAACGCCATACATTCTCTGTTAAATTATCTCTAGGAAATACACGCAACTCGTAGGTATAATCGGCGATGGCCAACTGTCGTGAAAAACATACATTTGATTCTGCGTTTTCTCGACTTCGCACACCACGAGGAGCTAATTGTAACGTAGTCATTCCCCAACCAAGCTGTTGGGCGAAATTTGATACTCCTGCTTGCAACCATTGTTGAATTGACCACTGTTGTGATAACCCTTGGCGGCGTTCGTACAACTGCTGACGCCAACCGCCATGTGCTAATAAGGCTCCCCAAAGTTCAAAGGGAATTGCTAAACGAGGAAAAACTACTTCAGCATTACCCAGCCGTTCTAGTAAGTTTTCTGCCTGTGCTAAAGGTAATTCTGGTAAAGGTGTTACTGAGGCGCGTAAAATTTCCTCTGGACAAAGTTGACGAGTAATCCACAAACCATTAATGTTTTTAATTAAGTCATTCTCATCTAAACAGTAAGTGCGATCGCCTCGATCGTACACTCCTTTGGTTTTCAATTGACAATGAGTTGTATACCCCCAAACACTCATCCAGCCACCATTAGGATTCACCAGTACTCCGATGTAATAATCAGCAACCCAATTGGGAATATCCACCCATTCCTGGGGTACGCGCAATTCTGCTGTGTCAATTGCCGTTGTGGGAATTAATACTAATCGTAACCCCTCACAGGCGATCGCAGTTCCATTAACAAATTCCCAAAAGCTAGGTAAGGCAGCTATTTGAGTCCAAACTCTCGCCCTGGGAAATTGCTCCTCTCTCAACCAAGGTAAAAATGCATCTAGGCACATTTGATTAAGATAACCTCGCCAGCGTCCACCGGATGAAGAAAAAGCTGTTAATTCCTCGGTGTGAGAAGATAGGGAAATTTCCAAGGTTAGCTGTTCTGGAATTGAGAGTACATCATAAGTCATTGTCAAGACTCCACTGGCGATGAGAGAACAAGAGGACGGTAGTGAGCAATCAACCATTCTTCTAGAGAATTGCTCATACTGTCGATTACGTCAGATGTCACAGAAATATGCAGTGTTTTTTGACTCCACTGAGCTAACTCCATTAGCAAAGTCTTTTTGATTTTAGTTAATTGGCGAGAAACTGTGTATTGCTTGACTCCTAGCTGTTGGGCAATATCTTGCTGGGTCAATCCGTGCTTGTAGTAAGTTTGCAGAAGTACTTGGGACGGGGTATCTAATTTTGCCAGTGCATCGCTTAAAATCCGATTAATTTCCGTACTCCGCAATGCAATATTTTCTGCTTCTTCTTGGATAATTATTTCATTTAACACCGATTCTTGAAAATTGTTTGTCAAGCGATCGAGCAAATCACCCGTTTCTTGTCCAGGTACGGGGATATCGAGGGAAACAGAGGTGGGATATTGATAAAAACGCACGGCTTTAGCACTAGCAATTAGCCAAGATTCCACACTTTCTAGAGTGCAAGCTGGACTAGAAGAATTGAGTTGACTCAGACGTTCAGTGTTGTAAAGTTGGGCGATCGCCTGTAATCTTGCCTTATCTGGTTTAATCAGTTTGTGAGCAGTTGCGATATCATTGGGCGTGTAAAGTTGCAAGAAACAATTCCAAGCCAAAACATAACGCCCAAGCATTTGCGATGGATACCCAGCCTGTTGGAGAGATTCCACCAATCGCTTTTGACTGACTTTGTGCAGCAATCCCCAGTCATTACAAATATCAACTTCTTGCTGTTGACGTAACAAATCTTTGATTAAATTACTAAAAGTAAATTCAGCATAAATTTTCAAATTTGAACTTAATTGCGGGTTAAAGCCTTTAAGAACTTTGTCAATGCGAGCGATCGCTGTTTGGAAAAAATCGGCGATCGAATGTTGACTTAGTACATTCATCTTCATTTTTCTCGCAACCCAGTAGCAGACTTCCTGCAAATAAGCTGTAATATGAGCAACAGCCATCGGACTTGCCTGCATTTGCCAAACCCGATGCCAGTAAATAGCCCAAAAGGTTTCAGACTCCTGCAAAGAAGATTGCTCTAAACAATTGTGCATACTTCGCCGCAGCTTGTTGTCAGTAACCCAACGGTCAAAAACATCACCTTTAAACCGCACAAATGTGGAAAAAAGTTCAATAATATGTTGTCTTGAATACATAAAATTTTTGCTTTTATAGAAATAGCGAATAAATTTCAACTACTTTCTTCTACTGATACTTCCCTGAAATTTAGCAAACTTTGTCGCTCAACCAACCTAATTTTATTGAACCCTGTTGCTATATAGTAGAGTGCATGATGACGGTACACAAATTTGTAGGGGCGCATAGCTATGCGCCCCTACGTTGTAACTGACGAAAGCAATAAATACTATATGCCTATGTGAGATTCTTTAGAAAAAATTATGTTCGCTGCATAAATATAATAATTGTAGATGATATCTAATGTGCGTCCAATTTACATATTTTATAGTTAAGACCGTCACTAATGATTCATTGGACAAATAACAAATGACAAATGACTAAATTGGTAGTTTTGAAATTTGGCAAAGGCAGTTTTGAGGCTGGGTTTCCAGTTACTCTGCAAATTGGAGAAGAAAATAGCCGCCCTGAAACTGAAGTTATCGGCGAACTACCGTCAGAGAAAGAATTACCGCTAAATTTTAATTGTTGGCAAACAATTTATCGTCATCTAGATTTTTCTGCTCGTCCCAAAGGACTGCCAAAACTCCAGAAACCAATTTCAAGTCAACAAGAGTGTTTACAAGCAGCAGAAAAACTGCGCGATCGCCTCAATCAATGGCTGCAATCAGAAACCTTTCGCAGCATCCGTGAGAAGTGGCTTGAAAAACTGCAAACATATGACCAAATTCGAGTAATTTTACAAACTGAAGATTATCAACTGCAAAAGCTTCCTTGGCATCTTTGGGAATTAATAGAACGCTATCCAAATGCAGAAATCGCCTTGGGCGCTCCTAGCTATGAAAAAGTGAGTTTTATTCCGAAATCCACAACAAAAGTTAAAATTTTAGCATTGTTAGGTGATAGTCATGGAGTCGATATAGCTACAGACAGTCTCAAGAAAAACCTCAAGGTTCTCTCTCAGATGAATCGTTGTTGAAGTTATCGCTTTTATCAACTTGGTGTCTTTGGCAAGAAATTATCTGGATTTTGGCATGGTCATTAACAGCTAGCAAAAAATGGTATTTGGTATGATGCTTTGACAAGCTTAGCCGAACTTCGTCTGACAAATTCCCAAGATTCACAACTAACTGAAGACTGGGAAAATCTACTCAAAGAAATTAAACTAGAAAAATTGGCAACAAAACTTCTGATTGGGACAAACTTTAGAGGATGTTTGAAAAGCGTTTATAGCTATTTTCATTTGAATGAGGTACACGCTAAGGTAGCACAGCTGTCATAGGTGTCAACTTAAGCTTAAACGCTTGTCCCAGATACCTTTTACCCCCCTTATATCATGTCCGGCTAATCACTTATCATTAAAATGTCTCCGTGTAAGAGCGTCCCCGTGTCCCCGCGTCAGCCTAAATCATAAGTCTTTTACCGGACATGATATTAATCCCCCCAATACATCGGGGGGAAAAAGAAATCCAGTTCCCTCCCCAATACATACGGGGAGGGTTAGGGTGGGGTAACGCGGTGAGTAACCGTGAGTGAATGAAGAGTTTCACGTTAATTTGACACCGATGCACAGCTGTGCGCCCCTACGGTAACCTGTACCTCACCAAGCTGCAATCTGCTGTAATAATACCCCCCTGTAGTCCCCCTGATGCTTTGGGGGGACGGCGATAGCCGGGGGGGGAATTATATGCAGCTTTACAAATAAAGGGTATTAACCCTTGAAAAGAGGATTAATAATATGCTCCTACAAGGCTGTAAGTCAGACTAGCTAATACTAATAAGGTAACAATTACATAAATAAATTCTCGCTTCATTAGAAAAACCAATAGAGAAATAATCACTCGTAAAATTGGAGTGGCAATTAATAGTAATAGTCCCAGTTGAATAATACCGCGTAGGCGTAGCCCGCCGTAGGCATCGCTACCTGATAAAACTGCTTGCACTACACCTCCTGGAGAGCGAAATTGCAATGGTTCTCCCTGAAAAAAGTGATATTCCGCAGGTTCAGCGCCGTGATGAATCAAATAGAGGATACCCCCCAATAAAACTACAGCACTAGCTATCAAAACCCCATATTTAAGCAGGTTACTTAACAAATATTCTAATTGTTGCTCACTTGATGTTTTCGTATCGATTTCCGAACTATCCGGCAATTCTGCCACTGTGCTAACTTGCTGTGGTTCCAACTTGTCAATATCAGAGTGTGAATTTTCCTGTGGTAAGGTTAGTGCAATTACTTTACTCTCTGCCTGTGTCGATGATGCCCAGCGAAAACCAGCATTCAATTTATACATTTTACAGCCCCCCTATTAAATTGTTGTAGACCATCTTTAAAGCCATTACCACCAGTACAAGACTGAAAATAGTTCTTAAAGTCTGTGTTTGAGTCCCTGCAAGGACTCGTGCGCCCAAAAAAGCACCAGGTAATACTCCCAACATTACTGGCATGGATAGTCCCGGATCGATGTAACCTCGTGCTAAGTAAACTCCAGCTGAGGCTGCTGCCGTCACACCGATCATAAAATTGCTAGTGGTGGTAGAAACTTTGAAGGGTAGGCGCATAGCTTGATCCATCGCCAACACCTTAAATCCGCCAGAACCAATACCCAGCAATCCAGAAAGCACCCCAGCTAAAATCATCATGCCAAATCCTATTGGTACTGAATGAACTTGATAAGACATCAGTCCATCAGGAGTTGGATAACTGTTATTGAGTTTTAGATAGTTTGCTAAGGGATCTGGGGGTTGATCTTCGGTATTTTCTATTCTGGGTCGTTGTGAAAGGTATGCTGAATAAATGAGGACGATCGCCAATACAACAGTGAGCACTTTCACAGACACAAAAGTAGCAATCATAGCACCAGCGATCGCACCGATAGTTGTCCCTACTTCTAAAAACATTCCCAATCGCAAATTGGTATAGCCTTTTTTAATGTAAGTAGATGCTGCACCCAAAGAAGTAGCAATTACAGATACTAGGGAAGCACCAACAGCATATCGAAGATCGACGCCAAATACTGAAGTTAATAAAGGAACAATTACTACTCCACCCCCTAACCCAGTTAACGCCCCTAAAAAGCCAGCGCTAAATGAACCAATCCAAACTAGTAAAGAAAATTCTAAAATTGACAAATTTCATACCTCTTTTTTTTACATGTATATCAAGATGCCAAAATAATTTTTGTATTCTTTAAAACTTAAATGCCAAGTTGGTTACTGTTGACAGGTTGAGTGGTTCATATTCTTGGGGAGGTGGGGAGATGGGGAGATAAGGAAAATAACTAATGACTAATAACTAATGACTAATGACTATTTAATAAATGAAGTAGAGTTAAGCTACCACTATCCACAATGATAAAAGTGCCTAATCCTATTAAGACAAAAGGCATAAAATCGTTATTGTAGATGCACGAGTTACTAATGCACCTACTAAGAAAGCTTGAAAAAGAATCCAGAATCCAGAATCCAGCAATCAGCAATCTTTATTGATCCGTCAGTCGTACAGAATACCTGGCTGAATTATGACCACTGATATTATGTTCGCTTGAATACCTATCATTTAGAGTAGAGACGTAGCACTGCTACGTCTCTACAAGGGTTCTCGATAACTTTTCGCTTTATGGGTAGAGTATTCACCAATTCTGAATTCTGTTAGCGTAGCGGGGCGTAGCCCATTCTGACTCCTGAATTCTCTATTCTGACTCCTTTTTATTCGTTAGCTATTAACTTTTTTTCTTCGGGTAGTAGCGTCGTTTCATCCTTGGCGCGTTCTTCATCTACAGATTTGGCTGTAGTCAAATAGGGTTTAATAATTAGACTGACACCAATTGCCCAAGCTAATACAACCATCCAACCGGCGAGAATGTCACTGGGAAAGTGAACGCCCAAATAGAGACGACACCATGCAACAGCTATTACATATAAACTGCCGAAGATGAAAACCAATCTACGCCAAGGAGTAGCCCAACTTAAGATGAGCAAAATTGCAGCCATTGTTACACTGGTCATTGCATGATTGCTGGGAAATGCAAAACTAGACTCAGGTGCAATTGACTCCCACAATTGCGGACGAACTCGATGCATGAATTGTTTTGCTATGAGGTTGATGATGAAACTTCCCACTGAAGCAGTGAGTATATAAGCTAGCGATCGCCAGCGTTTTTGAAGTAGTAATATTAATGCGATGGCAGTGACAATTGGTAACCCCGTCCAAGGTGAACCAATGATAGCTAACATCACTGCTAAAACATCAAGTTGGGGGTTTGCTGTGGAGTGAACTGCTAACAGAATTGGCACATCCCAGGGGAAGCCAGCTTCATTTTCCCATAGCTTCACTGCCAAGATTTCAAACACCTGCAAAGGCAAGTATACTCCGATTAACAGTAGTAAGAGCGATCGCCAACGGGCAATCAATAAATTTTTCAGAAAAGAAAGGGGTGATTGACTTTCTTGATTGGGTTTTTTAACACTTTGCATATTCTGACTCCTGAGTACTTTATTTCAATCAAGTATTAAATGTCATCTATTACTAGTTAATACTTTTAGTTGAATCTTGAGAAGTTCCACAATATTTACAGTACGGCAAATGTTTATAAGTAAGATGATGACAGTTTTCGCATTCTAAATATTGATAATAACCGCAATGTGGACAGTGGCGATCGCTACGTCGAATTTTCTTAGCACAATTGACACATAGTGATTTTTGAACTCTGTTAGCTGCTTGGACTTTAGCATTAAAGACAAATTTTTGAAAAAACTTGATAATTCCAAAACCAACAAGTGGAATTAGCAAGATATAAACATAATTGATTAAGAAAAGCAACCCGCCAAAAAGATAGCTAACTATATCAAATAGAAATTGAAATAGTGCCCCGATTTGGAGAAATTCAAATATTTTAACTAACAGCGGTATGAAGAATATAACTAGCAAATGCCAGCTAATTAATGAAACTAGTCCATATCCTCTTCCTTGGGCAAACCTGTGAACTGATAAGGCGATGATAATCAGTGGTAAAAGAAAAAGTGACTGAAAACCAAGTTGAATACTTGGATACCAAAACGATGCTTTTTGATAGCCTTTTTCAACTGTTGTAAATTGATTTTCATCCTGGATAAACGCAAGAAAACTAGTGCTTTCTGGTTTCGTCAATAATTGATTTTGAAGATTGGAATTTTCCTGTTTTAGGGTAGAAATTTGGCGGTTATTTCGGTCTAACTCCTGTTTCGCTTTTTCTGCACTGACTTGATTAATTGATTGTTCAGGAGGTTGACCTGCAATTTTTTCTAAAAGAGTCGAATCATATTTAGCACGAATATTGGCATTAGTTTGTTCAAGGTTACTTATTTTTATTTGTTTCTGCTCAATATTTTTGATGATTTGCTGATTTTGGGAATTGTTAATTTTATCTTTATACTCGCCATATTTTAAGCACGTTTGTTCGACTTTACCGAGATGTCCTGTTTCCCTTTGTTGATAGTTTTGCTGAAAACTGAATTGATTGTTTGGGCTATAGGGAAATGAAAGCTTGACAATCTCATAGTTTTTATCTTTAGTCTTTTGTACCCGGTAATTTTGCCACTCTGAATAACATGGATAAGCCTCTGCCGGACTGATGTGCCATCTACTAATATCATCGAGTCCTATAAAAACATTGATTAAGATAAAAATATCAATAAAAATAATGACAATCAAACTTACCTTATTAAGTGGTTCGTTGTTGATATTTCTTGATTTACTAAAAAATTGATTTAAAAGACGGCGAATTCTGGCAAACATCTTGTTTTTTAATAAATGGTAATTTAATCAAGATTAATTTTACGCGATCGCCTGTAATTCCAATTCTTTATAAACTTACACTGAATAATTCTTAACTATTTCTTCCTTTGCGTTCTTCTCTACGAGATGCAAGACGTAGCTTGCTTCCCAGGAGTATGCGTCCTTTATCGTTCGTTTAATAAAAATTAACTGTATTTCAGAGGAAAGTGGGTATAAATATAAGCTTTTGGGTAGCACATTTGTGCTACCCTGATTAAACTTATTTCGCAGCGAAGTAGGCTTCTAGTGCCTCAGAACCACCAATTAATTTACCACCGATAAATACTTGGGGAACTGTTGTCGCACCTGTAACCGCTCGTAAAGAACGTGTGGTAATATCTTTGCCTAAGGTAATTTCTTCGTAATCCATCCCATGTTCCTTGAGCATCGCCTTAGCACGAGCGCAGAACGGACAACCCACCTTTGCAAACAGAGAAACTACTTCTGGCTTGGCTGCTTGCGGGTTTAGATATCTGAGCATTGTTTCAGCATCAGACACCTTAAAGGGATCTCCTGGTTCGTCTGGTTCAATAAACATCTGGTTAATTACACCATCTCTTACCAGCATAGAATAACGCCACGATCGCTTACCAAATCCCAAGTCTGATTTATCTACCAGCATTCCCATGCCTTCAGTAAATTCACCATTTCCATCGGGAATTAGTGTAATATTTTCTGCTTCTTGATCCTTTGCCCATTCGTTCATCACAAAAGCATCATTCACAGAAATACAAATAATGTCATCGACACCATTTTGTTTGAAAACCTCAGCCAACTCGTTGTAACCAGGCAGGTGAGTTGATGAACAAGTGGGAGTATAAGCACCCGGTAAGGAGAAGACAACTACTGTCTTATTAGCGAATAACTCATCAGTTGTGACATCCACCCACTGGTTATTTTGACGTGTATGAAAAGTGACATTGGGAACTCTTTGTCCTCGACGATTAGGCAACATAATTTTCCTTCCTCAAGTAATCAATACCAGTAATATCCTAATTTAGAATTCAGAATTCAGAATTCAGAATTGGTGAATACTCCACTGATGAATGAATGGAGTTTTAATCAGTTAGAATATTTGAATTTCGTTTCGTCCAAAATAGACACTAATATTCATTATCTAGTTGGACTCCAATTCATTCTGAGTTCTGACTCCTGACTTCTGAATTCTTCTTGATAAATGGAGCGATCGCTGCTACAAATTCGGTTGTGTTAGCTACAGCAAATAGTTGCATAATTCCTAGTTTTAATACTTGCTAAAAAATCATCTGTGGATGAATCAACTCGTATCCAGCTTCTTTGAGCTTTTCATTAGATACCCAAGCATTATATGGACGGGTACTCGTGATGGAAGTATCCCATATAACTTTAGGTAAATTATGTTTTGCAAATAAGCCATCTAGCAAATCTCGACTTGTCAGATGTGCGTCATCCACTAAATTATAAATGCCTTGCAAGCGACGGTGACGGGCAAATTCGATCGCACCAACAATATCATCCAGGTGAATCCAATTCGTGATATCCTCGCCAGTGCCGGGACGGGTTGCACCAGAATATCTACCAAATATTTTCACCAATTCCCTGCCAGTTCCATAAATTCCTCCTAAGCGGAAGATACAAACCCGCAGATTTTCGCTAGATGCTGATAGCAATATATCCTCAGTTTTGCAGAGAATTTGGGCATTTAAATTAGCAGGTGCAACCGGTGTTTCTTCGTCTACCCAGACACCATTTCTGTCACCATACACTGCATAACTTCCTGTGTATATTAATTGTTTCACACTGGGAATATGCCGCAAGACGGAAACTACAGCATTGGCAGTTTGCAGATAAGTTTGTTCATAAACCTCCGCACCCTTTGCACCAACACTCAAAAGTACAACATCTTGATTTTGTAAAACTGATTTTAGCCTATCTAAATCATTACCTTTGGTAACTACAACTTTTTGAGCTACTGATTGTAGTACAGGAACACGCTCAGGGGAAGTTGTGGTTGCACTGACAACAAAATTCATATTTTGCTGCCAATATTGAGCAACTTTATAACCAACATAACCACAACCAATGATTGCAACGTTCATGGCAAAGTAGACGCAAATAAATTAAACTACTCATTGGAGAGAATAGTCAGAATTCAGGGATCGAAATTCAGGAGTCAAAACAGTTAAAAAATCATGAGAATATTTGATGAATGAATATATCAATCATACTAGACTCATGAACAATTCTGGCTTCTGACTTCTGGGTGCTGAATTCTTACAGAGAAGATTCTCGATTTAGGAGACTGAAATTCAATAAATTTCACAGTCCATATCCAAAAGTCAATAGCCAATAAGACAGGGAATCTAACTAATGGCTAATGACTATTAACTATTTTGCTAACTCGCTCTCAATGGCGTTAATTAATTCTGGTGAAGATGGGTGAATACTACTTTTAAATCGAGCTACCACTTCACCTTGCTTATTCACTAAAAATTTTTCAAAATTCCAAGCAACAGCCTCCGATGGCTCAACAGCTTTGGTAAGTCGCTCATAAAGTGGGTGCTGCTGTGAGCCTTTGGCATGAATTTTATCGAATAATTCAAAGGTAACACCATATTGACTTGTGCAGAATTTCACAATTTGTTCATTGCTTCCGGGTTCCTGGTCCCCAAAATCGTTACAGGGGAACCCCAAAACACGTAACCCGGCTTCTTTGTACTTTTGGTTCAAGTCTTCTAACCCGTTGTATTGGGATGTATAACCGCAGTAGGAAGCCACATTCACGATTAAAAGTACTTTTCCTGCGTAGTCGTTTAATTGTTTGTCTTGACCGTTGATGGTTTTGACCACGATATCAGAAATTGCGTTACTCATCTGGAATCGGAATAGATAGGGAATATTGCCAAGTTTCCCATATTACAGGTACTTTGAACTCGGTTTAGTTGAGAAAAATAGTAGTTGGGTAGGGAATGGGGAATGGGGAATGGGGACTGGGGACTAGGAAATAAATAATTTAGTATTCGTAGGGTGCGTTACGCGAAACGCTAACGCACCCTATGGCGTGGCAAGATTAAAATGTTGCAATAAATTTTCTTGTAGTGTCAAATTTTCAGCCCGCACCGGACGGGCGAGACGCCCATCCCACAAGAGGAAAGCCAATACACTATTTTAGCCTTGTCACACTAGTACGTATCTTTTCAAAAATCAAATAGTAGTCCTATATTTAGGTAGGACTTACGGAACAACTCTCTGAAACTCTTATTCCTCCGTGTCCTCTGCGTCCTCTGTGGTTTGATTTTCCGTTACCTGTGCGTAAGTCCTGTTTAGGAATACTTTCTCAATACCCAATACCCAGTCCCTTAACTAGCGATCGCCTCTAAGTAAACTTGTGATAACCTGTTTGTAAATTGCTCGATTAATCCGCTATTTCCGGAGAAATTCTGGAAATCTGCGTCACTTTTAATCCAAAAATCAATACCTTAGTACAGCCCAAGTACCAGCCTTACTCATCCGCGACCACGGTGTTACAGTTTGGGCATCTTCCCCTGAGTCTGCCCGTAATTACATTGAGTTGGTAGAATACATTTTTCGCTACATGGTAGCTGGTTGGAGAGTGGGGACTGGGGATTGGGGAGACGCGGGGACGCGGGGAATGACAAATGACAAATAACAAATGACAAATGACAAATGACTAACCAAACTATTCGCGTTATTGCCCGTGTTATTGCTTTGCCTAACAAAGTAGAAGAACTTAAAGCTGTATTGTTGGAGCTCATTGAACCAACCAGACAGGAACCAGATGCAATCAAGTATGAACTTTTGCAAAATCAGTATGACCCAACAGACTTTACTTTTGTGGAAGAGTGGACTTCTCATGAAGCCCTGAATACTCATATGGACTCACCCCATTTCCAAGCGGCAGCAGCCAAATTGGAAGGTTTGGTGGCTGCTGCACCAGATATCCGCCGTTACCATCTTTTGGCATAAGACAAACTTTACTGGTGTAGGGATCAATCTTTCCTGTAGAGTTTAAGCCTTACTTACGTATAACTTTACAAAAATTTTATAATACTTGTAGTGTTAATTCCACTTGTAATTATTATCCTACTTAGCTTTTAGTCTATTTTTAGTTAAGTTTAAAATATATTTTTTACGTAAAAATACAATATTCTTCGGTAGAAAATATAGATTCGGTATTAATATCCACATGTAGTGCAAAAATACAGTTAATTGCTTACTCAAAGCTTGAAAAAAAGCAAAACCAAGCTTTAGTCATTTCAAAAACCACACAAGTATGCAAACCCCATGTAAGGCTGAGTAAGTACATATTGTATTGGGATGCCCTACCCTAAGCTGTTGCACATTTGACTAGCATAATCGGTTAGCTGAAACTGTTGCATAATTGTGTGTTTTTAACAGAATGTACATCAGCTTTAGCTTGTTACATACTAATCAGATTTGCATACTTATTGAAATAGTGTGCTAATCAATAGGCCTTATTTTTTGGAGAATTAACTTCATGATTAACATAAAAAACCTCTCAATGACTGTTGCTGGATTATCATTGATGACAATAGGTACAGCTTTAGCTAGCGCCCCTGCGGCCTTAGCGGCAGTCATTGACTTTGATAGTTTGTCCGATTTTGAGATTGTTGATAACCAATTCCTGAGTCTGGGTGCAGACTTCAATGGAACAGCATCAATTCTCCAATTAGGATCGAGCTTAAATGCTCAATTTCCACCCGTATCAGGTAATAATGTAATTTATGACAATCCTTCTTTGGGTAGTGGAATAATCCGCATTGATGCTATCGATTCTTTTTGGTCATCTGTGGGTGGTTTTGTGACTGGAAACACAAATGTTACTTTGACTGCTTATAATGCTAGTAACTCTATTTTGGGTACAGCATCAACGGGCGGAGCTAACTTTGATGGTGCTGGTACAGGGTTATTACCTAATATATTTCTCAGCATCACTTCTCCAGATATCTCCTATGTTACATTTGAAGATAGTGGAAATACTTACACTATTGATAATTTTACATTTACCAAATCTGTTCCTGAACCCAGCGTTATGTTAGGGACATTATTGACATTTGCTGCTTTTAGTGCTAACTCTCTCCGCAAAGGAAAACGTCAGCAAGTTACAACGAAATCTTAGACTAGCTATCTGTTGATTTTTGCTCTAGCCTCTCATTTTGGGAGGCTATTTTATTTAAAATTGATATATTAAGTTTCAAGATTGAAGCGATCGCTCCAGAATCAAGGCAACATTCTGAAGTATCTTGAACAGCAAGGCCTTAGTCGAAAATTGAAAGCTGCAACATCTATGTGCCAATTGCTTGGAATGAATTGCAACGTCCCAACGGATATTTGCTTTTCTTTTGAAGGTTTTTCTGCACGCGGAGGAAAAACAGATCATCATAGCGATGGTTGGGGCATTGCTTTCTTTGAAGGAAAGGGATGCCGGATGTTTTTAGATGCCCAACCTTCTGTTGCTTCTCCGGTAGCGGAGTTTGTACGGAGTTATCCCATCCACTCAACCCATGTCATAGCCCATATCCGCAAAGCCACTCAGGGTGAAGTTGCCTTACATAACTGCCATCCTTTCCGCAGGGAATTGTGGGGTAAGTATTGGGTATTTGCCCACAACGGTAATTTACCAGATTTTCATCCAGAAAATATGGGCTTTTATCAAGCTGTAGGTGATACGGATAGCGAAAAAGCATTCTGCATGATGCTAGAAACATTACGAGAACGCTTTCCTGAAGGTGAGCCTTCCATTAAAGAACTCTATTCTGTGCTACAAGAAATTACTGATGTAATTGCCAGTTTAGGTATATTTAACTACTTGCTATCAGATGGAGAACACTTTTTTGCTTATTGCTCAACCAAACTCAGCTACATTGTACGCCAAGCGCCCTTTGCTGCTGCCCATTTGATTGACCAAGATATGACCGTGGATTTTCGGGAAGTGACTACCGAACGCGATCGCGTCGCCGTCATCGCTACTACTCCCCTGACTGACAACGAAGTTTGGACACAAATCCAACCCGGAGAATTGCTAGTATTTCAGGACGGGTTACCCCTAAAATATGCCCCTAGTTAACAGTGGGTGTAGGTTGGGTAAACTGATAATATTACTCAACAAATGCTCTGGTAGTTTTCTTGAAAATATCCGATCTAGCAACCACAATTTGATTTTGTTCAAATCGCAAGCCTAAGGATTCCCGATTTATTTTAGAAGTCGGGAATCTTATTATTTACTAATATTTATAATTACTATATTTCGTAGATAACACCTACATAGGTAGGGGCGTACAGCTGTACGCCCCTACAGTCAATTCGTTGCAAAAATATTTAAAAATTACATAACAACAATTTTACGCATTATCGTATTTTGCTGCAATTCACCTACTGAAAAACCGTTATAGGTTACCAACTTTTGAGAATAAATATACCCAACTTAGTTGTTACCAATTTATTTTTAAATCTATACCATTTTAATTGGTATAAAAATTAGATTTACATCCAATTATAACTGTATTAATATAGTAAAAATTAATGTGATAAATCTCATAGCTCAAAATATATATTGGCTATTATAAGCATTATTAAAAAATGTATTGCTCAGAGGATGTTTTAAAAGTCATGATTGATGTATCAAATATTTTTTACCCCACCCTAACCCTCCCCTTATAAAGGGGAGGGAACTAGATTAGATTAATATCCGGTCTCCCCCCTTTATAAGGGGGGATTAAGGGGGGTAATCATTCTATTAAAATCACAGCCAACCACTTTTAAAACATCCTCTAACAAAAAAATTATTTATTATGGCTGATACTGAATTACTATCGCTCATAGCAATTTTCTTTATAACAAGTGTCATAAGCGTCATTACAGGAAGCACTTCTTTAATTACCGTCCCTGTAATGTTGCAATTTGGTATTGAACCGCGTACTGCTCTTGCTACCAATATGCTGGCATTAACCTTTATGAGTGTTGGTGGTACATTGCCTTTTATTGGTAAAAAATTAATTGACTATAATCGCTTACCAATAATCATTTTGCTAACAATTTTAGGTTCAATTATTGGTGCGTTACTCGTTTTAGTTATACCTGCAAAATCGATGCCTGCAATTATCTCGATTTTGATGATTGTAGTTGCTATATTTTCAATTGCCAATCGTCAGGCTGGAATCATTCCAACAACAACTAATCCATCACCAATAATAGAAATTGGTGGATATATAACAACCTTTGTGCTTGGTGTTTATGGTGGTTTCTTTAGTGGCGGCTATGTCACAATGCTGACAGCAGCTTATGTCAGCTTATTTCGGATGACATTTGTTCAAGCGGTAGCAAATACAAAGTTGATTAACATTTTTTCTTCGCTGATTGCCACCATTATTTTCTTAACACAGGGAATAGTCGATTACAAGCTTGGTATTATTCTCAGTATTACTATGTTTATTGGCGGAATATTTGGATCGCAGGTTGCCCTTCAACTCAACAACATCTGGTTGCGACGTATATTTATCACCACAGTAATTGCCCTTGGACTCAAGACCTTACTTGATTTTTCTGCACTACGTTAACAAAAGGCGATCGCTAAATATCGCTAAATATAGCAGTTCTCATTCAGATGCGGTACAAAATTATATGGCAAGGTGTAAGGGCACGGCACTGCCGTGCCCCTACGGGCGTACTTCACTAGACTGGGAAACACTATATAGATTATCCGCAGTGAATTTTTTCCATGTCTATCAGGAATTACGCAATATGTGACTAAAAACCTTATTCTTGCCTAGCGGTAATTCATGTAGACGCAAAGCGTCTTCCCGCAGGGTATTACCGCTACGCAAGAATAAATTAATTAATTTATTTGCTAGCAAGTTGCTTGATAAACTCGCTAACTAATTGTAATGACAATTTAATTCAAACTCAAAGTATTTGTAATTGCTCATAGAACTGATAAAATCACCATATTGTCGATAGACAATATGAGGTTTTTGTGTATTTGTAACAAAATTGCGGCAAAAATCTAGTAATATACTACAGTATATAACTGTATTCCCATCCAGTAAGTGTAGATTTAGCGGAGGAAATTAGGATGAGTTTGTGGCAGCGCCCACTGAAAATATTACAAGCGATGCCTCCGGCAGGCTACGCCTACGCTGAACATAGAATCAATCGGTTCAGACTGAATTCGCTCAAAAGTTTTGTATCGTTATTTTTGGTAGGGGCTTTATTGAGTGTGGCGCTTGCCGCCTGCTCCGGTGGGAATGAGAGCAACTCTTCCACAGAAAACCCTACTGCTAGTCCTGTGGCTGCAAGTAAGGATAATGTGGAATTAACCCTCGTTTCCTTTGCGGTTACCAAAGCCGCTCACGAAGCCATCATTCCTAAATTTGTAGAACAGTGGAAGAAAGATCATAACCAAACTGTCACCTTCAAGCAGAGTTATGGCGGTTCTGGTTCTCAAACTCGCGCCGTCATTGATGGCTTGGAAGCAGATGTCGTTCACTTAGCATTAGCAGGAGACACCACAAAAATTGAGAAAGCTGGATTAATTCAGCCAGGATGGGAAAAAGAAGTTCCTAATAATGGTATTGTCTCCAAATCTGTGGCAGCGATCATAACTCGCCCTGGTAACCCGAAAGGCATCAAAACTTGGGAAGATTTGGTAAAAGGTGATGTAAAACTGATTACTGCTGACCCGAAAACCTCAGGAATTGCTCGCTGGAATTTCTTAGCACTTTGGAACTCCGTAATTAAAACAGGTGGCGATGACGCTAAAGCAACTGAATTTGTCACCAAAGTTTACAACAATGTCCCAATCCTAACTAAAGACGCGCGGGAAGCCACCGACGCATTTGCTAAACAAGGTCAAGGAGATGTGTTAATTAACTACGAAAACGAAGTTATTCTAGCGCAACAAAAAGGCGAGAAAGTTGATTATGTCATTCCCGATGTGAATATATCCATCGACAATCCCATCGCTGTAGTAGATAAAAACGTCGATAAGCATGGAAACCGGGAAGTTGCTGAAGGTTTTGTAAAATTCCTCTATACTCCACAAGCACAAGAAGAGTTTGTTAAATTAGGATTCAGACCTGCAAATGAGGAAGTAGCCCAAAGTAAAGCAGCTACAGATAAGTTTCCTAAGGTAAAAACTTTAGGTACTGTTCAGGACTTTGGTGGTTGGGAAGAAATTGATAAAAAGTTCTTCGCAGATGGGGGCGTGTTTGATAAGATACAAGCCCAAAAGAAAAGGTAATTAAAAAGAAGAATTCAGAATTCAGAATTCAGGAATCAGAATCAAAAATTGTAGACCACAAAATTTTCAATTACAGCAATTTTCAGGTAATTGAACCACAAGTTACGGTAATATCGAGCTAGAGTGATTGTTTTATTAGATGCCAGTATCTTACTCAGAGGATTTGCGTCGTCGCGTGATTACAGCTTGGGAAGC
>JAESFX010000311.1_pt1 | contig 23287 bp, 25 predicted proteins | sample 9269501 | NCBI WGS metagenome assembly JAESFX01 (sample SAMN14515570, study PRJNA621655) | algae metagenome | isolation source: Desmonostoc geniculatum HA4340-LM1 and co-occurring heterotrophs from cave... | place: USA: Maniniholo cave, Kauai, Hawaii | collected 2009-07-28
CGCTCGCAATGACGGCTACTCCAGCGGCTCGGTCCCCGCGATCTCGATCCCGAACCCGCTCAGGCCCACGAAGGAGCGCGGCGAGGAGGCGAGGTTGACGATCGAGCCGACGCCGAGATCGCGCAGGATCTGCGCGCCGAGCCCGACCTCGCGCCATTGCTGCGAGCGCAACGCATCCGAGCCGTCCTCGACGCTCTTGATCGGCACGCCGGCCGAGCCGTCGCGCAGATAGATCAGCACCCCCCTGCCGTCCTTCTGGAAGCGCTGCAGCGCGCACTGGATCGCCGCGCCGCCACCGAGCACGTCGCCGACGACGTCGGCGCGGTGCAGCCGCGCCGGCACCTTCTCGCCGTCGCCGAGCTTGCCCATCACGAAGGCGAAATGCTGCGTGTCCTCGAAGGGCGTGACGTAGACATGGCCCGTCATTTCGCCGAACGCCGTCTTGAGCGGGAAGGAATGGACCCGCTCGACCAGCTTTTCGCGGAGCTGGCGATAGGCGATCAGGTCGGCGACGGTGATCTGCCGCAGATTGTGCTTCCGGGCGAAGGCCGCGATCTGCGGCCCCTTCATCACCGTGCCGTCGTCGTTGGCGAGTTCGCAGATCACGCCGACCGGCGGCAGCTCGGCGAGCTTGCACAGATCGACGGCGGCCTCGGTATGCCCGGAGCGCATCAGCACGCCGCCATCCTTGGCGATCAGCGGGAAGACATGGCCGGGCCGGACGAAGTCCGCCGCGCCCATATTGCCGTTGGCGAGCGCGCGCACCGTGTTGCAGCGCTGCTCGGCCGAGATGCCGGTGGTCAGCCCGTGCTTGACGTCGACCGTGACGGTGAAGGCGGTGCCGAGCGGGGCGTCGTTGCTCGACACCATCGGGTCGAGCCGCAGCCGCCGCGCTTCCGATCCGGTCAGCGGCGCGCAGACGATGCCGCAGGTGTTGCGGATGATGAAAGCCATTTTCTCCGGCGTGCAGAGCGAGGCGGCGACGATCAGGTCGCCCTCGTTCTCGCGGTCGTCGTCATCGGTGACGATGACGATCTCGCCACGCGCGAAAGCCTCGATGGTCGCGGTGACGTTGCCGGCGTTGGCGTGGACGGACATGGCGGGCTCCTTCGGCGAAGCGAGGCCGAGAAAATCATTGGGGGTGACGGCGCCGCCCGTGGCGGCTGCGATGCGCTCGGCGCTCTCGCGCGAGATCCAGGCGGAGGGATCGTTGCAGAGCGCGGTGACGCTGGCCGGCGACAGCCCGACCCGCCGCGCGAAGGCGCTGCGGCCGGTGTTAGTCTGTTTGAGCCAGGCGTCGAGCTTCATGCCGGGAAGCTAATGCAGTGGCGCTTCAGTTACAATGAAGCATCGCAAAATTTCAATCAGACTGAATGATTCAGTGGTCAGGCTCCGTCGATCAGGGCGACGAATTCGGCATCCTCACCGAACACCGCCAGATCATCCTCGCCAGCCTCTCGTTCTGCTTGGGACGGGCGGAACATGGACCTCAGGAGGATGCGCTCCGATGCGTTGACGTCCGGGCGCATTGCGATGAGCGCGCGTATCGCCTCAATGGCCTGAACACGCAAGACGTCCTGACCTTCGCTTACTCCTGCCTCTTTGAGCCATTTGACGTTCTGGCCGAAGGCTGCGGCGCGCCATAGATAAACGCTGGGATCGACGACCGGGTTTTGCTTGATTAGCGCGTCGGAAAGCGCGATTGCCTGCCTGAAGCCTTCGGGTGCCGGCAAGTACAGAGCGGTCAGAATCCCCCGGTGCAGCATGCCGATCCTAGCATGCGTCGTGCTGGCCTTGGCGGCTCCCTCAAGGATGATCTCGATGGCACCGGCATGATTTTGCCGAAGCCGCCGAACATCGGCGATTCTCATATATATATCGAGATTGTTGGGGTCGCGCTGAAGCGCGTCGCGTAGCGCGTCCTCGGCGACCACAAGATTGCCCAAGCGAGCCTGCGCCGAGGCCCACCCGACCAGTTCTTTAGGATCGGCGATCTCGCTGCGGCCGATGCTCGCCAGTCTCTCGTCCATTGCAGTTGCAGGCGATGGACGCGGTGCTCCTCTGCGATCGGAGGCGCCGTCGTTCTCGGTGATGGAACGCAGACCTGAGGCGACCAACTGACCGGCCTCTTCCGTCCCGAAAGTCTTCTCCGCAGTTATGAATATAAGCGTGAGTCTGACGCGCGTTTGCAAATACGAGAATAGAAGGCCACTGAGCAGGCCACTCAAGATGAGTGCCACGAAGAACGGCAACGGAGTCGTTCCGTCATATACGTCTGCTACAGATTTTGCTGAGATAAACGAAGCGCAGTAATTTGCGGCGTTGACAATGAATTGGATCACTTCTCGAAATTGAACGAGGCCAAGGCCTATGATGATTTTCGTCAGCCAGTCCGATATTTCTTCAAGGCTGGTGTTCGTCGTGTGACTACGGTTGGATGGCCGTTTCCGGCCGGCAGACAGTTCTTGTTCGGCCGCTGTCGCAGGCACAACGATATCTTGTCCGGCGGCCGCATTCTGGACAGATTTTGGTATTCCAAAAATGAAACCAAACAAAAGACCTACCAGAGTTGCACAGATTAAAGCCATTAAACTGACGCTTAACGTCGAGACAAATGAACTATTTTCGCAAACATGCTTCAAACATGAAGTCGAGGCACTGAATATAATGATAACAGAAAAAATAATTAGATAAGCGAATTTGAAATATTTCTCGATTGGCTTGATACTCAGAATGAGATCGGATGCTTGATTACCCTGGACTGCTACAAACGGCGCGACGACAGCCATGGTTCGCTCCACTCTCGATTGCATGACCTTACGGTATACCCGCCGGATTTGCAGTCAATCAGCGAACATCCGTCGATCAAATATCGAAGGGCCACCTCGGCTCGACCACCCCCACCTGCGCCCGATGCCGCAGGAACTGGTCCGCCAGCACGATAGCCACCATCGCCTCGCCGACCGGCACGGCGCGGATGCCAACGCAGGGGTCGTGCCGGCCTTTCGTGAACATCTCCGCCTCGCCGCCCGTGCGCGTCACCGTCGCGCGCGGCGACAGGATCGACGAGGTCGGCTTGACCGCGAAGCGCGCCACGATCGCCTGGCCGGTCGAGATGCCGCCAAGGATGCCGCCGGCATGGTTCGACAGGAACAGCGGCGCGCCGTCGTTTCCGGCGCGCATCTCGTCGGCGTTCTCCTCGCCCGAGAGCTCGGCCGCGCCAAAACCCTCGCCGATCTCGACGCCCTTGACCGCGTTGATGCTCATCAGGGCGGCGGCGATCTCGGCGTCGAGCTTGCCATAGATCGGCGCGCCCAGGCCAACCGGCGCGCCCTCGGCGACGATCTCCAGCACCGCGCCTATCGAGGAGCCGGATTTGCGGATGCCGTCGAGATAGCCCTCGAACAGGGCTGCCGCCTTCGCGTCGGGGCAGAAGAACGGGTTGCGGCCGACCTCGTCCCAGTCCCAGTTCGCCCGGTCGATCCTGTGCGGGCCTATCTGAACGAGCGCGCCTCGCACCAACAGGCCCGGCACGACCTTGCGCGCGATCGCGCCGGCCGCGACGCGCATCGCCGTCTCGCGGGCAGAGGAGCGCCCGCCGCCGCGATAGTCGCGGATGCCGTATTTCACGTCATAGGTGAAATCGGCATGGCCCGGCCGGTACTTGTCCTTGATCTCGGAATAGTCCTTCGAACGCTGGTCGACATTGTCGATCATCAGTCCGATCGAGGTCCCGGTGGTGACCTGCGCGCCGTCGCTCTCGCGCGCAAAAACGCCGGAGACGATGCGGACCTGGTCCGGCTCCTGGCGCTGCGTGGTGAAGCGCGACTGGCCGGGCCTGCGTCGGTCGAGCTCGACCTGGATGTCGGCTTCGCTCAAGGGCAGCAGCGGCGGGCAGCCGTCGACGACGCAGCCGATAGCCGGCCCATGGCTCTCGCCGAAGGTGGTGACGCGGAAGAGATGGCCGAAGGAGTTGTGGGACATGGGGAGGCCTGCGTGATCTGTCGCAGGCTCTTAGGCCGGAATGCGGCAACGGGGAAGCCTGCAGGCACCAAACCAGCCGCTCTTGGCGAATGGCGGCATCTGGATTAAATATGACCAATAATCTGGTCAGGAGTTCGCGATGAAATCCGTGAGTCTTGCCGACGCGAAGGCACGTTTGAGCGCTCTTGTGGAAGAAGCGCATGCGGGCGAGGAGGTTTGCATCACGCGTCACGGGAAGCCGATGGCGCGACTGGTGCCCGTCGAGAAGCCAAAGAAGCCGATCGATTTCGAGGCTCTCAAAGCCTTTGCTGATTCAATGCCCTATCAGACGGAAGGCGCGGGCGATTTCATCCGCCGCATGCGTGATGAGGACCGCTATTGAGGTTTTACCTCGATACCTCGGTCGTCGTCTCGGCACTGACCCGCGAAGAGGCATCGCCGCGTGTGCGGTCGTGGCTTGGCGACAAGCCCGAGGCGGATTTTTACGTCAGCGAGTGGGTCAAGACGGAAGTATCGGCCGCGCTGTCAATAAAGGTCAGAAATCGAGATTTCACGGCACGCGCACAAACGGCCGCGCTGTCGCATTTTGCCGGTTTGTGCAGTGAGAATTTCCTGTTCCTGCCCATCCCAGCCGCTGCGTTCGGGAGAGCGGCGGGGTTTGCCAACCAGTCGCATCTCGGCTTGCGATCGGGCGACGCCCTACATCTTGCAATCGTCGAATCGTCAAGCATGCCGCTGGTCACGCTGGACAAGCGGCTCTCCAAAGCCGGACTGGAACTTGGCGTCGAGACGATCCTTTTGTGATCTCCCTCAATGCGCGCTCGCCGGCACCGCCGGCGCACCCTCCCAGCGCGTGCTCGCCGGCAGGTTCTCGCCCTTCATGATCACGGTCAGAAGACCGATCTGGGCATGGTCGCCGACATGGGTGTCGTAGAGCACGGTCGCCGCCGCGCCGACGCAGACGCCTTTGCCCAGCCGCACGCGGCCGACCTTCATCACCCGGTCCTCGTAGAGATGCGTCTGCAGCGCCGAATGCGCGTTGATCTGGCAGTAGTCGCCGACCGTGACGCAGTCGAACTCGGTGATGTCGGTCATGTCCATCCAGACGCCCCGGCCGAACTTCGCCCCGAACAGGCGCAGGAACCAGGGCAGGAAGGGCGTGCCGCGCAGATATTCGAACAGCACCTTGCCGCCGAGGCCCGAATAAAGGACCGCGACGGATTCGGTTCGCATCGCCCACCACGACCACATCGGCTTCATCACCGGCTTGTAGACGCCCATGGCGAGCCATTTATAGGCGACGCAGATCAGCGCCTGCGTCACCGCGATCAGGATCGCGACGCCGATGAAGGAGAGCACGAGGCCGCTCCAGTCGCCCTCGTTGATCTTCTGCTGCAGCACGAGATCGACCGCCAGCGTGCCGAAGGTGATGAACAGCATCGCCGGAAACGAGGTGTGCAGCGCCTCGAACCCCGCGCGCGCGAGCTGCTTGCCCAGCGAGGGCTGGTAGGTCCAGTTCGCGCCGAGATCGACCTTCTGCCGCGTCGGCAGCCTGATCGGCGGCGAGCCGAACCAGGTGTCGCCGGCCGACATCAGTTCGTTGGCGGGCGGCTTCGATTTGATGCCGATCAGCACCCGGTCGGGAATCGCCGAGCCCGGCGGCACGACGGCGTCGTTGCCGACGAAAACCTGATCGCCGGTGCGGGTCATGTCGAGCCGCATATAGCCGCGCCGCATGTCCTCGTCGCCGAAGACGACCTCGTCGGCGATGAAGTTGCCCTTGCCGATGCCGGTGATGTCGTAGCGGCCCGAGAGGTTGGTCGAGATCTCCGCGCCCTTGCCGATCTTGGCGCCCATCATGCGGTACCAGGCCCGCATGTAGATGGTGGCGAACAGCGAGGACAGCGTTTCGAGCGTCACCTCGGTGGCGAGCCCCACCGTCCATTTGCGCGCATAGAACGCCGAGTGGATCGAATAAATGCCGGAGGTGACGCGCGGCAGAATGGCCCAGCGCAGGCCAGCCATCAGGAACACGGTGAGCGTGATGAGGCCGATCGCGGTCGGCCAGGTCAGCACCGGCAGATACCAGAGATAGCTGACCTCCGACCAGGTCGCGATCCAGTCGTCGATCTGGTCGAACAGCCAGAAGGCCGGGAAGATCGGCAGAAGGCTGATCGGCGGCAGCACCACCAGCATAGCGATGTAGAACGCCGTCATCGCCGCGCGGCGGCGCGGGCTCGCCTCCGCGCGCGGCGGCAGCGCCGAAAGATCGACCGTGCCGACCCTGCGGCCGGGCGAACCGTCCCAGCGCTCGGCCTCGGCGACGCTGGCGCCGGGAGCAATCGTGGTCAGGTCGGCGATGTCGGCGTTGTCCCCGACGACGCAGCCATGGCCGAACACCACCGAGGCCCCGGCCGAAACGTCCTTGCCGATGGTGATCCTGCCGAGGATCAGCCTGTCGCCCAGCGCCTCGCCATTGGCGAAGGTCGTCTTGGAGCCGAAGGTCGAGCCCTCGCCGATCTCGATCAGGTCGACAGCGCCGGCCTCGTAGTCGGAGAGAATGACGTCACGCCCGACCTTTGCGCCGAGCAGCCGCCAGTAGAACCGCATCACCGGCGTGCCCTGCAGCCATTTGATGTGGACGAGGCCGGCGACGCGCGAGGCGAACCACCAGCGGAAATAATACACGCCCCAGAGCGGATAGACGCCGGGCTTCGTGCGCCCGAGCACGATCCATTTCAGCGCCACCGAGATGAAGCCCGTCACGATGGTGATCGCGACATAGACGCCCAGCAGCGCGAAGATCTGCGCCGGCAGCGACAGCTCCTCGCCAGACAGCAGCATGTAGGTGACGAAGATGCCGAGCCATTGCGCCGTCGACAGGCCGATGATGATTGGCAGCACGGCCGCCTGGGCGAGCCCGCAGAGGAAGCGCCGCAGGAAGGGCGGCGGCGTGAAGGAGAGGTCTTCCGCGACCGCCGAGCCGCGCTCGTCGAGCAGTTCCGCCATGCCGCGCAGGGTGCGCGCGCCATAGACGTCCTGCAGCGTGATGCCGGCATAGGCCTGCGTCTCGCGAACGATCGAGATGAAGCGCGCCGCCAGCAGCGAATGGCCGCCGAGATCGACGAAGAAATCGGCCTCCAGCGGCAGGGTCTGCGCGCCGAGCACGCGCTTTGCCGCCTCCAGCAGGGCGGCCTCGGTGGCGTTGCGCGGCGGCTCCTGCTCGCCCTCGGCCGCCGGCGCGGTCAGCGGCGCGGCCTTCAGCATCTTGCGGTCTACTTTGCCGGAGACCATGCGAGGCAGCGAGCCGACGGCCTCGAAATGCGCCGGCACCATGTAGGGCGGCAGTTTCTCGCGCAGCGCCGCGCGCAGGGCCGCGCCATCGACGCCGACGCCGGGCTCCGGCACGACGAAGGCGACGAGCCGCTCGATCTCGTTGTCGGTCCGCAGCACGACGGCGGCCTGACTGAGACCAGGCTCGTCGGAGAGCTTGGTCTCGATCTCGCCGAGCTCGACGCGGAAGCCGCGAATCTTGATCTGGTCGTCGATGCGGCCGTGAAAAACGATGTTGCCGGCCTCATCCAGGCTGACCGCGTCGCCCGAGCGGTAGAGCACCGGATCGTCGATGCCGCCGAACGGGTTGGCGATGAATTTCTCCGCCGTCAGCTCGGGGCGGCCGTGATAGCCCTTCGCCACGCCCGGGCCGCCGATCAGCAATTCGCCCTGCTGGCCGGGGCCGGCGAGCCGCATCTCCTCGTCGACGATATAGGCGGTGTAATTGGCGATCGGCCGGCCGATGGTCACGGTCTCGCCGGGCATGACCTCGGCCGCCGTCGCGACCACGGTCGCCTCGGTCGGGCCGTAGCTGTTCAGGATGCGCCGGCCCGGCCTCGACCATTTCTGCACGATCGCTGGCGGCAGCGCCTCGCCGCCCAGGATGATCAGCCTGAGCGAGGGGATGTCGGCCGGCAGGATGCCAAGCAGGGTCGGCACCGTGTCGATCATCGTGACGCCGTATTGGGTCAGCAGCGCCGGCAGCTTCTCGGCGTCGCCCATCATCTCCGGCGAGGCGACGAACAGGGTCGCGCCGACCAGATAGGGCGTCCAGATCTCCTCCATCGACAGGTCGAAGGCGACGGACGCGCCCTGGAAGACCACGTCGTCGGGACCGAGATCGTAGAGCGCGTTTCCGGCCCGCAGGAAATGACAGATGTTGCGGTGGCTGATGACGATCGCCTTGGGCGTGCCGGTCGAGCCCGAGGTGTAGATCAGATAGGCCGGATGGTCTTTGGTCAGGCCGGGCGCGCGGGCGGGCACGGCGACGCCGTCATCGGCGGCCTCGAGCGCCTCGGGCGTCCAGACGGTGCGCCCGGTCGCGGCCGCGCGCGGATGCCAGCCAATACAGGTCACGAGGCCCTTGGCGTGCGCGTCGTCGAGGCAGGTCGCGATGCGATCGACCGGCGCTTCCGCGTCGAACGGAATCCAGGCCGCGCCCGCCCGCGTGATCGCGATCTGCGCGATCAGCAGCGGAATGCCGCGCGGCATCCACAGGCCGACCATGTCGCCGGGCCCGATGCCCGCCAGCACGAGCGCGCGCGCCTGCCGGCCGGCGGCGGTCCAGACCGCCTCGTAGCTCAGCGACTGCGTTCCGTCGGTCAGCGCCGGATGCGCGCCGCGCTCCGCGACCGTGGCGGAAAAGATTTCGCCGAGCACTTCGTCGCGAAGCAGATCGGGCCGCTTCTCGCCCGCCAGCATGGCGAGCGGCTCTGCGCCGAGCCCGGGCGAACCGACCGGGAGGTTGCTGATGTCGTTCATCGTGCCCCGCTGCGCGTCAGCTTCGGCAGACCGGTCGGGAGGCGCGCCAGCGCTAGCCTCCTACCGTCCAGCCCGCAAAGCTGCCGCGCACCTTTTCCGAACCCGGATGCCGCATGTTCGATGCGTCGTTCCGGCTGTGCCCCCCGGCCGAGCCCGCCACCGCCCGCGACGTCGTGCTACCATGGGACTGGTGCAAAAGCACTGCTGAACCAAGGATGAATGCGGATGTGGTTACGGTCTCGGCATTGGCTGAGATCGGTTCAGCGCCATTCCGCTTTTTTGCCGTCGACGATGAGAATCTTGCCCTGCCAGATCTCGACCAGCGCGGCCTTCTGCGGCGCGACGCCGGCGCAGAGCGCCAGCACGGCCCGCGCCACGCCGCCATGGCTGACCATCACCGTCTCCCGCGCGAGCCCGGCCAGAACCGGCCTGATCCGCTGCGCCAGCATCGCATAGCTCTCGCCCCCGGGCGGCACGAAACCCCATTTGTCGCGTATCCGCGCCCGCGACTGCTCGGGCTCCGCCTTACGCATCTCGCGCCAGGTGAAACCCTCCCAGGAGCCGAAAGTCAGCTCCCGCAATCGCTCGTCGGTGGCGTAAGCGTTCGGCGGCAGGCCGAGCCTGGCCCGCATGATCTCCATGGTTTCGCGGGCGCGGTGCATCGGCGAGCACAGGAAATCGACCGCTGCGAGATCGGGCGCGAGCGCCCGCAACCGGTCGGCCGCCTCGGCTGCCTGGCTCCGGCCGAGCGTATTCAGCGGGATGTCCTGCCCGCCCTGCAGCCGTCCCTCGCGGTTCCAGTCGGTCTCGCCATGGCGAACGAGGATCAGGCGATGGGAGAGAACGAGCGGGAGCATGTCGGGCTCATGCACGCTGGCGCGCGCGAGGTCAAAGCCCGCGGCCCCCAGTGGACCATGCGTCGCAGCCATGCCGCTGCCTGCGCTTTCTGTTGGCCTGCCCGCCTCGCCCGTATAGAGGAGGCTCAACCGTTCCCGAAGATCGACACCCATGCCCCCGGCTCTCACTCTGCCCGACGGCCGCAGGCTCGTCCTCGACTCGACCCCGCTGCTGATGGGCGTCGTCAACATCACACCCGATTCCTTCTCGGACGGCGGCATGCTGACGAACGCGACTGACGCCATAGCCCATGGCCGCAGGCTCGCCGCGGACGGCGCCGACATCGTCGATGTCGGCGGCGAATCGACCCGTCCCGGTCACGCCCCGCTCGACGCCGCAACCGAACACGCCCGTGTCCTGCCTGTCATCGAGGGGCTGGTGGCGCGCGGCGATACGCCGATCTCGATCGACACCTACAAATCCGAGATCGCCGACGCGGCGCTGAACGCCGGCGCGTCCATCGTCAACGACGTCTGGGGCGCGCAGCGCGACCCCGCCATCGCCGGCGTGGCGGCCCGCCATGGCGCGCCGATCATCCTGATGCACAACCGCGAGACGACCGAGCCCGCGCTCGATATCCTGTCCGACGTGATGGCTTTCCTCGAACGCTCGATTTCGATCGCGCTCGATGCCGGCGTGCCGCGCGAACAGATCATCGTCGATCCCGGCATCGGCCTGTTCGGCAAGACGCCGGAGCAGTCGCTGACCCTGATCCGCAACCTCGCGAAACTGCGGGACCTAGGCTCTCCCATCCTGCTCGGGGCCTCGCGCAAATCGGTGATCGGCGTCGTCACCGGCCAGTCGGTCCCGGCCGAGCGCGTCGCGGGCAGCATCGCGGCCCATTTGTTCGGCGTGTCGCAAGGCGCGTCCATCATCCGCGCCCATGACGTCGCCGAGCACGCGCAGGCGCTGAAGGTCTGGGCGGCGCTGACCCGGGATGCGGAGCGAGGCTCGTGAGCGAAACCGGCAGCATCCTGATCGAGACGCTCGACATCTACGCCTATCATGGCTGCTTCTCGGAGGAGGAGCGGCTGGGCCAGCGCTTCACTCTCGACATCGCGCTCCAGACCGACATCCGCGCCTCGGCGATCAGCGATTCGCTGGCCGACACCGTCGATTACGGCAGGGTCGTCGCGGTGGTGACGAAGGCCTTCACGGCGAGGCGCTTCAACCTGCTGGAGGCGGCGGCGCGCGCGGTGGCGCTTGCCATCCTCTCGGAGTTTCCGCCGGTCAGCCGCGTCGGGATCACGCTCCGCAAGCCCGCCCCGCCGATCCCGGCGACACTGGCCGCCGTCGGCATCAGACTGGATTTCCGGCGTGAGGATTGAGGCGGCGCTCGGTTTCGGCGGCAATCTCGGCGATCCGGTCGCGGCCTTCGCAGGCGCGCTGCGCGCGCTCGCGGCCCATCCCGAGGTCGCCGTGCTCAAGCTGTCGAGCGTCTGGCGCACCGCGCCCTGGGGCAAGCTCGACCAGCCCGAATTCCTAAACATGGCGGCGCTGGTCGAGACGGGCCTGTCAGCCCGCGCCCTGCTCGCCTTCTGCCTCGATATCGAGCGGCAGGCCGGCCGCGAACGCGGCGAGCGCTGGGGTCCGCGCACGCTCGACATCGACATTCTCAGCTATGGCGACGAGCAGATCGACGAGCCCGGCCTGCAACTGCCCCATCCGCGCATCGCGGAGCGGGCGTTCGTGCTGGCCCCGCTGGCGGAGATCACGCCGGGGATGGTCGTGGGCGCGCGGACGGTTGCCGCGCTGAGCGCCGCCTTGGACGAACCTGGAATCCGCGCGGACGCCGAAGAGACGGCGAGACTTCAGGCCCTGACGGGGCGCTGAGGGCCCGCCCCTCACTCGCTCTTGTCGAGCGTGATGTCGGGCGCTGTCGGCACCTTCATGCCCACCACATGATAGCCGGCGTCGACATGTAGCACCTCGCCGGTGATCCCCCTCGACATGTCGGAGACCAGGAACACCGCCGTCTCGCCGACCTCCTCGATCGTCACGGTGCGGCGCAGCGGCGAATTGTATTCGTTCCAGCGCAGGATGTAGCGGAAATCGCCGATGCCCGACGCCGCCAGCGTCTTGATCGGCCCGGCCGAGATCGCGTTGACGCGAATTTTCGAGGGTCCGAGATCGGCGGCGAGATATTTCACGCTCGCCTCGAGCGCGGCCTTCGCCACGCCCATGACGTTGTAATGCGGCATCCATTTCTCGGCGCCGTAATAGGTCAGCGTCAGCATGGAACCGCCATCCGACATCAGCTTCTCGGCGCGCTGCGTCACGGCGGTGAAGGAATAGCAGGAGATCAGCAGCGACTTGGTGAAGTTGCCCTCGGTCGTCTCGACATAGCGCCCGGTCAACTCGTCCTTGTCGGAGAAGGCGATGCAGTGGACGACGAAGTCGAGCTTGCCCCAGAGCTTCTCGACCTCGGCGAAGACTGAGTCGATCGAGGCTCCGTCCGTGACGTCGCAATGGCCGACGAGATGCCCGCCGACCTGCTTCGCCAGCGGCTCTACACGCTTCTTCAGCGCATCGCCCTGATAGGTGAAGGCGAGCTCGGCGCCCGCGTCGGCGGCGGCCTTGGCGATGCCCCAGGCGATCGAGCGGTTGTTGGCGACGCCCATGACGAGGCCGCGCTTGCCCTTGAGCAGATTGGCGGTCGGAATCGGGGCAGTGGTGGCGTCAGGCATCGGAGACCCTGGAACGGTTGGAAGGGAGCGGTCTCTTAGAACAGGATGGGCTAAAGGGGAAACCGGATTTCGCGAGGTGACAGCTCAGTTGGCCCGCGCCTTCATCAGCGCCGTCAGCTCCGCATCGCTCGCCGGCATCTCGATGTCGATCGCGACGAACAGATCACCCGCCTCGCCCTTTTCGCTTTTCAGCCCCTTGCCGCGCAGGCGGAAGGATTTCGTCGTGCCGGTCAGCGGCGGGATGGTCATCTCGACCGCGCCGGTCAGCGTCGGCACATGGATCGGCCCGCCGAGAACCGCGACGCTCAGCGGCACCGCGACGCGGGTGCGAAGGTCGCGACCCTCGACCGAAAAGCGCGGATCGGGCCTGATCTTGATCGTCATCATCACGTCGCCGGCCTCGCCCCCATGCGGCGACGGCTGGCCGAGGCCGCGCAGGCGCATCACCTTGCCGTCGGAGACGTTCTCGGGGATCGTGACCTCGACCTCGCGCGCGCCCGGCAGCCGGACGCGTCGCGACGCGCCGTTGGCGGCCTCGGCGAGCGTCACGTCGAGGGTGAAGCTCTGGTCGGCCGGCTTCTGCGGCTTCTGCGGCTCCGGCCGCGCCCGGCCACGCCGCGCCGCGTCGCCGAAGAGCGATCCGAAGATGTCGGCTGGGTCGAAACCGGGCTCCGGCCCGCCGCGCCCGAAGGGCGATCCGCCGCCCTGGCCGAAATTGAACTCGAAGCCGCCGGCGCGCCCGCCCCGGCCCGCGCCCATGCCCTCGAAGCCCTGGAATTTCGGCTTGCCCTCGGCGTCGATCTCGCCGCGGTCGAACTGCTTGCGCCTGGCTTCGTCACCGAGGATCTCATAGGCCGTGTTCAGCTCGGAGAAGCGGTCCTGCGCCTTCGGGTCGTCGCGGTTGCGGTCGGGATGCAGCTCCTTGGCGCGCTTGCGATACGCCTTCTTGATCTCGGCGTCGCCGGCGGCGCGGGCGACGCCCAGGACCTGATACGGGTCGCGCATTCATGAACCCCAAAACTGCGGCGCGCCGGCCCGAGGCCTGAGCGGCCGGGTCCGAGGAGCGCCAGATATCTCGCTGCGACGGTATCTGGGAAGGCTGTGGCGCGAATGCAACATCACGGCCGGGCATGGCTCGCAATTTCTGTGGAGGGTGAGGCCGTTGCAAAGCTCGCTCCGGTGAGTCGGCTGGCGTGGCTTTCGAGAACCGGAGCGGAGCGGACTTATTGTCCGTGAGCACCGGAAGCGCAGAAAGCCGCGTCAGACGGCCGCCGGAGTAGAGTTTGGCAACGGCCTCAGGCCGCGCCCTTCCAAGGCTGCGTTTCCTTGACCACCCACTCGCCGCCCGTCGGCCGGCAGGCCTTGCCCTGCAGCCTGGTCAGCTTCGTCTGCAGATGGACGCTGGCGATGAAGCTGCGGCAGATCTCGTCGGCGCTGACATAGGGCCCGCCCACGGGCGTGAACGCGCCCCTGATGCCGCTCTGGGGATTGTCCCAGGACACGGCCGCGCCATTGCCCTGCGGGTCGAGCGCGACCGAGAGCGCGCCCTCGGCCCGGCGCATGTCCTCGGGCCCGAGATCGGAAGCGAGCAAGGCCAGCGCGCCCTTGGTTGTCGCGCGGGCCGGCAGCACCGAGGAGGTGGTCACGACATCGTCCTCGGCCTTGGAGGACAGCCCGAGGATGGGGAACGAAACCGAGCAGCCGGCGCTTGCGAAGGCGAGCATCATGGCCCCGCTGAGGCAAGCCGCGCGCGCGGGCGTCCTGCGTCGCGGAAGGCTTTGGCTCGCCTTCGACGCTACCCTATATAGATGCGCTGGAAGTCCCAGGATCACAGATCGCGCTCGCCCGACGCCGTCTTCAACCACTCGAGGATTAAACACGTGGACCGGTTAACGAGCGGTGACTTCACGCAGGTCGACGAGCCATTCGCATTGTTCGAGGAGTGGCTGGCGGAGGCGAAGACGAGCGAGCCCAACGATCCGCACGCGATGGCGCTCTCCACCGTCGATGCGGACGGCATGCCCAACAGCCGCATGGTGCTGCTGAACGGGCGCGACGGCGACGACTTCGTGTTCTACACCAACACGCAGAGTCAGAAGGGCCAGGAACTCCTCGGCCAGCCGAAGGCGGCCGCGCTGTTTCACTGGAAAAGCCTGCGCCGGCAGGTCCGCATTCGCGGCCAGGTCTCGCTGGTCGACGATGCGATGGCCGACGCCTATTTCCAGTCGCGCCCCCGCGACAGCCGCATCGGCGCATGGGCCTCGCAGCAGTCGCGGCCGCTGGAAAGCCGCTTCGCATTGGAGAAGGCGGTCGCCTATCATGCCGCGCGTTTCGGGCTCGGCGAGATTCCGCGTCCGCCGCACTGGACAGGTTTTCGGATCATGCCGGTCTATATCGAGTTCTGGCGCGACGGCGCGTTCCGTCTGCACGATCGCGTCGTCTTCCGCCGCTCCTCGGCCGCCGAGCCCTGGACGCGCGAACGACTTTATCCCTGAGGATTCTCCTGCCATGGCCATGCCGGTATTCGATTTCCCCAAGACCGAGGCCGGCAAGCGCCCGGTGATGCTGCTGACCGGCGCGAGCCGGGGCATCGGCCACGCCACGGTGATGGAGTTCGCCATGGCGGGCTGGCGCATCCTGTCCTGCTCGCGCCAGGCGTTTTCCGACAAATGCCCCTGGCCGTCCGGGGCCGACGACCATGTCCAGATCGATCTCGGCGACCCCGAGGACACGATGCGCGGCATCGCCGAGATCAAGAAGCGGCTGGCGGCGGAAGGCGGCAAGCTCAACGCGCTGGTCAACAATGCCGGCATCTCGCCGAAGGGCCCCAAAGGCGCGCGGCTGGGCGCGGCGACGACCTCCTTCAACGACTGGCACAAGGTCTTTCAGGTCAATTTCTTCGCGCCGATCATGCTCGCGCGCGGCCTTCTGGACGAGCTGACGGCGGCGAAGGGCACGATCGTCAACGTCACCTCGATCGCCGGCTCGCGCGTGCACCCCTTCGCGGGGGCGGCCTACGCCACCTCCAAGGCGGCGCTCGCCAGCCTGACCCGCGAGATGGCGGCGGATTTCGGCGCGGTCGGCATCCGGGTGAACTCGATTTCGCCCGGCGAGATCGACACCGCGATCCTCTCGCCCGGCACCGAGAAGATCGTCGCGACCCTGCCGCTCGGGCGGCTCGGCAAGACGGCGGAAGTCGCCAGGGCGATCCATTTCCTCTGCACCGACGCGTCGAGCTACGTCACCGGCGCGGAACTCCACATCAATGGCGGGCAGCACGTGTGAGCCATGACCACGACAGGTGACCGCGGCCGCGTTATCCCGTTTCCGACGCCGGGCAAGGCGGCCGCGCGCCCCGTTCTGGCGGCTTCAGTCGCGGTTTTCCGCGACGGCAAGGTGCTGCTCGCGACCCGCACGAAGCCGCCGGCCGACCGGCTCTGGTCGCTGCCCGGCGGCAAGGTCGAGGCGGGCGAAACCCTGGAAGAGGCCGCGCTGCGCGAGTTGGAGGAAGAGGTCGGCGTCAAGGCCCGGCTCATCGGCTTCAACCGCCATGTCGAGATTTTCGGGCGTGACGCGCAGGGGCTGGTGACGCATCATTTCGTGGTGGCGAACTTCGTCGGCGCATGGCTCTCGGGCGAGGCGATAGCTGGTCCAGAGGCCGGCGCGGTGATGTGGGCCGATCCGCTCAAACTCGGCGGCCTCGCCACGACGCGCGAACTCGGCGACGTCCTGCGCCGCGCGGCGGCGCTCTTCGACATGGCGGAACGGCAATGAGGCGAGGCGCGCGGATCGCCGTCCTGCTGCTCGCGGGCCTGATTGCCGCCGGCCCGGCGTTGGCTCAGCAGCGCCCGCCCGCCGCTGCGCGCCCGGCCCCGCCCGCGAAAGAACCTGCCCCGCCGCCGGAGCCGCCGCCACCGCCCTATGAGCCGCAATTGCTCAAGCTCGCGGAGATCATCGGCTCGCTCTCCTATCTGCGTACGCTCTGCGCCGCCCGGGAGGCGCAGGACTGGCGCGACCGCATGGGCGCGCTCATCGAGGCCGAAGGCCGCACGCCGCAACGCCGCGAGCGCCTGACCAGCGCCTACAACCGGGGTTTCCGCGCCTATGCGGCGACGCACCGGCTCTGCACGGAGGGCAGCCAGGAGGCCTCGGCCCGGCTCGCAAGCGAAGGCGAACGTCTCGCCACCACGCTGGCTGGCCGCTATGGCGGCTGATCGCGCCCCATCAGGACAAAATCTTCGCCAAACTGTCTCGGCCGCGTTAACCTTTCTTAAAGGCGGCGGTGGCGGCGTTGCCGCCGGCTCAGTATGATCGCGATGCTGACGAATGCGACTCAGGCCCGTCGGGGCTTGAGGCCGCTTCGCCCGGCGCGACCATGCCGCAGAGTTTTGAGCCGCGATGTCCAGCTTCTCCGACGAACTGCCGCTCGAAACCACGGTGAGCGAGGAGTGCTCCGATGCGCGCCGCGTCGCCTATGGCTATGTCGAGGACGCCTTCGCGGAAGCAGAGGCCGACGGGCTCGATTCCGACGCGCTCGCCCATGCCGCGCTCTTCGCCGCCTTCCGCGCGCTGGTAGAGACCTATGGCGAGGAGGCGACCGCCGTCTTCGCCGAGGCTTTGCCCGACAAGATTCGCGGCGGCGCGTTCACCGCCGGCACGCGCCACTGACTGGCGCAGCCGCTGCCCGCTCGGCCTGCTCGCGCTTTCGCATCAAGACACGTTCGCGCTCGTTCTTCGTCAGTGACACCGCCTTTGCGAAGGCCTCGGCCGCCTCGCCGTGCCGCCCGAGCTTTGCCAGGAGATCGCCGCGCACGCTCGGCAGCAGGTGGTAGCGCCTGAGCGCTGGCTCCGTGGCCAGCGCCTCGACCAGGACGAGCCCCGCCGCCGGCCCCTGCGCCATCGAAACGGCCACGGCCCGGTTGAGCTCGACGACGGGCGACGGCGTCACCTGCGCCAGCACCGCGTAGAGCCCAGCGATCCGGTTCCAGTCCGTTTCGTCGGCGCTGCGCGCGCCGGCATGACAGGCCGCCAGCGCCGCCTGCAGCAGATAGGGGCCGGGCGGCTGGCCGAGGCCTTGCCCCCTCGCCAGCGCCTTGAGCCCGCGCCCGATCAGCAGCCTGTCCCAGAGCCCGCGGTTCTGGTCGAGCAGCAGGATCGGCTCGCCATCGGGGCCGAGCCGCGCCCGCAGCCGCGAGGCCTGCAACTCCATCAGCGCGACGAGCCCATGCACCTCCGGCTCCTGCGGCGCGAGTTCGGCGAGGATGCGGCCGAGCCGCATCGCCTCGGCGCAAAGCTCGGGGCGGACCCAGTCATGGCCGCTGGTCGCGGCATAGCCCTCATTGAAGATCAGGTAGACCACCTCCAGCACCGAGGCGAGCCGCGCCGCAAGCTCCGGGCCGTGCGGCGTCTCGAATGGCACGCGCGCCTCGCTCAGCGCCTTCTTGGCCCGCACCAGGCGCTGCGCCATGGTCGGCTCCGGCACCAGGAAGGCGCGCGCGATCTCCTCCGTGGTCAGGCCGCCGATCAGCCGGAGCGTCAGGGCGAGACGCGCCTCGACCGCGAGCACCGGGTGGCAGGCGGTGAAGATCAGCCGCAAAAGGTCGTCGCCGACATCGTCGTCGAGCGCGGCGTCGAGGTCGGGCGTCCCTGCTGCGTCCGTCTCGATGGCGTGGCCGAGTTCGTCCTGCTTGCGGACGATGAGCTGCTCGCGGCGGACCAGATCGATGGCGCGGTGCTTGCCCGCTTGCATCAGCCAGGCGCCGGGATTGCGCGGCACGCCCTCGTTGGGCCATTGCGCCAATGCGGCGACCAGCGCGTCCTGAGCCAGTTCCTCGGCCCGGCCGATGTCGCGGACCACGCGCGTCAGCCCCGCGATCAGGCGTGACTGTTCGATACGGAAGACCGCCTCGATGGCGCGATGTGCAGCGCTGGCCGACATGGCCGGCGATACACACCATCGGCGGCCCCGCTGGCAAGCGGCCTGGGCCGGATGATGTCAGGGACCTGGCCCGACATCCGAAATTCGTCCCGGCTCCAGGGCTTCCCCCGCGTCAGGGTTTCAGCCGTTGCCACCGGCCTCGCTCTTGAGCCGCTCCCAGGCCGCCGCGGCCTCCGGAGTCACCACCTCGCCGAAATCGGCGAGATCGGCGAAGGGCCGGATCTCGATATCCGAGGGGCCGGGCATCGGGTTGGGGCAGCGCTTGACCCAGGCGATCGCCTCGTCGAGCGATCTGCATTCCCAGATCCAGAACCCGGCGACGAGTTCCTTTGTCTCCGCGAAGGGCCCGTCGACGACGTGCCGGCTCGCGCCGTCGAACTGGACGCGCGCGCCCCTGGCGCTCGGCGTCAGGCCGTCGCCGCCTTTCATGATCCCGGCTTTCACCAGCTCCTCGTTATAGGCCATCATCGCGTCGAGCAGCTCGCGGGTCGGCAGCGCGCCCGCCTCGCTGTCCCTGGTCGCCTTGACCATCACCATGAAACGCATCGGTCTTCTTCCTTTTTGAGATTGAACGGCGGAGGCGATGCCTCGCACCGTCGGGGTTGACTGTGAGTCCGGGTTTGCGACCTCGTCAGCCGGCGAGCTTCGCGGCTTCGGCGCGCAGGCGCTCTTCCTGCTCGCGCAGCTCGGGCGTCATCGCCGCGCCGAAATCGTCCATCTCGAAGACCTGGCGGATCTCGATCTCGGCGCCGCCGTCGAAGGGCGCGCGCTTGAACCATGCGATCGCCTCGTCGCGCGACTTGACGTCGATCAGCCAGAAGCCGGCGAGCAGCTCCTTGGTCTCGGCGAAGGGGCCATCGGTCAGAACGCGCTCCTTGCCGTCGAATTTGAGCCGCACGCCCTTGGACGAAGGATGCAGCCCCTCGCCGGCGAGCATGATGCCGGCCTTGACCAGCTCCTCGTTGAAGGCGCCCATCGCCCCCAGCACCGCCTCCTCGGGCATCACGCCCGCTTCGGAATCGGCATTCGCTTTGACCAGAACCATGAAACGCATCGGATTTCTCCTTGGGAGCTTGAGTTTGCGAGAGCGGACCCGGCGAGCGCTCGTCGCCGCCTCTGAGGTCCGCCCTCTGACATCACGTCGAACGGGCCGCGCCCGAATCGACAACCGCGCCTGGTTTTTTTCTAGCCTTGCGACGCCATCTTCCGGCGACGCGCGATCTCGGCCTCGCTCGGCTCGGCAGAGGCGAACGACCCGGTCCTGATCTCGCCGTCGCGACGATAGGTGCTGATCACCGCGCCGGTCGACGAGACCTTGCTGTCGACCAGCTTCAGCGCCGCCGGCATCGCCCCGGAGCCGAACATGCGCTTGCCCTTGCCGAGCACGAGCGGAAAGGTCATCAGCCTGAACTCGTCGATCAGATCGTGTTTCAGCAGGGTCTGGATCAGCCCGCTGCTGCCCTGGATCAGAAGCGTCGGCCCGTCCTGCCGCTTGAGCCTGGCGACCTCGGCGGCGACATCGCCGCGCAAGGCGACGGAATTCTGCCAGCTCAACGGTCCGGACGAGGTCGTCGCTACATGTTTCGTCGTGGCGTTGAAGGCCTTGGCGATCGGGTCGTCCTCCCCTGCATAAGGCCAGTGCGCCGCGAAGATGTCGTAGGTGGTGCGGCCGAGCAGCAGCTCGAAGGGCGCAGCGAAGGTCTTGTCGATGGTCTCGCCCGTCGCGTCGTCCCAATAGGGAAACAGCCAACCGCCATAGGCGAAACCGCCGATTGTATCCTCTTCCGGACCGCCCGGCGCCTGCATGACGCCGTCGAGCGACAGGAAGGTTGCGGCAACGATTTGTCTCATCGTGATTCTCCCGTTTTCAGGAGACGGCAGCAGCGGACCCTCCGCGTTCACTCCGTCTCCTTGCCGACGCGTCGAATGGCAAATCCGGAAATCGACACAGGCTGCGAGAAAATTTCCGAACCGTCAGGAACGCCCCCCGGCCATTGACCAGCAGCGCTTCGGCCTTGTCGACGATGTCGCGCGTAATCGTCCCCGCCGGAGGGATGTCCTTGACCAGCTCAGCGCTTTTGCCGGCGATCACACGAAAGGCGGCTGCAGGGGGCGACCTTCGTCGACGAGCAATTGCCGGCTCGCGTTCAGCACCATGCCGAGTGCGCGGTCGGCGTCCGTGGCGCCTTCCAGCGGGACATAGCAGTCGCTGCCCAGCGCCCAGTCGGGCTCGAAGACGGGCGGCGCGGCGTAATGGGCCTCGAAATCGTGCCTGAGCTTGATCAGCACGGTGCTGAGTTCGTGATCGATATGCCCGTTCATCGGAAGCAGGGCCGGGATCAGCGTCTCGCAGGCGGCAGGCGTGATCAGATAGGCGAAGGTTCCGTTGAAGAAGTAGATTCGCGCCAGCTCCGAGCCCTGGGGCGGCTCGGCCATGCCGTTCATGATGCTGCCGCCGAGAAAGACGAGACCGGCCGTAGACGGGATGGTCCCAACGAGGTCACGGAAGCGGTCCGCGTCGAAATCCGCGGCCGGGTTGGCGTCGTCCTCGAGGATGAGCAGCCGCTTCATCCTGTTGGCCATCATCCAGCGCCAGGTGGCGATGTGCGACAGGAAACATCCGATGGCGGGCCGCGTGAGCGTGAAATGGCTCTGCGGGGCGGCTTCGATCCGCTCGGTCGGCTGGCCCAGCAGCGGCCCGATGGCGCCCAGCGACAGCCGGGCCCCCTCGATCGCCGGCACCTTGATCAGCCTGTTCAGTCCGATCGCGGCCATCCGGTTCGAGATCGCATTCCACTTGTCCGTTCGATGCGAGAGATTGATCACCGCGACGGGCAGGTCGATGCCTATCGCCTGAGCGCTGTCCCCATCGAACGCGATGTCCGGCGCGGGGACGAGCTGCAGCATGTCGGCCATGTCCTGTTCGGTGCGAATCGGCCGACAACCTTCTTGCGATCTTCGTCGGCGGATATCTCAGCGCAGATAGCTGCGTCGTGTCACCGGAAAAAGAACGAGATGTACTCGCCTTTCTGGATCACCTCGAATTTGCGGCCCGCAATGGCCGAGAACAGGGTGGCGCTGGTGCCCTGTCCGGGGAACAGCCAGTCATGCGTCTCCGCGATGAGCAGGTCGGTCTGATCGAGCCAGCCCGTGTTCGAACGGAACAAGGCGTCCTCCCCGCCTTCGATGTCGACCTTGACAATGAGGTTGCGCGTCGCGCCATAGCGCCGCATCAGGCCGTCGATGGTGACGGTCTCGATCGCGCCTTGCGCGCCGGTCTTCGCCTCCTGCACCCGATAGGCGAACTTCTCCGCTTCGGGGTCCACCAGTTCGACGCCGGTTTCCCGGTCGTACACGGCCGCTTCGACGATCTCGATCAGAGGGTTGGCTTGCGTGTTCCTGCGCGCGAGCGCCGCATTGTCTCGCGCGGGCTCGATCCCGACGATCCGCGCCGCCGGCAGGTGCGACGCGAAGTACAAGGTGCTCAGCCCGATATTGGCCCCGCAATCGACGACCAGCGGGGTCACACCGGCCGCGATCGTCCGGTCATAGGCTGCGCGGATCCACGCGAATTGCGGGGCGGTGCTGATGTTGAATTCTTCGGAATGGAAGATCTGCTCGAGCACCGCCTCGTCGCTGGTGCCATCGCGGATCCAGACCGGACCGATGCCATCGACGTCGCTACGCCGCAGAGCCGGGGAGATGTCGGTCATGGTCTGCCTCTCGGGTTCGGGAGTGGCGGGACGCCGGCGCTCACGCCGTTGAACCATACCCGATCGAACCGCCCTGTCCGCCCGCAAGCAGCGCCTCGGCGCGCTCGACGATGTCACGCACGATCGCGCCGGCGGGCGGGATGTCCCTGACCAGCCCCGCGCCCTCGCCCGCGATCACGGCGGCGATGTCGAAATCGCCGGCCTCGCGCGCCGCCTGATAGCGCGGGGCCTCGGTCGCCGCGTGCTGCATCAGCGCAGTCTCGCGCCCGGTCCATCGCTCCGAATGGGCGTTGACGAGGCAGCGGCCGGTGAAGGGCGCGGGCCAGACATTGCGCCGCGAGATGTCGAAGACGAGCCCGCGCACCGTGTCGTCGCCGCTGGCCTGGACGATGCGATCCTTCGCCGCCGGATGGCCCGCCGCCTCCTGGCTGGCATAGAAGCGCGTGCCGACGACGACGCCTTCAGCCCCCAGCATCAGCGCCGCCGCCAAGCCCCGCCCGTCCGCGACGCCGCCGGCCGCGACCACCACCGCCTTGTCCCCGACCGCGTCCGCCACCGCCGGCACAAGCGCGAAGGTTCCCCGCGAGGCGCCATGGCCGCCGGCCTCCGAGCCTTGCGCCACGACGATGTCGGCCCCCTTGGCGACGGCGTCCACCGCCATCTCGACCGACTGGACCTGGCAGATGACGAGCGCGCCGGCAGCCTTGATGCGCTCCGCGAAGGGCGCGGGATCGCCGAAGGACAGCCAGACCGCGTCAGGCTTCGCCTCCAGCGCCTGGTCGAGCAGGCGCGGCTGCCTGGCCAGGCTCCAGGTGATGAAGCCGACGCCGAACCGCAGGCCTGATTGCGCCCTGGCGGCGATCAGCGCCGGCAGTTCCGCCGCCAGCCAGTCGGCGTCGCCATAGCCGCCGCCAAGGATGCCGAAGCCGCCGCCTCGAGACACGGCCTTCGTCAGGGCCGCGTCCGCGACGATGTCCATCGCCGCCAGCAGCACGGGATGGTCGACGCCGAGAAGGCGGGTCAGGCGGGTCGAGAGGCTCATGGCAAGCTCGCGGAAAGGATGATTGGAAGCGGCAGGCTAACTCACTCGATCGTTCGCAAAAAATGAATTATTGAGATATGACATATCTGTATGGCAGAAGACGTTGCCGTGAGGTGCGGGACTGGAAAGCGCTGGCATGGACGTGACCGAACTGACCACCTTCCTCGCCGTCGCGCGCGCCGGCGCGATCACCGCCGCCGCGCGCGAGCTC
>JAESFX010000312.1_pt1 | contig 22442 bp, 19 predicted proteins | sample 9269501 | NCBI WGS metagenome assembly JAESFX01 (sample SAMN14515570, study PRJNA621655) | algae metagenome | isolation source: Desmonostoc geniculatum HA4340-LM1 and co-occurring heterotrophs from cave... | place: USA: Maniniholo cave, Kauai, Hawaii | collected 2009-07-28
GAAAATGAACCCCTCGCCCTTATGCGGCAGGAGATATCGTCTGGCCACCATCCGTTCGTATCGCGACAGGATCATTTGCGGCCTTTACTGAGCATTTCTGGCATTTTGCGCTCTTATGCGGGCACGGCGGGGCTGGCAAGCGTTGTTGCACGGCTGCAACAGCTTTTGAAAAAGCGATGCGCCGATGCCGCTAATCGTTGCAACGAATCGGCGAGAGGCAGATGAAGACCCTCGAATTCGTCGGACGCCAATGTGGCCGAGGGTTCAGGGGGAAAAACTCAGACCCGCCGGTGGGGACCGGTCGAGGACTGAAATACGCGCTAGCAAAGCTGCAGCGAGACCGTCCGGAGCAATCCGGGCGGTCTTGTTGTTTTCGGCTCTTGAAACATTTTGCCGCGAACCTATTTTTAGTGCCGAGGCACCAAACGGGCCTCGATCGCCGGACGCTGCAGATGTGGGTCCGGTAAAAAACCAAATTGCTTTATGGAGAATTTGACATGAACCGTTTCGATTTTACCCCCTATCGCCGCAACACCGTCGGTTTCGACCGGCTGTTCGAGCTTCTCGAAAATAACGGCCGCGCCGCACAGAACGAGAATTATCCCCCGTTCAACATCGAGCGCACCGGCGAGAACGACTATCAGGTCACCGTAGCCGTCGCTGGCTTCAAGCCTTCCGAAATCGAGATTACCGCGCAGCAGAATTTGCTGATTGTCGCCGGCAAGAAAGACGCCGAGAGCAATGACAACCGCGATTTTCTGCACATGGGCATTGCGAGCCGCAATTTCGAACGGAAGTTCCAGCTGGCAGATCACATTCATGTGACCGACGCCGACTTGGCGGACGGCTTGTTGACCATCACGCTGGTCCGAGAAGTGCCCGAGGCACTCAAACCGCGCAAGATTGCCATCGGCGGTCAAACCGCGCCGACGGTTATCGAGCATGACGGCGAAGCCAAGAAAAAGGGCGGCAAAGCTGCCTAAGCGATAAAAAGTTCGGGGCGGTCGATTGCTCGGCCGCCCCTGGACACGACAGGCGCGCCCCTCGTTCACAATCAGCCCGGGTCGCAAGTGGGCCGACTGTCCACGAAACAGATTCCCAGCGCCGTTACATCAGATAACGTTGCAATGTAAACTACTGCAATTTTCTCACTAAATTGTGATCAGACCAAACGGCTTTGCTTCACCGCCGCTTCGATAAAACTCGCAAATAACGGGTGCGGGGCGAACGGCTTCGATTTCAGCTCGGGGTGGAACTGCACGCCGATAAACCATGGATGGTCGGGTCGCTCGACGATTTCGGGCAGTTCGCCGTCGGGTGACATGCCGCTGAACACAAGTCCGCCCTGCTCCAGCGCATCCTTATAGTGCGCGTTGACTTCATAGCGATGGCGGTGACGCTCGGAAATATCGGTGGCACCATATACGGTCGCCACATGACTGTTTCCGGCCAGTTTGGCGTCATATGCGCCCAAACGCATGGTGCCGCCCAGATCGCCGCCCGCCTCACGCTTTTGCAAGCCTTCTTCGCTCATCCATTCGGTGATGATGCCGACAATCGGCTCTTCTGTGGGCCCGAATTCGGTGCTGGAAGCCGCATCGATGCCCGCAGTATTCCTCGCGCCTTCGATACAGGCCATTTGCATGCCAAGACATATTCCGAAGAACGGCACCTGCCGCTCGCGCGCAAATTTGACCGACGCGATCTTGCCTTCGGAGCCACGTTCGCCGAAGCCACCGGGAACAAGTATTGCATGCATCGGCTCAAGCGCCGCTGCGATATCGTTTTCGGACTGTTCGAACAGTTCCGCGTCGATCCATTTGATGTGGACCTTGACGCGATTGGCCAGCCCGCCGTGGACCAGAGCTTCGTTCAGCGATTTATAAGCATCGGCGAGCCCAACATATTTGCCGACCACACCGATGGTCACTTCGCCTTCGGGATTGGTTTGACGGTCGATGATATCGTCCCAGCGCGAAAGGTCGGGGTCGGCGCTGCCTTCGATACCGAATGCGCGTAGGACCTCGGTGTCGAGGCCTTCCGCATGATATTGCAGGGGTACCGCGTAAATGCTTTTCGCATCGAGCGCCGGTATTACCGCTTCCTTACGGACGTTGCAGAATGCCGCGATTTTTGCGCGTTCGTTTTCGGGCAGCGGGTGTTCGCAGCGACACAAGAGTATATCGGGCTGCACACCCAAAGACGCGAGTTCGCGCACGCTGTGCTGCGTCGGCTTGGTCTTGAGTTCACCCGCAGCGGCAATATAGGGCACCAACGTGACATGAACGGACAACGTCTGCTCACGCCCGAGTTCGTTGCGCAATTGCCGGATTGCCTCGATGAACGGCAGCGACTCGATATCCCCAACGGTCCCGCCGATTTCGCACAAGACAAAGTCCAAATCTTCGGTCTCGTCCTTCGCGAATTCCTTGATCGCGTCGGTCACATGCGGAATGACCTGCACCGTCGCGCCCAGATAATCGCCGCGCCGCTCGCGCTGGATGATCTGCTGGTAGATGCGGCCCGAGGTCACATTATCCGACTGCCGCGCCGAAACGCCAGTGAAACGCTCATAATGGCCAAGGTCGAGATCGGTTTCCGCGCCGTCGTCGGTCACATAGACCTCGCCATGCTGGTAAGGCGACATCGTGCCCGGATCGACATTGAGATAGGGATCGAACTTGCGGATGCGAACGCGATATCCGCGCGCCTGCAACAAAGCCGCGAGCGATGCAGCCATCAAACCTTTGCCAAGCGAGGAAACCACGCCACCGGTGATAAAAATGAACCGTGCCATGGGAGGAAAGGCTTAAGACGCCTTTAGCCGAAAAGACAAGCGGGCGAATCCGGCCAGAGCGAAATAATTTTGCGCAAGCCGGGTTTCGCGCGGGGGTCGATTATTTATCGAGCGGCACTTCGGTCGCTGGCGCGGCATTGTCCGTCGCAGCAGGAGCCGTTTGTGCAGGTGCGGCAGGCGCAGTTGGCGTTGCCGGTACTTCGGTGCGTTCGAGCGAGGTATCGATATTGCTGGCACCGTTGTCCTTTGCCGCAACGAAGGCCAGCGCGATCGAAAGCGTAACGAAAAGGGTCGCCAATATCGTCGTCGTCCGCGTCATGAAATCTGCATGACCGCGCGCTGACATCAGACCCGAGGGGCTGCCGCCCATGCCAAGCCCGCCGCCTTCGGAACGCTGCATCAGGATAACGCCGACAAGCGAGGCTGCGATAATCGCCTGAACAACAATGAGAAAATGGAAGAGACCCATGAAAAATTCCGAAGTTTAAGTGCGGCTGACCGCCGATGATGCGGCCCACATAGCGAGCGCGCCTGCAATCTTCAAGCTATTCGCCGGATTTGGCGGCTGCGGCCAAAATCGGTTCGAGTTTCGCCGCGGTGAGGCTGGCGCCGCCGATCAATCCGCCGTCGACATTCGGCACCGCAAGCAGCATCGCGGCATTATCGCCATTCATCGAGCCCCCATATAACATGCGAATGGCCCTGCCACCGTCACCGAAGCGGGCAACCAGACGATCGCGTATTGCCGAGTGCATTTCCGCCACATCGGCTTCTTCTGGAATGCGTCCCGTGCCAATGGCCCAGACAGGTTCGTATGCAACGCTGAGCCATTCGCCGGATGCGCTGTCGGGCAACGAAGCTTCAAGCTGGCCAAGAACGATAGCTAAAGCCTGTCCGGCATCGCGCTCGTCCAATGTCTCGCCAATACAGACAATTACGCTCAAACCGGCATCCTCGGCCGCTTCGGCCTTTGCCCTTATACTTTCGTCGCTTTCATGCTGAGCGGCACGACGCTCGCTATGACCGACGATTGTCAGCGTGGCGCCCGCATCGAGCAGCATTGCTGCCGAGACACAGCCCGTGTGCGGCCCGGACGATTCCATATGACAATCCTGCCCACCCACCGTCATCGCCGACGATGCGCGCTCAATCAATGTTGCCGGAAGGCAAATCGCACTATCCGCCTGCGGGTATTTTCCAGCCATATCGGCGATTGCAGCAATTTCGGACAGATCGGCCGATGTTCCATTCATTTTCCAGTTGCCGACAATATATTTGCGCATGAGTGCCTCTTCGAATCTTTTGCCGCGCTATGCCCGCCTTTCGCCGGCACCCGCAAGTCTATCCCTTGATTGGAACGATATCGCGCCCTAAAGCGGCTCCAAAATCAGCGCATTCGTGCAGAATCCAGGACTTCACCGTCACATGATCAGTTTCATCCGTTCGCTTATCGGTTCCAAATTGGGTGCTGTTATCGCGCTTCTTTTCATCGGCCTGATCGCAGTCGCGTTCGCTTTAGGCGATGTCACTGGCTCGGGGAATTTTGGCGGCCTGAGCGGCGGCAATGTCGCGCGCGTCGGTGACCGCAACATCACATTGGGCGAACTCAACGATGCGCTCGACAACCGGCTAAGGGCCGAGCGGCAGAATAATCCGACGCTCGACATGGCGAGTTTCGTCGAAAGCGGCGGGCTCGATTCGACGCTCGACCAATTGGTGAACCGTTACGCATTGGCGGTTTTCGGCGAAGAATATGGCGTTGCCGTCAGCAAGCGCCTTGTCGATTCAGAGGTGCTGAAGATTCCGGGAGCCATGGGACTCGACGGAAAATTCAGCGCCGACGCCTTTCGCGCGTTCGCGCAGCAGGTCGGCGTAAGCGAGCAGGTCATCCGCGATGACATCATGCAAAACCTGTTCGCGCAGCAGATTCTGCCGGCAGCGGCAAGCGGACCCGCCGCGCCCGACAGCATGGTGTTGCCTTATGCATCATTGATGCTTGAAAAGCGCTCCGGACAGGTTGCGTCGCTACGATCATCGGCCTTTTTCCCCGCCAATCCGCCGAGCGAAGCTGTGCTGGCGAAGTTTTACAGCGACAATGCGGCAAAGTTCACTGTCCCCGAACGGCGTGCAATCAGCTACGCTATTTTCGACCGGTCGATTGTCGTTGCCAGAGCAAAGCCGAGTGAAGCCGACATTGCAGCCTATTACAAAGCGAATGCAAAAAATTACGCAGCTTCACAGACTCGCAATATCAGTCAGGTGATCGTCCCCACCGAAGCCGCCGCCAAATCGGTTGCTGCACAGGTAGCTAGCGGCAAGTCACTGGCGCAGGTTGCCGGTGATCTCGGGCTTGCCGTAACAACCATGAACAAGGTCGCCAAGACGAATCTGAGCGGCAGCGCTTCGCCCGCTGTTGCCGACGCTGTGTTCGCAGCGCCCCAGGGCGGCATTGCAAAGCCAGCGCGCGGCAAACTTGGCTGGGTCGTGGCCCGGGTCGACGCGATTGAACAGACTGCGGCCAGATCGTTAGCCCAGGCCCGCAGCGAAATCGAGGCCGAGCTGGCCAAAACCCGCGGCGAAGCAGCGCTGACCGAATTGACCGCCGAAATCGAGGATGCTTTTGCCGACGGTTCCACCATCAGCGACCTAGCCCGGCAAAACGGCCTAAATATCGAAACCTCGCCCAAATTGTTCGCTAACGGACAGAATCCGGCCAATCCTGCCTATAAACCAATTCCGGAGATGCGGGTCATACTGCCTGCTGCATTCCAGCTGGAAACCGACGGAGAAGCGCAACTTATCGAGCTGGTTCCGGGAGAGAAATTCGCGATGATCGCGGTCTCCGACTTCGATGAAGCCGCCCCTCCGCCACTCGCCGCCGTGCGCCCCATCGTCCAGCAGCAATGGGCGCTGGCCGAGGGTGCGAAGGGCGCGCGGGCTGCATCCGAACGGGTGCGCAAGGCGGTCGATGGCGGGCAGACTTTGCAAGCCGCACTAGCCGCCGCCAACGTCCAGGGCGCGCAGATCGAAAGCATCAACGGCACCCGCGCCGACCTTTCGCGCGAAGGCCAGCCAATCTCGCCGCCATTGTCACTGATGTTTGCGATGAAAAAAGGCACCGCCAAAACACTGCAGGGAGGGCAGAATCGCGGCTGGTATGTTGTCTATCTCAACGAGGTCGTCAAAGGCGATGCCAGCGGCAATCCCGACTTGCTGAAAGCGCGCAAACAGGAAATTTCCGGTTTGCTGCAACAGGAATATGGCGCGCAATTGATAGCAGCAGCAGCCAAGGCTGTGGGAGTCGAAAAGAACGAGGATGGCATAAAGGAACTGCGCGCCCGCCTGACCAATCGTGACGGGAGTTAAGCCGAAACTGGTCTGGCGGAGGCGCATTGCCGATACCGAAACGCCGGTATCGGCGGCGCTGAAACTGTTCGAAGCCGAACGCGGCGATTTCATTCTCGAGTCGGTCGAAGGCGGCGAAACGCGCGGTCGGCATAGCCTGATCGGGATAGCGCCCGATCTCGTCTTTCGTGCCGCTGGCGAGAAAGCAGAGATCAACCGGCAATGGCTGACCGATCGCGCGGCGTTTGAACCCGAAACCCTGCCCACCCTTGATGCGTTGCGTGCCTTGGCGACGCAATGCCGGATGGATGTACCCGAAGAATTGCCGCCCGCGCTCGCCTGCCTTGTCGGCTATTTCGGTTATGAAACCATCGGCCTTGTCGAAAAGCTGCCGCGTGCGCCGCAATCCGCGCTCGAACTGCCCGATATGCTGTTCGTCCGGCCGACGGTGATTTTGGTGTTCGACCGGCTTAAGGATGAAATGTTCCTCGTTGCCCCCGTGTGGAGCGGCACTGGGGATGCGCGTGCGGTCGAACTGGCCAACGAGCGGCTCGACGAAGTCGAGCGGCGTCTGGATAAGGCTGTGGATAAGCCTGTGGCTAAACGGAACGCCAACGCAGAAGCAATTCAGCTCGACCCCATTCTGCCAGCCGGCCGTTACCGCGAGATGGTGTTACGTGCGAAGGACTATATCGCAGCGGGCGACATATTCCAGGTTGTCCTAGCCCAGCGCTTTACGGCGCCCTTCAAGCTATCGCCAGTAGATCTTTATCGCGCGCTGCGCCGCATCAACCCTTCGCCTTTCCTTTATTTCCTCGACCTCCCCGACTTCGCAATCGTCGGCTCAAGCCCCGAAATCCTTGTCCGTGCGCGGGGCGGCGAGGTGACGATCCGGCCCATCGCGGGCACCCGCCCGCGCGGGAAAAACAGCATCGAAGACGCCGAAAATCGCGCCTCCCTGCTAGCTGATCCCAAGGAACGCGCCGAACATCTCATGCTGCTCGATCTTGGCAGAAACGATGTCGGCCGCGTTACCAAAGGCGGCAGCGTGACCGTTACCGACAGCTATATGGTCGAATTTTACAGCCATGTGATGCACATCGTCTCAAACGTCGTCGGAGAACTCGCGCCCGACAAGGACGCCATCGATGCGCTGTTCGCAGGCTTCCCCGCCGGCACCGTCAGCGGCGCGCCCAAGGTCCGCGCCTGCGAAATCATCGCCGAACTCGAACCCGAAACGCGCGGGGCCTATGCTGGCGGCGTCGGCTATTTCAGTCCTAATGGCGATATGGATAGCTGCATTGTGTTGCGCACCGGCATCGTTAAAGACGGCGAGCTCCACGTGCAGGCGGGCGCGGGCATCGTCGCCGACAGCGACCCCGATTACGAACAGCGCGAGTGCGAGGCCAAGGCAGGCGCACTGATCGCCGCCGCGCGTGAGGCGGTAAAAGTCGCGGGAGAGGCAGGGTTCGGGCAGTGATCCTCGTCATCGACAATTATGACAGCTTCACCTGGAACCTCGTCCATTATCTGATGGAATTGGGTGCAGAGGTCGAGGTGGTGCGCAATGACGATATGTCCGCAGGCCAGGCGTTGACTTCAGGCGCGGAGGCTTTCCTGATTTCGCCGGGGCCGAAGACACCCGATGAAGCCGGGGTCAGCCTCGATTTGGTTGCTGCCTGTGCCGAAGCTAGGAAACCGCTGCTTGGCGTGTGCCTCGGGCACCAGAGCATCGGGCAACATTTCGGCGGGCGCGTGGCGAGGGGCGGGTTGATGCATGGCAAGACTTCGCTGGTGACGCATGATGGGAGCGGCCTTTTTGCTGGCCTGCCCTCGCCCTTCACGGCGACGCGCTATCATTCACTAATCGTCGAAGACATTCCCGACAGCCTCATCGTCAACGCGACATCCGATGACGGCCACGTCATGGGCTTTCGCCACGCCACGCTGCCCATTCACGGTGTGCAATTCCACCCCGAAAGCATCGCCACCGAACATGGCCATGCCATGCTGGCGAACTTCATGCGGATTGCCGGAATGAACGTGAAGGAGCGCGCATGAACCCCTTCGGCCCCCTCCCCGACCCGCAGCACCTGTTCGACCATGACGAGGCAGCGCAAGCCTTTGCCGACATCCTCGACGCCCGCGCGTCGGAAAGTGAAATCGAGGCCTTCCTTGTCGCGCTCACCTTGCGCGGCGAAACGATGGTCGAAATTGCGGCGGCTGCCGAGGCTATGCGCGAGCGACTCATCCCCATCGACGCGCCTGCGGGTGCTATCGACGTCTGTGGCACCGGCGGCGACGGGCACCATACGCTGAACGTCTCGACCGCCGTTTCGATAGTGGTTGCCGCGTGCGAAGTACCCGTCGCCAAACATGGCAACCGCGCCGCGTCATCCAAAGCAGGCGCTGCGGATACCCTCGAAGCGCTGGGCCTCGACATGGAACGCGCGGGGAAATTGGCGGAGGAAACGCTCAAGGATCTCGGCATCTGCTTCCTGTTTGCCGCCAACCACCATCCGGCAATGAAGCGCATCCAGCCCATTCGCCAGCGCATCGGCCAGCGCACGATCTTCAACCTGATGGGCCCGCTCGCCAACCCGGCGCGAGTCAAGCGCCAGCTTATAGGCATCGCCCGTCCCGCTTACGTCCCTGTCTATGCCGAGGCGCTGCACCATCTCGGTACCGAGCATTCACGGATCGTTTCGGGCGATGAAGGGCTGGACGAACTGAGCCTTGCGGGCGGCAACGAGGTTGCGGTGGTCGAACCCGAAGGCGTGCGCTTCCAACGCACCAGCGCGGTCGACGCTGGCCTGCCAGTGCATCCGGTTTCGGCCATCCGTGGCGGCGATGCACGGCATAACGCAGCAGAATTGCGCAAGCTGCTGCAGGGCGAACATGGCGCTTATCGTGACGCCGTGTTATTCAACGCTGCCGAAGCATTGCTTGTTGCAGGCGTGGTGCAGACCATGCCCGAAGGCGTCGAGGAAGCAGCGGAAGCCATCGACAAGGGTCTGGCGAATGCGTTGCTGAATTGCTGGATTGCTTACAAGTGAATAAGCTTGACGAAATCTGCGCCACCAAGCGTATCGAGGTCGCGCAGCGCAAGCCGCTTGGATTGGCACACTGGCCGACACCCTCGCCTGTCCGTGGTTTTGAGGCGGCTTTGCGGGCGAAGGCCGAAAACGGCTTTGCCTTGATTGCCGAGATCAAGAAAGCCAGCCCGTCGAAGGGCCTGATCCGCGCCGACTTCGATCCGGCTGCGCATGCCATTGCCTATCAAGCCGGCGGGGCGGCTTGTTTGTCGGTGTTGACCGATGCGCCATATTTCCAAGGCCATGAAGGTTATCTGGTCGCGGCGCGCGCGGCATGCGACCTGCCCGTTATCCGCAAGGACTTCATGGTCGATCCGTGGCAATGCGCCGAGGCGCGGGCGATGGGTGCTGATGCGATTTTGATCATTGTCGCCGCGCTTGTCGATGCCGAGATGGCGGAAATCGAACATGCGGCTGTAGCCGAAGGGCTCGATGTGCTGGTCGAAGTGCATGACGAAGCAGAGATGACGCGGGCGCTAACCCATCTCAAGTCGAAACTGATCGGCGTAAATAACCGCAATTTGAAGACGTTCGACGTCGACCTTTCGACCACCGAGCGGCTTGCGACAATGGCGCCCGACGATGTATTGCTGGTTTGCGAAAGCGGCATTTCTTCCCACGAGGACTGTGAACGCATGGCAGCAGCAGGCGTGCGGACGTTCCTCGTTGGCGAGAGCCTGATGCGGCAGGATGATATCGAAAACGCCACACGCATGTTATTGACGGGCGCATGACCAAACTCACCCATCTCGACGAAAGCGGCGCTGCGCATATGGTGGATGTTTCCGCCAAGCCAGATACGGTCCGCGAGGCAGTTGCCGAGGGACGCATCGCCATGTCCGCGGGGGCTTTGACAGCTATCCATGAAGGTTCGGCGAAAAAGGGGGATGTGCTCGCCACCGCGCGGATCGCCGGGATCATGGCGGCGAAGAAAACCGGCGAACTCATTCCGCTCTGCCACCCGTTGATGCTGTCGAAGGTTTCGATCGATTTCGCTTTCGAGGACGGAGGCATCCGTGTCACCGCGCTTGTTCGCCTGACCGGCCAGACGGGTGTCGAAATGGAAGCGATGACCGCCGTGTCGGTGGCGCTGCTCACCATTTATGACATGGGCAAGGCGCTCGACAAAAGCATGGTGATTTCCGGTATCCGCCTGATATCCAAAAGTGGCGGCAAGTCTGGAGACTGGCGGGCATGATCAGCGTTGAGGAAGCGCAGGCACGGCTGCTCGCGCTGGCCACTCCGTTACCCTCGATCGAACTGCCAGTATCTCAGGCAATCGGACATTATCTGGCCGAGGATGTGGTCGCAAAGCGTGCACAGCCAGCGGCGGACCTGTCAGCAATGGACGGCTATGCCATCCGCTTTGCCGATATGCCGGGGCCTTGGCGTGTCGTCGGAGAGAGCGCGGCGGGTAGGCCTTTTGACAAACCGATAGCTCGCGGGGAGGCCTCGCGCATCTTCACGGGCGCGCATGCCCCCGAAGGTGCCGACTGCATATTGGTGCAGGAAGAAGCCCGGCGCGAATACGACACGCTGACCCTGGTCGGCGACGGTCCGCCTGGCGTTGGCGCGCATGTCAGGCGCAAGGGAGGCGATTTCTGCGAGGGCAACCGCTTGCTCGACGCTGGAACTGTTCTCAACGCCGGGCCCATCGCCGCTGCGGTGATGGCAGGCTATGGCACGTTGTCGGTTGGCGGACAGCCGAAAGTCAGTATCATCGGCTCGGGCGACGAACTGCTACCACCGGGCGAACCTTGCGACGACGCGCATATCCCGTCTTCGAACAGTGTCATGCTGGCGGCAATGCTACATGGCCTGCCCTCCATCGTCGAAGACAAGGGCATCGTCGCCGACAATGTCGCCGATCTGGAAGCCGTGTTTCGCAACTGCTCCGGGTCGGACGTCATCGTTACTAGCGGCGGCGCGTCGGTCGGCGACCATGATCTCGTTCAGCGGGCCTTGCGTAATGTTGGCGCGGAAATCGACTTCTGGAAGGTCGCGATGCGTCCCGGCAAGCCGGTGATGGCGGGACGATTCGGTAGCGCCATCGTGTTGGGATTACCGGGCAACCCCTCTTCCGCCTTCGTGACCGCCTTCCTCTTCCTGTTGCCGCTCGTCAGGCATCTTGCAGGGCACACATCCCCGTTGCCGGAGCGCCTGACCGCAGCATTGGCAGCCGATCTGCCCGGGGGCGGGAAGCGCACCGACTATTTCCGAGCGAGAATAGAAAATGATATAATATCAGTATTTAACCGGCAGGATAGTGGTATGCTTACACCATTGTCCCAAGCCAACGCACTGCTCATCAATCCGGCCGACACGCCTGCCCGTCCCGCCGGGTCGAAAGCGCAATATCTCCGTATCGATTGAGCGCCAACCACAAGATGTTCGATTGTTCTTGACTTGATCCCGTCTGTTCTCTAATCGTTCCATTCATGTTCAATCCAACGGGAACAGAATGATGCTCACCGCGAAACAACATGAATTGCTGCTTTTCATCCATCAGCGTCTTGAAGAGAGCGGTATTTCGCCCTCCTTCGAGGAAATGAAGGAAGCACTCGACCTGAAAAGCAAATCAGGTGTGCATCGCCTGATCGGCGCGCTTGAGGAACGTGGCTTCATTCGCCGCCTCGCCAACCGCGCCCGCGCCCTCGAAGTCGTGAAGATGCCCGAGGGAGGAACGACACGCGACACGAATATCGTGAAGCTCACGCCCGCAATTGCCAGCAACAAGGCGCAAGTCAATTTGCCTGTGGCAGCCAACGATGTACTGGAAGTGCCTTTGCACGGTCGGATTGCGGCAGGTGTTCCCATCGAGGCGCTGGAAGGGCAAAACTCGCTCTCGGTACCTATGGCGCTGCTCGGCACGGGCGAACATTATGCGCTCGAGGTTTCGGGCGATTCAATGTGCGAGGCAGGCATTCTCGACGGCGATTATGCGCTGATCAAGAAAGCGAATACCGCGCGCGACGGCGAAATCGTCGTTGCTCTTGTCCGCGGCGAGGAAGCGACGCTCAAATATCTGCGCCGCGAAGGCCAGCAGATCCGCCTCGATCCCGCGAACAGCCGGTATGAGCCGCAATATTATCCGGCGCATGAGGTCGAAGTACAGGGCAAGCTTGCCGGATTGCTGCGCCGCTATCATTGATTTGGTTCGGCCCGCGCGCTTGCCTTGCGGGCGGCCTTCACCCAAGGCTGATGGTCATTGCCGTTGTTGACGCTCAGCAGTTTTGCGTCCTCCAGATAGATTGCAAGCCCGCCGCTTTGATCTAGCATGTTGCGGTCGACCTTAATCCATCCCGGGCGGCAGGATGATGGCAGCCATCGGTCGCTGACGACGACATCGACCTGCCTGCACGCCGCTGCCATTTCCATCGACGGCACCCGATAGGGCGTGCGCGTCGCAAGTATCGACCAGCTCCGTTCGCCGCGAGCGATATCAATGATGCAAGTGTCGGGCGAGCATTGTGCACCCGACCATTTATCCAGTGCTTTCGGTTCTTCGGTTGTTCCCGCATTTTCGAGCAGCATATCGCGGATATAATCGCCCGCCCTTGCGCGCAACAAAGCGACATTGCCGTCGGCCTCGACCACCGCCAAATGCTTGCCGTCACCAGTAACGAGCAAATCAGGTCTTGGCGCGAGCAGCATGGCCGCGAAGCCTGCCAAGAAAGGCAACAACCCGAGCAGTCGTACTCTGCTCCTCAGCAGTCCGAACACCAGCGCCCCGGATATCATCGCAAGAAATGCCCAGAGCGGCATCGAAGGAAGCATGGAGACTGCGCCTGGCAGGCCGCTCACATAATGCGCTATGCCCAGAATAGCTGAAATTCCCTGCGCGGCGATCCACCAGAACGGCGTTCCAAGGCCGATAGTGTCGCCCAGCAAAGCGATTGCCTGCGCGGGCATGACGATAAAGGTGGTCAGTGGGATCGCGACGACATTGGCTAGCGCACCGTAAAGCCCTGTCCGGTGAAAGTGAAACAGCGCAATTGGCGCGAGCACCAATTCTATCGCAATGCCGGTAATGATGAGCGCGAAAAGCCCGCGCAGCAGCCGAAACACTAACGGTTCTTCTCGCCGCTCCGTCCAGCGCTTTACCGATGGTAGTTCATGGAGGATTACGATTGTCGCGACTGCAGCAAAGCTTAGCTGGAAACTCGGTCCCGCCATTGCTTCGGGCCAGAATAACAGCACGATCAAAGCCCCAAATGCGACAAGCCTTAAGGTCAGTGCTTCGCGCCCAATCGCCAGCGCGATCAAGACAAGCAAGGCAGCGATACAGGATCGCACCGTCGGTACTTCTGCACCTGCAAGCAAAGTATAGGCAACTGCACCACAAGCGGCAAAAGCCGCCGCCAGGATCGGGACGGGAAACCGCAAGGCAATTACCGGAAACAGCGCCAATGTCCGGCTGCAAAACAGAAAGAGGAAGCCCACAACCGCTGTAACATGCAGCCCGCTGATCGAAAGCAGATGCGCCAACCCGCTGTCACGCATCGCCTGGGCATCGGCCTCGTCGATATTGCCCTGATCGCCGGTGATCAGTGCCGCGCCCATCGCGCCCGTAGCTTGGGGCATTTCGCGCAAAATGTGTTGGGTCAGCCCTGTGCGCGTTTCGGCCAGCCACATCGGTCGCGTCGAAGCTTCGTACAGCGTAACCGGCCCAAGCGCGCTTCCCGTCGCACCGATCCCTTGAAACCACGCTCTGCGCGCAAAATCATAGCCGCCGGGGAGCGCCGGCCCAGCGGGTGGCATCAGCCTTGCCCGCAATTGAACAATTGCGCCGTTTCTGAATTCGGCTCGATGCTGTTCGGGTGACAGATTGACCCTGACCTTCGGCGGCAAATCCTGTTTGCCATCAGTCGCCAGTTCGAGCCGGATCGTGTCGCGCGCGGACAGGATCTCGACTTTTTCGATACGACCGTAGAGCGACCCCACCCAGACCTTGCCCAGAACGGGTTGCGCAACGGAAGCCGATTTTAGTGCGATTGCTCCAAAACCGACTGCAACGGCCAGGCTGGCCACCAGCAAGACGCGGCCGATCTGGCTTTGGAGTCCTATGCCAAACGCGAATAGCAGGAGCGCCATACAGAACAGGAGCAGCGACAGCACGCCGCTATCGCCGAATGCCTGCCAGAATCCGATCCCCAGACCGACCGCGACGGGCAACCAAAGCGGCAACTGGTCGCGTTCGCTGTCCAGCCAGTCTTCAAGGCGTCCCAAAGCAGCTGCGGGGGCAGGATTTCGCCCCGAATTTTCGTCCGCAAATCCGCCGAAAATCGCTGTCACATCATAGACGTAGCATGTCTGTAACAGTTCATAAATAACGCCTTGCACGCACCAAACGCTTTACCTTGACGACGGCGGATTTTCACAGCATTGGCGTCGCAACGATAATGCCATTTTCTCCCCAAGAAATAGTGGCGGTTGAGGAGCCTAAAGCAAACGCATCTGGCGTTTCCGGCGCCTTTTGTCGAACATGGAGCACGGCCTGACACGGGCTGCCCGCATGACGGGATGAGAGTGATGGAGTTTGAAATGGCTGACAGCGACGCAACGCTTACCATCGGTAACGCAGTTTATGATTTGCCGGTGATGAAGGGTACCGAAGGCCCCGACGTCGTCGACATCCGCAAGCTTTACGGTGTGTCCGATCATTTTACATTCGATCCCGGCTTCACCTCGACCGCGAGCTGCGAGTCTGCGCTTACCTTTATCGATGGCGACAAAGGCATTTTGCTGCATCGCGGCTATTCGATCGAGGAACTGTCCGAAAAGTCGAGCTTCATGGAAGTGTCCTATCTGCTGCTCAACGGCGAATTGCCCAGCAAGCACCAGCTCGACGAGTTCAGCTACACCATCTCGCGCCACACGATGCTGCACGAGCAACTCGCGACCTTCTACCGCGGTTTCCGGCGCGATGCGCATCCGATGGCGATCATGTGCGGGGTGGTCGGCGCGCTTTCGGCATTCTACCATGACTCGACCGACATTAGCGACCCCACGCACCGGATGATTTCCAGTCACCGGCTGATCGCCAAAATGCCGACAATCGCGGCGATGGCGTATAAATATTCGGTCGGCCAGCCCTTTCTCTATCCCGACAACAACCTGTCCTATACCGGCAATTTCCTGCGCATGACTTTCGGCGTTCCGGCGGAACCCTATGTCGTCAATCCGGTCATCGAACGCGCGCTGGACCGCATTTTCATCCTCCACGCCGACCACGAACAGAACGCCTCAACCTCGACCGTCCGCCTCGCCGGTTCGTCGGGTGCGAACCCGTTCGCCTGTATCGCTGCAGGTATTGCGTGCCTTTGGGGCCCGGCGCATGGCGGCGCAAACGAAGCCGCGCTCAACATGCTGCGCGAGATCGGAACGCCCGACCGCATTCCGCATTATATCGAACGCGCCAAGGACAAGAACGACCCGTTCCGTCTGATGGGCTTCGGCCATCGCGTATATAAAAATTACGATCCGCGTGCGACCGTCATGCAGAAAACGGTGCGTGAAGTTTTATCGGAACTGAAAGTCAGCGACCCGATTTTCGACGTTGCGTTGCAGCTCGAGGAAATGGCGCTCAACGACCCCTATTTCATCGAGAAGAAGCTTTTCCCGAACGTCGATTTCTATTCGGGAATCATCCTGTCGGCAATCGGTTTCCCGACCGAAATGTTCACTGTGCTGTTCGCACTGTCGCGCACCGTTGGCTGGGTTGCGCAATGGAACGAAATGATTTCGGACCCGGGCCAGAAAATCGGTCGTCCGCGCCAGCTCTACACCGGCCCCAACGCCCGCCCTTATCCGTCGATGGACGGAAGGTAGTCAGCTATTCGGCAGGCGCAGGGTGAATCTTGCGCCGCCGCCTTCCGCTTCGAAAACCGCCAACTCGCCACCCATCGCGCGGGCAAGACGGCGCGAGATATAGAGGCCTAGTCCACTTCCGCCGTCGCCGGACCGCCCGAGGCGTTCGAATTTTTCGAATATCTTTTCGCGATCTTCAGGGGCTACGCCTGCCCCCTGATCGATGACCGAAACCAGCGCGGCATTGCCCACAGTTTCGATTTCGATCCGGATTGCCGTGCCGTCGGGCGAATAGCGGATGGCGTTGTTAACGAGGTTCAGCAGTATCTGAAGCGTGCGGCGAAATTCGGCGACGGCGGGTACCTTGTCGCTTTCGGCCGGCGCATCGACGCGGATGCTGTGATCGGCGGCTTTCAACGCAAGCAATCCCACAACGCGCCTTGCGACATCCCCCAGTTCGATATCATCGCGCGCAGTTTTGAAATCGGCGCGTTCCACCGCCTCCAGATCGCCCAGATCATCCACCAGTGCCGACAAATGCCGTGCGGCATTGGCAATATCGCGCGCGTAAAGCGCATAATTTTCGCGGATGGGCCCTTGCAACTCGCTGCCGATGGTTTCGGCATTGGCAATGATCCGCCCCAGCGGCTGGCGCAACGCAGGCGCGAGATGCTTGCCGAACAAGGCAGCTTGGTCCGCTCTTGCGGCTGATGGTGTCGCGGCAATGGCAGCAGCCGGTTCGAACCGGCATTCGTACCCATCTGCGGCGTCGGTTCCCAATAGTGGCCGACCGCTGACCGTCAGACATTGTCCGTCAAACTGACGCCTTACAGCGAAAGGTCCGCCAATAGCGCGATCCGACATTGCTTCCAGCAATGTCGCCAGCTCGGGTGCATCTTCGAAAATCGTTCCCAGAACCTCGGCGCCATCGCGACCGAAATCGGCAGGTGCCAGCCCCTGCGCAGCCAACCCGTTTGCCCGCACCAGACGCAATGCGGCGTCGAAACGCAAAATACCGATTTGCAGGGGCGATACGTCCACCGCAATATCTTTGGGCGTCACCGTCGACGGCAATATCTGCCAGCTAACGATAGCGATCTTGGCAAGCGTGGGTTCGGGTTCGACCTCGACCCAAAGCTCAAGATTCTCCGCGCCATCGGCGACCCGCACGGCACGCGATAGCCGCATTTGCAACCGGACCGAAAGCGACGCCAAATTGGCAAGCGCCGGTATTGCCAGCAAACCGCCCTCACTGCCCCCTGCCCGCTGGTTCAACCGGACAAGCGCTTCGTCGGCGCGCAGCAGGCGGCCATCACTGGCCACTTCGCCATAAATCGGACGTACCAGTTTCGACGGAGCGCTCATGTCTGTCCAAACGCCAGATAATGCGCGCGGGCCGCTGCCCATCTGGACGTTTCTGCCCGGGCGGAGGGCGCATCGAGAAGATCGTAACCGCTATCGATAATCCCGGCTTCACGCGACGACAGCGTATCACCACGCAGCAGGAAGATGGCTCCGATTGCGTCTGCCTTGGAGACGCCCGACGCCTTTAACAGTATCGCATAGGGTGCCGGGGAGCTGGCATCGATGAGCCTCAGCGCATGATCATGTTCGAAATCCAGCAACGCCGAGATCGCCGCAACATGAAGATGAAGGCCCGATATTTTAGGATCTAACAGCTCTTGCTGCTTCGAGATGTCCATGAAATGAACGATTTTCCGCGCCGCTGCCTGAATCCGGTTTGCTTCGGTATAGTCCGCAATGACGGTCCGCGCCGCAATCACAACTTCCTGCTGCCTGCTGCCGTGTATGACTTCCAGCGCGGCCACGACGCGCCAAACTGTTTTGTGAAGCAGTTCGGCGGGCATGCCCAGATGCGCATTGCCTGCGGCAAGCCGATGCAGGCTCTCTGCGGCAAGCAGCATCTGCGCCGTGTCCGCGATGCCGCCATCGGCGTGGTCAAGCAGGCGTTCCACTAATGTCGCAGAACCATCCTCTCGTGCTGAAAGCCGGTCCTCTGCGACCCGGGCCAGGATGAAATCGATCAGTTCCGCCTCGCGCAGAAAGCCGGAACGCGCGAGCATTTCCCAGGTCTGTGGAAGGCCTTGCCGGTAAGAGGGCAGTAGCCGGGTCTCGATATCGCCGACGATTTGCAGCAATTTGGATGACGCGGCGTTGATCATGGCATCGCTGGGCGGCACGATGGCGGAAGGAAAGATAGCCGCCGACACATCGGCGCACAGGGCATGGATGTCGCGGGCGTAATCGGCCCCGACTTTCAGGAGAGTGTCATTCTGATCCGGGCCGTGATCCAACGGAAATCCAATGCTGATTGCAGCGGATAGGCTAGCAAATTCAGGTTAATGCCGCTTTAAGCCTGTTCATTGTTTTTGCCATTTCGGACGGGCAAATAACGGTCGGCCAGCAGCAAGCCAAGCTGCGCAAATAATATGGCTTTCACACCTTGCGGGAACAGCGATAGGGCCATAACGGCCAGTAATGCCAGGGCGAGAAGCGCCGGGGATTGCAGCACTGCAGCCGACCAGCGTTGCAACGGCATTTTTTGCGCCAGCAACGCCAATCCTAATGCAATCGCCATGAATGACGGGGTATCGGCGAGGTAACCGCGCTCTGCCCATGCGACCGATATCGCCGCGCCGACCAGCAAAACCCAAAAAAGCAGATTGCGCCACACACCGGGCTTTTCTGCATCGGTCACGCCATGCACAACATCTGAAATTTGCTTCCCGAACAGCGAGGCAAAGGCCGTGGAAAGGGCGGCGAAACCCCATCCGAAAACGCCCAACCCAAGGCTTAGGCCGGCAAGAACGGGACCGACGAGCGGCAGCAGCCTGGCAGTGGGGGCCGAACGCCAGATCGACGGAGCAGCCATTTTCGCCATCGCGCCGAAGATATGCTTTTCCAGCCAGCCCGGCGACGTTTCAGCGCGCTCGGACAATATGCTATTACCCAAAGCGGCAGCATCCATCGGCGTGGCAACGCGCAATACTTCGCCGCGCTGAACCATATTCTGCGGTATCGGACGAAGCTTTACACCACCCTGAATTGCATGGCGCAGCAGCGAAGAGGTAATGCTCCAGCCTTCGGGTAATTCGGTCATCGTCAATGCAGTTGCTGCATTGAGCAGCGCAAAACCGGCCCAGCGGGTATTGAGATCGATGCGTTCGAACGCGGCATTTTCGTCTCGACCGTCGATGGTCGCAACGAACGGTGTTGCCTGCTTCGTCAGTTCATCGATCGCCGCGGCCGAAATATAATGGGCTTCCGCCTGCACAATCAATCTAGAATCAGGCGTAAGAAAAGCCTGCAAGTCCTTCGTAGTTCGTACAAATTCTACCCTTTTGCCGCTGCGCCTGAAACCATCCGCAAGGTCGAGCAACACGCCCGGTACCGTATCGACTTCGATCAGGAAAACATCCACACCGACGCGACGCAGTGCAAGCATTTGCCAGGTCAGCAGCGGGCGTCCGCCGACCTCCAGCAATGACATATTGCCGCCATTACTGGCATGGCCGTCGGTTAATCCGGCCACCGAAAGCAATGCGATCGGACCGGGCTGCTGGGCAACATTTGAAGACATGGGGTCGATATGGACGATATCCGCCCGTTGCCAACTATTTTGTGGTGGGTCGCCCGAATTTAGCCGATTTCGTGTGTCTCGATCTCGGCGATGGCCTGGCCGAGCTTGCGGATAACCACCGGATCTCCCGGCGCGCCTTCGCTGGCTTCATCGGCCAGCGCCATAAGCCGGGTCGCGCCGAAGCTGGCGGCCAATCCCTTCAAACGCCAGCTTGTATATTGCCAGTTTGCATCGCACCGCGACCGCGAAAGCAGGCTCAACTGCCGGTTTGCGCTTTCGACAAAGGAAGACCGGAGCTCCGCGATAAGCGCACTATCGTCCCCGGCAGCGGCTTTGAGCGCTGTGTCAAAAGAGCCATAATCCATGGACATTCGACACTTATAGCCAACATAAGGTTAAGTTTGCGTTTCGCTGTGGATAAAATATGGTAAACCGCTTGACATGACAGCACGTTCCAAAATTATCGGCCTGACCCGACAGATTGGCAGCGATGCCGACAGCCATTCCGATATGGAAGCGCCGCTTCCGGAAATTCCTGCAGATGAGCAGCTTGTCGCGCGCGAAATCCATCACGACGAATTTGTCGAACAATTTTTCGGGCATTACGACGACGTTCCTGCACGACAATGGACTGCTTACATACTGCCGACGCTTTTGACCGCAGCGGCTCTGGCATGGACGGGCTTTTTTGGCTGGATCTATAGTGTCGAAGTGCAAGGCGGCCTCTCCGCAGAGCGTGCGATCGGCATGGTCAGCACATGGGCGATGCCTGTCATGCTTTTGGCGGTGCTGTGGCTGCTTGCTATGCGGCACAGCCGCGCAGAAGCATCGCGTTTCGGCGATATCGCCCGGTCCTTGCGCATCGAAAGCGAAGCGCTTGAGGGACGGATGCGCACGATCAACGAAGAAATTTCGCTGGCGCGCGAGTTCCTAGCGCAAAATGCCCGCGAGCTGGAAACCGTCGGCAAGAGTGCGTCGCGCAATATGGTCGACGCAGCCGAGCTATTGGCTGCAGCGCTCGCAGATAGCGATGCCAAGGCGAAGACGCTGGAAATAGTGAGCAACGCGGCCACCAGCAATCTCGAACAGTTGCGCAAGCATCTCCCCGTGGTCACAAGCGCGGCCAAGGATGTCACCAACCAGATCGGAAGCGCGGGTAACAATGCCCAGCTTCAGATCAAAACCCTGATCGCTGCATTGGAGCGCGTCGGCGAGGCCGGGAGATCGACACGAGAATATATCGATGTCGTGGAAACACGTGCGGCCGCAGTTGGCAATCAGCTCGATCATATCGCGCGGGAAAGTTCCGACTCGCTTAACGAAGCAAGCATCGCCGCCGAACAACGCGCCACAGAGGTCGCCCAGCTTCTCGAAGCTGCCACCGCGAGCATGACGGCGAATGTTGGCACTGCGTCGGGTGAAATAGACCGGTTGGTTGTGGACAGCGGGGCACAAATCGACAGGAATTTGGACGCGCTTCGTGGCGCGCTAGCTGCGCTCGCCGACCAGTCGGCTAACGAGCAGAATCGTATCGCTGGCATCATCGCCGAAATAGAGTCGCATATTGAAAAAAGCGCGACGCGAATTGCCGATGTTGATCGTCTGGCGACCGACCAGACTGCGAAACTGGCCTTTGCCGTGTCTGCGCTGGGAGAGAGTACGCGCGAGGTGGGTTCGGCGCTCGGCAACAATCATGACATTACCGAAAGGCTGATTGAGCGTTCGGACAAGCTGCTTGCGGCACTGGCGTCGGTGAACGAGGAAATTGGCGCGGTCATCCCCGCGTCGATAGACCGCGTTAATGAGCGGCTTGCTGGCACCCTCGGTCAACTCAATACAGCATCTGCGAATGCAGTCGCCCTGAACGAGTTGAGCGATGACATGCTCGTTAAAACCACGTCCCTCGAACATCTTGTGGATATCCAGCGCAGCAGTGTCGAAAAGCTAATGGGCGAAAGCAACGCGCATTTTTCCGCGCGACACGAGCAAGCCGATGCCCTTGCAGCGGCGCTGGGGCATACCCGTAATTTGATCGAGGAAATGGCCGAAGACGCGAACACCAAGCTTGTTTCGTCACTGTTGCGAGTCCGTGAAACAACCAAGCAGGCAGCAGAAAGCAGCCGCAAGATACTGGATGAAGAACTGGCTGGTGTCGCAGAACAATTGACCGAACAGCATAAGGCGACGCTGGCGGCTGCTGTTGATGGCCAGATGGAAGCCATGAACAACCTCATACAAAGTTCGATCGAGCGCAATCTAGCGCTGTCGGAGGGGACGACTGCGAAACTTGCGGCACAGCTTAGCCAGCTGGATGAAATGGCCACCAATCTTGAGCAGCGGATCGCCGACAATCGCGAAACCTTCGATGGCATTGACGACGACAGCTTTGCCCGCCGCATGGTCCTGCTGACCGAATCGCTCAATTCGACCGCCATCGATGTCGCCAAAATACTGTCGAACGATGTCACCGACACCGCCTGGGCGGCGTATCTGAAGGGGGATCGCGGCGTATTCACGCGCCGCGCGGTGCGCCTGCTCGATGCGGGCGAAGCCCGCGCCATCGCCGCTCATTATGGCGACGATACCGAGTTCCGCGAGCATGTGAACCGCTACATACACGACTTCGAGGCCATGATGCGGGTGCTGCTGAGCACACGCGACGGCAACGCCATCGGCGTTACGTTGCTGTCATCGGATGTCGGGAAACTCTATGTGGCGCTTGCGCAGGCTATCGAGCGCCTGCGCAACTAGGCGGGTCGCGAAATTAGGAAATCGAAACTGTGGCGGTCGATCC
>JAESFX010000313.1_pt1 | contig 22072 bp, 39 predicted proteins | sample 9269501 | NCBI WGS metagenome assembly JAESFX01 (sample SAMN14515570, study PRJNA621655) | algae metagenome | isolation source: Desmonostoc geniculatum HA4340-LM1 and co-occurring heterotrophs from cave... | place: USA: Maniniholo cave, Kauai, Hawaii | collected 2009-07-28
TCCTGCGATACTTCTACTGTCAATGTGGCAGTTTCTGGATGCTGACTTACCATTGTTAAGAGTTAGACCTGTATGCCTTACCGTATTCTCTCTTAGTCTTGTTCAGAAATCAAATAGGAGTCCTATATAAAGGATTATTATTTTATGGTAGATGATGAATTTTTAATCTTAGTTGTAATCGTAACCGCGATTTCATTGGTAATTAAAATCGCTCTTTACTGCTTTGCTATTTGGGAACTAGCGCATTTTTCATGGATGAATGCGATAGCAAGTGTTTTAATTGCAGAATTTCTGTGGCTTGTAGCCCTAAGCCTGGGGAAAGATTACTGACATGCCATTCACTTTAGAACAACGCTATCAAATTTTAACCGCTCTCAACGAGGCACTGCTACGCACCGATCAGATGCGATCGCAATACGCCGATTCTCCAAGCGACTTCTACCGCTTTGATGCCACGCTAACGCCCACTGAATACCAGAAAAATCGCCCAGTACCATTGCTATTTCAAAAAGATGATATCTGGCAGAGGCTAGATGAAATTGAGCAAGAATCTGAATTTTTGGTCAATCAAGTTTTGCAATACTTGATTGACTTGAAAAATGTAGAAAGGGCAATCGTGAATGAGCGAAGTTCTGTTAATTCAGCACTCAAAAAAGCCGATGTTTTGGAGTGGGAGACTGGCTTTAGAACATCAGGAATGTTCGCCCAAAGGGATGACTTAATCGAAAAATTACGCTATCAATTGAGTCTGCCACCATCCCCAGATCCAATGGGCGGAGGTGGTGGGATGTTATTAAGGAGTTAATTATCTTTTTGCCAATTTCCTTAATCTGCCTACAGGAGCAAAAGCGGATGATTCTTGAATTTGAATGCTCATGCCACCTTGCTCTAAGGCGTTAAGAATTTGCGATACAGCTTGCTTTGAGCAATCACATTCTGAGGCTATCTCTTCAAATGTCAGAGCGTCGAAGGCGATCGCATCTAATATTTTGAGCGCCAACAGTACCGATTTACCAAGCAAAGGTAACAACCATTCCTGCTCAGAATCATGCAAGCTACGTAATTTTTCAATAGATAAAGCCGCATCCCTAAGCTTTTGGCACGTGTCTCGATTCATATTAATTTAATTAATTTACTGAGTCCTTCTTGAATGAGGGTGATCGCGGCTTTCATAGCACTGCGCTGTTTGATTGTTACTGGGGTTTCCTCATCCCCCCAAACAACTCGAAGTTCGCCATCTGCGATCGCTCTAACTAGTTGAGAAACATTCGGCTTTTCGTTCCCCCATGTCTGCCCAAAATCAAGAGCGATTTGCTCTAGTTTTTCTTTTTGTTCAGCAGACAGGGAGAGCGTCACACTCTCCCCTTTTCGGCTCATTTTACATTCTCCTCAATAAAAGCTGGAATACCCTCGCAATAAAGCAACTCTCGCGCCGTACATAATTAAAATGGTTTATTTGAGTCGTCCGTCTTGTGCGGATGACTTTATTTTATGCCTCAGATTTGTCCGTGTCAAGTACAAAGCATGCGGACAAAATAACTTAAAGTTTGGGAATCCTGGGAATCCTGCGGGTGATGTTTCTTGCTTTGAATTCAAAAACCATGTCAGGTTCTCTAAGCGATTTTTGCGAAGCACAGCTACTCAATCAATTATTTGGTGGTGTGCCCTACGCTACACCCAATACGCTGTATTTTGGTTACATGGTCGGCGTGGCTGGGGAGACTGGCCCTGGCGCTGAACCCAATAGCGGCGGCTATGCCCGTGTTGCCGTCACCAACAACACTACAAACTTTGCCATCACAGCCAATCAAATCAAGACCAACGCTACAGAGATTCAGTTTGTCGAGGCTACCTCAAATCATGGCTTGGTGCAGGCTCTAGCAATCTTCGACTCTCCCACCAGTGGCAACATGCTGGTGTATTTTCCCTTGAGTGCGCCAATCAATATCACCATCGGCGATGCAATGCGGATTCCGGTTGGCTCTCTCACAGTACAATTTGCCGCCGGGGGATTGAGCAATTACGTGAAGAATGCGCTGCTCAACCAGTTACTTGGCGGTGTCCCTTTCAACGTAATTACCACCTTGTACGCAGCTTACGCCACTAGCAGCCCCACAGATGCCCTGGCTGGCACAGAACCTAGCGGCAACGGCTATGCACGGGTAGGCGTAACCAACAACACCAACAACTTTCCCATCGCTACCCTTGGCAGTAAAGTGAACGCCTTAGATATCAACTTTGCTGAAGCCACAGGCTCTCAAGGCACAGCCACTCACGTACAATTATTCGATGCTTCTAGTGGCGGTAATTACCTCGGACGCTATGCCTTGTCACCCACTCAGGCGATTAGTGCTGGCACCATCGGAGCCATCGGAGCCAATACCCTTACACTGAGTCTTGACTAATGCCACAGCTAAATTTTCCCAGTGGCGCGATCGCATCGACTACTACCAGCGACATCGCCACAATCAAAATCCGCAAAAATTTGGGCAAGTCTGGGGTCATAGCCACAGTGTCAGCTGCTTCTGTTGGGGCATTGGGTAAAAAACGCTCCGTTCGCCCCGATGCGATCGCCATCACTTCCAACTTATCCGGCACACTCAAGCGGAAATTGCGTTTTCCGGCAGGGGCGATCGCTTCTCAAGCCCAATCTCAAGTAAAATTCTTCCTTAATGTCTCCCCTGTTGCCCCGCCCAAGGGTTCATTGCACCGTGCTGACTTAAGTACTTTGTTGCAACCAGGATCGTCAGCACCCGCGTTCAGTGGTTCAAGACTGGTGAAGGGAGATTTAACCCCTGTGTCGTTCAAGATTCAGGGTCAAAGGTTAGACGGGTTGGACGCCGAATTTACAGCCAAACGCAAAGACGATCCGTTAGCTTTGCCAATCATCAAAACTGGTGCGTCTGTCCACCAAACCGATCCGGCGGTGGACAACCAAAGCAAGATTGAAACTGTGATGGGGAGTTTTAGTATCGACCCTGGCGACACGGAAGATTTTCCCGATTCGGAGGTGGAGTTGAGTTACACTCTCAAATTCAGCGATGGGCTGGGGAGAGTTTACACTGTCGTGTCGGGAAGTTTCACTGTCTATTCTGCGGGGTGAGAGAGTGAGCAAACTGCTTCCAATTGAAGACAACGGACAAATTGTTGGCTACCTCTTTGATTGTCCTGGATGCGGCAACTGTCATGCTCCCTATGTCCAGCCTTATAAAAACGAGGTTGGGGCAAGCTGGACTTTCAATGGAGACTTCGACAAGCCAACTTTTACCCCAAGCATTTTGGCTAGGGTTGAGCGAACTGGTGGGGAAACAATTATCTGCCACAGTTTTGTGACTGATGGCAGAATTCAATTTCTTGGTGACTGTACCCATGCACTTGCAGGGCAGACAGTCGATGTACCTGAACAAAACTAGCAAACATTGAGTTTAAGTTATGAGCAACAACCGAGTAACACCAGAGCAAATCACAACACTCTTGGATAGCGCAGAAACACAAGAAGCTATATTTTGGGGCAAAGAACTGGTAGTCAGTTTCAAATTGCCTTCAGGCTTTACAATTTGTGGTCGTGGTGCGTGCGTCGATCCTGCAAACTTTGACATTGAAATTGGGCGACGAGTTGCTAGAGAGGATGCCGAAAATCAACTGTGGAAATTTGAAGGATACTTGCTACAAAACAGGCTGTACGAACAAGGTGTGTTGTGACCTCTCCCTTCTCAGGATTTGAAAACACCACCCTCACCTTTCAGGTTGCCGATCGCACCTACACAATTAACGCAGTCGGCAACCGCTCCCCTAACTACCAATCCCTGATAATTAAAGCTCTCCTTAAGCCCACGACAGACTACAGCACAGTCTCACGCTATGCTGACGAAATTCAGCAATTTGCTGGCGCTGATGGTCATGCAGTGTTGCTAGAGGGTTACTTAGTCGAGCCGCAAGTTTATCCCCAAGGGGTTGATTTTTTGATGGAAGCTGACATTGAAATAAATGTGGTAATTAACAAGCCAGAAACGGGGAGATTTAAGTTGCTGCCAGTAGTTCAATCCCCTTATGTGGTAGCGATGGGGATTGATGCAATTACGCCAATCCGAGGGATATTTCGGAGGAATTGATGGGCAAAATTAACATCGATTTAAACAAATTAAATTCTGCGATCAACAAAGCTTTTGATGTAGTGGTCGAAGCGCAAGGCGAGGCGTTTCAAAATGCGATCGCCTCCGATATTTGGGAATGGCCCCGCGAAACTCTCCGCAACAATGGTGATTTAGTTGACAGTCCACGGGATATTTACGATACAGGAAAACTCTACGATTCACTGGTAATCAGCCGTACTGCTAACGCAGCAGAGTACACTTGGGAGTCCGATCATGCCGCAATTGTTCACGATGGTGCGACTACCAAAAATGGCACGGAACTACCTGCAAGACCTTGGACAAAAGTCGGTCTTGAGGAGTGCGATGCAGCAGGTATTATGCAGAAACAACTTGATGAATACTTGTGAAATATTATCTTGAGATAGAAAGATTATCTGCCTTGGTTCGTAGCAAACGCGGTTCTCAAGCGCTACGTGAGACAGCACTGGACATTGGTTAATGTTTTGGCGGTCTTGATTAGATCCGCCTATCGCGATTTTTCAACAGTAGAAATCAACCACGATCTCTAGCTTGTTGAAAAATTTTTCAACAAGCTAATTGCCTAAGGATAGCGTTCGCAATTCCATTATCCATTTCCGCCGCCATTCTCAATAATTGTTCGTTCTTGATATTTTCCTGGAATTCTCTCACTTGCAAAGCAATCTAATCAGATGGGCAGTTTCGCCATCCATCACGTGAAACTCCTCGGACAAACTGACTAATTTTTCGTTGGAGAGAAAATATTTCATGGCGAAAACTACACCTGTAGTAGCGTAGTTTATCATGCCCAAAAGCTCTACTACATCAAGATTTATTGATACCTTTTAAATCAGCTTGCACAATAACTTCTTCAAATTTTTTCATGTTATTAACGCCATGCTTTTGGGCATCTTGGATTAGTAATATTATTGAATACTATCGTGATAGAAACTCTAACATTAAGAAACGACATATTAGCGATACTTGCTAATAGATTAGGAGATTATGTATTTCCTGATGGCGGAACCGATAAAGCGATCGCCTGTCTTCCCGACCCAGATAAAGGCTGGAATTACCCAGAAAACGGCACTAAAGTTTCAGGATTAGAAGTAGTAATCAAACAGCCATATCCTGATGTAGAGGCTAATATTGGGGGCGATCGCACTTTCACAAATTCATGGGAAATTCATCTCAAGCAGTGGGATACAAATCAAAGTTTAGTGGAAGCTATCGGACTTTTGAGTGGGGAATTACCCGCCGATTACTTAATAGAAAGAGTTAGCCCAATGCCAGCTTCAGATAAGCTCTTGACCGTCGAGCAGTGCAAGATTTTCTTGAGAGATTGGCAGGTGAGGGAATCCTGACTCCGGATTAAAATCTCCGGAGATTCAAATGTCGAAAACTTTTCAAGTTGGTGCAGGCAATAAGGTAAAGCTGTATGTGGCTTTATTGCCATTGGGCGATCGCACCGAACCAGAAGATGTAGAAGTTACAGCCAGCAGTGGCATTACTTCAGCAGCCACCAGCGTCACTGTAACTGCTTTAGACGGCCCCATCGCCGGCGGCACGCCGCTAACTTTTGATAACGGCACAAATAAATTACTTGTTTACTTGACCAAAGATGCAAAAGAAGGCGATACCACTCTCACTATTGAACCTGCGTCCGCTGCATTGACAGGCAGTTCTACGGCTGAATATGTGGCGAAGCTGAGGCTGCTTGGCGGTACGCAGTTGAATGCGAATATTAACAGCGATCGCACTGATGTGTTGGTATTTGAAGATGAACTCGGCTACAAAGACGGCGCCATCACAGGACAATCTTGGGAACTGCCCTGGACTGCAAATTTACTCTCTGATGACGAGGCTTTCCGTCGAGTATTTTACGCAGGCTCTCAAGCTGTTTCCGGCAGAGAAGTTTTTGTGTGGCAAGAAGATGCACCTCCAAATGGCTTTGCAAAAGGCGATGGATTGAAGGGTGCTTGCGTGGTGATGAACCTTCAGAAGTCACTTCAAAGTAACGCGATACTTACGCTTTCGACAACATTCCAAGGACAAGGATCGCCAACGATTACCCGTTACTCTTTAACTTAGAAACCAGAAATATAATTCAATATCTAAAAAGCTCAAATTTAGGTATAGCAAAGATTTGAGCTTTTATTTTGTAGTATAATGATTCCAGATCAAAAGCGTGACTCATGTTTTTTTGACACCAAAACACGAGCGATTCACGTTAGAAATATGGCAGAATTTTGCCGACAAAATGGACTAACACTGACATGAGCTACTGCGCTCGTGGTACTGCGATCGCTCACAAGGGCTACCTCTGCCGATACGCCTAAGTCATTGGGGAATTTTTAGAGAGTACACCACTTGCCAGAAACAATGGCCATTACCCCACCAAAAAACGATTCTCGCCTTGGCAAGGGATACAGTTATTTATTTGCCCTTTTTCTGACCGCCTTAATCGCGGCTCAATCTACAGATATTTCCTTTAAATTCAGCAAATCTGGGGTTGAATTTGCGATCGCCTCCCGCGAACTCAATGCCCAAATCTTCTACCCCTGTGTTGTGCTGATTGCTGGAATTTTAGGATTGCCAACTGATGCAGTTGCTCTTGCTGTGGGACACTTTCTGACCAAGGGGCGCGAGTGATGTGGGATGGCTCGAACGATTACAGCGCTGGATTACAGGACTATTCCACCCCAAGAAAAAACGCCGCGCTTACCCAAAAATTATTAAGCGCTGGTATGGGCAACATTGCGCCGTACTGCGAATTGAGCGAAGCACCCCAGGTGGAATCGCCACATACAGAATTACTTCTCCCTACGGCAGCTGCGATTACCTCATCACCCTGGATTATCTCCCAGAGCTATATGCAGAAATACTTGGGAAGTTCCAGGGCACCGCTATCAAAATTCCAAAAGATAGCTCTCCACACACGCATCGCTTTGCGGTCTGGCGGGTTTTTCCCAATGGCAGCAGCAATCCTGTTGGCGTTTGGGACGTTGATTTGGAAGGGTTCGCCCAAAATCTTAATAGGCGGCAACTCGCATCCCGTTACGCAGTCGCAGGAGTCGCTCTGAAGCCTCTGGGGATGATTTATAGCAGAAAAAATCCTTCTTTCTCATGGCAAAGCCAAATGGAGCGTATGGACTGGCTAGCCCTTTTGGAAGAGAGGATTAGAGGGGAATTGTCAAATCCACAGCACAATTTGAAAGCCTGTGTGATTTTGCAAGAGGGGTTATGAAAAACTTTTCACCTTTGGGCGATCGCTATTCTGATTCGACTAATTCATAGAGAAGCGATCACTAACTCATCTGATTTAGCTCAACTTGGCAGGATCTTCTTCTCCGAGAGTATCAAAGATGACTTAGGGCGGGAGAAAGACGCTGACGATAATGTGATTAATTCCCCAAGCGCGATCGCTCGTATTCATGATATAAATTTTTCGGCAACCCTGTTCCGCTTCGTGCGGGAGAGGGAGGACGGACAGCGCCAAACCCAAATGGCAAAACTCGAACAAACGCTAGTGAAACTGAACCAGGAATCAAAAGTTCCGGCAACCTTGAAGTAGATTTATTTGCGCTCCTGATTGAAGCTTATGGTAAGGGCGGTTTAGTTCCCTACCTAGTTAAAAGCTTTCCCGCCCAATTCCTCAACGACTTACTCGAACAAACCGTAGAGCTACGACGCGACCCCAAAGATCGCCTTGAGGAATGGGAAAGGGAGCAAGCCCAAAAATGGTTAGCTGAAAATAAAAATCAAACCTTTGTATTTAAATCGGCTGCTGGCGACGAGAAAACCGTAAATATCAAAGATTTTATAGGTGACGACGATGAAGAGTGAAACGATTAATCGGCTAACAAATGCACCCAAAGAAGCGATCGCTTTCAATTTAAATGCGGCGATCGCGGACGGTGCAGATGATAGTTTTATTATTGATATCTATACCCCAGTTGCCTTGGATGGCGGCGGAACTGCTAATAAGGTATTGTTCCGCGTGATTTTACCTTACTCAATCCTGGAGTCTGACACTGATAATACTATTACTCTTAATTCACTGATTTACGCTTTCGCTGGCAATGCTGCGGCCTACTCAGCGGGGGGAACCACGCCGTCTCTATCTGTAGCTAAAAAGGAAAATGTTGTCCATATAGATCCCTTTCTGACTGCGGCAGGAAATACCAGAAACGATCCTGCTTAATTAAAATTCACACGGGACATGATTTGATTCATAGCATGAGGTGATGGATTGGCTCTTAACCTTGAAATTCTGTTCACTTTTGGTCAGGCTATGGTTCAAAATTTGGTCACGCGGGGGGTAAAATCACAAATAGCTACGTTTAATCTCGCCTACAGAGTTTCATTTGCTCTGGTCGTATCCCTTTTCACTCAACAATGCCATTCACCTTAGCTAAAACAAAAAGATTGCCACCAAGCCCAGATCCAATGGGCGGAGGTGGTGGGAGGCTACTAAGAAGCTAGAAACCTCTCTTGAATCAATTGGCATAGTCGGTTATCTTTTTCTGCGGCGTAGCAAGTTTTGCCCAACTTTTCACAAGCAATTAAAGTTGTGCCAGTGCCAGCAAAACAATCAACCACAGTTGCTGCGTGGCAAGCGCGAAGGATGTTTAGTGCCCATTCCAAAGGTTTTGCGTAGCCGGATTGCAAGGATTTACATTCCATCACTGAAGGGAAGTATGTACCGACTAAATCTCTGTCAAAGCAATGCTCGCACCCCGTAGTTAAAAATGCGTTATTCCAATGCAAAATTTGGGGCGACTTTCTTTGAGGTGTCGATTGAGGCTTAGATCGGACAGAAACTATTTCAAAGTGGTATCTAAAAGCAGCACACAAATGGTGGTAATTCTTGCCATGCCCTGCAACTACAAAAATTTCTGAAAACTTTTTAATAACTTGAGCAACTTCATTCGCACTCATTTCAAAAGGTGGGTCAGTCAGCACCATATCCGCTTTTGGAAATGGCGCATCTTTGGCATCACCACACCATAATTGATGCCTACCTAAATGAATCAGCATATTTTAAAGTGATTGCTTGATTAAATCGCCCCTTAAGTATGAGGTAAGCTGAGTCGGATTTGAACCAACGAGAGGACAAAACCTCTTCGTAATTAGTGTAACCATGACGGATGGCAGCAATCGCGTCATCAATTGGAAATCCAAAAATATCTTCAGGAATTTTTTTAGTGAATCTAATTTCTGCTGATTCTGCCCATTCCTCATCCATCAATTTAGCCGAGAAATACGCTTCCAGGAACGCGTCACCTTCGTCAATTTCTGATTGCAATACTTGGTGTGAGTGATGAGCGATCATCTCTCTAGTAATTAGCTCACCTTGCCCTAAATAGGCATCTAGCATGAGTGCTGCCTGGTCAAAGGCGATGCAATACGGCGCAGAGCGATCGTGCATCGAATAATTATCTTTGAGTGGATACAAAGGGAAAAAAGAGGGTAGCCTTAAATCGGATTTGATCATTTCGGCTGGGCAGTTGATGGCAAAAGCGCACATTCTGATTTGGGCTAATCCAAAGTTCTTAGTATTACCGCCGTAGTCTTGGTAAATACTTAATCCTTTGAGTATTTTCAATTTCCCGGCGATTTTTTCAACGCTGTAATTAACGTAAAATGACCAGGGATTATACTTTTCATTTAAATCAAACACTTCACAAAATAGTCGGCAATGCTCCACGAATGAAGGTAACTGGATTTTTCTGCGTCCAGTTTTCTGGATAAATTCTTTTTGAGTAAGAGCAGAGTATTTAAATCCTCCAAGTATCCCAGGGAGGTTGTAAGTTTTGATAGTTGGGTATTCTTTGCCGCCAGTCCAATCCAGCACCGCACATTGCAAGCTAGATGTGCCGCGAAAAGACTTGGCTTCTTGCACAATTAAATTACTGGTTCTGAGATCCGCTGCTTCTTGCGTCCATTTACTGCACAAATCATAAACTTTGTGCAAATTTTGTCCGTACATTTGCTCAATCTGCGCTCTGTACAGGTTTGCTCCTTCATGCCCTTTGAGTTGCTGCCCGATTATCAGGGCTTGAATTGGACTCCAGCGCTTGTAGTATTGGATGAAAGAATTGGTTTGGCAGTGGTGTTTGATAACTAATTTATTAAGTTCTGCCCTATCGCAAGTATCGCCCGCATCCAATTGCATCCTTTCCACAAAATATTGCGGTACAAGGGCATAAGCTTGATAGAAAGGAAATCCTGGGTGTCTACCAATTCGACCCAATCTTTGAATAAAAGTCGGGGCATCGTGACCTTCAAAAATCAGGAAATTGATTCTAAAATCAATCCCGACATCAAGCGTGGAAGTACCAACTATCAAATCAGATGCGATCGCCTCTTGCACCCGATCTTTATCTGTAAAGCCGGTATTCTCGCTCACCGTTAATCCCAATGGCAAAAGCCGTGCAGCAAGTCGCCGCCGGACTCTTTTTACTGAAGCAATGGAATTGAGGATAATTGCACCCTTGGAATTGGGGTATTGAGTGAAGAATTGAGCAATTGTCCCTTCGTTTTCGTAAATCCACTGTTCTGCGCGGGTAGTGGGTTCTAAGTTTAAAGTTACAGGCTGGTTGATTTGCCGCCACCCCATGCCACAGGTGGTACTGTAGTCGCCAGATATTATACGGTAATTTAGTCCCGCCAATTCTAAGAATTTAACTAAATGGCGATTAGGTGTGGCTGAAAGAAAAATATATTTATGCTTGATGCCAACCGAGCGCATCAACAATAGGGTATTGATAATTCCAGATACCTGCGAAGGTTGGTAGATGTGGAATTCATCAAATATTAAAGCTCTAAATTTAGAATCAATTTGTTGCCACAGGTCTAGTCTGTCGCCCATCCCTGAAGCGATGAAATCTTTAATGTAATTACCTTGGTGCAGGTAATAAAATAGATCGGGGTTAGTCAACAAGATGCCTGTCTTGGCTAGGTCAAGTAGCGTTTCCGCTTTACTTTGCTTGGCGGTGCGTGCCCAAGCTTCTAAATCGTATCCCGTGAGGCGTTGTATACGGAAACTGGGATTTTGATAGTAGGTGGCAAATTGCCGCTCTTGGTCGCGTACCAGCTCGTTTGTGGGGTACATCGCCAACACCCCGCCCTCTGGATATGCACCAAAGGCGGCGTAGCTTTTACCATCGCCGGTGGCGGCAACGTTGATTATCGCATCAACATCTGGGTCAACCAATGCATCCCAAGTAGCCTGTTGATGCAAGGAAATTCCCGACGTAGCTTTGATATCAGCTAATCGGGAAAATAAGGGTAGTAAGTTTATTTGCACTTTTTAGCAATTAAATTAGCCACATCATCACAAAAAGAGGAAATGATTTGAGATTTAACAAATTTAGCTGAAACTCCTCTTTTATTTACCGCTTTCTCAATCTCTTGATAAGAGGTAACAAACCCTTTCAAATTGAACTCCTGATACCTTAACTGTGGGCATCCAGAGACTTCCTCGCTCCAAAATACGGACAAATCAGCAAACTTCTCATCATCAATGACAGCTACAGGCAACAACTTTTCACTTTGCAACATTTTTTGTACGCTGCTTAAAAATTCTTCTTTGGATATCTCAACACCAGCACTTGCGGTAGTATATCCAGGAGGGATGAAAACCCCCAAGGATACTGCTACTTTTTCTAAAGATGCCAAAGCCTGGTTTTTTTGGCTTCTTACCCTTGCCAATTCTCTTTCTCTGCCTTTTGCTTCTTGCATAAAATTCCAACTCTTTTTATGGAAAGAAAATAATTTCATCATCTGTTTCATCCCAGCTATCAGTTTTTACTGATTTAGCTGTTGAAATTCTCACTTTAATGCCTCTGATATTGGCGTAAGTTTTAATTGTGTCGCCGTAAAATTTGGCGACTTCAATGTCTCTTGTCCCGAACAGGATTTTGTATTCTGTATCGGGACGGAGTGAACGCACACCCCGATAGATTTCAGGAAACAACTCACCCTGATTTTCAATAGACCATGCCAATACTTCTAATACCAAGGCATGATACTCATTTCTGATTACGTGCTGGGATTGACGCGCACATCCTAGCCATTGCACATGACCAATTGCATCTTCTAACTTGCAGAATTCTTCCACATTTTCAGGAACTGCGGAACATCCTTGAACAATGTGGAGGCAACTGCCTTCTTTATAAAAGTAATTAGGCAGCATTCCTCACCGCCTTAAACACCATTAATTCGCGCAGATTTTGGGGCTTTTGAGTGTATTTAGCACGATGGATTTCTGAGCGAAAATCTGAAAAATCCGCACCTAACGAAACCTGATATTCTTTGATTTCACGAATACTGTATTCACCCGTACCGTAATAACCGGGAGTGCGGATGATATAGCACTTACCTTGCTTCTCATCCTTGATTAAAAACTCGCCTGCTATTGTGTAGCCAACTCTAATTTGTGAGGTGCGATCTACTAATTTTTTAGATAGCAATGTGGGCTTTTGACCTTTGATGTGTACCCAGTATACATTTGCCCATTCACGGACTTCTAAATTTTTGATTCTAATTTCCGAAGCGTATCCAAGGTATTGAGCAACTTTTGTTAGTGCCTCCATTTGGTTTTCACCTCGCCCGTATCGGCGGCGACCCGTTTATTTCGTATGTATCTAATATATACCACTATTGACGTATCCGTCAATAGTAGCTTTTCCGCCTTTCGGGTTTTTCACCATAATTTACCCCAAACCCGATTCCGAGCTTTATTATTTCTCGTTATTATTTTTTTCAATTTTTCCGGGTTTACTTCTGCGATCGCACTTATTAAAGAAGAAATATTTCCCTCCCCGAAATTTTTACCACTGGGAATCGTAAAACCCAAAGCAAACGCGATCGCTTTTAATTTATTTTGAGCTTCGGGTTCTATCTGCAACGTAAGCCGGGGTTTGGGAGTACTCCGGCGCAATCTTGCCATTAGAGATATCCTAATTCTTCAAGGATGATGATCGCATTTCCCGCCTTTTCTTCAATATCATCCCAATCAATTTGATTGAGATTGATGCCTCCACTCATTGCAGAAGACTTGAAATCGGGCAAAATTGCATCAACACAGGGGAGCAATCTTTCAGCGTCTTCTAGGCAATTAAGTCTAAAAGCCGATTTGACTTTTTTCACAAGAACCCTGTGTTGTCTTTCTTCGCTTTTGATTTTCTCAATTTCGGGAAATCGAGAATCAACTTGCTTGGTTTTTCTGTCAGAATGTTTTTTAATGATTCCTTGCTGGAAGGAATTTGACTGCTGCCTACCTTCAGTGTCATATTCTACTTTGAGAATATGACAGGAATTTGCATTTGCATACTGAAAGATTTCTGCCAAGTTACAAGTTTCTAGCAGAATTTTTTTAGCTGGGGAGGATGCCGCAACTATTCTATGCGGATTTCTCCCCAGTGATTGAATCACTATTACTGAATTTTTTGGATTTGATGGACGGGCTAAAGCTTTATTCATTTATTGCATCCTCCATATTTTTTTCCACACGCAATTTGCCTAAAAACGAAGCAAATGCACGTGCATTTGCTTCGTTTTTTCTAGGATCTACATCCTCAGAAAACTCGAAGGGGCTTTGCTCATTTCCCGCACAATGGACAAAATAACAGGATTCATTAACCTTTTCCAAGAGAACAGGCTCTCCGTCTTGTCCAATTCCTAATGCAATCAAATCTGAGTTTGTCATCTTTTGTAGTCCGCATTGAAAAACTTGTTACGGACAGGCGATCGCACTTCATTTGATAAAGCTGCGTCATGCAATAGCGATCGCTGATTCACTCACTTCTAATCTAAATTTTTAAGGAACTCTAAAAATTCCTCCGCTCTATCAAGGCTGTCAAACACCTCGACTTCACCGTTGACTACAACGGAACAGAGATTGTCATCTGCTATGTAAGCAGATTGAATCTCTTGTTTTTCCCACTTATTCATTGCCGCAAGAGTTCTTGCGGCAATCTCCGAATTTTTTTTCTTCGATCCGCAGACATTTGATCTCTTAAATTACTAAAAGGTTTCATGTTACTCCTTTTCATCATCTCTGATAAGTGCTGTATTGCACTTATCAGAGATGATAGGCTAATTAGCCTACTAAGACCTTTTTGGATAAGATTGACCACACAAAAATCAACGATTTAAAAACATTTCATAGCTCCGACGATTTGGAAAATAAACTGCATCCCAATCGTCTAAATCATAAGTTGTAAAAGAGACGAAGGTTGCCACCTCCGCCTCCTTGTCTATAAACCAGGTGCCATCTGATTCGTAGGATCTTTCTGCGCGATCACAAAATTCTTGGATCGTCTCAGGCTTTTTTAGCGCTATGACTTGCAGCGCCAACCCTTTAAATACAGATCCGACTTTGTATTGAACTTTGTTATTCCAGATTTCAATCATCTGCAATTGTTCGTCGGAGTTGAAAACTCCGACGAACAAATTTTTAATTCCAATTTGCTTCAAGTACTCGGCATACTTTTCTGCATATCTATCGAAGGCGATTATGCCTCCGATTTCTTCCTGCAAAGGAATCCCTTCATCCCCCATTTCACCTAAATTGATAAACAAATCTTCTTCTGCATCTAGTTTATCGGAAAACTCTTTAAAAGTAAGCATGTTGTTGTTTATTCTTTGTTTTTTGTATGTACCAATACTATCACCATATTTTTCAATTGGCAAGTACCAGTTGAACTACAGCTACAACGCGATCGCCTCCCGCCCCTTTGGCGAAGCAAATAGATAATTGAAGAATTCAGATTATTACGTTGTTTCCCTGAAAATTCTCCTGAGCCAGTGGAAACACTAATTCCGGCTCATCCACAGTTGGTAGATTTAGCTATAAGTGCCTTAAATGAAATTGCTCACGTTGTAAGAGAAAGGGAAGATAACGAAGGTAGGGAGAGTAGAGGGGGAACAGACGGAGAAGGAGATTCTCAGGGTAGTGAGCAACTAAATTCTAATTTTATGCCCAATAGACGAATACGTGAAAACAGGAGAAATACCTGCGTCAGCCTCACAATTGCTGTCATATTCTGATTCTAATTCAAAAACAAACATACCTCTTCTAAAACCTGCACCTGTTGACAATCCACTGAAGTTACTTTACAGGATGAACTTGAGCAATTAATTCAACTGAAAAAGAGTTTATTTTTAAATCTGGTTCAGCAAGCGAAAATAAAAAGCGTACAAAAATCTGAAACACCAGATATAAAAGCAGAATCTTGGGAGCAATTTTATAAAGCAAGCCCTGAAGACCAAGCAGAAGCCCTTCGCCGCTACAAGGCCAAGTGTCACTACAAAATCCGTTGTCATGACAATTGGGTCTTTTGTTCGCGGATTGGCTGGGTGTCGGATATTCAGTTGCTGGGCAATTTCTTGTGTCTCTTCTAAAGGCAGTAATGGGTACTGTTCTCGAATATCTGTAACATTGCCCAACAGTCTAAAATCCGCTTTCCTAGCCACTGGAAAAAACCTAAGTATCGCTTGGGTCAACTAATGCAACAAGGGGAAATTGTTGCAATGGAATACCACCCGCCAGGGACTAAAAGAGCAAACTTATACGGTGAATACTGGACTTATTTCGTACTTTGTGGTTCACAAGATGATGACATAGAAAGCTTCCGTGAAGAAAATCTTCAACCATTGACCAGGGGATGGAAGCTCTAGCTCATCACATTTGGGACGCGGAATCACTCTTTCACCGTTTGTAAACAAATTTATACCCCGAAATTTTGAACCCTCCTGAAAAATTTTTCAGGAGGGTTTTTGATTGAAGAATCACTCTTGATTTTTCTGAAGGCGTTGGACAATCTCATCAGCTAGATATTCTTCTGGTTCAATGCCCGCAGCCGCAGCTTGAATTTTGATTTCGTCAAAGTGTTTGTCAGCGTTCCGCATCGTGTATGTTTCCAGAGCAGTGCTAATGCAAGCACTGATATCTTTTCGGGTAGCCAGCGAAGCAACGATCAGCCTCACGTATAACTGAGCAGGGAGCTTAGGAACGCCTGGACGTTTATCAATAATCTCCTTAATTATGCCGCGCTGTTTTAGAGCTTCAATTAATTTATCTATATCCACCTTTTACTACCTTCAACAAGCTCACTCTTGCTACTCTATAGTAGCTGAGATTGTGATATCATCCAATCAATAAAGAGATGCGCCTCCCAGTGCTGAAGACACTGAAAGACGACTTCCCCAACGTAGACAGAACCTACAGAAGGAGCAATTATGAGCTTACTGGAATTCATTCACAAATGGGAATCTACAGAAGAGAATAGATTGAGACTGCTAGTAACCGCATTTTTTGAGAGAGATGAGCGTACCATTAGGCGGTGGATGAGCGAAACGCCAAGGTACGCAAAATGGGTGCTGGCTCGAATTAACGAAGAATGGGAAAAAAATGGCAGGGACTACGCCATTTTTTTATAAGCTTTGACGGACATTATTGAAGTTAGTTTTGTTGATAATTTTGACTACCCGCACATCGGCGGGTTTTTTATTATTTAAAAGTAGCAATGCAACAACAAAACCAATTTAAACAAAATGCCCAACCCAGCTTACACACCAAACACTATTTTGAGCAGCCAAAACCTAATTATTGATGACGAAACTACTACATACTCAGAGACAAGAACTGATAGCAAAGGTGATAAAACCACCACTATATATGAAGCTCCAACACAAGATTTTGCTGATTCAATTGGGAAGCGCAGAAAGTAATTTACGGTACAAAAATAAACAATACAGTCTTCGTCACCGCCAAAAATAACAAGGTTTCAACTACTAACAATTACATAGCTGCATAGCTGCATAGTCGCATTGCGCCAATGAGTAACTGAGTCGCAATGCTCCAACACTTCAACTACGTCCAGCGACCAAAAAGCAATTTAGCTCAACTAAAACAAGGATTATCAAGCAATGAGATTGAATTAGTAAATTGATGATGTAGCAATGGAACAGACGAATTTACCAATGATTCTAGAGAAAATCAAGCGAGAATCGTTTTTTAGTGGTTTCATGTTTGATAACTTACTAACTCGTGAAGAATGGGCAAATGTATTAGGAATACATCGCCAATCCGTCAGGCGATGGGAAAAAGAAATTATTAATAAAGTTGCGCCCATTCAATCGAATTACTACACAGTCAGCCGAATGCGATCGCCTTATCTCGACGCCTACCAAAGATTTGTTTTAGCGTTGATTTATGTGGTCAAAGGTGGTCTAGACAGATTAAATAAACCTCACGCCTTCGCAGTAGATTTTCTCAAGTTAAACTTCACTAGTCTAAAGCGAGAACAATTTGAGCAGTGGAGAAAGAATAATGTCCAAGTTTAGTAGAGAGCAACTGCATGAATACTTTTCTGACAGATACACAGACGCACAGGTTAACCGGGCTTTAGAAATTTTTGCCCAGAATGGCGCAGATATTGACCCAAGCGGCAACGAATTCTCTTTAGATATCACAGAGGAACTGGAGGAGATATTCAAGGCGGTGGGTGCGGCGCTGAACAACCAAAGGAAACTGGGACAATCCGAAGAATTAACGGTGATTGAGGCCAGCGCCATCGCCTCTAAATTCTCCCAACACTCCAGCCCTCAACTAATGGCGGCAATGATTCGGGTAGTGACCGAGGAAGCGATCACCCAAGGTGCAGCGCTAATTCAAATCAAATCTCAGGTGTTGGAGCGGGTTTTGGAACAAGGGGATATGGCGATCGCTCGATCAATCTTAAACCGGGGACAGCAAACATCTACCTATATTCAAGATTTGGCGAGTGATAGCTCACGCATCAACAAAATGACTGCTGGCTATGGCGTTGACAGAGTTGATATTGATGCATTTTTAGAAGAAGTGCGCGGTAACTCAGATCGAACCAAAAACGGCGTCAAAGCTCTAGTCCCATCCCAAAACAAGGATTTTGATGTTGATGCGTTCTTGCTGGAAGCAGGACAGTAAATTATGTCAACAGAAAAAATCGTAAATATTGTTTGGCAAGAACCAACCGAAACGAATGGGGTTTTTCGAGTGGTGGGAAACGAGGAAGATTTAACCACTCCTGTTCAAGACAAAACATCCGTTGTGGTAGAGGCCAGTCCGCTTGCTTGCCCGATTGGCAAAACAGCCCAAACAATTGAAAAACTTGGAATAATCCCAAATAAATGATTATCAATATAACTTGGCGCAAACACAAAACCAGTATTGCCTTTGGCTCAATTGTGCTTATCTCCCTCGCCTTCTCAAGCGGCGATATCTCCCGCAATATGCAATCAATTTCGTCAATCAAGTCCCAAATTGCCGATCAATCTGAGCGCCAAACAAAATTAGAGCAGCAGTACCAATTCGAGGAGGAACAGTCCAAGATTGCTGACGCTAGGTATGAAAAAGGGTGTCTGCCCGTCGTGTCTGGGAGCTACCCGAATATCCGCTATGTGTCAATTTTTAAGGGTCAGAGTTTGACTGATCGGCACACGGGTAAGGCACTTCCGTCTGGTACTGTCATCTGTGATGGGCAAGGCAACACTGGGGCAATAGAAGGTAGCGGAACAGTAGGAGCGATCGCGTTTACTGGCAACAGAGATATGGTTGCCAAACGCCTCAAAAGATTTCGTGGTGGTATTTACAGCCAACCTATTGACAAGCAAACACAAAATTATGGCAGATAAATCTACAGGTCGTAGAATCGAAACTCACATTTTTCCAGCCTTTGTGTGTGACGACAACAAAACAGAGGTCATAAAGGTTGTAGTAACTCAAAAAGGAGAATCGCGTGATTGCAGGGATTTTCACGAAGCAAAAATGGAGATATCAAGCTATAAAATTTCAGGGCGAGGCCGCAAAATCCAATGAACTTCATTTGGCCTAGTAAAAATAAAACTTCTTCAAAACCCAATACTTGGTTAAGAATCCTGTACTGGGGACTGGTAGCTGCTGGAATATGGTTTGCATACCTTAATATCCAGCCTTACGAGAAAGTGGTGGCATTACTTAGCGGTAAAGCTGTCAATGGGGCTTTTGGTTATTTGATTTCTGTAATTCCAGTTGTTAACGGGATTGCCGCCATTATCGGCAAAGGAATTACCTGGATATTAGGGACAATTCTGTGGGGAATTATTCAAATCATTGAAGTATTACCCCTAGTTCTCTACAGCAACGAAAAATTCGTGCAGACCGTTATTTCTTCAGCTGACAGTCGCAGCCACTACCAGATGAAAGAGAATGACGATCCCACCTTAAAAATGCTGAAAAAAGCTTATAACAGCCTCCCTACTTCGGTGATTAGCAACCTTGAAATTCTCAAAGTGTTTACCTACACAGTTGATTTCTTGATTTGCCTTACCGTTTATTCCCCAGTGGCTTCTGGTAAGTTTTCAGACTTTTTCTTTATCCTTGCTACTGGGCAATGGGGTAAATTGGACTATGGTAATCTTGCACTAACACTAGTTACGTTATTTGCAATTGAAGTGATTGTCAGTTTAATTATTTGGGTTGGCAAATTGAGTTACGCGATTCAGGAATCAGCTAAATAATGAGCCGTTTTGATATACAAAAAATCCAGAGATCCCCCGAAGATTGGAGCGCGATCGCCTTTAAGCAAACAACAGAAAATAATATCCAATGGAAGATAGCTTTAGGCGTGATAGTGGCTGCCGTTGCTGCTTCTGCAACTTCCCCAATTACTGGAATCGCGATCGCTTTTTGGTCTATTTTCAGTGCATGGCAGCAAGCGCGGGAGGTGCAGCGAAATCAAGCAGCGATCAGAGAGTATGGGTGCATAGCCCATGTGCTAGATAGCGATGATTTTCAAGCTTATTGCCAGCAAGTGGGAAAGGACGCAATACAAACAGAATTAAATTTTGCAAATAAACAAGGCTATTCACTCTCTGACTCGGCCTTAGATTATCTGGAAGAGAGTAGAGCTAACCATTCATCCTCGACAGCTAACAATCGACACTCAACAGTAACCGAGTCCTCAATTCATGAAACGAGTAACGTATTTGACATAGTTAAGGCGATCGCCTCCCCGGCGCAAAACTGCATCATCTTGGGTGTTGGTGGTTCTGGCAAGGGGATATTAGTTTCCAACGCTTTACGCAAAATTAAGGCGGACAATCCTAATCGCAAAATTTTTTACATTGACCCTAAAAACGAAGAAGGTGAATACGGGTATTTAGAAGGGGTAGCTGATATCATTCGCCGCAAAACCTGTCAAAACAAATCTCCAGAAGAGATATGTAATTGGCTTGATGAAATTCTTAAGGAATACATCGAATGGGCTAATCAACAAGAAGAATCTTTGCTTGTAGTAGATGAAGGAATGGTGATTGGGGATGCGTGCAAAAAAACCAAAAACACCCGCATTGGAACCCTGATTCTGCACATCGCATCACTGGGTGGTGCTGGCAAGCAAAACGTCTACTTGATGACACAAACTCCTTACGTTGGCGCGATGGGATTAAATCTAACGTCATCTAGTCAGATGAAATGGGTAACACTTATTGGGCAAAATGATGCTGGTGTGCTTAAGCAGTGGGCTAAAGCATCAACTATGGAAACGATCAGCTTAGACCAACTTGGAACTCTAATTAAAGAATCTCCAGCAAACCGCGCTGTTTACTGGGGTGGGCATTCAAAATGGTACGCATTGCCAGAGATGCCCAATTATTCGGCAATCGACCGCGACAATAATAAACCTGCCAACAACGCACTCCAGCGACAACAAGAATCAAGGCAGCGTACAGCTACCCAAATGTTGATTAGCAAACTAGAGCGCACTAAATATTTAGATTTGGATGATTTTATTATTCAGGAATTGGGTGCAGGCTCACGCCTACACGAACTCCGAACAGCAATCATCAAAACAATCATTGAGGCTAACCACGATGGATTAGCCTCCAAGTTTAAAATTAATTAATTGGATAATTATCATGGCAAGCGGGAAATGGCATGATCGCTCAATTTTGCTTTCTTCCCCAATAATTGGGGGAATTACGTATTATTTATCTAAAGATTGGATGATAAGCAGTATTTTCACAAGCTCGTATCTGCTTGGAGGAATGTACCTATCACCAGATTTAGATTTAAGGTCAAAGGCTTACTATCGTTGGGGATTCCTGCGTTACGTTTGGAAACCTTATCAAAAGTTAATTCCGCATCGAGGTAGGTTTTTTCGGAGAAATTTTCTCTCACACAGTCCGGTCATAGGAACAGTATTGCGAGTTAGTTATTTAGCTTTGCTCTGCTTTGTGCCAATAGTTTTAGCTGGTGGAATCAACTCATTACTAGTTCAATGGATGCTAAAAAATTATTCATCAATTTTTTTAGCACTGTTCGCAATTGAACTTAGCGGGCTAATCCATTTATTGATGGATATTAATAGCTCTTACTTCAAATAAAATGCTAATCAACTTCATACTCGCCATCTCAATCACTGGACAAATTATAATCGCCCAAAGAAAACCAGAACACGATACAATTCCACGACTAACGCAAGAGCAACAAGAGGAAATAAACCTAACGATCGCCGATTGCCAAAAGCGCCAAGAAACCATAGATTTAGCCTGCGATCTAACCTATCAAGAATTAGTAGACTGGGTTAAGGGCTGGGAGCCAGCAAGATACGATCGCCCAAACCTTTGCGACAGATTTGAACGCCTAAAAACACCTTGGACTCAACAAGAGCATATCGAATATTCAAGGCTTAAATGCTCGATTGGCGATTGATGCTGGGCAAACATCAAAACCCAGTGTAGCGATCGCCTCTATCCAATCCCAACTCGACAATACTTCCTGAAAAACTTTTCATAAATCAAACTAGCTCAAAATTAGTGCGCTAATTTTTGCGCTTCTCTTAAACCCATCTGCCATCTGCCATCTGTCCTCTAACCTCTCCGACTTGTAATCGGAAGGTCGTCGGTTCAAATCCGACTGCTGGCTTTAA
>JAESFX010000314.1_pt1 | contig 22015 bp, 22 predicted proteins | sample 9269501 | NCBI WGS metagenome assembly JAESFX01 (sample SAMN14515570, study PRJNA621655) | algae metagenome | isolation source: Desmonostoc geniculatum HA4340-LM1 and co-occurring heterotrophs from cave... | place: USA: Maniniholo cave, Kauai, Hawaii | collected 2009-07-28
GCGTGCCGGATGGCCTTGGGGGCCATATGTTCGCATGCTCATTCTGACGATGCAGCGACGCCAGGAAGTTGCAGAGATGGACTGGAGCGAGATCGACCTTGAGGAACGAACTTGGACACTGCCAGCTGAACGAGCGAAGAATAACGAGGCTCACATTATACCACTTACAGATCTAGCTGTTGCCGAGCTTTATGCACTTGGTCCGAAAGAACAGGGTTTAGTTTTTACAACCACGGGTCGGACACCTCCTTCCGGATATTCGAAAGCTAAGCAAACACTCGGCCAGGACATGAATGTCATACTTAGATACCTACGGCGCAAGAAGTCTCGATCAAGGGTCACGGCTAACATTGTGGATTGGCGATTCCATGATTTGCGCAGAACAGGTGCAACAAATTTGCAGGCTCTCGGCATTCCCATCGAAGTGACCGAAGCGGTGCTCAATCACATTAGCGGGACACGCGCAGGCGTGGCAGGCATTTACAACAGGTATAAGTATGAGCCTGAGAAACGGAACGCGCTTGATGCCTGGGACAACAAGCTCAAATCGATTTTCGATGAGTTTTTGAGCAGCGCAGCTGCTGATGGTCTCGCAATCGAAAGCGCAGATGTCCTGTAATGCAGAAGCAAAAATTAGAGCATCATATCTATACGGAATTGCGGATGAATCGAGGAGGCGCGCACGTGAATTTCAATCGCGGTGATTGCTGGGTGATTGCTAGAGTGATTTTGTGAGTTTTCACGATAGCAGAAAATGGCGGAAATACTGGCGCGCCCTGCAGGAGTCGAACCTGCGGCCTCAAGATTAGAAGTCTCGCGCTCTATCCAGCTGAGCTAAGGGCGCGCGCCGGGGCCGCAATAACGTCTTTGCGCGGGGCTGCAAAGGTCGTTATGCGTTCGCGCATGCACAACGGGCAGATTGTCACCGAGAACGCCAGCGCCGCCAGCGGCAGGCAGTTTCGCTATTATGATTTCGTCATGGCGGCTTTCGTTGCCATCCTGCTGCTTTCCAACCTTATCGGTGCCGCGAAACTGGCGGATGTCGGCGGATTTATCTTCGGCGCGGGAATTCTTTTCTTTCCGCTCGGCTATGTCATTGGCGACGTGCTGACCGAAGTCTACGGCTATGCCCGCGCGCGACGTGTGATCTGGGCGGGGTTTGCGGGGCTTGTCTTTATGGCCTTTATGAGCTGGGTTGTTGTCTCGCTTCCGCCTGCTGCAGGCTGGGAAGGGCAGGCCGCCTATGAGAGCGTTTTCGGACAGGTCTGGCGTATCGTTATCGCGTCGATTACCGCTTTCTGGGCGGGCGAGTTCGTCAACAGCTATGTCATGGCACGGATGAAAATCTGGACGCAAGGGCGGTATCTCTGGTCGCGGACCATCGGCTCGACGATTGTGGGACAGGGGGTGGACAGCCTGATATTCTACCCGCTCGCCTTTTGGGGGGTGTGGAGCAAAGAGCAGGTGATTACAGTTATGATCACCAACTGGCTGCTGAAAGTGGGCTGGGAAATTGTGCTGACGCCTGTGACCTATGCTGTGGTCGGCTGGCTGAAGCGCAAGGAAGGCGTTGATATTTTCGACGAGGGTACCGATTTTACCCCCTTCAAAACCAGAGTTTAGGAACAATGCAGGAAAAGTTGCAGATACTGGCCGAACTGTGGATCGGCTATAAATTACGGCTGGTCGACTTTGTCGGCCTCACCAACGATGCGATGCACATTCACGGGTCTATTCTGATCCTGTTTGTCTCCGCTATCGTGCTGCGCCGACGGCCCGACAGCATCTGGTGCTGGCTGATTGTGCTATTTGCGGAGCTGTTCAATGAATATGCCGACCTGCATGGCATGGCACCGGGCGAAGCAACGATTGATGCTGCGATGCACGATCTTTACAATACCATGTTCTGGCCGACGGTAATTCTTGTGCTGGGCCGGTTTCTCTTTCCGCCGAGGCCGAAAGAGGCGAAGACCGACGAAGCTGCCTTAGGCGATTTCGCGGATCAGAGCTTCGAACAACCTGCGACCGTCTGACCCGCCGTGCACTGCCCCAATCATGCGTTCGGGATGTGGCATCATGCCTAGCACATTGCCCGCGTCGTTGATGATACCCGCGATGTTGCGCGCCGAGCCGTTGACCTCCTCGGCATAGCGAAACGCCACCCGGCCTTCGCCTTCCAGCCGGTCGAGCGTCGCATCATCGGCGAAATAGTTTCCGTCATGATGTGCGACGGGGATGCGGATTTCCTCACCCGCGTCGTAGCCGCTGGTGAACAACGACTGGCTGTTTTCGACCGTGAGCTTCACGGTCCGGCAAACGAAACGGATGCCGGCATTGCGCATCAGCGCGCCGGGCAGCAACCCCGCCTCGGTCAGTATCTGGAAGCCGTTACACACGCCAAGCACAGGCACACCGCGCGCCGCAGCCCCTACAACCGCCTGCATCACCGGCGAACGCGCCGCCATCGCGCCCGAGCGCAGATAGTCGCCGTAAGAAAAGCCGCCGGGAACCGCGATCAGGTCGAGTCCCTCGGGCAATTCGCTTTCGCGGTGCCACACAAGGCTGGTCTCGGCACCGGTGACGTCGCGGATTGCCACCGCCATATCGCGGTCGCAGTTGGAACCGGGAAACTGGATGACTGCCGCGCGCATCAGGCGGCCTCTATCTCGAAATTCTCGATCACCATATTGGCGAGCAGCTTGCGGCTCATTTCCTCGAGCTCTGCCTTGCCTACGCTCTCGTCATGCTCGATTTCGATCAACCGGCCCGCGCGGACATCGTTGACGCCGGCAAAACCAAGGCCTTCGAGCGCATGGTGGATGGCCTTGCCCTGCGGGTCGAGCACACCGTTTTTCAGGGTTACGAAGACGCGGGTTTTCATGGTTTCACCTGTGCTGCTGGCCGATGGCTCCCTATAGAATGCGCGCCGTGCGACGCAAGGGGAGACAGCAGCGCTAACCGGATTTTAACCCTGTTCGGCAATCGGGCCTTGATGGTGATAGGTTTATACCCGTTCACCACAATCGGTTTGTGGTGGCAATTTTGCCATTTGGAGAAGCCTATGGTCGGTCTGGCTACTGCAATGTTTATCGGGCTGTTTGCGTTCGGCCACGAGCTGTTCGGCTGGAGCGGTATCCCCAATGACGAGGTCCAGCTGGGGCTGTTCCTCGCCTTCATCCTCGGCATCGTCTGCGGCTACAAGACCAAGGGCTGATTAGCGCGCGGTTGGGGGCTGCGACGATCCCCGACTTTGCTGCTACAGCCTCGGCGGGCAGGGCTCGGAAGGTGAATTGTGCCGGTTTGGAAAGCCATGCCCTAGCCTGTTCCAGCACGTCCATTGGCGTTATCGACTTGAACATATTCTCGCTTTGGCGGAATCGATCCAACCGTTCGGGGTCGGTTTGCGCTTCGGAGGCCACCCCGATCCACGTGTCGTTCCGCTTGCGCCAATCGGCATAGCTTTCCAGCACCGGCTTGCGCGCCCGTTCGAACAGGTCGGCATCGGCCGGGGCAGCTAAAAACTCCGCAATTATGCTGTCCACCGCAGCCTCGATTGCCGCCAGATCCTTGGGATCGCCTGTCGTCGCGATCGAAAAACTGCCGCGCCCCGGATAAATCGCCGACATGTTCGAAGACGCGCCGCCGCCATAGGTTGCGCCCAGCTTCTCGCGCAATTCGTCGGTAAGCCGAAGCGTCACCATACGTGCCAGCAAATCCAGTGCCTGGGCCTGTTTCTGGTTGCGATCGTCAGTTGTCGGCCAAACCCGTCGCCATGCAAGCTGGTTTTTTTCACCTTGGTGCGGGACATCGAAATTGCCGCTCGCTGCGGTCCAGTCGCTTTTGCGATCATAATCATTGCCCATCATTCTGCGCCCCGGAAGCGCGCCGAACGTGCGGGCGACGGCGGCAACGGCCGCGTCTTCATCGATATCGCCCACCAGCCCGATTTCGAGCCGGTTGTTTGCCAGTGCCTCGCCCAGCACGCCCTTCAACATTGCGAAATCGACCGTCTGCATCGTTTCCAGCGGCTCAATGGCAAAACGCGGGTCGTTGTCGGTCATGATTTTCACCGCAGCGACGGTCAAAGCCGAGCCGGGGGTGGCGTCGAGCCGGGAGTAAATCTCCGGCAGCGGCCTCCTGAATAGGCGAAGCGCATTTTCACTATAGGCCGGATATCGGGTGTAGGCGGCCATTACCTGCAACTGACGCTCGAGATCGGCAGGTACTACGGCGCCATAGGCACCGAAATAATCGTCGGCGACTGCGAAGGAAGGAGACACCGTGGTCCCTGCCAGCAGCGAGCGGAGATCTTCGATATCATGTGCTTCCAATCCGCCCGACACGTAAGTCCCTGCCATCAATCGCGCGAGTGGCGCATTTGCCCTGCCGAAATGCAGCCGGCCGCCGTCGATACGCAGCGAATAACGAATGCGGTTGTCCTCGAAATCGGTCTTTTTGAGGTTCAGCAGCACGCCATTGGCAAAGCGGATGGCGCGGATGCCCAGATCGGTAATCTGCTTGTCTTCGACCACCGTTCCGGGCGGCCCGAAATCGGTATAGGCAAACGCCTTTTTGTCCCGCTCTGCCGGTGCCGCTACAGCCAAAGTGCGGCTGGCGCGATAGGCCTCGACAAGCTGCTTGGTTTCGATGTTCTCTGCGTTCTTGCTGGTCAGGAACATCAAAGGCGTATCGAGCTGGCCGAACCATTTTGCAAATTCGCCGTCTATGGCTGTTTTCGTCATAAACGGTCGCAATTGCCGCCATAATATCTGGCGATATCCGGCGGAGTTCAGGACATCGTCGTCGAGCCCGACCAGATCGTTGGCGATGGCGCCGCTGGTTTTTGTCCCTTCGCTCTTGGCGGCATTGTCATAGGCCGAATCGAAGCGACGCAACTGTTCGGCGATTTCGGCTGCGCTGAAACCATGTGCGCTCGCTTGCCGGACAATCTGCTCGGCAAAGGGCAGGACGTCGCGCCAGGTGCCGTCCTTGCCCGATGCGCTGAACCCGATACGTGCATATTTGTCGCAGAAACCGATATCGAAGGTCAGTCCGCCGCCGAGAAAAGGCACATCATTTTCGCGCGACCGCCTGCTCATCCGCTGCGAAACGATGCCGGAGGCAATCTGCATCCTGAGCTGGAGCATTGCGCGCTCGAATGTGTCGGGCCGGGCGCGGTCGGGGATGATCTGCTGCACGGCGATGGCTTCGCCGATCTTGGGGTGGGTAAAGCTGCTTGCTTCGGCCTTGCGGCCGGTGTCGATAGTGCATTGGTCGAAATCGCCCGGCGGCGGGCCATCGCCCCGCCAGTCGGAAAACTTTGCCACGATCTGCCGCTCTATCGCCACCGGATCGACCGGGCCGACGATAATGATCTGCGTCCGGTCGGGACGATAAAATTTGCGGTAAAGCGCTTTCATCCGTTCGGCAGGGGCAGTTTCCAGTACCTCTTGCTGCCCGATGGGGTAGCGCGTCGAATAGAATGTGTCGGGGTAAAAGAGCGTGCTCGCCGTCCGCGCACTCTGCACCCCGAAATTTTCCTTTTCGCGCTTTTCGGCGATTACCACACCGCGTTCGCGTTGCACTGCTTCGGGGTTGAACAGCATGTTGCTCGCCGTCTCGCGCATCAGGAACAGCGCGCGTTCGATAAGCGCCGGTTCTGCCCTTGGCAAATCGAGCTTGTATTGCGTCTGCGTGAAACCGGTCGAGGCATTGGTATCCGCGCCAAAGGACAGCCCCAACCGTTCGAGCATTTTGACCATGTCGCCCTCGGGCACGTTGCTGGTGCCGTTGAACGCCATATGCTCGATGAAATGGGCGAGCCCCTGCTCGTCCTCTGCTTCCGCCGCCGAACCGAAGTCGATGGCCATGCGGACGATGACCTGGTTTTGCGGGCGCTGGTTCGGCCTTATCGCGTAGCGGAGGCCGTTGGGCAGGCGACCGTAGATGATGCTGCTATCGGGTTCGAGGTCCGATGTTTCGGCGTTCCACGGCGCGGTACGCTCGGCTCCGGGCGGTGCAGTGGACGCCAAGGCCCCGCCGCCAAGCAGCAAAGCCAGCCCCGCAATCGCTGCCAACGCACGCAAGTGTGTTATTTCCCCTTGCGCAGCCGGTGGCTGACCATGTCGAGGACCGCGCCTTCGGTTTCCTCGGGCATCAGGCCCAGGCGACGGGCGACTTCCTGATAGGCTTCGGCTTCGCCGCCTAGATCGCGGCGGAAACGGTCCTTGTCGAGCTTCTCGCCGGTTTCGATGTCCCACAGGCGGCAACCGTCAGGGCTGATTTCGTCGGCGAGGATGATCCGCGAAAAATCGCCGTCGAACAGCCGCCCGAATTCGAGCTTGAAGTCGACCAGCCGGATGCCGATCGCCGCGAACATGCCGCACATGAAGTCGTTGATGCGGATCGCCATCGACGAAATGTCCTGCATTTCCTCCTGGCTCGCCCAGCCGAAGCAGGCGATATGTTCTTCGGCGACTAACGGATCGCCCAGGCTGTCGTCCTTGTAGCAATATTCGAGCAAAGTGTGCGGCAGCGGCGTGCCTTCCTCGATGCCCAAGCGCTTCGACAGCGTGCCTGCGGCGACATTGCGGACGATGACCTCGATCGGCACGATCTCGACCTGCCGGATCAACTGCTCGCGCATGTTGAGGCGGCGGATGAAGTGGGTGGGGATGCCGATATGGCTCAATCGCGTGAAGACATGCTCCGACACGCGGTTGTTGATCACGCCCTTGCCCGCAATCGTGCCCTTTTTCTGCGCGTTGAAAGCGGTGGCATCGTCCTTGAAATACTGGATCAGCGTGCCGGGTTCGGGGCCTTCATAGAGGATCTTGGCCTTGCCTTCGTAGATTTTGCGGCGGCGGGTCATGGGAGGATGCCTTATATTACGATAAAAAATGAACCCCGGCGGAGCGGAAAGCTGCCGGGGCGGTTTATCGGACTATAGGCCATTGCAAGCGCCCACGCAATTCGAGATAGTCGCATGGAATGGCCATCGACCTCGACCTGCTCATGCGCGCGTATGCCAATGGCATTTTCCCGATGTCCGATGCCCGCGACGATCCCGATACATTCTGGATAGAGCCCGAACATCGTGCGATATTGCCGCTCGATGGCTTCCGGCTATCGAAATCGCTTGCCAAGACCATAAGGCAGGATCGCTTTACCGTGACTGCTGACAAAGCCTTTGCAAGGGTCATCGCGACCTGCGCGGAAGCGAAGGGCGAGCGCAGTGATACCTGGATCAACCCGGATATCGAACAAGCGTTCTGCGACCTGCACCGGCTCGGCCACGCGCATAGCGTTGAATGTTGGGCGGGCGACGAGCTTGTCGGCGGGCTGTACGGTATGGCGCTGGGCGGCGCCTTCTTCGGCGAAAGTATGTTTTCGCGCGCCACCGATGCCTCGAAAGTCGCGCTGGCGTGGCTGGTGGCACGGCTCAAAGTTGGAGGTTTCTCGCTGCTCGATTGCCAGTTTATGACCGACCATCTCGCCAGTCTCGGCGCGGTCGAAATCACCCAGGAAGATTATCTCGTCCTGCTCGAAGCCGCCTTGGGCCGCGAATTTCAGGCTTCGGTGATATTCTCGTCGTCGCCCTCGTCCTCGGCGGGCGCTGGAGGGGGCGACTGGGGTGCCTTGGATGGGGCTTTGGCGGCGGGTTCTTCGGAATCTTCCTCGACCGGCGCTTCTTCGCCGGGGAAACTCATCCTGCAGGCCTTGACCCAGACATCGTAGACCGCGTGCTCGACGACATTGGCCGCCGGATTCTCCTTGAACAGCCAGCCTGAAAACACCTGCCGCCAGCGTTCGGCCTCGGTCGTGCCGGGCGGGCGCTCGTTGACCAGCAACTGCACGAACGCGCCTTCGTCGGGGTAGGTTTCCCACGGCGCAGTCTTTTCGCAGGCGCGCAGGCGGACGACGACCTTGCCGAAACGGATGGCCTCGCCGGGCTTCAGCTCGATCTCGCGCGTCTGCCCGTTGCGCTTGTTGAGAAGGCCGAGCACCGCGACGCGCTCCGCCATCGGCGTACCCAATGTCTCGCCTTCGGCGACGACGATCCTGTCATTGGTCGGCTGCGCCTTGCCCGATTTGATCGGAGCTAACGCTTCGTCATCGCTGCCGGAACCGAACATATCGCACGCCGCCAGCGACGCTGCCAGCACGGGCAACAGCATCAGGCTGCGCACAAGGGTCATGCCGCGTCGGGGCTCCACGCCTCGTAATCGCCGGTAGCACGCGCCCGATGCCCGCCGCGCTCGATGGCACCTGCAGGCCGATAGGCACCGGCCGTTCCGGTCAGATTGGGCAGCGCATCGGCCTCGAACCCGCGCACCGGCGGCAAATAGTCTTCGGGCTTGCCGTCATGCGTGCCATGCAGCCAGCCATGCCAGTCGGGCGATACCCGGCTCGCGTCGTTCGCGCCGTTGTAAATGACCCAGCGGCGCTTGCCGTCGGCGGACTGGAAATAGCGGTTGCCCTCGGTATCTTCACCGAAAGCCTTGCCCTTGCGCCAGCTATAGAGCGCAGTGCCAATGGTCGCACCGTCCCACCAGGTAAAGATTTTTCCAAGGATTCCCATGGCGCAGCGATTAGGGCGAAGCGTCCGCCCGCGCAATCCCTATTTGCCCTGCCAGGCCACCTTGTCACCCGCAGCGATGCCCAATTCCGATGACAGTCCGCCGCGCAATTCGAGCACCGCGCCGACCGGTTCACCCGACACCACCGACTCTTCAGAATAGGGCACGGTGTTCTCGGCAATGCTCTCGATCGTCCCGTTTGTGCGGACGAAAATGATGTCAAGCGGGATGACGGTGTTCTTCATCCAGAAGCTTGCGGGCCGTGGCTGCGGGAAGGGGAAGATCATGCCTGTGTTGTCGGCCATTTCGGTCCGGAACATCATGCCTTTGGCCTGCTGGACGGAACTGGCCGCGACTTCGACTGTGAAGGCGTGCGTTTTGGTGCCGCTGGTTATGCACAAAGTCACCTGCTCCATCCCCGCTGGCGACTGCCCTTGCGATGCGCCTGCAACGCATCCTGCAACCTTGCTGTCGCCATTGGCGGGAATGGTGCAGGCGGCCAGCAGTGCAAAGGCTAGCGCGCCGGCTATTTTGGAACGGCCCAACGTCATTTCGTCGCTCTTCCCGTGTCTATTTTCGCGCAATTGATCGCGGCACCTCCTGCTTCCTTGATGAAGCAGGTGCCCTTGCCGCCGATAGTGATATTGCCCGAACCGCGATTGTAGATGTCGGTGCCTTCCTCGACCGTCGCGGTAGAGGTGGCGTTGCCGATATGCTCCAGCCGCAACTTGCGCATCTTGACCTTCGCGCCCTCGAACCCGCCGGCACCGTCGATGGTGACACGACCGTCGCGCACGCCGCCGCCGCCGCCGATATCGATCTTGCCATTGCCGTTGATCGTCGCGGTAAACTGGTCGGCGGTCAGCTTGCCGATAGTGACCGAGCCATTGCCCGCAAGCAGCATCCGCGCCAGATTGGTCTGCCGCACTTCGGAGACGGTCAAGGTGGCATTGCCGCTGACGGTAATGTCCCTGATCGCTTGCGTGGTCAGCATGACCTTTACCGGCTCGGTAATCGGCACGCCCTTGTTATTGTTGATGATATCCTGCAGGCGGATGCGAAGGGTTGTGCCGACCCGCTCGAGCTTGAGCGATTCGAGCACACGCTTGTCGCCGCTCGCGATGGCCGAAGGCGATTTGCCCGTCGTCACGGTGACCCCGATATCGCCGATAACTACAATATTCTCGAAGCTTGCAACCAGCAGCTTGCGCTCAATGGCCTGCGCAGGGCCGCCGCTAGCCACAGCCAGCAATATCAGCGCCCAAAACCTGCTATCCATCGCGCCATTCTCCTCAAGCTGAGGATATGCCGCGACTTGCCCGCCGGGTCAAACGATGAGCGTCAGGAACAACTCACCTTGCCCGAACCCATGCTCGACGAGCTGCACTTTGCCCCGCCGGTCACGTTGACGTTGCCGCTACCTGCGATTGAGGCATCGACCTTGCCGCTGGCGTTCAGTTTCACATCGCCAGACCCTGCAATCGAAACATCGGCGTCAGTCGCGATCAGCCCGGCGGCGTCGATATTGCCCGACCCCGCGACATCATATTCGGCGCGCTCGACCTTGCCCGCGAGCGTCATATTGCCCGACCCTGCAATGTCGCTTTCGAACTTCTTTCCGCTAACCGCCGCCACCTTGGCATTGCCCGATCCGGCCAGCTCGACCGAAACTTCGTCGCCGCTCATCTTGTCAGCGGTGAAATCTCCCGATCCGGCAAGCGATGCCTTGGCGAGCGATGGTGCGGTGACGGTGATGGTCACGCTCTTGCTATCCTTGCCCCACCACTGGCCCTTTTCGCGGCCGATGATGATGGTGCCATTGTCCATCGCGTAGCGCAGCTTCGATATCGCGTCGGCATCGCCCTCCGCCTTGATGGTAAAGGCATCGCCGGTGACAAAGACGACATTGTCCGGCCCTATCGCCTCGATCTCGTTGAACGAGCCAACGGTCGCGGCGGAGGTCGTTATCGCCTTGCCATCCGAAGTAAGCCTTTTGTCCTCGGCATTGACGTCGAAGCTGCAAGCCGAAATCGCCAGCGCGGCGATGGGCAAAAGAAAGGGGGATTTTTTCATTACGCAATCTCCATGTGTATTGTGGAGATAATACAGCGAATGGGTTGGCGACGCAATGAGAAAACGCTACTGGCCGGGTAGCGCACATGAGATCATGTCGGCGATGCACCGGTTCCGGCACATGGGTCGACATTTTGCCGTTATCGCATCATTTGCCCCGCACCGCCTTGCGTGAACGCACTTTTCCCGTGAGGTCCTCGGGGTAAAAATACACGGCCCGCAAATTCCCCTCCGCATAACGCTGCGCCTGATCGTTGAAGTGCTGCGAGGCAGGATCGCTGCTGAGGCCGCCCACCGTCACCGCACGGGCGCGGACGCGAGGTCCGAATTCGACCACCGCGACGAAGCTGTTGCCAGAGTCCCCATAATAGCGCCGGGTCCCCGGATAGCGCTGTCCATCGAACGAGGCGAGCGAGCCCCATCTGGCCGAAACAAACGGCACCGGGATGCTTGCTTTGGAATCGTCAAAGGTTCGCGAGATCGCCCCATCAAGGCGCTGGAAGCGGTTAATCTCGCCCCACGGCACCCGCCACGACCCGAAGTCCGCCTTGAGCTGGGCAACGGCCGTATCGAGCGCCGCAAGCTTGTCGGCATCGCTGGCCTTGGCCATCAGCGTTGGCCACAACGGGCTCGGCGGCGCACCGGCCACTCGCTGCCCTAGCGCATCGGCCCAGAAAACCGCCAGGCTGGTCTCGGTGGAGGTCTCGCTCCAGCGGTAGTCCCATCCGGCCAGCAATGCGACAGCGTCTGCGCGCGCGGGATCTGGGCTGCGCGCCTGCGCCGCGACCAGCCCCGGAAGCTGCTCTGCGAACAACGGAATCCACGGATCATAGGCCGCTTCGACCAGTTGATCGAGCGTGAAGCTGGGCCGTGCCGCCAGCACCCGCAGCGCTGCCGCCGTGCGCGGGCGGCGACCGGCTTGGTCGAAATAGCGCGCATAGGCTGTCTGCTTCGGGCTGTCCTTACCCGCCGCCCACCACGGGCCGTCATTAACGTTGAAGGCCCAGCCATTCTTCGGGTTGACCGCTTGCGGTAGTTCGGACAGCGGGTGCAGCCCATTCCAAGCGGTAGCTGGATCGCTGCCGTCAACCGGACGGGTATAGTCGAAGCGCATATCTCGGCGGGGCATGAATTGCGGCAGAAACAGCGCGGTTTCGCCTTTGCTGCTGGCGAACAGCGTGTTGTTGGTCGAGTTGGCCTGCAACGCCGCGACCTTGCGGAAACCGGCAAGGTCGCGGACCTTGGTGCGCAAAAAGCTTTGCTGCAGCGCGGCGATGGGCCGGTGCATCAATGCCGCCGAAATCCACTTGCCGCCTTCTTCGCGGACCACCGGGCCATGATGCGTAGCATATGTATCGAACGCCCTATTGCCCATGACACCATCGGGCCGGCGGTAAGCAAGCGTCACGGCCTTGACCGTTACCGGGCGCTGCCTCTTGCCGTAACGATACATCCAACCATTGTCCCCGCTAACTTCCTCCACTGTCACGGCGAACTCGTCAACCGCATCGGCCGAGCTGGTGGTGTGCATCCAGCCCGCATTCTGGTTGAAGCCCTGGTAGATGAAAAACTGCCCCCAGGTCGCCGCCCCATAAGCGTTGAGACCCTGCCCGCTGGTCACATGCTGCTCGGCACGGACGAAGAAGCTGGTGTGCGGGTTGATTAGCAGCAGCGGATGGCCGCTGGCGCTGTGCGAGGGTGCGATCACAAAGCCGTTTGAACCGCCTGGGTCGCGCAGCGCCAGTCCGCGTTCTTCGGCGGTCAGCGCGATCGTGCGACGCTCGTAGAAAGCTTGCAGCTGATTGAGAGAAACGCGGCTGATATCGGCACCAATAGATCCTTCGGAAAAGCTGAGCGCCATCCACGGTTCGAACCGGGTCAGCACCTTGGGCTTTACCTCCGGATGGTCCGCCAGATACTGGTTGAGGCCCGCGGCCCATGCCTGCATCAGCTTGCGCAACCACAACGGGCTTTTCGCATAGTCAGCCTTCAGCGCATCGTGGTCGATCCACAGCCGCTGGCGCAGGTCCTGCCACAGCGCCTTTTCGCCTTCGGCCTCGGCCAGGCGGCCAAGGCTGGTGAGGTAGTTGATCTCGATCCGGTTGAAGTCGTCTTCGGCCTGGGCATAGATCATTCCGAACACGGCGTCCGCATCGGTCGCGCCCGTGATGTGCGAAACGCCCCAATTGTCGCGGATGATTTCGGCGCGATAGGGCGCGGCATGCGTCGCGGTGCTCAGCAGCAGCGCGGCGGCAAAGAGAGTTACAAAGCGGTGCACGGCGGGTATCTCCTCAAACAACTTGCACGGTGCCTAGCCTCGGCTCTGCGCTCGCGCCAGTGCAGGGATGCTGCCCAGACCACCGAGCATCGTACCCAATATCGGCCGCTTTGCGAGCGCCAATTTGGGGTTCATGGCTTAAGGGCGAGGTCTTTGCGGCGGCGCTGCAGGACCAAGCCGACAGGCACGCAGATGGCGATCAGCGCGAGCATATAGAGGCCGCTGACCGGCTCGGCGGCGATGAAGGCGATTAGCAGGCCAAAGTTGAGCAGGCAGGCCAGCGCGGGCAGCAGCGGATAGCCGATGGCGCGGAACGGGCGCGGCAGATCGGGAAACTTGCGCCGCAGTCCGAACAGCGACATCGAATAGATCAGGAACACCAGGCTGGCGAGCGCGGCCATCAGCTTGAACAGGAACACAAAGCCGCCTGATAAAATCAGCATTAGTGTCAGCACCGTGGTGATCGCCAAGGCGATATCCGGCGTGCCGCCCTTGTTGACGCGCAGCGCCGCCGACAGGAACAGGCCGTCGCGCGCCATCCCGTAAAGAATGCGCGAGGTGGACATCACCAGGGCATTGATTGCCACGACGACGATGACAATTGCCAGTAGCGCCACCAGCACGCCGCCCGACTGGCCGAACGCATTTTCGATCACCAACGCGACCGGCAGGTCCGACGCGCGCAGCGCCGCCATGTCGAGCGCGGCCAGCAGACTAAGGTTCAAGGCCACATAAATCGCCGTGACGAGCAGGATCGACACCGCTAGTGCGCGCGGGATGTTGCGCACCGCATTGGCGTCTTCCTCGACAAAATAGCAGGGGGCCTGCCAACCGCTATACGCCCCGTAAATCAGTTGATAGGCGCCGATCAGCGCGACGAAGCCGACCGTTGGCGCGGCGCTTTCGGCCACTGCATTGGCGCGTTCCACCACGACGCCGACGCCGATAGGTTCGGCGACAAAGGCGACAATGATCACGCCGACGATCAAGCCAACCTTGAGCAGGCTGCCGGTAATCTGTGCCACCTGTCCCTCGCGCACGCCGGGCCAGTTGAGCGCGACCAGCGATAGGGCAAAGGCTGCGGCTATCGGCACCGCCCATGCGTCAGCCGCTGGAAAGATCATCGCGACAAAATTGGCGCACGCCGCCGATAGCGCCGCAATCGCCCCGACCCGCGCCAGCCATTCGGTCCAGCCTGCGAGCAACCCCATGGTCTCCCCAAACGCCGCGCGCACGGGAACAAACGAACCGCCCGCCTTGGGAATGCTGGTGATGAGTTCCGACGCGACATTGGCGAGCAACAATGTGTGCAGCCCGCCAAACAGCCACAGCGCAATCAACATCCAGGCCGACGGCACCTGATCCGCCACCAGCCCGGGCGTGCGCATGATGCCCGACCCGATGATATTACCGACGCTGACCGCCAGCGCAAAAGCAATGCCGAGCCGCAGTTGGAGCTGGCCGGGGGTGGGGATGGCGGCGGCGGTCACGTCCGCGCCCCAACCGGTTGAGACCTCGTCGGTCGGGCCAGCGCGCGGGTTAGCGCCGAGCCGAAGAGGAAAATGAGCAGCGCGCCAGTCGCTGGGATCGCCGCCGACATCAACCAGAACTGGGTGGGCGTCATTTTTTCGTAAAGTGATCCGAGATAGCCTGCTGTCAGGCTGGCAGCAAAAATGACGAGATAGGCGCAGCCCATCAACATCGCATGGACCTTCTTGGGAGCATGGCGCGATACCAGTGCAAGCATGACAGGCCAGAACCACATCCAGGCCATCCCGGTCGAAAAATAGGCAATGACCGGCCATGCGATCCCGGCTTTGCCATCGCCGCTGGTGTAGGCGGCGAATGCGAGCATCGCCTGCGAGAGCGCCACGAGCAATGCTCCGATGCCTATTTTGCTGAGATCGTCTGATTCGGTTCCGCTTTTTGCCTGCGCGCGCCAAAGGGCAATAAGCACTGGCGCAATGAAAATGCTTGCGAATGCATCGATTGAAACAAACCAAGCTACCGGCACGTCACCCAACGATGTGGCAAGATCGACATGCTGCGCGATCCATACCATTCCAACATTGGAGTTCTGCAAATATCCAAAGGCCGGGAAAACGGTCAGGGCCATGACCATGACCAGCAGGATGACGATGCGCCGTTCCTCTGTGGTCAGCGGGGCGTTTGAAATCCGTGTGCTCCCGCGCGGCTTTTCATCGGGCAGATATTTCTGGCCTGTCAGATACACCGCGCAGGCCACTAGCATCAGCACTCCAGCGGTGCCGAAACCGACATGCCAGCCGAAAATTTGCGCCAACAGCCCGCACGCCAGCGGTCCGGCAGTGGCGCCGATATTGATGCCCGTGCTGAAAACAACATAGCCGTGCGTTGCCCGCGATTCATCAGTCGCGGCATATAAATGGCGGACCTGTGCGGCGATATTGCCCTTTAAGCAGCCCGATCCGAGGATCAGCAAGAGCAACGCGAGCAGAAAACTTTGTTCAAAGACCATCGCAAAATGGCCCGCCGTCATCAGCAGCACGCCGATCACGACAGTCCTTTTGGCACCCAACCAACGGTCGGCAATCAGCCCGCCCAAAATAGGGGTGAGATAGACCAACCCGCCGTAAAGCCCGAACAACTGGCTCGCCAGCGCCTGCGGCGACAGCGGTCCGAACATATTCTCAAGCGCGCTGCGCACGGAGGCCATTCCCACCACATTTTCAATATGGCCGGGCAGCAACAATTCCTGCACCATGAACAAGACGACGAGTGAACTCATCCCATAGTATGAGAACCGCTCCCACATCTCGGTAAAGGCCAGATAGGCGAGGCCGCGTGGATGGCCGAAAAAGCTGCGGTCGTCGATTAGTGCTTGTGCGCTCGGGAGCGCGGCGGTCGCCATTTCAGCGCCCCACCTTGGCGGAACTGGCGAAAGCGGCGGCGGTCAAACTGCATAGCGCCATCGCGGCGAACATCGCGGGGATGCCGCCCAGGCTGTCGAGCCAGCCCAGCGAGAATGATGCACCGGCCCGTCCCAGATTGAGTAGCGCCATGAACACCGCGAATTGCGTGGCTGCGATGGCAGGTGTGCACAGCCGCATCGCCAGCGATCCCATCGTGACGGCGCGCAGAACGGCGAGCGCGGTAAAAGCGAAGATCGCGGCGATGAACAGGCGTGGATCGGCCCACCGGTCCTGCAAAGCGAGCATGGCAAGCGCGAATGTTCCGGCCAGCAGAGCGCCGACCGTGAACATCCGCCGCGCACCCCACCGGCTTGCGGCAAAGCCGAACAGCAAAGCGCCGGCAAGACCAGCGACAAGCTGCGCCTGACCGCTCCAGCCGCTGTAAACAGCTTTCTGCCAGCCGAGTTCGTTTGCCGCGAACAGCGGGGCCAAGCCCAAGAGGATGCCCCACGCGGCCGACACGGTGAACAGCGCGGGCACGAGGACCAGCGTCTGGCGGGTGAACATCGCCGAAAACAGGTTGCGGACGATTGGGCCGAAGGCGCCGAGATGCAGATCGAGATTACGCTGCGAGGCTGCGCCTTCGCTCCACGGCAGCAGCCGTTCGCCGGGCCGTTCGCGGACCATGATCACGAGGATCAGGATCGCGGCAATGGGCGCGGCAATCGCGAGCGCGGCTGCGGGGAGGCCCTGATAGGCGATCAGTGCGCCCCCAAGCGCTGCACCGGCTGCGGTGCCAATTGCCTGCCCGCCGAACATATAGCCATTGACCCGTTCGATTTCGTCTTCGGGCAGGATATCGACCGCGAGGCCGTCGACCGCGACATCCTGCGTCGACGATGCGAGGCCAATGGCAAAAGCGAATGCGGCAAGCAGGCCGACCTGTTGTGCGCCGGGATCGATCATCGCCATTGCAACCAGGGTGGCGACCAGTCCGGACTGTGCAAAGATAATCCATGGCCGCCGCCGTCCCATCGCGAGGAAAGCATAGCGGTCCATGACAAAGCCATAAGCGAGCTTGAAGGTCCAGGGCAGCGTCATCATCGCCAGGATGCTGCCAATCGCCGCCGCCGATGCGCCATTTTGTGCGAGCCAGGCCAGCAGCGCGAAATCGATAAGGCCGAACGGCAGCCCCTGCGCGACATAGAGCAGGAACAGCGTCGCCATCCGCAGATTGCGATGCTCGCTGAGCGCAAGCGGTCGCGACGTGGTCAGCGCCAATGCTGCCGTCGTCATTGTCCGGCATCCATGAGGACGATATCCCAGCGATAGGAGTCGGCTGCCTCCAGCCGTGCGAGCGACGTCGCTGCACGATCCCCCAGCATCCGGTAAAGCCCGTCGCTGGCGTTTTTCTCGGCATCTTCGGGGAAATACATTTGTGAGATCAACCGGTGGGCGCGACCGGCGACGTCGAAATGTATATGGCGCGTGCGCCGCCCGTAGAGGTTCGGCCGGACCGTCTTGATCCGCCATTCGCCCGACGACCCGGTGACAAGCCGCGCCAAGCCCTGAAAGTTCGGGTCGAGCGCACCAGCGCTGGTGTCATTATCATGGGCATAGCGACCGTTGGCATTGGCTTGCCAAAGCTCGATTTTTGCGCCGTGCACCGGGTTGCCCAGCCGGTCGAGCACACGCCCGCTGACTTCGATGACATCGCCGAGCGCGCGGGCAGGTCGACCCTTGAGCAGTGTCAGGTCGAAATCATCTTCGCCTGCATAGCCCGTCGGGTAAAATGGCCCCATCGGCGATTCCGATGTAACAATGGGTGCCGCTGCCACCCGGCTGGCGGCAAGCGCGCCGAGCGTGATGACGGTACCTGCGAAGGCACGACGGGAAAGCTGGTTTAGTGAGTCAGTCATAGAAAAATCTTTCTTCGATGATCCGCCCGTCGCGGACGGTGAAAATGGCGATTTCGGTGAAGGGCTGTGCGCTGCCGCTCGCCGGGTCGGTGATCAGCATGTCGAGGAACAACGCGAACTGGTCGCCGGTCACAAAAGGCCCGTCGATGCCCAGATCGTCGATGCGGCCCGTGCCGAACCGGAACCGCGCCTTGTCGCGCGCTGCGTCGATGCCGGATACGAAGGCCGGGATGCCGACTGGCAAATCGGCGGGCTCAACGCTGGTCACGGCATCGGCCCAGTAACGCGCACCTGCTGCCTCGAACTGGCCGAGCCGCAGCATGGCGGTAAAGTCGTGCGCAACGTCGTCGATGGCAGCCATCGGTTCCTCCGAAAGCTTTAGGGAACAGGTTGGGCGGGGGCGATCTGGGGTTTCGCCGCCCGCCATGATCCTGAAAGGGTCGCTTATTTCAGAATCAACTCCTGATATTCGGTGCTGCCCATCGGCTCGCGCATCTTGCCACGTTCGGCGTTGGCGGCAGCGGCAGTGCGCTCATTCTGCGCCATCATGGCGTTGACCTTTTTGCTGAAGGCCTCCTGCTGCGCCGTGGTCAAATAATCCTTATACTCGACCAGAAGGATCAGATCGGGCTCGCCTGCACGGGGGTTGTTGGTCGCCAGGACATGATAATCGACAACAATGCCTTCGGTCTTGCCCAGTTCCTGAATTTTCTTCCAGTTGGTGGCCAGCCAATCCATGTAATTCTGGAACTGGCCGGGCAGAACGTCGATACGCCCTGCTTCCCAAACGGTTCCGGGCTTATAGCTGACTTCCTGCGCCATCGCGGATGTGGCCGTCGTTGCCGCGAACATCATGGCGGCACCCGCCAATAGTGTTTTCATCATTTTCATCGTCTTCACTCCACCTATTTCCACCTCGGGATGAGGTGGCCTCCAAAAAACGAATTCGTCCGACCGTCAGGCGGCGACCATGACGGAACGCGCCGCCTTGCCGCGCACCTGGTGACGCAGCAGCAGAATCAGCGCCGACATCAGCAGTGCCACGAGCGAAAGTCCGATCAGCGCAGGCTGAAAGCTGCCGGTCGCGTCCTTTGCTGCGCCCCAGCCATAGGGCGCGACAAAGGCACCGATCTGCGAGATGGTGTTGATTGCCGCCGCGCCGACGGCCAGTTCGCGCACGTGCAGAACTTCGGCCCAGCCCGACGAGGTCAGCATCGGGATGGTGAAGCAGATGGTGGCAAAGGCGAAATAGGCGATGATGGTCAGCATCGGTGAAGGCGACAGGCCCATAACCAGCACCGCGCCCGCCAGCACGATGCCGCACCAAAAGGCGTTGCCCCAGCGGTCGCCATACCGGTCGGCATGGTTGCCCAAGGCGAGGGTAGCTAACGCTCCCGAGATGCCGCCCACCGCAACGACATAGCCAATCGATTTGGCATCGAGCGCGGTCGCGCCTTGCAGGATCAACGGCGCATTGAGGATGACCGTGGTGATCACAGCGATCAGCGTAAAACCGATCGCGCCAAGCAGCAGGACGCGCGGATTGCGGAAGGCCGCAAGCACATTGTGCCCCAAAGGCGCACCTTTCCGCGCCTGTTCGCGCGCCAGTTCGTTATGTATCCAGTCCTTCTCCGCCAGCGTCAGCCAAGTCGCGGTGGCCGGTGCATCCGGCAGATATCGCAGGACGACCAGCCCGAACAGGACCGTCGGCAGGCCCTGCACGAGGAATAGCCACTGCCAGCCGTGCAGACCGGCATTGCCATCAAGACCAAGCAGCCAGCCAGACATTCCACCCATCGCGACCGACGCCAGCGGCGAGGCTATGAAGAAGCGGCTGACCGCACGGCCACGGTGGCACGGCGGAAACCAGCCCGCGAAGTAGAAAATTACGCCGGGGTAAAATCCCGCCTCGGCCACACCAAGCAGGAAGCGCAATATGTAGAATTGCGCTGGCGTTTGCACAAACATCATGGCCGCAGACAGGAGCCCCCAGGTGATCATGATCCGCGCTATCCACTTTCGTGCGCCAAAAACGGACAAGCATCAGGTTCGACGGAATTTCGAACAGCGCATAACCAAGGAAAAACAGCCCGCCGCCAAGGCCGTAAACGGTGGCACTGAACGCCAGATCCTCGCTCATCGCCGCTGCTGCAAAGCTGACGTTGACGCGGTCCATATACGCGAAAAGATAGGCCACCAGAATTAACGGCAGGATGCGCCAGAATGCCTTATGCATTGCGGAGCGGCCTGTGGTTCCGTCTGCGGTTATGTCTGCGCTCATTGGGACCTCCAACGTCGCAGACACAGCTCTCCCGCCGCCAGAACCGCATCAATGCGGCCCGGCCAATAGCTTGAAAATGTCCGCGATCCCTTGTGGAGAATATGCGGTTACGTAACGTCAACCGTCAACCCGCCCTACCGTCAATAAAGCGTCAATAAAGCGTCAGACCGGCATCTATCCGGTATCGCGCCTTGACTGGCGGGCGACATCTGGCAGCCTGCCTTCACATCGATATGTGAGGGGAACGAAGATGCGTAACGGAATGGCAATCGCTCTGGCTGTCGGCTCGCTGTGGGTCGTGCAGGCGACCGCCCAGACGCCATCGGCAGATGCAAAACGTAATGCAATGCTTGCCCGGGCTGAGGCTGCTGAAATCAGCGATGCCTGGACGCCGCCACCGGGCGATCCGTTGACCCATTTTACCGTCGCCTACGCCAAGCTGATGTGCAGCGCAGTCTTTGTGAGCGGCATGGAACCTGACTTTGCCCGCGCCACGACGGGGGACGGCAATGCACTGGCGGCGGTGGCGCACCGCGCCAAGGCGGGTGTTCCGGTTGTCGACCGCAAGCGCCGCGAGGTGCGCGTCACCACCAAAAGCGGGATCACCCGGACGGCGCGTTACATTGGCGATCAGGGTTGCGTCAGTATTCCCGAGGGCGCAGGCGGCATTGCATTCAAACCCAAGCCCGTACCGCGCCGGCTTCCCGATGCGGCAAAGACCGCCTGGCCTATGGGCGACGTCGTGGCGCCCGATGCGGCAAATGGTCTCGACGCGGCAAAGCTGAAGGCCGCGGTCGATGCTGCCTTTGCCCCCGACGATGCCCTGACCCAGGCTTTTGTAATTACCTGGAAGGGCCGACTCATCGCCGAGCGCTATGGCCCAGGTGCTACGGCCCAAACCCCGCTCGAAGGCTGGTCGATGGGAAAAAGCATCGCCGCCAGCCTGATGGGTGTGCTCATGCAACAGGGCATCTACTCGCTCGACCAGCCAGCCCCCATCCCCGAATGGCAGGGGGCAGGCGACAAGCGCAAGGATATCCGCATCCGCGATATTCTGAACATGTCGAGCGGGTTGCGTATCCGGGCGGAGCAAGATCCGGATTATACCTATGATGGCGGCTATCCGGATCACTGGTATTATTACACCGGCAACAATGCCTTTGCTTATGCCGCAAGCCGGCCGCAGCAATGGGCACCGGGGGTTATCGGCCGCTATCGCAATACCGATCCCGTGCTGATCAATTATCTGGTCCGGCTGGCGGTCGAGAAAAACGGCGGCGAGTATCTGACCTTTCCCCAGACCGCGCTGTTCGATCGGATTGGTATAAGGTCGGCAGTGCTCGAAACCGACGCGACCGGAAACTTCCTGACGCAAGGGTATGATTTGATGGCCGGCCGCGATTGGGCCCGGCTTGGAAATCTGTATTTGCAGGACGGAATGTGGAACGGCGAACGCATCCTGCCCGAGGGCTATGCGAAGTTCGTCAGCACCCTTGCGCCAGCATGGGTTGCCGATGGCAGGCCGGTCTATGGCGGCCTGTTCTGGATAAACGGGGACGGAGCAATGCCGATCCCGAAAGATGCCTATTTTATGGCGGGTGCGGGCGGTCAATATACGATCATCATACCTTCGCACGATCTGGTTGTCGTTCGGCTCGGGCGTTTTGCCGGAACGCGGCCCGGCACTGCCAGCCTCAATAGGTCGCTTGGGCTGTTGATGTCGCTGGTGCCGCCCAGCCGCTAGATTACGCCAGATTGCTTGGCGGCGGCAGCAGGTCGGGCCAGCCATATTTGTCCCAGGCATCGGCGAGCCCGATACGCTGGGCAAAAGGTATGAATTCGGGGTCGGTGTAAACGCGGCGGATCGGGTCGGTATCCGACCATAAGGAAAGCAGGCACAGCATGTTGGCCGGATGCACCCGCTCGCCGACCGATTTGAACACCATATCGGCATAGCCCATGAAAATGGCGGGCAATACGATCGATGCATCGGA
>JAESFX010000315.1_pt1 | contig 21907 bp, 16 predicted proteins | sample 9269501 | NCBI WGS metagenome assembly JAESFX01 (sample SAMN14515570, study PRJNA621655) | algae metagenome | isolation source: Desmonostoc geniculatum HA4340-LM1 and co-occurring heterotrophs from cave... | place: USA: Maniniholo cave, Kauai, Hawaii | collected 2009-07-28
TTTCCTCCATGTTCCCCTCCCTCGCCTATCGGCATTGGTCGGGGAACTGTCGTCAACACAAGAGCCATTCATCTCATCACTTCCGCTATCGCGGTAAGTGAGAGGCTTCTGTCAGTTCAAGCTAAATAATTCGCCCTTACCCGCAAATCTTCTCTGAGTTTTGTTTCCTTACTTCTGACCCCAAAGGCTTCATAAATCAGTTTTTGACAATCACTCAATAAATGATCGTAAGCTGTATGAATCTCTCTGAGGGCATGAACTAACTTAGTGCGTAAAGTTTTCGCAGTGACACCATCATCCCCGGCTTCAGTGCCGATAGAAGGTAAGTTACAAGCTGCTGGTAAAGCTTTAAACAATAATTCATCAGGCTCAACAGTAGTTTTTAATGCCTTTAAAATGGCTCTAGGTTCATCTGCCAGTCGTCGGGTTTGTTGAGTATATTTAGGCAGTTTATTAACAAATTGATAAAGAGGAGTAACTACCGTTAACAGAGTGGCATTACGAACTTTACCCAATTTTTTTAATTGAGGATTGCGTAAAATTGCTTCTAATTCTTTGAAAACTTCTGCCCTTAATCCGACTACTGCAAAATACTTAACTGCAAAGCGTTCAGGATATTTAACTAATAATTCAAAATGTTCTGTTCCTAATACAGGAATAAATGTACCGTCTTGATAAAGTCCCAAATCATCAGCGTGATACAACAGTACTGCCGCTAAAATCATCGGTACTGCACCTTGTTTCACACCGTAGGGAGGTGCTGCTAAATGTTGATAAAGTAAATCAAAAGTTTGGCTTGTTTCTGTCGCTGCTAAACAAAAATTCTCAACTGCTTCCCACAGAGAATTCAAACCCGAATTTTCTAATGGTGGATAAAAATCCCAATAATAATCTTCTTGGCGATAAATCCCTGTTTCTTCTAACAGAGAATAATACATACTAACTTCGGGACCATAACCTTCTAAAGCTAATCTCTCTTCATTTTGATGTTCCAACATTGCCTGAATTAATTCTCGTCTAGCCTTTACCCCTTGAGAGGTTAAATCTCGACGGTTAATTAATTCATTCCACAAAATTGCACTACGATGATAAACGCGATCGCAAATATCAGAAAGCTTACTATTAAAGTCAGTAATGTTGTTGAGTATTTCTACTTCTCCTTGAATCCAACATTGCTGATTTACACTTATACTAAAGGACTGATTAAGAGTTTCATCTAAAAATTCTTCAGCTTATTGTAAACGATAATTTACTTCTTTTCTCGCTACCCCATCAGTTTGTAACTCTTTAGCTGTTTTTTTTATGTTATTTAAAGCCACAAATTCTAGAGTGCGAATTCGCAAAATATCTAAGTTAGTTGCACTCAAAATAACTAATGGTTTACCATCGCTAGTTGTAGAAGAAACAGAAGTAGGCATTTCGTCATCTACCCAATACCCCACAAAACCATCTGCATCCACACTACTACAACGTAATTGACTCAAATCTTGGGAATTATCTAAATAATGCCGTTCAAAATAACGTAAAGTTCCTGTCTGATAACTGTGACGTTGTGCTACTAAAGGTCTTAAAGGACGCTGGAGAGATAACAGTTTAACTAAAGGCGATCGCTCTTGTTCTATATATGTACTTAACTCACTATCAACATTAAAATCAGAACCTTGCCAAATCCGCAATTCATCTAATTGACGACGATGAGTAATTAGGTTCTGTTTTAGCAGTTTATCAATAATTTCTTGCCAATAAAGAACGGTTGTTTTGAGCATACCGTTGACAGAGAGTTGGTAAAGCAAACGCAGATAAGGGATGTAGCGGATAAACTTTTTTTATAACTTGATCGGTTATTTCTTCATCTACAATTATTGATTCTAAATATTTGCTCCACTCCTCAGAGTCACTACGAATAGCACAGCTTATATTGTCTGCTGCTGACGAATCAATCGCTTCTCCAATTAAACTCATCATTTGGCGCTCCGCATACCACCTAGATAATTTCAAAAATCAAAGCTGATTACTACATTCACTCAAATTTAGTTAAAAACTGTAGACTCAGTTCATAGAATATAAAATAGTTCATCGAAAAATTCCACCGCCGCTAAATAAAAATCCCAGTTTAGAAGTAAAAAATCTACAAATTTTCTTTGAAAGCGTGCTTGACGCTGATTGTTCATTTTCAGCTTGCTATCAGTAAAATCATACTGAATTTTCGTAACTATCAGGTTTTGTATCTCAACCAGCTTAATTTTATTTCGGTAGATGCACAGACACCTAGCGGCTTGTCGTCACACATCGCCGTTTTTCAGTCGAACTCCATAAACTCAAGCGATCGCTCCTGTGCTTGTGATAAGAAATAAAAGCTGCGATCGCAATAGCTTCGGTTAACTTATTTATCAACACAGACGAATATTTTAACAACTTACACCAACAATCGGGATGACTGGATTCGAACCAGCGGCCCCTTCGTCCCGAACGAAGTGCGCTACCAAGCTGCGCCACATCCCGCCATAAAAATGGCACTATAAAACCAAAATATCACAAACCGTGGCAAATGACAAAATTACATCTATATATAATCAATTCACCAAAGGCTTTGCTTGCTAACATTAAATTTGTATAACTTTAGTGGTTAAAGCGGATTGTGACTGTAAAACCAGACTGGTTGCGGGTGAAAGCACCTGGGCGTGAGCGCATCGGTAACGTTAAAGACATTTTGCGGGATTTAACCCTCAATACAGTTTGCGAGGAAGCGTCCTGTCCGAATATTGGTGAATGCTTCAACGCAGGTACTGCCACGTTTTTGATTATGGGGCCAGCTTGTACACGCGCTTGTCCCTACTGCGATATTGATTTTGAGAAAAAACCCAAACCATTAGATCCCACCGAACCTGCACGACTAGCGGAAGCTGTTCGCCGCATGAAACTTAATCATGTGGTAATCACTTCTGTAAACCGAGATGATTTGCCAGATGGCGGTGCATCTCAATTTATGGGGTGTATTAATGCAGTTCGTACCATCTCACCCAACACCACAATTGAAGTACTCATTCCTGACTTGTGCGGTAATTGGAATGCTTTAGAGTTGATTCTCCAAGCTGCACCAGAGGTGTTAAACCACAACACGGAAACCATCCCACGCTTATATCGCCGGGTGCGTCCCCAAGGAAACTACGATCGCACATTACAATTATTGCAGCGAACTCGCCAACTTTCTCCTAGCACCTACACTAAATCCGGTATCATGGTTGGACTCGGTGAAACTGACGCCGAAATCCGCCAAGTCATGGAAGACTTGCGATCTGTAGATTGCGACATTTTAACAATTGGGCAATACCTCCAACCCAGTCAAAAACACCTGAAAGTAAATGATTTTATTCACCCAGAACAATTTGCCGCTTGGAAGGCATTCGGCGAAGAAATAGGATTTTTACAAGTTGTTTCTTCACCATTGACAAGAAGCTCATATCATGCTGAACAAGTCAGGGAATTAATGGAACGTTATCCCCGCAGTCAATTTTAGATTTTAGATTTTAGATTTTAGATTGGTGAGTGAAGAGATGGAGAAATGGGGAGTTTGTAGAGACGCGATTCATCGCGTCTGTATGGGAATGGGGAGTGGGAAAGAAAAATTTTCATCTTTCCTTGTGGGCGCAACTCATGGAGTCTCTTGAGTAATGACTAATCCAAAATCCGAAATCCAAAATCCAAAATCCATTGCAATTTTGGGTGCGGGTGCTTGGGGTACGGCGGTGGCAAATCTAGCAACGGCCAATGGCCATGAGGTGCGTGTTTGGTCGCGTCACGGTTCCCAAACTCTCGAAGCAGTAGTAAAAGATGTCCACATAATCCTGTCAGCTATCTCCATGACAGGTGTCAGGGATGTTGCTTCTCAAGTCCACTCTTTCACTCTTTCTCCAGAGACAATTTTTGTCACAGCAACGAAAGGTTTAGATCCCCAAACCACCTGTACACCGTCGCAAATTTGGCAAACAATATTCCCTAACCATGCAGTAGTTGTTCTGTCAGGGCCGAATTTATCTAAAGAAATTCAAATGCAATTACCAGCAGCAACCGTGGTAGCCAGTAATATCCCCACTGCTGCTGAACTAGTGCAGTTAGTATTTTCCTCACATCGTTTCCGGGTATATACCAATTCAGATCCCCTGGGGGTAGAACTAGGGGGAACTTTGAAAAATGTGATTGCGATCGCCGCCGGTGTGTGCGATGGTTTACAACTAGGAACCAATGCCAAAGCTGCTTTAGTCACCCGTGGACTTACAGAAATAATTCGCGTCGGTAACAACTGGGGCGCAAAGACGGGAACATTTTATGGTTTATCGGGTCTAGGAGATCTGTTAGCAACCTGCAACAGTCCCTTAAGTCGCAATTACCAAGTCGGTTATCAGCTAGCTGGTGGTAAGACACTTACAGAAATTCTCACAAATTTACAAGGAACCGCTGAGGGAGTTAACACTTGTCGGGTTTTGATACAACGAGCCAAGCAACAAAACATTGCTGTGCCGATTACCGAGCAAGTTTATCACCTACTTCAGGGTCAAATCACACCCCGACAAGCACTTGATGAACTAATGTTACGAGATATCAAGCCTGAGTATGGCTACTAGTGGTTTGAGATGAGAACGCGGGGACACGGGGACACGGAGAGCTTGGGACAGGCGGAATTTATCACGAACACTCTCCGCGTTCCCACGTCTTTTTCCCTCCCCGCGTCTTCTTCCCCCTCGGCTACTAATCAGTTGTATCTAATCTATTAGTTAAACTTATTACCAAATAATCCTGAGAAAAAATTGATAAATCGTCAGGATATTACTTTGGTAGCCATGTAAATGTGACTATGACAATTATAAACAAGATATTCACTGAATTATGTTTATACAGCGTTACAAAAGTAACTATCAAAAACTATCAAATTTGAAATCTTAACTAAGTAGTTTAGATATTGAAATCCTCGCTGCACAATTGAATAGCTATTGGTTCAATTAGAAGCTTAGCAGCCGATTAAGTTCAGTAATACTGTATCCAATCAAACCATTCCATTGAATTTCTCAAAAAAATTGTAATGGAATTCTCTACCGTGTTAGATCATCGTGAATCACGGGAACAATAGCAACAGTTGAATAGCTGACCGTAATCTTTAAGCTGACCCTAATCTATTGTTACCTGGAGCCATTGAGACGTTTTATGCCAGCAACATCTTTTTATGCAGATGCCGCCTACAATACCCAAAAGTCCCGCCAGGTTTTGGACTCGGATCTCACGGTTGATGAAAGTGAGTTATCGGTAGACGATCTACAGGAGCTAGAAATGGCTTCTGTTGACCAGACTAACTTTGCCGCTAGCGCTAACCGCCGTAGTACAGATCTTGTACGTCTATATCTTCAGGAAATCGGTCGGGTTAGGTTGTTAGGGCGGGACGAAGAGGTTTCAGAAGCTCAAAAAGTTCAGCGTTACTTGCGGATGCGGATAGTACTTGCTAATGCCGCAAAGCAAGGAGATGAGGTAATTTCGCCTTATCAGAAGTTAATTGAAGTTCAAGAGCGTCTAACTTCCGAACTAGGACATCGCCCGTCTTTGGAAAGGTGGGCTGCCACTGCTGGTGTTATGGTATCGGATCTCAGACCGATTTTGGCAGATGGCAAACGTCGCTGGGCTGAAATCGCCAAGTTGACAGTAGAAGAGTTGGAGCAAGTTCAGTCCCAAGGACTCCAGGCAAAAGAACACATGATTAAGGCTAATCTTCGCCTGGTTGTGTCTGTTGCTAAGAAGTACCAAAATCGTGGTTTGGAATTGTTGGATTTAGTCCAAGAAGGTACTTTGGGTTTGGAGAGGGCTGTAGAAAAATTTGACCCAACTAAGGGTTATCGCTTCAGTACCTATGCTTACTGGTGGATTCGTCAGGGAATTACACGGGCGATCGCTACTTCTAGTCGCACAATCCGCCTACCTGTTCATATTACAGAAAAGTTAAACAAAATCAAAAAAGCCCAGCGCAAAATTGCTCAGGAAAAAGGTCGCACCCCGACTCTAGAGGATCTAGCTGCTGAGTTGGAAATGACACCAACACAGGTGCGTGAAGTTTTGCTGCGGGTTCCTCGCTCCGTGTCTTTGGAAACCAAGGTAGGCAAGGACAAAGATACTGAGTTAGGAGAATTACTGGAAACTGACAATGTAACTCCAGAAGAAATGTTAATGCGAGAATCTTTACAAAAAGACTTGCATCATCTTCTTTCGGATTTGACTAGCCGGGAACGCGACGTAATTTTGATGCGATTTGGTTTGGCAGATGGCCATCCTTACTCTTTAGCAGAAATTGGACGCGCTCTCGATTTATCCCGCGAACGAGTACGACAAATTGAATCCAAGGCTTTGCAAAAGCTACGTCAACCCAAGCGCCGGAACCTCATCCGCGATTATTTGGAGTCTCTAAGTTAGTCAATTGTCAATTGTCAATTGTCATCTGTTACAAAGTCTGAGCGCTGCAAGCTGGCGCTCAGATTTTGCGCTTTGTCATTTGAAAACTTTACCTGACAAGTTAGTAGCGACAAAAGACCGCATTTGATCCCCAGACATAAAACTTATTAGAAGCTTATAGCTAATTATTTGCATCTAAGCATACAGCACTTTCCCCAGACCTTTGTTCAGAATCTCTTGAAGGCGGGGATCAATTGTTAGCTGAGTTATTTATCAAGATTTGATTAATTTTTCTCGATCATTTAGTAAGGATTCTCAATAGGCAATGATTGTTGCAAATTGCTCCCAAGATTTGTTATATTCTCAACTAATAGGCTTTGTTGAGAAATATTAGCTATGACTGTCTACACAACTACTTCACTCAAGGCAGAACTTAACGACCGAGGCTGGCGTTTGACTCCCCAGCGCGAAACAATTTTACACATTTTTCAAGAACTTCCGCAAGGTGAACATTTAAGTGCGGAAGATCTTTATCATCGGTTAGAAACTGATGGTGAAGGGATCAGTCTGTCAACTATTTATCGGACTTTGAAGTTGATGGCCAGAATGGGGATTCTACGGGAATTAGAACTGGGCGAGGGACATAAGCATTATGAACTCAACCAGCCCTATCCCCATCACCATCATCACCTAATTTGTGTTCGCTGTAACTCAACCATTGAGTTTAAAAATGACTCAATTTTAAAAATTGGGGCAAAAACTGCTCAAAAAGAAGGTTTTCACCTGCTTGACTGTCAAATGACCATCCATGCGGTGTGTCCCAAGTGCCAACGAGCGCTGATGCCGCTTTAGGATTTGGGTAGATAAAAAAAACGAAACTACTCAAACTAACCAAATAAATGGAATTCTGAGCAGTTCCTTTCTTTGCTGTTACTGGAGGCAAGCAACCAGTTGAGGACTGATACTAACAACGCCAAAGCGGATGCTAAAAGCGTCCGCTCTTAAGATCCTTGAGACTAATGCCGTAGAATTCTTGGGCTTGTTTAATTGCTTTTTTGGTGTCATCTGCCATCACACCGTTGAGCTTGCCTTTATAAAAACCACGCTCCCGTAATCGCGTTTGGATTTCCAGGACACTAAACTCGCTTTTAGGGGCAGTATTTATTGAGCTATATAACTTAGCTCTAGTAGTTGGGCCAGCAACCCCACTTGCTGCCAAGAAATTAGCTGCCTGAAATCTCTTGACAGCATCCGCAGTGTAGGGACCAAAGTAGCCATTTGGCTCTCCCTCTAAATATCCTGCCTGAATTAGGTGTTCTTGAAGTAATCTAACTGGCTCACCGCGATCGCCAAGGCGGAGTTTATCTCGATTTGCTACCTTTTTAGGAGCTTCTTCTCCATCACCAACACCAACTGGCGGCAATTTAGCTAATGTTGCCGGGCCAACAACCCCATCAACACTTAAGTTGTAAGAATCTTGGAAGCGCTTAACAGCTTCTTCAGTAATTGGGCCAAATATTCCTGTGGCGTTCCCGTAATAAAAGCCTGCAACTCTTAACCGTTCTTGCAAAACCCTGACACTTTCGCCTTCATCTCCCTTCATTAGGTAGTTGGAATTGCGGCGTTGGTTGGTTGCTGAACTAGCTGAACTCGTAGTGCTAGTTTTTTTAGCTTGTGTAGTCGCAGCAGTAGTTTTTTTCGCTGTAGTTGTGGAACTAGGCTTTTTAGCTTGCCAGTCTTCTAATTTTTCTAGGGTGGTTGGTCCGACAACACCGTTTACTTGTATGCCAGCAGCCTTTTGGAAACGCCGCACAGATTGTTCTGTGGATACGTCATACACTTCGGTGATGGGAGCTTGGTAAAAACCTGCTGATTTTAATTTTTGTTGTAAATTCCTGACAGAAGGCCCTCGATCGCCTTTTTCCAGTGCCATGACGCTGCTGACAGCACTGAGAATCGACAAAGACAAAGCAAGGGGCAGCATATACTTCCAAGCCTTTCCAGAAAGCCGTTTCCAGTCTGGTGCAGTTGCTTTGTTAAACAAAGAACTGAACGAAATCAATTCACTGGGTGTGCCGTCTTCGTAGGCATAAGCTAGGTGTAAATACGCTAGATTCTCCATATTTTTTTCCTACACCATTGATTTTTCTTCGATAACTGCTTCAGCTTGATGTACTAGGTTTCTCAAAGCTTCTAATGTTCCTATGTTTACATCCTCCCATAAATTGCGCTTGTGTGCTTCTAATAATCTTTCGGCAATATCACGCAGTGCATAAGGATTCTTTTCCTCAATGAATTCCAGAACTACTGGATCGAGTAAATAAGCCTCTACAATGCCTTGATACATATAATCTTCGACACATTTAGTTGTAGCATCGTAGGCGAATAAATAGTCTACTGTCGCCGCCATTTCAAAAGCACCTTTATACCCGTGACGCATAACTCCTGCAATCCATTTGGGGTTAACTACGCGAGAACGATACACCCGTGCGATTTCTTCTTTCAGTTGGCGGACTCGTGGTTGGGCGGGTATAGAATTATCCCCAAAATAGGTTTGAGGATTTTTTCCCTGTAGAGAACGCACCGCCGCCGTTAAGCCTCCCTGAAATTGGTAATAATCATCAGAATCGAGCAGATCGTGTTCGCGGTTGTCTTGATTGTGGAGTACAACTTGCATTTGGGCTAAGCGTTGCTCGAAGATTTCGGGAGTGGGGATTGGGGATTGGGGACTGGGGATTGGGGGCTGGGTATTAGGAAGAATTTCTGCTCCTCTGCCCCCCTGCTCCTCTGCCCCCCTGCCTCCCTGCTCCCCTGCTCCTGAGGAATAGGCGTAAGAACTCCAGTTGATGTAGGCGCGGGCTAAATCTTGGTCATCTGTCCAGTTTTGCGATTCGATTAAACCTTGGAGTCCGGCGCCGTAAGCACCTGGACGAGAACCAAAGATGCGATAAAGCGATCGCTCTTTTGCTGTTTCTAAAGTTAAACCTTGTTGAGTCCACAAATCAGTCTCTTGGCGAACTGCAACGGCGAGGGGGTTTTGTTCTGGCGGTTCATCCAAGTTTGCCACTGCTGTCACTGCTTGAGCGAATAAATCAATTAAGTTGGGAAAAGCATCGCGGAAGAATCCGGAAATTCGCAAGGTGACATCTACGCGGGGACGCCCCAAAATCGCCAGAGGTAAAATTTCAAAATCCACTACTCGCCGTGCTGCACCATCCCACACCGGTCTTACTCCCAGTAAAGCCAAGGCCTCGGCGATATCATCACCTCCAGTTCTCATGGTGGCAGTTCCCCACAATGATAAGCCTAGTGTTTTGGGATACTCACCATGTTCTTGAGTGTAATATTCAACGAGGGTTTCAGCGGCTTTTCTGCCGATATCCCAAGCTGTTTCTGTGGGAATGGCGCGAATATCCACAGAATAAAAGTTTCTCCCGGTTGGTAGAACTTCCGGGCGTCCTCGGGTGGGTGCGCCAGATGGGGCACTGGGGACGTACCCGCCATCCAGTCCGTGTAATAAATGGGTAATTTCTTGGTTGGTTTGTTGTAAAGCAGGAAGGAGGCGATCGCGTATCCAGTTGAGAACGGTGGGGAGTGGGGAGTGGGGAGTGGGGAGTGGGGGGGATGAGGGGGATGGGGGGGATGAGGGGGATGGGGGGGATGAGGGGGATGAGGGAGATGAGGGGGATGGTGAGATCGGGAGTTCTGAATTCTGAGTTCTAAATTCTGAATTCTGAATTCTGAGTTCTGAGTTCTGAATTATGATTTGTTCTACTAAAAGGGCGGCGTGTTGTTCTAGGACTTCAACAATATCACCGATAGTGCGACATTCTGTGCCATTGACTACTGAATATTCACCACTAGTCATGGACAAGTCTGCTGTGAGGGGGTCGAAGTCTAGACCCCAATCTTGGGCTATGGCGCGGGTAATGCCTAAAGAATAGCGATTGGGTATGCGAGCGATCGCTACTATTAAATCTCTTAATTGCTGTCCTTGGGGACATTGCCCAAAAATGTGTAAGCCATCACGGATTTGAGCTTCTTTGAGTTCACAAAGATAACCATCTAATGAATTCAAAATTAAAAATTCTGAATTTAAAATTTCTGCGTTTTGGATTCCTAAATCCAGATGTAAATTTTCTTGAAGAATCAATTCGCGGATGCGATCGCGGATCGTTGGTAAACGGGAAGGATCTAAACTTTCCGCTTCATAATACTCATCAATTAAATTTTCTAACTGTTGCAAAGAACCGTAGAGTTCTGCACGAGTCATGGGTGGGGTGAGGTGATCTATAATCACAGCCTGGGCGCGACGTTTGGCTTGGGAACCCTCACCAGGGTCATTGACAATAAACGGGTACAGGTGGGGAAGTGCGCCGAAAGCTACTTCTGGGTAACAATTACTCGATAAAGCCACACTTTTACCAGGTAGCCATTCTAAATTTCCGTGTTTGCCCACATGAACTACAGCATCAGCACCAAAACATTCTCTAACCCAATAGTAAAAAGCTAAATAAGCATGAGTTGGTTCTAAATCCGGCGCATGATAATTCAAACTGGGGTCATTATCATAGCCCCTTGGTGGCTGAATTCCTACGAAGATGTTGCCGAGTTGAATTCCGGGAACGGGGAAAGAGGCAGAGGGGTAAAGGGGCAGAGGGGCAGAGGGGAAGAATTCTTGATTGCTCCTCTGCTCCTCTGCTCCCCTGCTCCCCTGCTCAAAATTTCCCCAGCGTTCGCTAATACCTTGCCTAACTTGTTCTGGCAATGAAGCGAAATATTCTTGATATTCTGTCCAAGAGACACTTTGCTGCATTGGATGCCATTCTTGACTTTCCGGATCGTTGGTTACGCCAGATGTTAGCCGCTGAATCAACTCATCTCCTTGGGCAGGTGGATTTTCTACTTGATACCCTGCTTGATCTAAAGCCTGAAGGATTTCTGTGCAACTAGCTGGGGTATCGAGTCCCACACCATTAGCTAGGCGTCCATTGCGGTTGGGGTAGTTTGCCAGAATTAGGGCAATTCGCCGCTCTTGGGGTGGTTTTGAACGTAGACGCACCCAATTTGCTGCTAGTTGAGCAACAAACTCGATGCGATCGCTCACTGGTTCATAAACTACCACATCTGTCTCTAAATCGGAATTACGAGTTTGTAATGCTTTAAAAGACACAGCACGAGTAATAATCCGCCCATCTACTTCTGGTAGCGCTACATTCATCCCAATATCGCGGGGGGAAAGCCCTTTAAACTGTAATTCCCACTGTTCAACTGACCCGCCACTGAGGATAACCTGGAATACAGGCACATCTAATTTTTGCCACAGTTCGGTTTGGGGTGTTTCGCTTTCCAATCTTGCTAAAGAAAAACTGGTGGTATTCAGCAGCACGGCAATTGATTCTGCTTCTTTGGGTTGAAAAAATTCACTCAACTCAATTTGAACATCTGGTTCACGCAATGACGAAACAAAAACTGGCACAGGTTGTAAATTTTTCTGTACTAAAGCTTGGCATAAAGCATCGATTACCTTAGGATTTCCCGCTAAATAATGGGCGCGGTAGAAAAGTATGCCAACTTTGGGGATTGGGGATTGGGGGGGGATTGGCGATTGTAAACTTTGAGGTGCAAAGGTGGATGAACGGAGTTCTGAGGTGGATGAATCCGGTTCAAAGGTGGATGAACGGAGTTCTGAGGTGGATGAATCCACTTCTAACTCTCCTCTGCCCCTCTGCTCCCCTGCCCCTCTGCTTCCCTCCTCCCCCACTCCCCATTCATACAATCCCACACGCGGTATGCGCTGGGGTAATGGAGGATTGTATGCAGTTGACAAACAAGTGTCGGCGATAAATTGCAGAGCATTCACGAAATTTTCTACTCCGCCTTCGCTAAAATACTGCCATACCTGGTTAACAATACCCAAAGGCACAGTAGAGTGGGATATCAAGTCGGGATCAAGACTGTCGTCTCCGGGCATTACAATAAGGGTTGTACCATTACGTTGCACAATTTCCTGTACTACTTCTAAGCCATAAGCCCAGTAGGAACGTCCTCCTAAGAGGCGTAGAATGATTATCTGGGCAAATTCTAAAACTTGCTCTGCATAAGTATCTATACTTAATGGTTGCTGCAATTGCAACAGGTTGGCGACTCTGAATGCAGGAAATGTTGGGGGTAATTTGCCAAGCGCAGCTGCCAAGGTTTGAATGTCGGTATCAGCAGCCGTAATTAACACCAAAGTCGCTGGAGTTTGTTCTAGAAAAATTAAATCCTCTGACTGATTCCATCCACCCGATATGCCAGTTATACGATGCATAATCCTGTATTTCCGTCTTAAACTGTTGGTTAGTAAATAATAAAAACAAACTTTCGTCCTTGGATTTTTGCCCTCTCTTACCAGAATGATTGAAAATGCTTAGTTCTCCCGATTTGAGCTTTTCTCGAACCTTGCCTATTGTTGTATTCAATCAGCTTGGGGAATTGTTAGAACAGATGGCTCAAACAGTGGGAAGTCAGACTCTGGTACTAACAGAAGCTGTGTTGGCCTCGGTTCGCATACCTGTAGAGTGGGAAAGGCAAAGGTTTACGGTGGTGGTTTCTGAGCCGTTTAGTGTGCTGTTGCTGGGGAATTTCGAGGGGGATGAGGGGGATGAGGGAGACAAGGAGACAAGGAGAATAACTCCTAACTCTTCACTCCTAACTCAACAGTCAACAGGAGCCAGTGCGTTGGGCGGGTTTCCCGATTTGAAGCAACTGGCGTTCAACAGTCAACAGTTAACACTCAATGCTAAATTAACATTTAATTTAGAGGCGATCGCCTCTTTTGTGTTGGAATTGAGAGATTTGTTTGAGTGCAATTCTGATACTCACCAAAATCTCGAACGTTATCGCCAAGTTATTAGACCTAATGATCCTACACTCCAAAGTCAATTCACGCTGTTGTTATTAGAATATTTTCTAACTCAGCCAAACCAAGAGATAATACCACCTCCAAGCGTAATTGGACCGGCTGTTTATATTTGTCAGCCAGTGGAAGATGCCCTAAAAAAACAAATTTCCCAAGAACAACTGTTAAATCAGGTAACAACGCAGATCCGCAAAAGCCTTGATTTGTCAGTAATTATGGCAACGGCAATTACACAAGTGCGTGAGTTTTTGGAATTAGACAGATTAGTAATTTATAAATTTCAGGCTTCCAAAGTCAAGACTCAACAATACCAGTTTGATAGTATTGATTTCTATGGCACGGCACTACCTACAACAGAGGGAATTTTAGCTAGTGGTATCAAATCTGAAATTTCAATTCGAGGAAGCCAAGGCTCGGATTTTTCCACTAATAATGATAATGTTAGACCCCCGCTTTCTCTGTCAGTAAATAGTCAATCTCTAGCAGAAGAGTATCAAAAGTATCGCGGTTATATTGTCTATGAAGCCCGTGCTAAAGATGGTATTACATCGGTATTGAATTACAGAGAAAAAAATTGTTTTTTCCCAAACTCTCAATGTTGGGAAAAGTATCGCCAGGGCTTTACTTTAGCTGTGGATGATATCGAAAAAACCTATGCTTTAGAAGAGTGTTTGTTAAATTTTTTAAGGGAATGCCAAGTCAGGGCAAAGTTAGCTGCACCGATTATCTTTGAGGAAAAACTCTGGGGATTGCTAATTGCTCATCAGTGCGATAATCCACGTCAGTGGACTGATAGCGATAAAAAGCTGCTGAGTTCCATCGCTGAACAATTAGCGTTCGCCATTCACCAAGCGGAGTTAATGCAAACCCTCACCCAAGAAAAACAAACCCTGGAAGAACGAGTCATTGAACGTACAAGGGCGCTACGCGATGCCCTCCTCGCCGCCGAAGCTGCTAGCCGCCTCAGAAGTGAATTTCTCGCTACCATCAGCCATGAATTACTTACGCCTTTAACTTATGTAATTGGCATGTCTTCGACGTTGTTACGCTGGCCTTTGGGTGAATTAAGTCAACGACAACGGGATTATCTGCAAACAATCCACGATAGTGGAGAACATTTATTAGAAATGATTAATGACATCCTCGATTTATCACAAATCGAGGCTGGAAAGACAGCTTTAAATATTTCGGAATTTTCTTTGGTGAGTGTTGCACAAAGAACTGTGGAATCATTACAACAAAAAGCAACAAGCGAACAAGTAAATCTCAAACTTGATTTGCAAATTGATCCAAAGCGCGATCGCTTTACCGCCGACTCTGAACGATTAGAACAAGTTCTCTGGAATTTGTTAACCAATGCGATTAAATTTACCCCCGAAAATGGCAGCGTTACTTTGCGTCTTTGGGTGGAAGACGACACCGTTATTTTTCAAGTGGAAGATACTGGAATTGGCATTCCTGAAGAAAAATTACCATTATTATTTGAGAAATTTCAGCAACTCGATACACCCTATCGCCGCCGCTACGAAGGTACCGGATTGGGACTAGCTTTAACTAAACAACTTGTAGAACTCCATCGTGGTCGAATTGAAGTAGAATCAACTGTGAGTGTTGGCTCAATTTTTACTGTGTGGATACCGACTCAGACAATGAAAGTACCCAATAGTGAGTACAGACGCGATTAACCCTTGTCTGTACAAGAATTATGTTCCCTGCCCAATGCCCAATACCCTAAATTATTTTGAGGCTAAAGTAATTAGGATTTTTTCAAAAACTTTTAATGCATGTTCCTTGCCATTGTCTCTGGTGAAAATGGTAAAATTGGGGTGAGAGTTGATTTCAATTAACCAATATTGGTTATCTTTATCTAATACGATATCTAACCCACCATAATCAAGCTCTAATTCTTCAAAAATCGGTCTGGCAAAATTATCAATCTCTGATATTATTTTGCGATCGCTGATATATTTCGCTTTTGCGCCATCCCAGTGCAGAGGACTTAAGTTACCTATAAAATTCGCGTTACTTATATCTTTTTCATAGAGTAAAACTAACTCTTTATTTAAGAAAATCGCTCTATATTCAGATTTTATGGGAATTAATTCTTGGGCAATAGCGACGTAATCATACTTGCTATTCAGATTAAAAATCTCTTTTAAAGCATTTTCAATTTCATCTTGATTATGGCATAAAAAAACGTTATGTCCGCTTGAGCCAGAATTTCTTTTTACAATCACAGGTGTTTCAAAATTTTCCTTAATTTCCAAGATAATATCTTCAATAGTTGGAAATTTTAAGTATATCTTGTATTTTGTATCACAAAGAGGTGAAAGGAAGCCCATTGTGCGAGGAAGTTTAATTTTTTTATTTAAAAGATGATAGGTATATTCCTTATCTTTGACAATTTTTGCTACTGCTTGATTAATTAACGGAGTGCTATAATTACAAAAGTAGTGGTGTTTATTATTCAATTTTACTTTGATTAAATTTTCAGCAGGATAAATAATTTCATAGCTGATATTTAAGTTTTCACAGGCTTGGAGTAATAACGAAACGTTGTCTAACATAAATGCTTGAAGTTAAGCTTGGTAGATTAAGTGTTTATATGAATTCACAAAACAAATTTCGCTTGAATTGATAAATATCAATTGAGCGCTTTTGATAATTTGCTGAATTATATTTTGTTAAAGCTTTTTAGAAAAGCCACTCTCTAAAATACACCTATCTAGTAGATAATGCAACAGTTTGTCGTCAATTTTGCAGTGGATACAAAAAGGTGATAAACATAGATTTTACACTTAAGCAAAAAAGTGTATTATTTACAGCATAATTCAGAATTAGAATAAGCTCCAGACCCAATACTGTCCGGTTAAGGTTTTTTGATCAAATTTTGATCAAAATTCTATATGACAAAGACGCGATAAATCGCCGTCTCTACAAGTAATTGATTGTTGTAGAGACAGCGATTTATCGCGTCTCTTGCTTAACGTTGGGATTTTTAGGGCGTTGCACAAACAAGGGATGAAATTTAGGTAATGAAATCTAAAAACCCTTTATAAAAAGATGCAACGCCAATTTTTAAGTTGTTGTTGAAGCTGTTGCTTGTCGTTTAAAAATTACCATTTGGGTACCAACAACTGGGTTACGTGCTATCAGGCGATTTTGAGAGTCGATAATTTCTAAATGAGTAAAATCAAGTTGTTGAGAGCGTTGTAAAATCTCGGCAGCGAGTTTATCCTGTTGAGATTCTGGGAGAGTGTACCAATCGTCGGTAATTTTGACAGTGAGATTACTCGTGCGGAAGTTAGCTTGAATTGACTTTATCAGACCTGAGGCAATGCGATCGCTAATTTCAGCTACCTGATTTTCAATAGCCACAATTAAGGCTTGTTCAGGTGTCAATTCTATGCTTGGTGTTGGCGTAGGCGTTGGGGTGGGAATTACTTCTGGTTCTGGTGGCGGGGGTGTAATTTCCTCTGGCGGCGTAATTTCCTCTGGTGGTTGCTGTGCTTCTGGTGGCGGCGTAATTTCCTCTGGTGGCTGTGGTTCTGGTGCGACTGATTCCGCCGGAGTAGTTATCGTTGGTGTTGGGATGGGAATCTCCTCAACCGGGGGAAGTGTTGCTACTTCCGTAGGTTTACCAGTAAAAATAGTCGTAGTTGTCCAAACGAGAATTACCGCAATTCCAGTAACAATTCCCGTCAAAGCTGTATCTGATAACTTTGTTGATAAATTTGATGGCAAAAATAAACGGACTGTCCTTAATAGTCCACCCCACCACAACTGAAGCCGCTGCAAAAAACTGGGAGTTTCCTCAGCACCAGGTGGGGGCGCTGTCTCCAATTTTTGGACTGTTACTTCTAAAACCCCAATTGTTCCTCTCAGAAGTTGGATAATTTTAGCCTTCCAAATTGGCTGAACTCTCTGGTAAGGTTTTTGGGGAGGTTGAGTTACCTGCTCATCAGTCGGTTTTGGATTGTCTTGTGACATGGAACTTTCACCAAAAGCAGCGAATCAAAGACAAACAACGTACATTATTACTGGTGCTGCCTCTTTTGCCTTAATGTATCACTTCATTGCACATTACTTCTGCGGAAACGGACTATTTATTAAATTTGGTGAATTATGAGCTTGAAACGTCGTCAATTTTTATTTTTAAGTAGCCTGGGCGCCATCGGTACAGGATTTTTGGGCTGGATGTTAAATCATCAAAATGCTGATATTAAGGATTCCACAACAGCTATAGCCGCCAACCCACCGAAAAAAGACTTGTTATTACGTTTTGTGTCTGTTGCAGATACAGGAACCGGCGCTAAAGGACAGTATGCTGTGGCTGGGGCAATGAATTTTTATCACAAACAAAATCCTTATGATTTAGTCGTTTTGGCTGGAGATAACATTTACAACAACGGCGAAATTGAGAAAATTAGTGCAGTTTTTGAGCGTCCTTATCAAGCTTTGCTCAAGCAGGGTGTAAAATTTCAAGCTTGTTTAGGTAATCACGATATTCGGACTGCAAATGGCGAACCACAAGTGAAATATGTCGGTTTTAATATGAACGGGAAACGATATTATACATTTCGCCGTGGAACTGTGCAATTTTTCGCTTTAGATACTAATAGTAATGCTGATTGGAAAAACCAGCTAGCTTGGTTAGAAAAAGAATTAAGTCGCAGTAATGCAGCTTGGAAAGTTGTATTTGGTCATCATCCAATTTATGCATCTGGTGTATATGGAAGTAATCCAGAGTTTATTAAAACTTTTACTCCCTTATTTCAAAAATACGGTGTTCAAGTTTATATCAATGGACACGAACATCATTATGAACGCACACGTGCAATTAATGGCACCACTTATTTAATTACTGGTGGTGGTGCAGGCACTCGTCCTGTTGGTCGTTCAGAGTGGACAGAATATTCTGCCGAGAGGTTGAGTTTTGCCGCGTATGAAGTGTATCCAGATAGAATAGAAGTAAGTGCGATCGCTACTGATAATCGCGTCTTTGATAAAGGTATTATTCAATTGAAATCAGCTTGATTAAACTATGAATCAGCCAGATCTTCCTGCTGCAATCGCCAATATTATAGAATCATCTCCAACACCGGATATTCTATTTGCTCAAGGGTATGAAAAACCTGACGGCAATGGGCAATATACTCCGTTTTGCGCGGCAATTAGCTATTTTTTCAAGAATTATTTTTGATTGGGATGTGTGTGTAGACATCGCATTTACACTATACTAAATAACATTAATCTAACCAGAAACTATATGATTCTTGAGGCTGTAATGCTTCATGTTAAACCCGGTTTGGAATCCAATTTTGAAAGTGATTTCAAAAAAGCTTCTAAAATTATTTTCTCAATTAAAGGATATTTATCCCATGAGTTGCACAGATGCATAGAAGTCCAAGGAAAATATTTATTACTTGTCAGATGGGAAAGTTTAGAATCTCATACTGTGGGATTTCGAGGTTCTGCTGAATATCAAGAGTGGAAGAAACTTCTGCATCATTTTTACGATCCATTTCCCACAGTTGAACACTTTCAAGAAGTTGAAATATAGTAAGGTAGCACAGCTGTGCTACCCTACAAAAATGACATATTTCTTACTAGACTTTTTGTAATTGTGCTACCCTTGGATCAACAATTTTTTGCCCCAAACTGGCAAATTTAATCGCCACAGACATCTTATTTCCTGTTCCGAAAACATGCGTTATTTCACCTAGACCAAAGGTTTTATGTAATACCCGATCGCCTACTTGCCAATTTTGGGCTGTGTCTGGCTTCACGCTAGGATTATAGGCATTTTTGGTATAACTTTGACGACTGGTGCGTTGTGTCGCTAATAACTCTTCTGGTAATTCATCGAGAAATTGCGATCGCATTGCCGGTTCACGAGAACCATACAAACGGCGTTCACGGGCATGTGATAAATACAACTGTTCTTGGGCGCGAGTAATCCCCACATAACACAGGCGGCGTTCTTCTTCCAAAGATGCGGGATCGCTGAGAGAACGATAACCAGGAAATAGTCCCTGTTCTAATCCCACCAAAAATACAACGGGAAATTCCAAACCTTTGGAAGCGTGCAAAGTCATCAAAGAAACGGCTGTTTGTCCTTCTTTTAAATTATCCAAATCGGAACTCAGGGCAGCACTACTCAGAAAATCTCGCAGTGAAACCTCTTCATTTTCTTCTTGAAATTGCAATGCAGCGTTATAAAGTTCTTGGACGTTTTGCACTCTATCTGTGGCTTCATCTGTGCCTTGATTCATCAAATCTTGGACGTAACCAGAATCTTCTAGTATTCCTTGCAAAACCTCAGTCACGGGAAGTGTGGCGATTTGTCCTTGCCAACGGCTAATCATTTCGGCAAAGTTGTTTACAGCTTTTGTAGCCCGTCCAGCTAATGTATTAACTGATGTTTCATCGCTGAGTATTTCCCACAAAGTCGTGCCTAATTGTTGAGAGGCGTTCACTAAAGCATCAATGGTGGTTTTGCCAATTCCGCGCCGGGGAGTATTGATAACTCGCAATAAACTTACTGTATCCGCTGGGTTGGCGATCGCTCTTAAATAAGCGACGACATCTTTAATTTCTTTGCGATCGTAAAACCTCATTCCGCCCACAACTGTGTAAGGAATTTGATATTTCACCAACAATTCTTCAAAGGGACGAGATTGGGCATTTGTCCGATAAAGTATGGCAAAACTACCCCAGTTCAATTCTGGATTTTGCTGTTCTAAACTACGAATTTGATTAATCACAAATGCTGCTTCTGCTAGTTCTTCATCGGCTTTGTGACAATAAATTGGCTCACCCGATCCCCGCGTTGGTTTAAGAATTTTATCAATTCTTTGGGTGTTATTTTCAATCAGTTCATTAGCCGCTTGCAGAATGTTTTCACAAGAACGATAGTTTTCCTCAAGCTTAACCATCGTGCGGGTGTCATCATCTACCAAACCATCGCCAAAATCTTCCTGAAATCCTAGCAAGATGGTGAAATCTGCCATCCGAAAGCTGTAAATCGATTGATCTGCATCACCGACAACAAAAACTGAGCGATTTTCCCATTCCCATTCGCTCTTTTTGGTTTCACCATTAGTTACCAATAAATGAATGAGTTGATATTGAGTGCGGTTAGTATCTTGATATTCATCTACAAGGATATGGCGAAACTTGCGATGCCAGTAACCCAAAACTTGCTCGTTTTGTTGAAATAATCTAGTAGGTACGAGAATTAAATCATCAAAGTCAAGAGCATTGTTTTGTGCTAACTTATCTTGATATAAATTATAGACTTGGGCAATTATCCGTCCGCGATAATTTGGTTGTTCTTGTTCAAATTCTTGGGGTGATAAACCTTGGTTTTTCGCATTACTGATAGCGTAGCGGACAGAGCGGGCATCAAATTTTTTATCGTCTAAATTTAACTCTTTGTTGACAATTTCTTTGATGAGAGTCATCACATCTGATTCATCAAAGATAGAGAAATTGCGATTCCAACGGCGTCCTTTTTCGTCTTGATATTTTTCAATATCAAAGCGGAGAATGCGACAAAACAGACTGTGGAAAGTGCCACACCATAAGTCTTTGATAGTGTTTTTATAAACTTGCGATCGCAATTGCATTTGTTGGTATTCTGTCAACAAATCATATCGCTGATCGTGTTCTTTCATTGCCAGTTGTTCCGCAAACAACCGTTGAATCCGCTCTTTCATTTCCCGTGCGGCTTTGTTAGTAAAAGTAACCGCCAGGATATTTTCTGGATTAACACGGTGTTTCAGAATTAGATTTGCAATGCGATAAGTCAGCGCTCGTGTTTTACCCGAACCGGCACCAGCAACGACTAGCAGCGGACCGCAGTAATGTTCCACAGCTTGACGTTGGCTGGGGTTTAGGTGACTGAGAAAGTCGATGGTTGTTGTCATAGATGTGAAAAAGCGATGTCTACGACGGGCTACGCATACGCTAGGCGTCACATCAATAAAAGTGTGGCTATTGCCCAGGTTACAATATCCTAACGAAACTTGGTCAATAAAGATTCTTTGGCAATGTTTTTAACCCGAATGTTACTTTATCATGATTGAGGAAATTTTACGCAGGCGATTATTAAGTCGGAGCTACAATAACAAAACCCGCCACCCAGCTTAATTAGATACTTCTTATATCATGTCCGTGTGATTACTTATTAAACCCCAAAAACCCCACCCCCAACCCCTCCCCGATGCCTTGGGGAGGGGTTGGGGGTGGGGTGCGACTGTGCATAACTAATTATGCGGACATGATATTAGTCCGCGCAGGCGGACTTCGTTTGTGTAGGCGCGGTTTCCAACCACCACCCGTAACCAAACCCTAAGTCTGCAAGGAATAATGATTTCAACTTTCTATCGATAATCCCAGAATTGTGGTAAGTGCGATCGCTAACTCTTCCATATACCTATCATGTGACATACTCCTACACTGATGCAACGCAAGTCAGTGTAGGCTTCCAAGACAATCCGGCTATTGCGTAGGAGACTCTTGGCTTTAAGAACCGGATGCCCCTCGGCTCTTTTTCTTATTACGATGGCT
>JAESFX010000316.1_pt1 | contig 21788 bp, 23 predicted proteins | sample 9269501 | NCBI WGS metagenome assembly JAESFX01 (sample SAMN14515570, study PRJNA621655) | algae metagenome | isolation source: Desmonostoc geniculatum HA4340-LM1 and co-occurring heterotrophs from cave... | place: USA: Maniniholo cave, Kauai, Hawaii | collected 2009-07-28
GCTCGATCCGCGCCCATTCCGCATCGCTCAACCAGGTCAGCGACTTGCCCATCAACGCCTCCGCTTCAACGGAAACCTTGAATCAGCATCAATCATATCCCGCAAGCTGATTGAGTTCAGAGCCTAGCCCGCACCGTCTCAGCGTTGCTCCCGCCGCGTCATGAAGGCCAGCTTCTCGAACAGGCTGACATCCTGCTCGTTCTTGAGCAGCGCGCCATGCAGCGGCGGGATCAGCTTGCGCGGGTCGCGCTCGCGCAGCATCTCGGGCGTCATCTCGTCCGCGACGAGCAGCTTCAGCCAGTCGAGCAGTTCCGAGGTCGAGGGCTTTTTCTTGAGGCCGGGAACCTCGCGGACCTCGAAAAACAGCCTGAGCGCCTCCTCCATCAGCCGCTTCTTGATGCCCGGGAAATGCACTTCGACGATGGCCTTCATCGTCTCGGCGTCGGGGAAGCGGATATAGTGGAAGAAACAGCGCCGCAAAAACGCGTCGGGCAGTTCCTTCTCGTTGTTGGAGGTGATGATCATCACCGGCCGGCGCGCCGCGCGGATGGTCTCGCCGGTCTCGTAGACATGGAACTCCATGCGGTCGAGCTCGAGCAGCAGATCGTTTGGGAACTCGATATCGGCCTTGTCGATCTCGTCGATCAGCAGCACCGGGCGCTCGGCCGCGACGAACGCCTCCCAGAGCTTGCCGCGCTTGATGTAGTTGGCGATGTCGGAAACCCGCGCGTCGCCGAGCTGGCTGTCGCGCAGGCGGCTGACGGCGTCGTATTCGTAGAGCCCCTGCTGCGCCTTGGTCGTCGATTTGATGTGCCAGGTGATCAGCGGCGCGCCCAGAGCGCCCGCGATCTCCTCGGCCAGCACGGTCTTGCCGGTTCCGGGCTCGCCCTTGACCAGAAGCGGCCGCTCCAGGCGGATCGCGGCGTTGACGGCGACGGTGAGATCCTCGGTGGCGACGTAGTTTTCGGTTCCGGCAAAGCGCATGTGCGATCCTTCTGGGCGGTCGCGCGGACGCTAGACCAGGATATCGCGATTTGGAAACGCCAAGGCCGTGACGGCGTGCGAGAGCCGTCCGGCGCAAGGTCCCATGCTGCAAGGCGCCATGCCGCAAGGCGAATTTCATGACGCTTCGGCGTCCGCGGCGATTGTGTTGCGGCCGGGCAGACCGCAAGCTCCGGCGAGCGTCGCCTGCAATCGATACAAAGCGCATCCCAGGACAAGCCCTTGGCCGGAACCGTCGATCCCTCAGCCTATCGCGACGCCATCGTGGTGCTGGCGACGGCTGGCGTGGTCGTTCCCTTCGCCAAGCGCTTCAAGGTCAATTCGGTCGTCGCCTTTATGGCCTGCGGGGCCGTGCTCGGTCCCTTCGGCCTCGGCGGCCTCGTCGCCTCGGTCCCGCTGCTTCGCACCATCACGGTGTCGAGCGCGGAGGCCCTGGCGGGGCCGGCCGAACTCGGCGTCGCCTTCCTGCTGTTCGTGATCGGGCTGGAGCTATCCTTCGAACGCCTGAAGACGATGCGGCGGCTCGTCTTCGGGCTCGGCCTTGCTCAGGTCGGCCTCTCGGCGCTGTTCATCGGGGCCTTCGCATATGCGTTCGGGCAGCCGGCGGCGGCGTCGCTGATCATCGGTTTCGGGCTCGCTTTGTCCTCGACCGCGATGGTGGTCGAGCTGCTGTCGTCGAAGAAGCGCATGACATCCTCGGCAGGCCGGGCGAGCTTCGCCATCCTGCTCTGCCAGGACATCGCGGTGATTCCGCTGCTCTTCCTCGTCAGCGTGCTGGGTTCTCAGGCGGAAGGCGGCTCGCTGCTGGCCGGCCTCGCGCAGGCGCTGGTGCAGGCGCTGGTGGCGATCGCCGCCATCGTGGTGATCGGCCGGGTCGCGCTCAGGCCGCTGTTCCGGCTCGTCGCCTCGACCGATTCGTCGGAGAGCTTCATGGCCGCGACGCTGCTGATCGCGCTCGGCACCGGGCTGATCGCGGCGGCGGCGGGCCTGTCGATGGGCCTGGGCGCCTTCATCGCGGGCTTGCTGCTGGCGGAAACCGAGTATCGCCGCGCCATCGAGGTCACGATCGAGCCGTTCAAGTCCCTGCTGATCGGCGTCTTTTTCCTCACCGTCGGCATGGGCGTGAACCCGGCGCAGCTGGCAGCGCACCCTTTCGCCATCCTCGGCATCGCGGTCGGCCTGTTCGCCGCGAAGTCGCTGCTGGTCTTCGCGCTGGCGCGGCGGTTCCGGCTGTCGTCGGCGACCGCGCTGGAAACCGCGATCATGATCGGGCCCGGCGGCGAATTCGCCTTCGTGCTGTTTGGCGGCGCGGTCGCGGCCAAGCTGCTCTCGCAGGAGGCCGCCAGTCTGGTTCTCGCCGCCGTCTCGCTGACGATGGTGGCGTTGCCGCTGCTGGCGCGGCTGGCCCGCGGCTGGGCGATGAGGCTGGTCGTCCCGGCCGCCCTCCCCGACGAAGCGAAGGTGCTGCCTCCCGACGACCATTCGGCGCGGGCCATCGTCGTCGGCTGCGGCCGCGTCGGCAAGCTTGTCGGCGCGATGCTGGAGGAGCATCGCAAGCCCTATATCGTCATCGACGCCGATGCGGGCGTCGTCGCCGAGCAGCGCCGGGCCGGCAAGCCCGCCTTCTTCGGCGACGCGACGCGGCCGGACTTCCTGCGGCTCTGCGGGCTGGAGGAAGCGACCGCGCTGATCGTCAGCATCAACAACGCCCGAATCGTCGACGAGACGGTGCTGGCGGCGCGCGCGCTGAGGCCCGACCTGATCATCGTGGCGCGCGCCCGCGACGCGGCCCATGCCCGCCATCTCTATGAAATCGGCGTCAACGACGCGGTGCCCGAGACGATCGAGGCGAGCCTGCAGCTCTCCGAGGCGGCGCTGGTCGGGCTCGGCGTGCCGATGGGGCTCGTCATCGCGTCTGTGCATGAGCGGCGCGACCAGTATCGCGCCGAGCTCAAGCCCGCTGGCGCTCCGGCGCGGGGGCTTCCGCGCGATGCGCGTTCGCGAAGGCTCTGAGGCCCGTCGACGCCGGCGCGCCGGCCTTGATCTGACGACGCGGAACCGAGCCGGCTTCGTGCGCGACCCTTGCGATATGGCCGTAGAACTGCTCGGCGCTGCGCCACCAGCTATGGCGCGCCGCGAGCTCCAGGCAGGTTTCGCGCGGGATACGCAGCGCCTCCAGCGCCGCGGCGCGCAGATCTTCCGACAGAACGGCGGCGGCGCTTCCTTCAAAAACGTCGTTCGGCCCCTGCACCGGGAAGGCCGCCACGGGCAGGCCGCTCGCGGCGGCCTCCAGCAGCACGATGCCGAAGGTGTCGGTCAGGCTCGGAAAGACGAAGACGTCCGACGAGGCATAGATCGCCGCCAGTTCCTCGCCCTCCTTCGTGCCCAGAAATGTCACTTCGGGATAGGCGCGCCGCAGGTCGGCCCGCGCCGGCCCGTCGCCGACCACGACCTTGCTGCCCGGCAACCTGAGCGACAGGAAAGCGTCGAGATTCTTCTCGACCGCGACACGCCCGACGCTGAGGAAGATCGGCCGCGGCAGGTCGAGCACGCTGGCGGGCCGCGGATGGAAGAGTTCGAGATCGACGCCGCGCCCCCAGCGCACGATCTTCTCGAAACCGTGCTGGCGCAGCTCCGCCTCGACGGTGCCGGTCGAGACCATCACCGCCGCCGCCGGGCCGTGGAAGCGGCGCAGGAACCGGTAGCTCCAGCTTTCGGGGATCGGCCAGCGCGCCGCGACATATTGCGGGAAGCGCGTATGGTAGCTTGTGGTGAACGGCCGCTTCCGCGCGAGGCAGACCGCCCGCGTCAGCCAGCCGATCGGGCCTTCGGTCGCGATGTGGATATGGTCGGGCCTGAAATCGTCCATGCGACCCGCGATCGCCCGGCGCGTCGCCAGCGCGATCCTGATGTCGGGATAACTCGGCAGGCCCACCTGCCGGAAACCCTCCGGCGTCAGCATCCGCGCCTCGACGCCGAATGCGGGCCCCGCCTCGACCATCCGCTCCAGCGACCGGACCACCCCGTTGATCTGGGGCCGCCAGGCGTCCGTCGCGATCATCAGGCGCATCAGGCGGCCTCGACCAAGGCGGGCTGGGGCCGGGTCGGCACCACGACCGGCACCGGGGCTTCGCCCTTCAGCCGGTATTGCGGCCAGCGGATCATCTCGAACGTGCCGTCATGGTGCTCGACGAAGGCCGTGCAGCTTTCGACCCAGTCGCCGGTGTTGATATAGGTCAGCCCGTCGATTTCGCGACAGGCGGCGTGGTGGATATGGCCGCAGATGACCCCGTCGGCCTGATGCCGGCGCGCCTCGGCCGCAAGGCAGGTCTCGAATTCGCCGATATAGTTGACCGCGTTCTTGACCTTGAGCTTGGCCCAGGCCGACAGCGACCAGTGCGGCAGATTGACCAGCCGGCGGACCTTGTTGACGACCGTGTTGAGACTGAGCGCCAGGGTGTAGGCCCAGTCGCCGAGCAGCGCGAGCCATTTGGCGTTACGCACGATCAGGTCGAACAGATCGCCATGGATGACGAGCAGGCGCTTGCCGTCCGCCGTCTCGTGGATGATCTCGTCGACCAGCGTGACGCCGCCGAACTGCAGCCCGGTGAAGTCGCGCAGGAAGTCGTCATGGTTGCCGGTGACGTAGATCAGCTTCGAGCCCTTGCGGACCTTGCGGAGCAGCTTCTGGATCACGTCGTTGTGGGACTGGGGGAAATACCAGCCGCTCTTCAGCCGCCAGCCGTCGATGATGTCACCGACCAGATAGATCTGCGGCGCGTCATAGGCGCGCAGAAACTCCAGCACGAGGTCGGCCTGCGCGCCGCGCGTGCCCAGATGCAGGTCTGAGATGAAGATGCTGCGGACCTGCTTGGCGTCGTCGTCTTCGCTCATGCCGCTCGGCCCGTGCTGTTGCGATGCTCCCGGCGTGTGTCTGATTTGCATTGCGCTTTGATGACGGCGTCGCGAAAGCGTGCTCTGGCTTGGTTTCAGGGTGAAGAGACGTCGGAGAAGAATCATGGATCTCGGTATTGCAGGCCGCACGGCCATTATCTGCGCCTCCAGCAAGGGGCTCGGCCGGGGCGCCGCTCTGGCGCTGGCGCAAGCCGGTTGCACCGTGGTGATCAATGGCCGTGACGCGGCCACGCTCGAAGTGACGGCGAGCCAGATTCGTGCCAGCACCGGCGCGACCGTGATCGCCGTGGCGGCCGACGTCTCGACGCGCGCCGGTCAGGACGCGCTGCTTGCGGCAGCGCCCGAGCCCGACATTCTGATCAACAACAATGGCGGTCCTCCGCCAAAACCGTTTCGCGATGTTTCGCGCGACGCGCTGCTCGAGGGCGTCATCCAGAACATGGCGACGCCGCTGGAGCTGGTCCAGCGCGTCGTCGACGGCATGATCGCGCGGCGTTTCGGCCGCATTGTCAACATCACCTCGATGAGCGTGCTGACGCCGCTGACGGGGCTGGACGTCTCGTCCGCCGCGCGCGCCGGCCTGACCGCCTTTCTCGCCGGCGTGGCGCGCGAGGTCGCCCACGCCAACGTCACGATCAACAACGTCCTGCCCGGCATGTTCGACACCGACAGGCTCAAGGGCTCGACCTCGAAGATGGCGGCGATGAAGGGCATCACGCCAGACGAGATGGCCGCCAGCCGCAAGGCCGAGGTCCCGGCCGGCCGTTTCGGCAGCGCCGAGGAGTTCGGCAATCTCTGCGCCTTCCTCGCCAGCGAGCATGCCGGCTACATCACCGGCCAGAACCTGCTGATCGACGGCGGGGTGTTCAGGGGGAGCTTCTGAGCGATTCGCGAGGGGGGCCGCTCCCTCCCGCCCGCCGCCGGTCAGGGTTGCGCTCTCGGCGCTTTGAGAGCCTGCCGCGCCATGGTCTAAGGAAGGCGGTCTTGTAGAAGACCGTTTTTCCCCTCCCGCCGCGCCGGTCATTTGTCCCCTCTTCTCGGCATCAGCCTCAAGCTCCTCTCGGCCCTCGTCTTCACGCTGATGTCGGCCGGCGTGAAATCGCTGTCGGCGCGCTACCCCACGGGCGAGATCGTCTTCGTGCGCTCCTTTTTCGCGCTGATCCCGCTGCTGATCTGGCTCGCCTGGCAGGGGCCGGTCGTCGCGGCGCTGAAGACCGGCAACCTTCGCGGCCATCTCAGGCGCGGCGTTATCGGCTCGACGGGCATGTTCTGCGGCTTCGCCTCGCTGTCGTTCCTGCCGCTCTCCGATTCGGTCGCGATCGGCTATGCCGCGCCGCTGGCGGTGGTGGTGCTGGCGGCCGTCATCCTCAAGGAACGCGTCCGCATCTACCGCTGGAGCGCGGTGACGATCGGCTTTCTCGGGGTGCTGATCATGCTCGCGCCCTATCTCAGCGGCGTCGGACAGGGGCTCGCGGCGGGCCCGGCTTTTGGGGCGGCGCTAGGGCTCGCCGGCGCCTGCTGCTCGGCCTTCGCCTCGATCGAGGTGCGGCAACTGACCCGCACCGAGGGCACCGGCGCGATCGTGTTCTATTTCATGATCATGACCAGCCTGCTCGGCCTCGCGACCGTGATGCTCGGCTGGACCATGCCGAACTGGCAGGATGCCCTGCTGATGGTCGCGGTCGGCATCCTCGGCGGACTCGGCCAGATCTTCCTCGTGCAGGCCTATCGCTATGGCGACGCCTCGCTGATCGCGCCCTTCGAGTACTCGACCATGCTCTGGGCGGTGGCGATCGGCTGGTTTTTCTTCGGCGACTGGCCGGCGACGACCGTGCTGGTCGGGGCCACGATCGTCATCGCCTCGGGCATCTACGTCATCCTGCGCGAGCAGCAGCTCGGCCTGCTCAAGCGCGAGCAGCGCGAGGTCGGACCGCCAAGGGCGACGTGAGCGCGCCGGACCGATACGAGGTATCGAATCGCGGCGTCCCGTCATATGCCGCCGCAGGCCTGCGCGCTGGAGCGCACAGGCCTGCGCCAGTCTGGGGGGATGGGATGAGAGCCGCTGTTCACGAGCGCTATGGGCCGCCGGAGGTCATGCGGATCGAAGAGGTCGCACGGCCCGAGCCGGGGCCGCTCGACCTGCTGGTGAAGGTTCATGCCTCGACGATGAACCGCTCCGATTGCGGTTTTCGCGCCGCGCAGCCCTTCATCGTGCGGCCGTTTTCCGGTCTTCTGCGGCCACGCCATCCGGTGTCCGGAACGGAGTTCTCCGGCGTCGTCGTGGCGATCGGCCGCGAGGTCAAGGATTTCGCCGAGGGCGATCCGGTGTTCGGCCGCCTGCAGGACGAGCGGCCGGGCGCGCATGCGGAATATCTCCTGATCTCCGAGAACGGAGCCGTCGCGCACAAGCCCTCCAATCTCTCGCATGAACAGGCCGCGGCCGTCTGCGACGGCGGGATGATGGCGGGCATGTATCTGCGCGAGGTCGATCTCGCGCGACATCCGCGCGTTCTCATCAACGGCGCCTCGGGCGCGATCGGTTCCGCCGCCGTGCAGCTCGCCAAGGCGCGCGGGGCGCTCGTAACGGCGGTCGGCAAGACGGAAGCGGTCGAGATCTTGCATGGGCTAGGGGCTGACAGGATCATCGACTACCGGCGGGAAGACTTCACCGCGACGGACGCGGTCTACGACGTCGTCCTGGACGTGGTCCCCACGAGTTCGCTCGGGCGTTGTCGCCGCCTGCTGCGCGAGGGCGGCTATTATCTGTCCGCCGAACTCGGCCCCCGGTGCCAGAACCCGCTGATGGCGCTGTGGACGCCGCTCGCGCGCAGTCGCGTTCAGGTTCGCTTCCCGATTCCGTTCTATCGGAAATGGGAGGCGCTTGCCCTGAAAGACCTTGTGGAAGCCGGCCGGTTCACCCCTGTCATCGACCGCGTCTACGGGCTCGACGAGATCGTGGCCGCTGCCGCTTACGTCGAAACCGGCGAAAAGATCGGCAACGTCGTGATCAGGATCGCCGCCGACGGCTGACCTCGCCCAGCCGGGCTCTGGCGCCCCTGCCTTGCTCCGCGCGGTCGGAACGGGCATTGTCCGTCTCGTCAAACGAGCGTTCTGTTTTGCAAACGCAACCGCGTGGAGGCGGATGATCCGGCATGGGCATCGAGACCAAGGAACGCGTCGGACGCGAGCTCGAATCGGGGGCGCAGGTCATCTCCGGCCAGCTCGGCAAGACGATCCAGCGCCTTCGCAAGGCCTATAATCTCTCGCTGTCGGAACTCGCCGAACAGTCCGGCGTCGCCAAGTCGATCATCAGCCAGATCGAGCGCAACGAGACCAACCCGACGCTGGCGACGATCTGGCGCCTCTCGCAGGCGCTCGACATCTCGATCGAGCGCGTGCTCTCCAGCGGCGAGGAAGAGCCCTTCATCGACAAGACCTCGCGCTCCGACACGCCGATCCTCGTCTCCGAGGACGGCAAGCTCCGGCTCGCCATCATCGGCTGGATCAAGACGGTCGAATGGCTGCAATGGTACGACGTCCAGGCCGAACCCGGCGGCGAACTCGACTCGGAAGGCCATCAGCGCGGCTCGATCGAATCGCTTTCGGTGACGTCGGGCGAGTTCGAGGTCGAGGTCGGCGACATCGTCCAGCGCGCGAAAGCCGGCGACACGCTGCGCTATCGCTGCGACCGCCGGCATATTGTCCGCTGCGTCGGCGACCAGCCGGGCAGCGCGCTGATGGTGTGCATCCTCAAGGCGGCGGTGATGGAGTAGCGCGACGCAAGGAGGCGGCGATCGACACCCGGCGCATCGATCGGCGATCGTCCGGAGCCAGGCGCCGCCGCCGAGCGGCTGAGGCCGCGCCGTCCGACGACGGAGCTTCAGCGCGAGGCTCCGCCGTTCAGGCCCAACAATCGCAGCCATGGCGGCGCGTGGAAGACGCTCATGAGAACGTACATCGGCCCCATGCCGGTGATGCCCGTCCCGGTCGCGTCCGAGCACAGCGCGCCGAGCGCTCCCTCGGCCGGAAGGCTGGAGAGCGCCGCCATCAGCAGGAAGCTGGGGGCCGCGGCCAGCGCGAGCCAGTCGACCGCGCCAGCCGGGCGCCAGATGGCCGTCGCGTCACGCGGCATCGTACTTGTCCCTGTAGCGCATCCAGGGGCCGGTCTCGTTGCGGCCCTTCGGGGACCGGTCCAGCCATTGATAGACGCCCCAGAGCGAATCGACGCCGCGCGAATAGGTCGAATAGGCGTGGTAGATGACGCCGTCCTCGATCACGAAGCTGCTCAGGCCCGGCCGCTGGCGCGAATAGGTCGCGACATCCGTGCCCGTCATTTTCGCGAAGGCGATCGGCGCTTCCGGCAAGCCGCGCGTCGGCATGGCGGCTGGGGCGCTCTCGATCTGCCGGGCGGGCGGCTCGCGCCTGTAGTTGAAGACGATTCCCTCCTCGTTCTGCTGGCGCGGGTTGAAGGACACGCCGAGATCGCTGTTGAAGTCATCGCCGAAGGACGAGGCCCAGGGGAACGTCCAGCCCAGACGCCGCCGGAATGCGAGCAGCTTCTCCAGAGGCGCCAGCGACACCGCCCAGAGCATGACGTCATGGGCGGCCAGATGAACGTGCAGCCCGTTGAAGCCGTCGGCGATCGCCGAGCAGGACGGGCAGCCCGCCTCGTATTCGGGCCCGAACATGAAGTGGTAGACGAGGAGCTGGGAACGCCCGCCGAACAGGTCGCGAAGCGAGGCCCGCCCCTGCTCGGTGTCGAACTGGTAGTCCTTCACGATCTTCACCCAGGGCAACGCCTGCCGCTGCCTCGCGAGTTCATCGCTCCGGCGCGTCAGATCCTTCTCGGCCTCCAGCAGCGCCAGTCTCTGGGCGAGCCACTGGTCGCGTGTCGCGATCGCATGGGTCGGCATCGGTCTGTCTCCTGTGTTGTTGGCTTCACGATGCGCTATGGCTTAGCCAGCGCGAGGCGACGCGGGGGAGTGACAAATTTGGCGGGATTGCCGTGGACTCCCTGATCAACGCGGCCGCACGGGCGCTCGCGACGGGCGATGCGCTGGGCGCGCTCAACCGGGTGGCGCTGCGGGACGACGCGCCCGCGCTCGCCTTGCGCGGCATCGCGATGGCGCAGCTCGGCGATCTGCCCCGCGCCCGCACCCTCCTCAAGCGCGCGATGCGCGGCTTCGGGCGGCACGAGCCGCTCGCACGCGCCCGCTGCGTGGTCGCGGATACCGAGATCGCGCTGGTCTCACGCGATCTCGGCTGGCCGGAGGCGGCGCTGGACGCTGCCCGGGACACGCTCGCCGCCCATGGCGACGCGCTCAACGCCGCCCATGCCGGCCATCTCGCCATCCGACGCCTGCTGCTGCTGGGACGCCTCGACGCCGCGGAGCGACGTCTCGCCGGGCTCGATGCGTCGCGGCTGCCGCCGGCCCTTCGCACGATCCATGAGCTGACTGTGGCAGGCATCGCCTCGCGGCGCCTGCACACGACGCCCGCCCGCGAGGCGCTCCTGCGCGCGGCCGCGGCCTGCCGGCTCGCCGGGATCGCTTCGCTTCAGGCGGAGGTCGAGGCGGCCGCAGCGGCGCTCGACGCGCCTGCGGCCCGGCTCGTCCGCGGCGGCGAGGCGCGCCTGCTGCGGCTGGACGAGGTCGAGGCTCTGCAGGGTTCGCCGGCCCTCATCGTCGATGCCTGCCGCAACGCGGTGCGCTGCGGCAGGGCGACCGTGCCCCTGGCGTCGCGCCCCGTTCTGTTCGGCATCGTCCGGCTGCTCGCCGAGGCCTGGCCGAAAGACGCGTCGCGCGATCTGCTGTTGCGCCGCGTCTTTCGCGCACGCGATGTCGACGAGTCGCACAGGGCGAGGCTCAGGGTCGAGATCGGGAGGCTTCGCGCGCTCTTGCGCGGTCTGGCCGACATCGAAGCGAGCAAGACCGGCTTCAGGCTGCGCCCGCACCGGCATCGCGAGGTGGCGATCCTCGCCTGGCCGGTCGAGGACAAGCACGCCTCGCTGCTCGCACTGCTGGCCGATGGCGAGGCCTGGTCAAGCTCCGGACTGGCGATGGCGCTGGCTGCGAGCCAGCGCAACGTTCAGCGCGGCCTCGATGCGCTGGCCGCCGCCGGCAAGGTCCAGCATTTCGGCCATGGCCGCGCCCGGCGCTGGACGACGCCGCCGGTCTCCGGTTTCACGACCACCTTGTTACTCCCGGGCTCCCTGCCCGCCGGATAGGTTGAATTCGTCTTCGAACAGCGAGAAAGGCGATGAAGATGAAAACGCAACCCGCAGAAATCATTCGTGAATATGGCCCGTTTCCGAACGTCGAACAGGTCCATGGCGTGTCCTATGACGGCCGTCATGTCTGGTTCGCCTCCGGCGACCGCATCAACGCTCTCGATCCGCGCAGCGGCGAGCTGACCCGCTCGCTCGATGTCCCCGGCCATGCCGGCACGGCCTTCGACGGGCAGCATCTCTTCCAGATCGCCGAACAGCAGATCCGCAAGATCGACCCGTCGACCGGCGCCGTCCTGGCCACGATCCCGGCGCCCGGAGCCGGCGCGGATTCCGGCCTGGCCTGGGCGGAAGGGTCGCTCTGGGTCGGCCAGTATCGGGAGCGCAAGATCCATCAGATCGACCCGGAGACCGGGGCGATCCAGCGCACCATCCAGTCGGATCGCTTCGTGACCGGCGTCACCTGGGTCGACGACGAACTATGGCACGGCGCCTGGGAGGATGATCGCTGCTCGTTGCGGCGCATCGATCACGCCAGCGGAAAGGTGCTGGAAGAGCTCATCATGCCGGAAGGCTCCGGCGTCTCCGGGCTGGAATCCGATGGGGACGGTTGCCTTTACTGCGGCGGAGGCAACAGCGGGATGATCCGCGCCGTGCGTCGCCCGAAACCCACCGAGCGCAACTGAGACCGGCTCGATCGCTCCGAGCCCCTGGCCTCACCCGCCAGGGGCAGCCTGCGCCTTCGCCGGCCTTGGCGGCCCCTGCACCGCCGGCAGCGACTTGAGATACTCCGCCATCGCCATCCGGTCGGCGTCCGACAATTGCGCGGTGTTCTTCACCACGGCGGCCATCGTGCCGCCGACGCTGTCGTAGTCAGGCGTGAAGCCGCTCTTCAGCAGTTCGGCGATGTCACCCTGGGACCATTTGCCCAAAGCGCTCTCATGCTGGGTGATGCTTGGCGCCCACCCCCTGCCTTCGGGGTCCGGCCCGCCGGCAAAGCGCGTCGCCTGGACGATGGCGCCGAGCGCGTTTCGGCTGGAGTGACATTCGGCGCAGTGGCCGGGTCCGTTGACGAGATAGGCGCCGCGATTCCACGCCTCGCTTTTGCTGGTGTCAGGCGCGAACGGCGCGCCATCGAAAAACAGCAGCTTCCAGCCGCCGACGACGCGGCGGATGTTGAAGGGGAATGGCAGTTCGTGGTCTTTCGTCCGCCCCTCGACGGGCGCGAGCGTGCGGATATAGGCGAAGAGGTCGGCCAGCGCCCTGGGCGGCATCAGCCGGTAGGAGGTGTAGGGAAAGGCCGGATAGTAATGCTGGCCCGAAGGCGAGACGCCGCTCGCCATCGCGTCGACGAAATCCTTGACGCCCCAGTTGCCGATGCCGTCGCGCGTATGCGGCGAGATGTTGGGCGCATGGAATTTGCCGAAGGGCGAGCCGAGTTCCAGCCCGCCGCCGAGCTTCAGCCTGTCGTCCTGGCCCGGCGTCGCATGGCAGGAGGCGCAGCCACCGGCCGCGAACAGGAGCTTGCCGTTCTCGATATCTGGCGCGGGCAGCGTGCCGATGACGGGCGCGGGCGAAACCACGCGGGGATCGGTCAGGACGAGGAAGCCGGCGAGCCCAATGGCGGCGAAAACAGCCAGCGTGATCAAAAGGCGGCGCATCGAACCTCGATCCATTCCATTAGCGGGTCACAGTCTCGAACGCGCCAACCGGCGCGAAGGTCCGCGCAGGCCGAAGGCGTCACGCGACCCTCAAACGCAAGAAGCGGGCAGCCTCGCCGGCAACCCGCTTCATTCAAGCCCCGATCGCGGCCGCGCCGCAACCGCGGGAGATCACTTCTTGATGCGATAGGTCTCGTGGCAGGATCCGCAGTTCCTCGTCACATTGCCGAAGGCCGTGCGAAAGCCGGCGAGGTCGGTCGCCGCAGCAGCAGCATTGGCGGACACGTCGGCGTCGAACTTGGCGAAGGCCGCCTTGAAGCCGGCCTCGTCTTCCCAGATCTTGGGCGCGGCCGAGGTATCGCCGCCGGTCTTGGAGTTCGCCGGATAGAGCGTCGGCATTTTCTTGGCCGCGTCGCTATAGGTCTTGAAGATGGCCTGCGCCTTGGCGGCGTCGTAGGCTTCCTCGCCCTTGGCGAATTTCGCGCCCTGGCCGGTGGCGCCGCCGACGCCTTTCATCACGTTCTTGCGTTCGGCGATCGGCTCGGATTGGGCCATCACGGCGTTGAGGCCGATGGCGGAGAGCCCCATCACGAGGGCGGCAGCGACGAGTGCGGTGCGGATCATCGGATCATCCTCAGGGTCGGCCGAGCGTCCGGGCTCGCCGCTCGTTAGAACCCTTCCAGATCACCCCATGACGCCGCCGCCGCCAAGTCGCAATCGCGCGATTGAATTTGCAAAAAAGCAAACTCAATCTTGCATCAAAGCGGATATCCGGCCGCCTTCAGCGCGTTGAAGACCTTGAGCGGCGTTGCCGGCATGTCGATCGCCCTGATGCCCGCGGCCCGGTCGAGCGCATCGATCACGGCGTTCATCACGGCCGGACAGGAACCGATCGCCCCGGCCTCGCCCGCGCCCTTGACGCCCATCGGATTGGTGACGCAGGGCACGTTGCGCGTTTCAAAATGGAAATTCGGGATATCGATCGCGCGCGGCAGGGCATAGTCCATGAAGGTCGCGGTCAGCATCTGGCCTGACTCGTCGAACCGGATTTCCTCCATCAGCGCCTGGCCGATGCCCTGCGCCGCGCCGCCATGGACCTGCCCCTGCAGCATCACGGGGTTCAGCGTCACGCCGAAATCGTCGACCACGACGTAATTGACGATCTCGGTCGCCCCCGTCGCCGGGTCGATCTCCAGTTCGCACAGATGCGTGCCATTCGGATAGGTCGCTTCCGGCGGCTGCCAGGTCTGGTGGACCTTCAGCATGGCCTGCGTCGCGCCCGGCAGCGCGGCGATGGCGGCCAGATCGAGCGTCTTGTCCGTCCCGACGATCCGCACCGCCCCGCCGACGATCTCGAGGTCGCCGATGCCGGCTTCGAGCTTCTCCGACGCAAGCTGCTTGAGGTTGTCGCTGAGGATTTCCGTCGCCTTGTTCAGGGCCGAGCCGCCAACCGGAATCGAGCGCGAGCCGCCGGTGCCGGCGCCGGTTGCAACGATGTCGGTGTCGCCCTGGACGACGCGGATCCGGTCGAGCGGAATGTCCAGATGCTGCGAGACGAGTTGCGAATAGGCGGTCTCGTGCCCCTGTCCGTTGGACTGGGTTCCGATCAGGACGGTGACCATGCCGTCCTTCTCCAGCATCACGGTCGAGCTTTCCGGCCCGCCGCCGCCGCAGGCTTCGATATAGCAGGCAAGCCCGATGCCGCGCAGCTTGCCGGCCTTGCCGGACGCCTTCATCCGGGCCTTGAAGCCCTTCCAGTCGCCGACCTCCATGGCCCGGCGCATATGCCCTTCGAACTCGCCGGAATCATAAGTCGGCCCGGTCTGGGTCTTGTGCGGCATCTCGCTCGGCTTGACGAAATTCAGCGTGCGGACGGCGTCGGGCGCGCGCCCGGTTTCGCGGGCGATCGCATCGACCAGGCGCTCGATCAGATAGGCCGCCTCGGGGCGCCCCGCGCCGCGATAGGCGTCGACCGGCGTGGTGTTGGTCAGCACGCCACGGAAATGCACGTGCACAGCGGGGATGTTGTAGCAGCCCGGCGTCATGGTCGTCCCGACCCAGGGAATGAAGGGTCCGTATTGCGAGAGATAGGCGCCCATCTCGGCGGCGAGATCGACCTTGAGCGCGATGAACCTGCCCTTGGCGTCGAGCGCCATCGTCGCGGTGGCGAGATTGGCGCGCCCATGCGTGTCGGCGAGAAAATGCTCCGTCCGGTCCGCGACCCAGCGCACCGGTCGCTTCAGCGTCTCGGCGGCGACCATGCAGAGCGGGTATTCGCGATACATGAAGAGCTTGGTGCCGAAGCCGCCGCCGACATCGGGCGTGATCACGCGGATTCGGGACGGATCGACCTTCATGATGTTCTTGGCGAGGATGTCGCGATTGCCGTGGCTGCCCTGGCTGCCGATCGTCACCGTCCAGCGCTTGCTGGCCTTGTCGTAGTCGGCCAAGCAGGCGCGCGTCTCCAGATAGTTCGAGGCGAGCCGGTTGTTGACGATGGTGGCGGAGATCGTCCTGGCCGCTTTGGCGAACGCCTTCTCGGTCTTCTCGCGGTCGCCCTGCTCGGCCTCGAAGGCGATATTGCCCTTGCGGTCGGCCCAGACCTGGGGCGCATCGGGACTGAGGGCTTCCGCGATCCCGGTCACCGCGGGCAGCGTTTCCCAGTCGATCTCAATCGCCTCGGCTGCGTCCCGCGCCTGGGCGAGCGTGTCGGCGACGATGAACGCGACCGCCTCGCCGACATGGCGCACCGTCGCGGTCGGCAGGACCGGGACCGGCGTCGGCGTCACCGGCTTGCCGGTCGTGGTCATGATCAGCCCGTTGCAGGGCAAGCCGCCAAGATGGGCGACATCCTCTCCGGTCAGGATCAGCTTCACGCCCTTCATCCTGCGGGCGGCGTCCCTGTCGCGGATCGTGAAGTTCGCATGGGCATATTGCGAGCGCAGCACGAAGGCGTGCAGCGCGCCCTCGATGGCGGTGTCGTCGGTATAGCGGCCGGCGCCGGTCGTCAGGCGATGATCCTCGACCCGGCGAACGGGCTGTCCAAATCCGAACTTCATCGGTCGCATCGGTTCAAATCCTCGAATGGCGCTGTTGCGAAACTGGCGCAGGACGGCGGCGGCGTCAGCCCTGCGCGGCGATATGCGGCAATGCGTGCAGCGCAAGCGCGCCACGCCGGCCTGGCCGAAGCGCTCAACGCTCGATCGGCCCGCCCTGCATGACCCAATCCTTGAACCCCCCAACATAGTGGCTGTCGAGATCGAGCCCGGCCGATTGGGCGAATTCGAGGGCCCGCACCGATCTGACGCCGGCGGCGCAGGACAGGACGACGCGCCCGCCCGGCGGCGCATCGGGAAGATCGGCGGGGTCGAACCGCGACAGCGGCAGCGAGACGGAGCCCGGAATCCGCCCCGCGGCGAATTCATGCGGCTCTCGCACATCGACGATCAGGATCGAGCCGTCGGCAAGCCCGGCCCTGACGGCCGCGATATCGAGATCATTCACCAGCAAACCTTAAGCTCCCCGCTCAATCCAGCAGCCTGACCAGATAGAGCGAGAGCACCGGGAACGCCACAAGGATCGAGAGTCGCACGACGTCCGACAGCACGAAGGGCAGCACCCCGCGATAGATCCGCGTCACCGGCACATCGCGCGCCAGCGACGCGACGACGAAGACGTTGAGACCGATCGGCGGACAGGTCATGCCGATGCCGACGACCACCAGCACAAGGATGCCGAACCAGATCGCGACGTCGTCGGTCGGCATGCCGAAGTCGAGCGCGGTCACGATCGGGAAGAACACCGGCAGCGTCAGCAGAATCATGGCGAGCTCGTCCATCACGCCGCCGAGCACGATGTAGAACAGCAGCAACCCGATCAGCACCGTATACGGCCCCCAGCCCGAGGCCGCGATCATCTCGGCGGCGGCGGTGGGCACCTGCGTCAGCGCCAGGAAGGCGTTGAAGACCTCGGCCCCGAGCAGGATGGCGAAGATCATCGCCGAGGTTTCGGCCGTCTGCAGGATCGCCTGCCTGATGCCCTCGAGCCCCAGTGTCCGGCGCATGACGCCGATCAGCAGCATGATGAAGGCGCCGACCGATGCGCCCTCCGTCGGCGTGAAGACGCCGCCATAGATTCCGCCTACGACGACGAGCGCAATCGCCATGGCCGGAATGATGCCGACCAGCGGGCGCACCCGGTCGGCCCAGGCGATGCGCTCATGCGCGGGCGCCAGCGTCGGGTTCAGCCGGGCCATGATCGCGATCGTGATGCAGTACATCGCCGTCGCCATCAGGCCCGGGATCAGCGCCGCCTTGAACAGCTTGGCGATGTTCTGTTCGGTCGAGATCGCATAGACGACCAGAATGACCGAGGGCGGGATCAAAATGCCCAAAGTGCCGCCGACCGCGACGACGCCGCAGGAAAGACCGGGATCGTAGCGGTAGCGCCGCAATTCCGGCAGGGCGGCGCGCGCGAACGTCGCCGTCGTGGCGACCGCCGAGCCGCAGATCGCGCCAAAGCCCGTGCAGGCCCCGATCACCGCCATCCCCAGGCCGCCGCGACGATGCCCGACCAGCGCCGAGGCCGCCCTGAACAGATCGCCGGCGAGACCCGAGCGTTCCGCGAAAGCCCCCATCAGCACGAAGAGCGGGATCACCGAAAGCGTGTAGTTGGCGAAGATCTGATAGGGCGTGGTGCGGATGTAGTTCAGGAACGGGTCGAGCCCGTTGAGCTGGATGTAGCCGAGGCTGCCGACCAGCATCATGGCGAGCCCGATCGGCAGCCTGAGCGCCATCAATGCGAGCAGGGCCGCAAAACCCGTGAGCGCCAGCGCGGCCCCGCTCATGACGACGCTTTCAGGAGTCGCCGCGCGCTGACGATGGCGGTCACGGACACCAGCGCCGCCAGCAGCGAGCACAGCCCGATCGGCAGATAGCTCGGCGCCTGCAGCACCATGGTGTTCTCGCCGCTGGCGAAGGCCGCGCGCGCGCCGACGCCGAGCCGCCAGGCGATCAGCGCCATGGCGAGCGCGTAGACGATGTCCCAGGTCGCGTCGATGCCGCGCTGCCAGCGTGACGGCAGCTTCAGCGTGAAGGTGTCGACGAAGATGTTGCCGCGCCTGAGCTGGCACCATGGCAGGAAGCAGAAGGCGGCGACGGCGGTCGCCATCTGCACCAGCTCGAAATCGCCCGGCACGCCCGCCGTGCCGACGAGATCGCTGCGAAGCGTCACGCTGACGACGATCGTCGTCGCCAGCGCGATCAGCAGCGCCCCACCCAGAAGCGCGACCGCCTGCACCGCCCTGTCGAAACCGGACGCCGTCCTTTCTGCCCCCGGTTCCGACATGGTGTTGACGTCAGGCCGCCTTTTCGTGCTTCGCCAAGGCAGCCTTGGCGCTGGCCAGCAGCTTTTCGCCGTCGAGGCCCTTCTCCTTGGCCGTCTTCAGCCAGCCCTCGATCACCGGCTCGGTGGTCTTGCGCCAGCGCGCGGCCTCGGCCTCGTCGAGCATGCTGATCGTGTTGCCGCGCTTGCGGACCATCTCGGACACGACGACAGCCTGGTCGTCCCAGACCTTGCCGGCCATGGCGGATGCCACGGCGCCGGAATTCTTGTCCATGATCGCCTTCAGATCAGCCGGCATGGCGTCGTATTTCGCGCGGTTCATCGCGAGGATGAAGGTCGCCGTGTAAAGCGTCGGCGAACCGGGGATCTCGGTATGGAACTTGACCAGTTCATGCACCTTCAGCGCCGGCACGACCTCCCACGGGATGACCGCGCCGTCGATGACGCGCTGCGCCAGCGATTCCGGCACCTGCGGAACCGGCATGCCGATGGCGTTGACGCCGAGCGCCCGCAGCGCCTCGCCGGCGAGCCGCGTCGGGAAGCGCAGCTTCAGGCCCTTCAGGTCGTCCATCGTCTTGATCTGCTTGTTGGCATGGATCAGGCCGTGGTCATGCGCCCAGAGGCAAAGCGGCTTCACCTCGCGGAACTCCTGCGCGAGATTGGCTTCGGCGTAATCGGCCAGCGCCAGCGAGTTCACCAGGCCGCGCTTGTTGGCGACGAAGGGCAGTTCGAAGGCCTCGACGGCGGTGAAGCGGCCGGGCGTCGAGCCCGGAAGCGTCCAGACGATGTCGGCGACGCCGTCGCGCGCCTGGTCGAAGAGCTGGGGCGGCGTGCCGCCGAGCTGCATCGACGGGAAAATGTCGATCTTGATGCGCCCGTTCGAATCGGCGGCGACCTTGTCGGCCCAGGGCTTGAGGAATTTCGCATGCCCGTTGGAAACCGGCGGCAGGAAATGATGCATCCGGAGCGTCACCTCCTGCGCGTTGGCGCGGGTTGCCCGAAGCACGGCGGGCGCGGCGACGGCTGAGCCGGCGAGCGTGAGGAATCGGCGGCGATCGAAACTCATCGTGGTCCCCTCCCAGGGATGTGCGTTTGCGAAGCTTGACCAGCCATGCCAGCGGCGCATGACAGGACTGCTGCATTCGAGCGGCAACATGACCGGCAAAAACCGCTGGATGCAAGCCTGACAGCCTTGCTCCGCGAGCCTTGCCAGCCAAACTAGTTGCCTAGGCAACCAATTTCGTCAAGCCGATTGATAAATACCTGAAAGAGATTCACGTTCCGGTATCATACTGAGATAATATTCCCGCCATGAGCGCATCCGCGGACGATCCCGACGAGATGGTTCGCCGCATCCTCGGCGAAAGCCGTGCCGTCAACCGACAGAGTTTGCACAGCCGCAAGCAAGGCGTCCCGCATCCTCATCTCGGGTTTGGACGGCGGATCGCGAGCATCCGCGCCAGCCTCGCCCAAGCGGGCGCAGGGCGCGCGCCCCTGCCGCTGCCGGGCCTTGACGCCCATCTGCGGCTGAGGGTCGCGCTGTCCAGCCTCGCCAGCGGCGATCGGCGCGGCGCGGCGAGATGGCCGCTTTCCGGGAGCGGCCGCCTGCGCCTCGGCTCGGACGAAACGCCGGTTACACTGCTAGACCTTGGCGCGGGAGGCACGATGGTCGCTCCGATCGCAGGTTTCAGGGAAGACGACCGGTCGACGCCATCATGATTCTGGACTGCGACATCGTGCTCGCGGTCACGGTCGAAACCGACGCCGATAATGTGGGGCACATCGCCTTCGCCTGCGCGCACCACCCGCTTGCGACCGAACTGGAAGCGTGGGCCGCGTATTACGAAAACCGGATATGGCGGGCTGCCGCGCTGGCCAACGCGGCCGAGGCCACGCTCGAAGCGGCGCTGGCGGAGCGTGGGACCGACGCCGAGACGCGTCTTGGCAGCACAGGGACCCGGCATGCTTTGCCACAGGGCGCGGCGGCGTCCGGCCTGGCGGCGCTGCTGGCGCGGGCGCTGACGGAAAACGACGACCTGGCCTATGTGAGCGCGACGAACCGGGACGGTTTGCCGGCCATCCCCTCGCTCGGTCGATCGCGCCTGGCGCATGACATCTCGCCTTGTGACACGCTTTGCCCCGGCGCGGTTCCGCTCCGCGCTGGCCGTTTCGCCAACGGGCCGGTCGTGCAGACTTACAGGACGATGCCGGGGCGAGAGCCGGCCGGCGTGTTCGCCGATGTCGCGGCCCCGGTCTTCGTCCGGCGCCGTCGCTGGGGCTGCGTCAGGATCGGCAGCGAGCTGCCTTCACGCGGGCCGGGCCGCTGATCAGGCCTGCGCCGGAATCCGGAGCACCCAGCCGGGCTGGATCAGGTCGGGATTCTTCACCGGCGGCGTGTTGGCTTTGACGATCTCGGTGTATTTCGCGCCCTGCCCCTTGCCGTAATGCGTCTCGGCGATCTTCCAGAGCGTGTCGCCCTTCTTGACCGTGTAGAACACCGCGGCCGGCGCTTCCTTGGTGACGATCAGCTCGGATTCGACCTGCGCCACGCCGGCCGTGTTGCCGAGCGCGAGGATGATCTTCTCGGCCTCCTCGGTCGTCATCGCCTTGCCGGTGATTTTCACCTTGTCGCCATTGACGTCGATCTTGACGTCGGACGGAAGACCGTGGCCGGCGAGTTCCTTCTGCAACGCGTCGGGCGTCGCCGCTTTCGCCTCGCCCGATCCGAAGATCTTGGCGCCGGCTTCCTTGATGAAACTGAACAGGCCCATCGACGTCTCCTTTTATCCCTGGACCGTCATCAAGCCCGCTCGCGAAGACAAGTTCAAGACGGATTCGAGCCTATACCGCCATCGGGCAAAGCAGTTTTCCGCATGGGACGGCTTTCGCGTTCGGCTGCCTGCTGGCACAAGCACGTCCAACCCCAACCGGAGCGCCGCCATGCTGACCCTCGCCCAGGCCCAGACCCTGCTGACCGCCGCTCTCGGCCATGCCGACAAGGCCGGCTTCAAGCCACTGGCGATCGCGGTGCTCGATGCGCGCGGCGCCCAGAAGGCGTTCGCGGCGCAGGACGGGACCAGCCTGAAGCGCGGCGAGATCGCGATCGGCAAGGCGCATGGCGCGGTGGCGATGGGCATCGGCTCGCGCGCCCTCCACAAGATGGCGCTGGACCGGCCCTATTTCGTCGAGGCCGCCACCCATGCGGTCGGTGGCTCGCTCGTGCCGGTCCCCGGCGGGGTGCTGATCCGCGATGCTGCAGGCGCGCTCCTCGGCGCGGTCGGCATCTCGGGCGACACCTCCGACAATGACGAGGCTGCGGCCATCGCCGGCATCGCGGCGGCCGGGCTGGCGGCCGACACCGGCGCATAACTGGGCCGCGACTTTCGTGGTCGGGACTTGCCAGACGCCGCGCGAACGCTCATGTGACGCGCGGCGGTGTCCGGTTTGCCGGATTTCTGGAATGTTTCAAAGGAAATCAGATGAGCGTCGAGGCAAAAGCCGGTGAGGTGATCACCACCGACGTCGTGATCATCGGGGCTGGCCCGTGCGGGTTGTTCGCGGTGTTCGAGCTCGGCCTGCTCGACATCAAGGCCCATCTCGTCGACATCCTGCCCAAGGTCGGCGGCCAATGCGCCGAGCTT
>JAESFX010000317.1_pt1 | contig 21531 bp, 20 predicted proteins | sample 9269501 | NCBI WGS metagenome assembly JAESFX01 (sample SAMN14515570, study PRJNA621655) | algae metagenome | isolation source: Desmonostoc geniculatum HA4340-LM1 and co-occurring heterotrophs from cave... | place: USA: Maniniholo cave, Kauai, Hawaii | collected 2009-07-28
CGCCGCTGCGCCGCCGCCTCTTCCCTTCTCCCGGATGGGAGAAGGTGGCCCGGAGGGCCGGATGAGGGCCTGCCGGTCTGTGTTTAAGCAGCACGGCTCCGTCTCGCTTCTTGCAACCAGCGGCGGTCCCTCACCCCTGCCCCTCTCCCATCCGGGAGAGGGGTTCTTCCAGCGCCTCGTTCTGCGCGGTTATGCCGTTGTTTGGCAGCGGCCTGGCATCCTACAATGCTGTATGACGACCGAGCAGCGCCGTTTCGCCAGACAGTTGCGCCGGCAATCGACAAAGCCGGAAGACGTTCTCTGGAGCCTGTTGCGCGCCAGCCGGCTCGAAGGCCTCAAGTTTCTTCGGCAGGTCCCTTTGCTTGGCTACACGGTTGATTTTCTCTGTGTGGACCGCAAGCTCGTTATCGAACTCGACGGGCGGCAGCATGACGGCGAGCGGGACTACGATGCGGCGCGGACGGAAGAGATCGAGCGCCTCGGTTTCGTGGTGATCCGCTTCCGCAATGATCTCGTGCTCAACGACCGCGACGCCGTCATCGCCGCCATCCGCGAGGCGGCCGGAACCCCGACGGAGAACCCTCTCCTGTAAGGAGAGGGCAGGGTGAGGTGTCGGCCATCGCCGTGTGTGGTGCTGATATGCAGCGGTGCGGTTTACGCTCCACTGGTCCAGCGTCCGTCACCTCACCCCTGCCCTTCTCCTTTCAGGAGAGGGGTTCCCCGCGCTTCACCTGCGTCATCGTTGGCCCTGTGCCGACACCGGAGAGGTAGGTGAAGCGTCGTCGGACAACCCTTGACTCCCCCACCCCTCTCGCCATAACCCCATCCCCGGGACACGCCGCCCCAACGCGGCGCGCCCATCTGCAAGGATGGAGACATCGATGGCGAATACCGTTCCGGCCGCGCGTCCGCGCGTGCCGCATTTCTCGTCCGGCCCCTGCGCCAAGCGCCCCGGCTGGTCCCTCAAAGCCCTTGGTGACGCAGCGCTCGGCCGCTCGCACCGAGCCAAGATCGGCAAGGACAAGCTCAAAGCAGCGATCGACCTGACGCGCGAGGTGCTGCAGGTTCCGGCCGATTACCGCATCGGCATCGTGCCGGCGTCGGACACCGGCGCGGTCGAGATGGCGATGTGGTCGCTGCTCGGCGCGCGCGGCGTCGACATGCTCGCCTGGGAGAGCTTTGGCGAGGGCTGGGTCACCGATGTGGTCAAGCAGCTCAAGCTCACTGACGCGCGCATCATCACCGCCCCTTATGGCGAATTGCCGAATTTGAAGAAGGTCGACACGAAGACGCGCGACGTCGTCTTCACCTGGAATGGCACGACCTCGGGCGTGCGCGTGCCCGATGCAAGCTGGATCGCCGACGATCGCGAGGGGCTGACGATCTGCGACGCGACCTCGGCCGCCTTCGCGCAACGGCTCGACTGGCCAAAGCTCGATGTCACCACCTTCTCCTGGCAAAAAGTGCTCGGCGGCGAGGCGGCGCATGGCATGATCGTGCTCTCGCCCCGCGCGGTCGAGCGGCTGACGACCTACAAGCCGGCCTGGCCGCTGCCGAAGATCTTTCGCATGACCTCGGGCGGCAAGCTCTCGGAGGGCATCTTCGCTGGGGAGACGATCAACACGCCCTCCATGCTCGCGGTCGAGGATTATCTCGATGCATTGCAGTGGGCGAAGAAGGTCGGCGGGCTCGACGGGCTGGTGAAGCGGGCCGACGGCAATTTGCGGGTGCTGCAAAAGTTCGTGCGCGAGAACGACTGGATCGATTTCCTCGCGGTGAAGCCGAAGACGCGCTCGAACACGTCGGTGTGCCTGACATTCACCGATCCGGCGGTGACGGCGCTCTCGCCTGACGCTCAAGGAGCCTTCGCCAAGCAGGTGGTCTCGATCATCGAGAAGGCCGGCGCGGGCTACGACCTCGGGCATTATCGCGACGCCCCGCCCGGCCTGCGAATCTGGTGCGGCGCGACCGTGCAGAGCCGCGACCTCAAGGCGCTGCTGCCGTGGATCGCCTATGCCTTCGCCGAGGCGAAAGCCGGACTGGCGAAGAAGGCGGCCTGAGCGCTCCCCTCGTCATTCCGGGGCGCGCCACGGGCGCGAACCCGGACCCCATCACCATCTCCTCGCCGTCATTGCGAGGAGCGTAGCGACGAAGCAACCCAGGGGGACGTAGCGCTTTGCCGCCCCTGGGTTGCTTCGCTACGCTCGCAATGACGGCTCTTCCTCTCGCAAGGCGTATCCACGCCGCAGGAGCCATCCCATGACCACCGCCCCCCGCGTCCTGATCTCCGACGCCCTCTCGCCCGCCGCCGTGCAGATCTTCAAGGATCGCGGCATCGAGGTGACCTTCGATCCCAACCTCGGCAAGGACAAGGACAGGCTCGCGGCCATCATCGGCGAGTATGACGGCCTCGCCATCCGCTCGGCCACCAAGGCCACCGCCAAGCTGCTGGAGGCCGCGACGCGGCTGAAGGTGATCGGGCGGGCCGGCATCGGCGTCGACAATGTCGAGATACCGGCCGCCACAGCGCGCGGCGTCATCGTGATGAACACGCCCTTCGGCAATTCGATCACCACCGCCGAGCACGCCATCGCCATGATGTTCGCGCTGGCGCGCCAGATTCCCTCGGCCGACGTTTCGACGCAGGCCGGCAAATGGGAGAAGAACCGCTTCATGGGCGTGGAGATCACGGCCAAGACGCTGGGGCTGATCGGCTGCGGCAATATCGGCGCGATCGTCGCCGAGCGCGCCGTCGGGCTGAAGATGCGGGTGATTGCCTACGATCCTTATCTCTCGCCCGAACGGGCGGTGCAGCTCGGCGTCGAGAAGGTCGAACTCGACGATTTGCTGAAGCGCGCCGACTTCATCACCCTGCATGTGCCGATGACGGAGAAGACGAGGAACATCCTTTCCGCCGAGAACCTCGCCAGGACGAAGAAGGGCGTTCGGATCATCAACTGCGCGCGCGGCGGGCTGGTCGACGAGGCGGCGCTCGCCGGGCTGATCAGGAGCGGCCATGTCGCGGGCGCGGCCTTCGACGTGTTCTCGGTCGAGCCGGCGGAGGACAATCCGCTGTTCGGGCTGGAGAACGTGGTCTGCACGCCGCATCTGGGCGCGGCGACGTCCGAGGCGCAGGAGAATGTCGCGCTGCAGGTCGCCGAGCAGATGTCGGATTACCTGCTCAAGGGCGCGATCACCAATGCGGTGAACTTCCCCTCGATCACGGCGGAGGAGGCGCCGCGCGTGAAGCCCTTCGTCGCGCTGGCGGAAAAACTCGGCTCCTTCCTCGGCCAGCTCACCGAAGCGCCGGTCAAGGGCATCCGGATCGAATACGAGGGCGCGGTCGCCCATCTCAATCTCAAGGCGATCTCGGCGGCCGCCATCACCGGCGTGCTGCGGCCCTTCCTGCCCGAGATCAACATGGTCAACGCCGCGATGATCGCCAAGGACAAGGGCATCGTCGTAGAGGAATTGACCCGCGAGGTCGCCGGCAATCTCGAAAGCGTCATCCGCATCGTCGTCGACGCCGAGGACATGCCGCGCCATGCCTCGGGCACCGTGTTCCAGGACGGCAAGCCCCGCATCGTCGAGATTCGCGACATCCAGGTCGACGCCGAGTTCGCCCCGCACATGCTCTATGTCCGCAACGCCGACAAGCCGGGCTTCATCGGCCGGTTCGGCTCGCTTCTGGGCGAGGCCGGCGTCAACGTCGCGACCTTCTCGCTCGGCCGCGACAGGCCCGGCGGCGACGCGATCTGCTATGTCGCGGTCGACGAGCCGATCTCCGACGCGCTGCTGGAGCAGATCCACGCGATCCCGATGGTGAAGCGGGCGCGGCGGCTCAGGTTCTGAGGCGAGGCCGGGGCCGAGCGCGACCCTATTCCTTCGGCGCCACGGCGGCGGCGGTCTGGCCGCTGCGGTCGAGGCCGGCCTTGACGAAGCCCGACGCCTTGACGTCCTCGACGAAGCCGCGGATGTAGGCGGCGGCGGCCATCCGGCCCTTCGGCACGGCCATCGCCTGACGGATGACCTGGAAGCGGCCGTCCATGACGCGCAGGCCGGAGCCTGGAATGGCGAAAGGCTCGAGCTGCTGCCGGACGCCGGCGACGACGTCGAGCTTGTCGGCCAGGAACATCTCGACCATCGAGCAGCAGCCGCCGCTCGGCGAGCGCACAAGTTCCGCGCCCTTCAGCGTGCGCGTCAGGAACAAATCATAGGCCGAGCCGCGCCCGACCGAGATCCTGATGCCGGCCTTGTCGACGTCCTCGATCACTTTCAGCGGCGAGTCGGCGCGGACCATGTAGGTCCCCTCGATCAGCACATAAGGCGGCGAGAACTCGATCTCGGCGGCGCGGGCCGGCTCGATGGCGATGAAGGCGACGTCCCAGGCGCCGGCCTTCAGGGCCTCGAAGACCTTGCCCGCCGCATCGAACGGCACAAGATCGAGCGGCAGGCCGAGCCGGCTGGCGAGTTCCCGCGAAAGATCGACGGTGACGCCCTTCAGATCCTGCGGCGTGCCCTGCGCGAGGACCGCGTTGCCGAGGTTGATCGCCGCGCGAAGCCGGCCCGAAGGCGCGAGCTCCTTCAGCACCTCCGGTGCGGGCGCGGTCTGCGCCATCAGCGGCGTGCCGGCCGCGAAGGCCATGATGATTGCAGCAAGGGTCGCGCGAATCGATCCGACCATCTCGTGTTCTCCCATCTTCCGACACCGTGGCGCTGCCTGGCGGGGGCGTCGAACACTAGGCCTTTGGGGCGAATGTGAGCAAGCATGGTCCCGCGGCGAAGCGCGGACCTCAAAATCGCTCGAAAGGCCTGCCAATCACGCGCGGTTCGCAACGGAGCGTCCGGAATGCCACTTGCAGAGATTCGCCCCCACAGTCCGATGATCGGCCTCGCCCTCGCCTGCCTCGCCGCCACGCCCGCTTTCGCCGACTGGGACAAGGCGAAGCTCGACCGCGAGATCGCAGCCATCGAGCGCGACTCGAAGGGCCGGCTCGGCGTGGCGCTGCTCGATCTGAAGGACCGTGCCGCATGGTCGCATCGCGGGACGGAGGCCTTCCCGCTGCAGAGCGTGTTCAAGCTGCCGCTGGCGGTCGCGGTGCTGCAGGCGGTCGAGGCTGGAAAGCTCGCGCTCGACCAGCCGGTCATGGTGACGCGCAAGGACCTCTCGCTTTATCACAGCCCGCTCGCGGCGCGCTTCAGGGGCGAGCGCCAGAGCGTGCCGCTGCGCGAGCTCGTGCGCCTCGCCGCCGCCGAAAGCGACAACACCGCCGCCGACCTGCTGATGCGCCTGATCGGCGGGCCTCAAACCGTCACCGCGATGCTGAAGGCGGGCGGCGTCGACGGCATCTCGGTCGATCGCTACGAGCGCGTCTTCCAGCCCGAGATTCTCGGACTGCCGGGCTATGGCTGGGACGAGGTGATCGACACCAAGGCTTTCCGGGCGAAGGTGCAGGCGATCCCGGCAGCCGAGCGCCGCAAGCGGCTGGAGGCGACGCTCAACGATCGGCGCGACGGGGCGAGCCCCGAGGCCTCGGTGGCCTTCCTCGAGGCTTTCGCCAAGGGAAACTGGCTGCGCGAGCCGGAGCACAGCCGCATGATAGAGGCGATCGCGGCCGGCGCGCTCACCGGCAAGAACCGAATCCGCGCCGGCCTGCCCGAGGGCGCGCGCTTCGCCCACAAGACCGGGCTGGGGCCCTCCGCCGCCGGCCTCAACCACGCCACGAACGACATCGGCATCGTGACTCTGCCCGATGGGCGCATCTTCGCCATCGCGGTCTATCTCGCGGGCTCGACCGGCGCGCCCGACCAGCGCGAGGCGGCGCACGCGGCGGTGGCGCGGCTGGCGGTGGCGGCGTTGCGGTAAGCTCGCGGAACGGCCGGCCGGGAGGCATGCCACCCATGCGCCGAGAGCGATCGCCTCCGGCGCCGCCGGCGGACCGGCGGTTCCCGGAGCTTTCTCAGTCGATCGTCGAAACCGTCACGTCGCACAGGTTCTTGTTGGTGTCGATCCGGAGCCTGCCCTTGTCGGTGCGAATCGCAGACCCTTCGCCCGACGCCGATGTCGACATGAAGGCATCGCGCAGGGCCCCGTGATCGGGGTTCGTCAGCGAGAAGGGCACGATGTTGAACTGCGCCTTGCTGAGGTCGCACTTCCACGTGACCCTCCATGACTTCACGCCCGGCTTGATCTCGAATGGCGGGCTGGTGCTCGCGGCCTTGTAACTGACGATCGTCTCCGCCACCGCCTCACCCGTCGCGGTCATGGCGAGGATGGCCGCGACACCGAGCGTCACTATCCTGCCAACCATCGGCGCTGCTTTCGCTGTCCCAAGGGCAACGGGAAGAACCTACCGCAAAACATGGCGATGAACAGCCCGATCGACGTTTAACCTTCGTCATCGCGGTGAGTCTCAGCCCTCCGGCTTGCCCAGCCGCTCGGCGATGAAGATGCCGCCCAGCACCAGCGCCAGCGCCAGCGCGTGATAAAGCCCGAAGGGCTCGCCCAGCAGGAAGACCGCCAGCACGGGCGCGAAGACCGGCACGAGGTTGACGAAGACGCCGGCGCGGCCGGGTCCGATCAGCTCGACCGCGCGCAGGAAGAAGAGCTGCGAGGCGAGCGAGGGGCCGAGCACCACGAAGGCGAGGATCAGCCAGCCCTTCGCCGTCGGCCAGACGACGGCGCCGGTCGCGACCTCGAGCGCCAGCAGCGGCAGCGAGATCGCGCAGGCGACGCAGGCGATGGCGGTGAAGAAGACGAGGCCCGGCATGGCCGGGCGCTTGCGGATCGCCACCGTGTAGCCGGCGTAGAAGACGCAGGCCAGGATCATCCAGAGGTCGCCCGCGGCGAAGGCGAGGCCGGACAGGACGCCGAGATCGCCCCGGCTCGCCACCACCGCGACGCCGAGCAGCGTCACGAACACGCCGAGCGCCTGCAGCGGGCCGATGGCGGTGCGGTAGACGAAGAACGCGCCGATCAGCACGAAGACCGGGATCGAGCCTTGCAGAATGCCGATATTGATCGCGCTGGTCGAATAGGCGGCGAGATACATCAGGGCGTTGAAGGCGGTGAAACCCATCGCGCCCATGGCGAGGATGAAGACCCAGCGCGCCTTGAGCGCCGGCCAATGCGCGGCGAGCTCGCGCCGCATCAGCCATGGCATCACGGCGCAGACGAAGATCCAGCGCAGGGAGGTCAGCGCCATCGGCGAGATCTCGCCGACGGCGGCCCGGCTCGCCACCGCATTGCCGCCCCACATCAGCGTGGTCAGGATCAGCAGCAGATAGGCGTTGGCCCAGAAGCGTTGCGGCAGGGAGAGGGGCAAGGACATGGCCTGGTCTGAGGAGCGGGCAGGGAGCGAGCCTGGGCGGGGGCGGCGCGTTCCCGCATCATTCCCATAGCCTTGCCCGGCCCTTGCATCCTATGCGAGGAGGCGCAGGGCCGTCCGTCTTCCCGCGCATCGCTTAGGCACAGACCATGCTCCAGATCACGCCGCGCAATCCGCGCCTGCTCGTCGTCGACGGCAATCCGCGCGAGCAGCGCGAGGCCCATGCGGCCGGCTATGGCGGCCTTTCCCCGGCGCAGGCCTATTCGCAGGAGATCGCGGCCATCCAACCCGGCGCGGTCACCGACATCTGCCTGCCGGCCGACGAGGGCGCGAACCTGCCCGACGGCGCAGGGCTGCAATCCTATGACGGCATTTTTCTCACCGGCTCCTCGCTGCACATCTACAAGGCGGAGCCGGCGGTGACGCGGCAGGTCGAGCTGATGCGCGCGATCTACGCCAGCGGCACGCCCTGCTTCGGCTCGTGCTGGGGCATCCAGGTCGGCGCGGTCGCGGCCGGCGGCACGGTCGTGGCCAATCCCAAGGGCCGCGAGATCGGCGTCGCGCGCCGGATCACGCTCACCGAAGCCGGGCGGACGCATCCGATGCTCGCCGGCCGCCCGCTGGCGTTTGACGCCCCCGCCATCCATCTCGACACCATCGCCGTGCCGCCGCCGGGCATGACGGTTTTGGCGTCCAACGCCTACAGCACGGTGCATGCCGCCGAGATCGCCCATGAGGGCGGGGTGTTCTGGGGGGTGCAGTACCACCCCGAATTCCCGCTGCGCCAGGTCGCCTCGATCCTGCGCCGGATGACGCCGCTGATCGTCGCCGAAGGCTTTCGCCGCGATGAGATCGAGGCCGAGCGCTGGCTGGGCGAGATCGAGGCGCTCGACGCCGACCCCTGCCGCCACGACCTCGCCTGGGCGCATGGGATCGACGAGGAGGTGCTCGACCAAGCGCGCCGCGTGACCGAGCTGCGGAATTTCCTCGAGCTGCGGGTGAAGGCGGGGATGGCGACGAGAGGAAGGCATTAACGCAAGCGGGGATCGTCCCGATGCAACCAGAAGCCGGCAAGCCTGTTACGGTCTGGGCGCGCTCTGGCGGCGAACAGGGACAACTGAACACTCTTGGAGCCTTATATTCTTCTTCTGGTGGGGTTCGGCTGCCTCGTCCTGCTGACGGCGTGGCTGCCGATGGTGCTGACGCGCGCGCCGCTTTCGCTGCCGATCGTCTGCGTGGCGATCGGCGCGGGCGTGTTCGCGCTGCCGGGCATGCAGACCGCCGCGCCGCATCCGCGGGATCATCTCGCCATCGTCGAGCGCTTCTCGGAGATGGTCGTGATCATCTCGCTGATGGGGGCCGGGCTGAAGCTCGACCGGCGGATCGGCTGGAGGCGGTGGATCCTGACCTGGCGGCTGCTTGGGATCGCGATGCCGCTGACCATCATCGGCCTGGCGCTGCTGGGCCATGGCCTGCTGGGCTTGAGCCTCGCATCGGCGCTGCTGCTGGCGTCGGTGCTGGCCCCGACCGATCCCGTATTGGCCTCCGACATCCAGGTCGGGCCGCCGAACTCGGGCGAGGATGGCGACACGCGCTTCGCCCTGACCTCGGAAGCGGGCCTCAACGATGCGCTCGCCTTTCCCTTCGTGCATGCGGCGATCGCCCTGTCGCTGGCGTCGGCGAGCGGCGAACCCTGGCTGCTGCGCTGGTTCGCGGTCGACGTCGTCTGGAAGCTCGCGGCCGGCCTCGTCGTCGGGATCGCCGCCGGCTACGCCCTCGGCTACCTCGTCTTTCATTTGCCCAACCGGGCCCGGCTCTCGCGCACGGGCGACGGCTTCGTCGCGCTGGGCATCACCTGCATCGCCTATGGCGCGGCCGAGCTCGTCCATGGCTATGGCTTCCTGTCGGTCTTCGTCGCGGCCCTGGTGCTGCGGATGCAGGAGCGCGACCATGGCTATCACACGCAGCTTCACGATTTCGCCGAGGAACTCGAACGGCTGCTGATGATGGCGCTGCTCGTCGCCTTCGGCGGGGCGCTCGCGACCGGGGGCCTGTTGCAGGCGCTTGGCTGGGATGGCGTCGCTTTCGGCATCCTCGCTCTGTTCGTCGTCAGGCCTCTGAGCGGCTGGATCGGCCTGAGCGGGGCCGTCCTGCCCGCCGACAAGAAGGCCGTGATCAGCATCTACGGCATCCGCGGCGTCGGCTCGGTCTATTATCTCGCCTATGCCGCCGGACATGGCGTCTTCCCGGACGCAGACCCGATCTGGAGCGTCGTCGCCTTCATCGTTCTGGTTTCGATCGTCCTCCATGGCGCGACCGCGAGCCCGGTCATGGCCTGGATCGACCGGCGGCGCGCGAGCCGGCAGGCGCTGCCTGAGCCCGAAGGTCGCGAAGGCTGAGGGGCGCGCCTCTGCGACCGGCATCCGTCAGGACGGCGTTCCCCGCGTGGTTTCGGGCGGTGCGAAGCGCAGGACCAGCCAGCCGATCGTGCCGGCGACCAGCGAGCCGCACAGCACGCCGATCTTGGTCGCGTCCTGCAGGGCCGGCGAAGCCGGGAAAGCGAGCAGGCCGATGAACAGGCTCATGGTGAAGCCGATGCCGCAGAGCAGCGAGACGCCATAGAGCTGCAGCCAGGTCGCGTTCGCCGGAAGATCGGCGAGGCCGGAGCGGATCGCGGCCCAGGCGAAGCCGAACACGCCGATCTGCTTGCCGATGAAGAGACCGAGCGTGATGCCGAGCGGCACCGGCGCGAGCAGCGCGGAGGGACCGACGCCGGCGAAGGAGACGCCCGCATTGGCGAAGCCGAAGATCGGGATGATCATGAAGGCGACGTAAGGGTGGAGCGCGTGCTCCAGCCTGTGCAGCGGCGACTCCGCGTCGTCGGGCGCGCCCGGCGTGGCCTTGAGCGGGATCGTCAGCGCCAGCGCGACGCCCGCCAGCGTGGCGTGAACGCCCGATTTCAGGACGAGGAACCACAGCACCGCGCCGAGCAGGAGATAGGGCGTCAGCTTCTGGTAGCCGAGCGCATTGAACGAGCGCAGGACGCCGAAGACGAACAGCGCCCCCAGCAGCGCATAGACGTTGAGGTCCGCCGTGTAGAAGATTGCGATGATGACGACCGCGCCGAGGTCGTCGAGGATCGCCAGCGCCGTCAGGAAGACCTTGAGCGAGACCGGCACGCGCGGCCCCAGCAGCGACAGCACGCCGAGCGCGAAGGCGATGTCGGTGGCGGCCGGGATCGCCCAGCCGCGCAGGGTCTCGGGCGAGCCGGCGTTGAACGCGACATAGATCAGGGCCGGGGCCATCATGCCGCCGAGCGCCGCGAAGCCGGGCAGCGCGCGCCGCGACCATGACGAGAGTTGCCCGTCCAGGAACTCGCGCTTGATCTCCAGCCCGACGAGCAGGAAGAACACCGCCATCAGGGCGTCGTTGATCCAGTGCAGGACCGACAGCCCGAACATGTAGCGGTTCAGGGTGGCGAAATAGAGCGAGGAGGCCGGCGAATTCGCGATCACGATGGCAAGCAGAGCCACGCCCATCAGGATGACGCCGCCGGCCGCCTCGGTGCTCAGAAAATCGCGAAATGCAGAGAGAGGACGTGGCATCTTGCGTGACATGGGCGCAAATATCCTGCGCTGGCGGCCCGACCCACGCAATCCCTGCCCGCCCGACGATCGAAGCGAAACACCCTGCGCGGTCTATCGCATCCTTCATGCTGGACTGCAACATTACCCGCTGAACCCGCGGATCGGGCCGAGGCAGCCTGAAGGATCGCGGCCTAATCCCTGGCCGACCAGGTGCTCGTCCAGGTCTCCGTCAGCGTGCGCCCCTTCGATTTCAGGAAGAGGCGCAGATCGCCGGTCTCGCCATCGGGGAGGCTGGCGTCGAGGATGACGCGGAAGCCCTTCACCTCCGGATTGGGCGCGAGGATGGTCGAGGTGATCGCGCCCAGCGTCGTCGAGGCGACGGCCTCGACGCTGCCTGCGTCGCCGAGCCAGAAGGCGAGGTCGCCATCGGCGAAATCCACGATGAAGCGCTTGCGGCCCTGACCGTCCGCCTTGCCGTCCTGGATGTCGGAGCCGGAGAAGCTGTTGCGGGTCTGGCCGAAGGGGTGGAGATGCTGCGTGGTCGAGAGCGCGCTCATCCTGTAGGCGAATTCGGTCGGGCGCCCGACCGGCGGCGGCGTTTCCGGCGTCCAGAAGGCGACGATGTTGTCGAAGGCCTCGTTGTCGGTCGGGATCTCGGCGAGCTCGACCCGGCCCTTGCCCCAGTCGCCCAGGGGCTCGACCCAGTAGCCCGGCCGCGCGTGGTAATGGGCTTCGAGATCCTGATAATGGCCGAATTCGCGGTCGCGCTGCATCAGGCCGAAGCCGCGCGGGTTCTCGTCGGAGAAGCTGGTGACGCGCAGCGCGCGGGGGTTCCGGATCGGCCGCCAGATCCATTCGCCCGCGCCGGTCCGCAGCATCAGCCCGTCGGAATCATGGATCTCGGGACGGAAATCGGTGCGCTGAGCGAGGTCGCCCTCGCCGGCCTGGAACATCGAGGTCAGCGGCGCGAAACCGACGCGGCGCAGTTGCGCGCGCGGCACGATCGTCGCCGTGATATCCATGGCCGTCGTCGCGCCGGGCGTCACGACATAACGGTAGGCGCCGGCGACGGACGGAGAATCGAGGAGAGCGTGGATGACGAGCTGCGTGTCCCCGGGCCTCGGCTCCTCCAGCCAGAGCGCGCGGAAGAAGGGGAACTCCTCGTCCTGCTCGCCGCCGACGTCGAGCGACAGGGAGCGCGCCGACAGCCCGTAGCGCTGGCCGCGCCCGATCAGCCGGAAATAGCTCGCGCCGAGGAACGAGATCACCTCGTCCTGGACCTTTGGGTCGTTCAGCGTCGTGGTGACGGCGAAACCGGCGAAGCCGAGCGAGGGCGAAAGCTGCTTCGGGGTCGGCACCTTGCCGTATTCGAACAAGGCGGTCTGGAACGGGATCGGGATCGCCAGCCCGTCGCGCACGATATGCACCTGCGCCGGCTTGTCGTGCAGGAAGCCGAGATGGAAGGGCAGCAGCCGGAAGTCCGAGCCGCCATCGCGCCAGAACGCCCGGTCGCGCCGGAAGCGGATCTCGCGATAGCTGTCATAGGTCAGTTGCGACAGCTCGGCGGGAACCGTCGGCCCCCCGGCGTCGAAGGGGCGCTCGCCGAGCGCCACCGCCTGCGCGACGACGTCCTCGTAGCCGAAACGGCGACCCGGCTGCTGCGCGAGCAAGGCGGGCGACGCGAGCGCGGTCGCGGCCGAAGAGAGCAGCGCCGCGAGCGCGTCCCGGCGGGAAAGCGTGTTTCCGGTCCGCGCGTCCGGCGCGGCGATCAACGAAATGCGGTCTGGCATGCGGCCCCCTGACAGGAGGCGCAACCATGCTGCGGCGCGGAAGTTCCAGAGCCCGGGCCGCGGCCGGCTGGCGCGTTCCGCTCCGTCATTCCACCTCAATCCCGCCTTCGCCGCGCCGGAATCCGCCCCGCCTATCACGGGCTCGTGATCAACCGGGGATAGCACCATGACGAGTCGACGCCTGAACCCCTTCACCGCTGCCCTGATGCTGACGCCGGGCCTGCTGGCTCCCGGCCTCGCCGGCGCGGCCGAGACCGAACTCTCCTCCCGCATCGACCGGGTCACGGTCTATCCCGACGGGGCGGTGGTGACGCGGCTCGGCCGGGCCGAACTGATGGGCGGGGCCTCGCGGATCGTGCTGCGCGGGCTGCCGGCGAGCGTCGATCCGGCCTCGATCCGCGTCGAGGGCAGGGGGGATGGCGTCTTTTCGATCGGCGCGGTCGATGTCCGGCTCGCGCCGGGCGACGCGCGTCCCGGGCTCGATCCGGCGATCGAGGGCAAACTCAAGGCGCTGCGCGACGAGAAGGCGATGCTGGAGGGCCGCTCGGGCGCGATCGAGGCCAAGCGCGCCACGATAGAGCGCTTCGGGCAGGCCGGCCCCGAGAAGCTCGGGCCGGACGGAAAGGCGCTGCCGCTCTCGGAGTGGCCGGCGGTGTTCGACGCCATCGGCACGGCGCTGGTCAAGGTGCATGAGGAACTGCGCGGCGTGCGCGGCCGCGCGGCCGAAGTCGAGGCCGAGATCGCCGCGCTGGAGCGCGCGCGGCCGCAGCCCGGCCGCCCCGGCGCGCCGCGGCGCGACCTCGCCATCGCGGTCGAGGCGCAAAGCGCGCTCGCCGCCGAGATCAGCGTCAGCTACCGCGTGTCGGGCGCGAACTGGCTTCCGGGCTACGAGGCCCGGCTCTCGACCGGCAGCGCGACGGGCAAGCCTGAACTCCTGTTCGTGCGCCGGGCCGAATTGCGCCAGCGCACCGGCGAGGACTGGAGCGATGTCGCGGTGACGCTCTCGACGACCCGCACGGCCGGAGGCACCCGCGCGCCGGACCTGCCGCCGATGCAGGTCGCCTTCTTCGAGCCGCCGGTCCTCTACGAAAACAGGGCCAAGGCTACCGCCGCTCCGGCTGCGCCCCAACCGCCCTTTGGCTCGGGCTTCACTCAGACGATTCCGATGGAAGATCGGGTGACGCCAGCGCGCCAGGCTGAGGTCCAGACGGCGCGGATCGAGGCCGGGGCCTATCAGGCAAGCTTTCAGGTTCCCGGTCGCGTCAGCGTCCCGCAGGATGGCTCGTCGCGGGCGGTGGTGCTGAGCCAGGGCACGGTCGCGCCCGCGCTGACCGCCCGGATCGCGCCCGAGCTGGAGGAACGGGCCTATCTCGAAGCCTCCTTCACCCATGAGCAGGAGGCCCCGCTGCTGCCCGGCGAGGTCGTCCTGCACCGCGACGGGGCCTATATCGGCAAGGGCAGGGTCGGGCTCGTCGCGCCCGGCGACAAGGTCGAGCTCGGCTTCGGCGCGGACGACAAGCTCAAGGTGACGCGCGCCCCGGTGCGCCGGCGCGAGAACGACCCGAGCTGGCTCGGCCAGAGCCGCACCGATCTGCGCGAGTTCAGGACCGTGGTGAAGAGCCTGCACGCGCAGCCCGTCAAGGTGACGCTGAGCGAGCGCATCCCCTTCTCCGAATCGAGCGCGATCACGATCGAGACGCTGCCGCAGACGACCCCTGCCACCGAAAAGCAGGTCGGCGACAAGCGCGGCGTGATGGGCTGGAGCTTCGACCTGCCCGCAGGCGCGGAAAAGGAGATCAGGCTCGCCTACCGGATCAAATGGCCCGGCGACCGCGAGCTGACCTACGAGCCGAAGCCGGTGCGGTGAGCGCTCTCACAGCGCCATCGCCAGCTCCCGACCGCGGCCCAGCCGCGTCATCCAGTCGGTGTATCGCGGCTGCGTCTCGAGCTGATGGCCGTAATGGTGGCGCAGCGCCCGTATCAGGCGTCCGCCCCGGCCGAGCTGCTCGTCGGCGAAGGCGACCATGACCGAGTTCGGCCAGGCCTGCGGGCGCACCTCGCGCAGGCGGCCGAACAGCGCCTCCTCCGGTTCGTCCGGATAGACCTGCGCCAGCAGGGCCAGCATCGCCGCCGTGGAGCGCGAGATGCCCATGTGGCAGTGGACGAGGAGATGTCCCTCGCGCCGCTCGCCCGAGCCCTCGCGCAGGCTCGCGCCGAAGGCGAGGATCCGCGCGACATGGTCGGGCTCCGGCATGATCTTGCCCGGCGCCGCGTCGATGATATCGTGAAAGCGCAGCGTGACGCGGTGATGGTCGCCATAGCCGGCGAAGGCCGCGAGCTCAGGCCAGTCGGGGTCGAGCACCGAGAGGACATGGCTGACCTTGCGCGTGCTCTGCGCGTCGAGTTCGTCGATGCCGCAGATGGTCAGCGTCGAGATCGCGAGAGGTTTCATGGGTTTGCGCCTTCGCCGACAGGGCTGAAAGCGGTTGGCTTAACGGCGCGCCGAGGCCGCGGCAACCGCGCGCGCCTTGACCTTGCCCTGCTATTGGCTCATGAGGGCTTGCAAGGAACTGCCCCGAAACCCCGGCCTTGCGTCGGGGTTTTTCATGCGCGGCGCTTGCACAAGACACGCGAGCGCGAGACACGCGGGAAGGTTTAAGCTCCGATGGGCAACGTGGTGGTGGTCGGCGCCCAGTGGGGTGACGAGGGCAAGGGCAAGATCGTCGACTGGCTCTCCAGCCAGGCCGATGTCGTGGTGCGCTTCCAGGGCGGCCACAATGCCGGCCATACGCTGGTCATCGACGGCGCGGTCTACAAGCTCTCCCTGCTGCCCTCGGGGATCGTGCGCCCTGGCAAGCTCTCGGTGATCGGCAACGGCGTGGTCGTCGATCCCTGGCATCTCGTCGAGGAGATCGAGCGGCTGCGCCAGCAGGGCGTCGCGATCTCTCCGGAGAACCTGCGGATCGCCGACAACGCCACGCTGATCCTGCCGCTGCATCGCGAGCTCGACCATTTCCGCGAGACCTCCAACATCGGCCTCAAGATCGGCACGACCAAGCGCGGCATCGGCCCCGCCTATGAAGACAAGGTCGGCCGCCGCGCCATCCGCGTCATCGACCTGAAGGACCCCGCGATCCTGGAGGCCAAGATCGAGCGGCTGCTGGCGCATCACAACGCGCTGCGACGGGGCCTGGGCATCGGCGAGGTGGACGCCGGCGAGCTGCTCGGCCAGCTCACCGCCATCGCGGGGGAGGTGCTGCCCTATGCCGACACGGTCTGGGCGCTGCTCGACGCCGAGCGCCGCGCCGGCAAGCGCATCCTGTTCGAGGGCGCGCAAGGCGCGCTGCTCGACGTCGACCACGGCACCTATCCCTTCGTGACCTCCTCCAACATCGTCGCCGGCCAGGCCGCGACCGGCTCGGGTCTCGGCCCCTCGGCCGTCGGCTATGTTCTGGGCATCGCCAAGGCCTATACGACCCGCGTCGGAGAAGGCCCGTTTCCGACCGAGCTCTTCGACGAGACCGGCGAACTGATCGGCCAGAAGGGCAAGGAATTCGGCGTCGTCACCGGCCGCAAGCGCCGCTGCGGCTGGTTCGACGCCTGTCTGGTGCGCCAGACCGTGAAGACCTCGGGCATCGACGGCATCGCGCTGACCAAGCTCGACATCCTCGACGGCTTCCCGGAGATCAAGGTCTGCACAGGCTATCGGCTCGACGGGCAGGTGCTGGAGCATCTGCCCGCCGGGCAGAGCGACCAGAGCCGGGTCGAGCCCGTCTACGAGACGATTCCCGGCTGGGAAGGCTCGACGGCGAACGCCCGTTCCTGGGCGGACCTGCCGGCGCAGGCGATCAAATATGTGCGGCGCGTCGAGGAGCTGATCGGCGCGCCGGTCACCGTGCTCTCGACCAGCCCGGAACGCGACGACACGATCCTGGTGCAGAATCCTTTTGAGGGCTGAGCCTCCATTCGCGGGTTGACGCACCCCATCAACATCGACAAGTGAGGCCTATGGCCGACTTCTATCCCATCCTGGCGCGCGCGGTCGCCGGGCTGTCCGACCCCTCGCCGGAGGCGCGGCGCGCCATCTATGAGCGGGCCAGGACGGCGCTGCTGACGCAGTTGCGAAGTCTCGATCCGCCGCTCGGCGAGGCCGAGATCATGCGCGAGCGGCTCTCGCTGGACGAGGCGATGGCGCGCATCGAGGCCGAGCATGGCGATGCCCCGGCTCCGCCGGCCTTGCCCGACCATCCGGAGATCGCGCCGCCGGAGCCCGAGCCGCCGCGCGGGCCCGAGCCCGCGCCGATGGCCACGCCGCGACAGGACGAAGCCCTGCCCGAGCCGCTGGACCAGCCGGTGCTCAGGCCCCGCATCGCGCCGCCGCGCGAAAAGCGCGTCTCTCCCCGCCATGTCCGGACGGCGATCGTCGGCGGCGGCATCGCGCTCGCGGTTATCGCGATCGCGGGCGCGGCCTATTACGTCAACAAGGTCAATCCGCCGGACCCGACCGTGCCGCCGCGCGCGCAGACGCAGACGCCGGGCGCTCCCGACAATGCGGGCAAGCTCAACGACCGCGTCGGCGAGGCCGGCAACCCCAACGCGCCGCGGCCCGGCGCCGGCACGCCGACGGCAACCCAGAGCGGCGAGGTCGCGGTGGCGCAGCGCGCCATCCTCTACACCGAGGACCCCGCCAATCCGCAGCAGCCGCGCGCTATTCCTGGCCGCGTCTTCTGGCGGCTGGACAGCGAGAGCGCCGGCCAGGGCCGCCCGGTCGAGACGATCGTGCGCGCGACGCTCGAGGTGGCCGAGGCGGGCCTGAGCCTCGATTTCACCATCCGCCGCAACACCGATACGGCCTTCCCGGCTTCGCACATCATCGGCCTGCGCTTCACGGCGACCGGAGATCCGGCGCAAAACGCGGTGCGCGAGGTCGGCGTGCCGCAGTTCAAGATCGAGGAAGGCGAGCGAGGCGCGCCGCTCTCGGCGATCAACTCCGCGCTCGGCGACAACCTGTTCGTGGCGGCGCTGTCGAACGTGCCCGTCGAGGTCGAGCGCAATATCGACCTGATCCTGAACCGTCTCTGGATCGACGTGCCGGTGCGCTTCGCCTCTGGCCGCAGAGGGATCATCACCTTCGAGAAGGGCGTCTCCGGCAGCCAGACGCTGGCGGACGCCTTCGGGCGCTGGCGATAGGCCCACCGGCCGCGCGCAGCCCATTGAATGTCAAAGCCCCCGGCCACAGCGCCGGGGGCTTTGTCGTTCGCCTGCCCGACGTCAGCGGCAGACCGTCTTGTGGCCGACCACGATCATCTCGCCGGAGTAGCGGTCGAAGCGCCTGATCGGCTTCTCGAAGCAATCCTCCTCGTCGGCATGATCGACGAAGCGGGCCGGGCGCTGCGGAGCGTAGCGATCCTCGGCATGGCGCGGCTGGCCGTTGGCGGCGGCCGCGCCGAGCAGCGCGCCGCCGAGGCCGACCAGCGCGCCGATGGCGAGAGCCGACTTGTCGAGCTTGCGGACCGGCTTGACCTCGAAGCCGCGATCCGACGCGAAGGCGGGAGCGACGGACGCGCCGGCGACGCTGACGACGAGGAGGGCGGTGGCGACGGACCTGGCGAAGCGGGACTTTGCGAAGCAGGACTTGGCGAACATCGGTCTCTCCTGAGGTTTGGCGGCGATCCGTTCGCCGATGACCTGACCCTAGAGAGCCTGCCGATGCCGCGCTGTTCCGCAGGTGACAGGCCGCCCCTCAGTTCCGCCGCTCCGCCGCGAACCGCGCCGCGGCCCTCAGCATCGCCGCCTTTTCGCCAAAGCCCTCCAGCGCCGCGACCGCCTGTTCGCTGAGCGCGTCGCGCTCGCGCCTGGCCCCGTCGAGCCCGAGCGCCGAGACCAGCGTGCCCTTGCCCTTGCCCTCGTCCTTGGCGGTCGCCTTGCCGAGCTGCTCGGGCGTCGCCTCCACGTCGAGGATGTCGTCGGCGACCTGGAAGGCCGCGCCCAGCGCTCTGCCATAGGCGACGAGCGCGGCGCGCTCGGCGTCGGATGCCTGCGCCAGCAGCGCGCCTATCTCGACGCTCGCCGCCAGCAGCGCGCCGGTCTTCATGGCCTGCAACTGGCGGATCTGCGGCTCGCCCAGCCCGTCGGGCGAAACATCGCCGAAGCGCCCTTCCGCCGCCAGATCGAGCATCTGGCCGCCAGCCATGCCGCCCAGCCCAGAGGCGCGAGAGAGCGCTAGCACGAGCCCGGCCCGGACCTCGCCAGAGGGGTGCGTCTCCGGGGCCGCCATCACGTCGAAGGCGAGCGTCAGCAGGCTGTCGCCGGCGAGGATCGCGGTCGCATCGTCAAAAGCCTTGTGGACGGTGGGGCGGCCCCGGCGAGTGTCGTCGTCGTCCATCGCCGGCAGATCGTCATGGACCAGCGAATAGCAATGCACGAGCTCGACCGCCGCGCCCGCGCGCAGGGCCTGTGCCGGCGCGACGTCGAACAGCCGCGCCGTCTCGACCGTCAGGAAGGGCCGCAGCCGCTTGCCGCCGCCGAGCGCGCCATGACGCATCGCGTCGAGCAGGCGCCGCGGCCGGGCGATCTCGCCATCGATCGGCGCGGGCGACAGAAGCGCCTCGAGCAGGCTCTCGACAGCGTCGGCGTTTTCCGCGAGCCTGCGGGGCAGCGTGGCGCCATCCTCTGCTGGGGAACTCATGGACCGATCTCGCGTTCGCTGACGGGGCGGACTTGCCGGAGCCGGGCGGCATCGTCAAGGAGCGGGGGAAGACAATGGCCGAGGGGACGAGGCGAGCCGGACTGCCGGCGCGCATGCTGCGCTGGGTTGGGCTTATCCTGCTGGCGCTGGCGGCGGCCCTCGTGCTCGGCCTGCTGCTGTTCCGCTTTGTCCCCGCGCCCTCGACGCTGATGATCGGACGCTGGCTCACCTTCCAGCCGGTCGAGCGGCGATGGGCGCCGCTCGCGCAGATCTCGCCGAACCTGATCCGCGCCGTGATCGCCGCCGAGGACCAGCGCTTCTGCGAGCATGCGGGCGTCGACTGGGTCGAGCTCAACAAGGTTCTGGAGGATGAGGACGGGCCGAGCCGCGGCGCCTCGACGCTGACGATGCAGACCGCCAAGAACGTATTCCTCTGGCCCGGGCGCTCCTATGTCCGCAAGGGTCTGGAAATCCCGCTGGCGATGGCGATCGACCTCGCCTGGCCAAAGCAGCGCATCATCGAGGTCTATCTCAACGTCGCCGAATGGGGCGACGGGCTTTATGGCGCGGAGGCCGCCGCGCAGCGCTATTTTCGCAAGCCGGCTGCCCGGCTGAGCCCCGCCGAGGCGGCCAGGCTCGCGGGCGCGCTGCCCAACCCGATCCTGCGGAACCCGGAGCGGCCGACGCGCGGGCTGCAAGCGGCCGCCGGGCGCGTCCAGCGCCGCGTCGGGCAACTCGGGCCGTTGGGAGACTGCGCGGTGCCGGGGTAACAATGTTGTCTGGCGGGAACGCAGATTTTTGCACTCCCAAGGCTAGCCAGCGCATGCTTCAGCGTGTATGGGCAACGCCTCACGAGATTGATGACGTCGTCGTGGCGGCAGCGCGGGCTTTTGGCCGAGGCGCTTCCCAGCGCGGCGCGATGGAGAAGTAGAATGGCCGTTCCGAAGAGAAAGACGTCGCCGTCGAAGCGCGGCATGCGCCGCTCGGCCGACGCGCTGAAGCAGCCGACCTATATCGAGGACAAGAACTCCGGCGAACTGCGCCGCCCGCACCATGTCGACCTGAAGTCGGGCATGTATCGCGGCCGCCAGGTGCTGAAGGCCAAGACCGAGGCCTGAGGGACTCAGTATATACGCGATGAGGAGTAAAAGAAGCTGGCCGATAGGTCAGCTTTTTATTTGCCGCTCCGGGCCATCGCCTAGTTGAGAGGCGCGATCTGACAACCTGTCGCCCAGGTCGAGGTCTTGCCTTGTATTATGATCGTCGCAGGAACTGTCTATCATTGACAGAACCTTCGGCTTTAGACCGTCATATCGAGGATAAAAGTTTATCGAAGGAATGGATATGTTGATCCGCCGGCTTGCTCGAAAAATTCTTGGGCCATTCCGCCGCCAGATATCCATTACGCAATCCGGGCGCACAGGGACCGCCAATCGGGCGGCCGACGATGGCCAGCCTGATGCCGAAACAACCGACGCGCCGCCCCAAACTACAATCGTAGGCATCCTGCAAGAGGGCTCCATTGGTTCTCTCGCGCGATACATCGTCGAGGCTGCGCCAACGATGGAGCCGCTGGTGCTTCTCGATGTCGGCGCAAGCGGCGGCGTTCATTCTATGTGGGACGTTTTCGGCGAGCGCTTGAGCGCTTATGGCTTCGACCCCATACTCGAGGAGGTGAATCGGCTCAACGACATGCCTCACCTGGGACAGCGGCGCTTTTTCGCCGGTATCGTCGGTGGACCCGAAGGGCAAACCACGCCGATCTCGAACGAGACATATCGCATGTGGGGAAGCCTCTCCTCCAATGCGGCGACCGCGGAGAGCGGGGTGTCCATGGACGAGGTCTTCAACAACTATAAAAAGCCGACCTATGTCCATGATCGGACGACACTCGATGCATTCTGCGCGACCCATGACGTGGCCGGCGTCGATTTCGTCAAGATCGATGTCGATGGCTCCGATTTCGACGTGCTCAGGGGCGCCGCCGGAATCATGGCGGATTCGCGTACATTAGAGCGGTTTCTGGCTGATCCGATTCATAGCGGGATTCCCAAATCGCTGCATGTCTGATTCCTTTGCGTTTGGAGCGGGGGGATGGATCATGTCGCGCGCCTACAGTCAGGATTTGCGGGATCGGG
>JAESFX010000318.1_pt1 | contig 21436 bp, 18 predicted proteins | sample 9269501 | NCBI WGS metagenome assembly JAESFX01 (sample SAMN14515570, study PRJNA621655) | algae metagenome | isolation source: Desmonostoc geniculatum HA4340-LM1 and co-occurring heterotrophs from cave... | place: USA: Maniniholo cave, Kauai, Hawaii | collected 2009-07-28
TCAGGAAGCTCGCGAAGCTCCTGCCGAACGGACCTCAGATCAGGACGGCGTGAGAGGTGAAAGCGCTCGCCAGCAAATTCCGGCTCGTGGCCGCCTCGCTCGCAGGCCGACTTTTTCAACGATATCGGTCGGAAGCAGACCTTCCCGCTCCCGTCTGCGGCTCCCAATTATGTATTATTCATGTCTATGAATTCATGTCTACGAGCAAGATCGCGCGTAAGAGATCGACATTCTTGTTCGAAGTTTACATCGATTATTCCCTTATGAACTGCAAGGAGTTCGTTTGGAAGCGAGGCGGCATGTTCCGTATAACAGAACGTAATTGGGCTCGATGAGATGTTAGAAAGGGAACGACGTCCTCGATCCTCTTGGTCACCGGCGTCCCCCACAGCCCAATCAGGTTGAGAGGCCAGACGCCCGCTGGGACCATCTCGAGTCTGACGCGCTGCAGCCTGTAGCCGGGCCCGAATACCGAGGTGAAGCCTGCTGTCGAAGGCTCGATCACGCGCGCCGAGGCTGGGTCATTTAGGTCACCAAAGCTCGCCATTGTCGGGATTAGTGGCGGCTTCAGATCCATTTCGCCGAGAAGCTGCTTGCCGCGGGCTTTCAATGCGTCTGTGCTGCCCCAGCCCCATGGCGCGCCCGTCAGCGCGGTGACGGGCAGCCACATAATCGAATTGTCGTCGTCGCCCCTGGGTCCGTGCGTCAGTAGGGCGATGAGGTTTCGGCCACTGCCAAGGTCGACGAAGACGGCTTCGCCGCGAAGCTCCGCATGAGCGCTCTCGCTGCCTTGCATATTCGGCCCTCGACTATAGGTCGCGGCCAAGACGCTCGACCCGCTACGGATGCCATCGGTCGTTTCGACCTCGACCGTCAGGCGAAAATGATAGGTGCCGAGGTTTTCGCCGCATCCAGCCAGGCCGATCGAAAGCAAGATCAACGCGATGAGCCGCTGCATCATTTTGCCGCTCGCAGCGCGGCCGAGCATGCACATGCACTATCGAGCTTGTCTGGTCCTTGAGCGCGACGCGATGCCTGTCCTCGACGCATTGGATCGTCAGCCCCGATGATGAGACCCGCTAACGCCCGTATGCTATCCATCGAGTTAGCCTCAAGATTTCAGCCTTGACGAGAGTAGGTGCTCGCGCCGCCGGCAGCAATATGGAGGTGGAGTTGATCCGTTCTCGTCATCTGCTTGGCAGAGGCGACTCTCGGCCTGCGAACGCAATCTAATTTTGATGTCGAGCGTGTGGGTGCTCACTGCCGCCTTCAACGCACCGCCCTTCTGCAGACTTCGCGCAATGTCCGCAACGGGTCGAGAGCTGACCTGCGTTCGCCGGCTCATCTACCCCTCATACCGCGCCAGCCGCTCCAGATCCCTGATCGTCACGCTGCCATGGCCGACCTCGAGCAGGCCCAGCGCCTCCAGCTTGGCCAGCCCCTGATTGGCGATCTGGCGCGACATGCCCGCCAGCAGGCCGAGCTCCTCCTGCGAGATCGCCAGCGTCTTGTCCTGGTCGGGATAGAGGATCGGGTTGAACAGCCAGGCGAGGTTGCGCGCCAGCCGCCCGGTCGAATCCAGCGTGCGCTCGGTCTCGGCCAGCGCGATGAATTGGGCGAGCCGCTCGTTGAACTGGTGAACGAGGAAGCGGTTGAAGGCGGCCGAATGCTCGAACAGCCAGAGAAAAGTCGAGCGCCGCATCAGTGCGAGCCGCGTCTCGCGCAGCGCGACGAGTTCGTAGCGGCGGGGCTCGGCCTTGATCACGGTGCCCTCGCCAAACCAGGCGCCGGCGCGCATGCCCGCCAGCGTCGCGGATTTCCCGGTCTTCGAGGTCGTCGACATCTTGACCAGACCCTCGGCGACGCCGGTCCAGGACTCCAGCCTGTCGCCGACATGGCAGATATTGCTGCCCTTGCCATAGGTCCGGAAGCTGACGCCGCGCCTCGCCTCATCGAACTCGGCCGGCGTCAGGTCGCGCGACCAGGCGGCGATAGCGCGGAGGTCGTCCGGAGTTATCAAGGCGGGCGCGTCCTCGGGTGCGAACGGGCAGCCAGTATGGGGCGCGTTGGCTGCTGAACTCAAGCTCGGGCGCCCGAGCGCGCTTTCCCTTCTCCCGCAAGGTGAGAGAAGGGAGGTGGCGCCTCTACTCCGCCGCCTTCGGCATCGCCAGAGCCGCCGCCGAGCCATCGCGCAGCCGCGCAAGCAGTTCCGCCTCCTCGGCTTTCGCCGCCTTGAGGTGGCGCTCCTTGACGTGACCGAAGCCGCGGATTTTTTCCGGAATCGCGGCGAGCGCGACGCAGAGCGCGTGGTTGTCCGGGGTCGCCTTCGCGATCAGTTCGCCGAGCAGCGCCTCGTAATCGGCGATCAGCCCGCGCTCGGTCCTGCGCTCATGGGTGTAGCCGAAAACGTCGAAGGCCGTGCCGCGCAGGCCCTTCAGCCTGGCCAGCAGGCCGAAGGCCGACATCATCCACGGGCCGAACGTCATCTTGCGCGGCTCGCCGGTGACCGGATCGACCTTCGCCAGCAGCGGCGGGGCGAGGTTGAACTCGTAGCGAAGCTTTTCGCCCGACGCGCTCGTCGCCTCGAACGTCGCCTCGACCTGACGCTGGAAGGAGCCGTCGGCGTAGAGCCGCGCCACCTCGTATTCATCCTTGTAGGCCATCAGCTTGAAGAGATAGCGCGCGACGGTTTCCGACAGCGCCGTCTGTCCAGGCAGAACGGCGGCTTCCTTCGCCTGCGCGCGGGCGACGAGATGGCGGTAGCGCGCCGCATAGGCCGCGTTCTGGTAGGCGGTCAGGAACGTGACGCGGCGCGCGATGATCTCGTCCAGCGTCTCGGAGATATGGCGCGCCTGCGTCGGGGCTTTTGCCTCCGACAGCGCCGCGACCAGCGCCTCGGGCTGATGCGCGGCGCGGCGGCCGAGCTCGAAGGCTTGGCTGTTCATCGGCACGGCCTCGCCGTTGAGTTCGATCGCCCGCAGCAGGGCCTCGCGCGACAGCGGCACGCCGCCGAACTGCCAGGCGTAGCCAAGCATGAACATGTTGGCGGCGATGGCGTTGCCGGTGAAGGCGAGGGCGGCGGCGGTCGCGTCGACGAAATGCGTCTGCTCGCGCGCGCCCGCCGAGAGAATGGCGCGCTTCAGGCGCTCGGTCGGCAGCGAGAAATCGGCGTTGCGGGTGAAGTCCCCGCCGAGGCTCTCGGCGGTGTTCACCACGACGGTCGCGCCCACGGGCTTGATCGCGCCGAGCACCTTCTTCGAGCCGGTGACGGTGAGGTCGCAGCCGAGCACGAGGTCGGCCTGTCCGGCTGAAACGCGGATGGCGTGGATGTCGTCTGGCGTCGGCGCGAGCTTGACGTGGCTGAAGACCGCGCCGCCCTTCTGGGCGAGGCCGGCCATGTCGATCATGCCGCAGCCCTTGCCCTCGAGATGGGCCGCCATGCCGAGGATCGCGCCGATGGTGACGACGCCGGTGCCGCCGACGCCGGTGACGACGACGGCGTAGCTCCGCGTCAGAGCCGGGATGACGGGCTCAGGCAGATCGCCCGAACCGAAGCCGCCGGCGTCGAGCCTGCGTGGCACGGCCTTCTTCGGCCGCGCGCCATGCACGGTGACGAAGGAAGGGCAGAAGCCCTTGATGCAGGAAAAGTCCTTGTTGCAGTTCGACTGGTCGATCTGGCGCTTGCGGCCGAATTCGGTCTCCAGCGGCTGCACGGAGACGCAGTTCGACTTGACGCCGCAATCGCCGCAGCCCTCGCAGACCAGCTCGTTGACGATGACGCGCTTGTCGGGATCTGGATAGGTTCCGCGCTTGCGGCGGCGGCGTTTTTCGGTGGCGCAGGTCTGGTCGTAGAGCAGCAGCGAGACGCCCGGAACCTCCCGCAGCTCGCGCTGCACGGCGTCGATATCGTCGCGGTGATGGAAGCTCGTGCCGGGCGGCCAGATCGTGCCCGGCGGATATTTGTCGGGCTCGTCGCTGACCACCGCGATGCGCTGCACGCCTTCGCCCGCGATCTGGCGGGCCATCTGGTCGGGCGTGAGATGCCCCTCGGCCTGCTGGCCGCCGGTCATGGCCACCGCATCGTTGTAGAGCAGCTTGTAGGTGATGTTGACGCCGGCCGCGACCGCCCAGCGGATCGCGAGCGAGCCGGAATGGGTGTAGGTGCCGTCGCCGAGGTTCTGGAAGACGTGCTTTCGCGTCGAGAACGGCGCCTCGCCGACCCAGTTCGCGCCCTCGCCGCCCATCTGGGTGAAGCCGGTGGTGTCCCGGTCCATCCACTGGACCATGTAGTGGCAGCCGATGCCGGCATAGGCGCGCGAGCCCTTCGGCACCACGGTCGAGGTGCTGTGCGGGCAGCCCGAGCAGTAATAGGGCGTGCGTTTGGCGACTTCCTGCGCCTCGGCGAGACGGCCCTGCGCGCTCGCGATCTCCTCCAGCCGCTCGCGCAGAGAGGGATCGTCCCGGTACTGCAGCAGCCTTGCGCCGAGCGCGATCGCGACGTCGTTGGGATCGAGCGCGCCATGGACCGGGAACAGCCATTCGCCGGTCTCGTCCTTCTTGCCGATCACCATGGGCTGGTGCTGCGAGCCGTAAAGCTCCTCGCGGACCTGCACCTCGATCAGCGAGCGCTTTTCCTCGACCACCATGACGAGGTCGAGCCCTGTGACGAAGCTCTTGAGTTCGGAAGGATCGATCGGCCAGGGGCAGGCGACCTTGAAAAGGCGGATGCCGAGATCGTTGGCGCGGACCTCATCGATGCCGAGGTCCTCAAAGGCCTGGCGCACGTCGAGATAGGATTTGCCGACCGTGATGATGCCGATTCGCGGCTGCCGGCCGCCCGAAGTGATGGTCTGGTTGAGCTTGTTGGCGCGTAAGTATGCCAGCATGGCGGCGCGCTTGTGGATGTGGAGGCGCTTCTCCTGCTCAAGGAAATCGAGCTCGCGGCGGATGCTCAGGCCGCCGGGCGGCATCTCGAAATCATCGGGAATGACGATCTTCACGCGCTCGACGTCGCCATCGACGGAAGCCGTCGATTCGATATTGTCCTTGACGCATTTGATGCCGACCCAGACCGAAGCGAAGCGCGACAGCGCCAGCCCGTGCAGGGAGTAATCCATGATCTCCTGCACGCCGGCGGGATTGAGGATCGGCATCATCCGGTCGACGAAGACGAATTCGGTCTGGTGGGCGTTGGTCGAGCTTTCGGCCGTGTGGTCGTCGCCCATCAGGCAGATCACGCCACCATGGGGCGAAGTGCCGGCCATGTTGCCGTGGCGGAAGACGTCGCCGGTGCGGTCGACGCCCGGGCCCTTGCCGTACCAGAGCGCGAAGACGCCGTCGTACTTGCCTTCGCCCTGCAACTCCGCCTGCTGGGTCCCCCAGACGGCGGTCGCCGCCAGATCCTCGTTGAGGCCTGGCGTGAAGACGATGTCGGCGTCCTTGAGGTGCCTGGTGGCGCGGGCGAGCTGCTGGTCGAGCCCGCCGAGCGGCGAACCGCGATAGCCCGAGACGAAACCCGCCGTGTCGAGGCCGGCGCGCCGGTCGCGCTCCTTCTGCACCATCAGCATGCGGGCGATGGCCTGCGTGCCGGTCAGGAAGATGCGCTGCTTGCCGAGGTCGTATTTGTCGTCGAGCGCGACCTCGCGCAGGCCGTTGGGGCGGGCCTGTCCGTCTGAAGTCGAATGCGCTTCAGATGTGGAGTGGTCGTGATTCTCGGCCATGGCCGACCTCCCTCATCGTCCCGTTCACAAGATATGGGGCCGGTTGATCCAGCCTCCAAGCGCATTGCGATTTATGTCAGTATTACTGACATATTTTTGGTCGCTGGTCAAACAGGCTGGCATCGTTCCAGACTGGCGCCGGAGCGCGCCGCGATTTGGCCCGCTTTGCGAGGGATGGCTAGTTGCGAGGCGTCGCCAGCGATGCCTGATTGACGCGGTGTTAACCCTATTGTTCCCAGCCTGCGCCTTCAGCAAAGGAATGCGACCGTGACGCGACGCGCCATCTTGCCGGCCCTGCTCGGGTTGATCGCTGCGGGCCTGTGCCTGTCCGGCCCGGCGCAGGCGCATCCGCACGTCTTCGTCTCGGCGAAGGCCGAGATTCTCTATGGGCCCGACGGCGCTGTCAGTGCGCTGCGGCATGTCTGGAGCTTCGACGAGGCCTATTCCGCGTTCATCACGCAGGGGCTCGACAAGAACGGCGACGGCAAGCTGTCAGCCGAGGAACTGGCCGAACTCGCCAAGGTCAACATGGAATCGCTGCCCGAGGTCGGGTTCTTCACGGTGGCCAAGGCCAATGGCAAGCCGCAGGAATTCGCCACGCCGACCGAGGCCGGCCTTGTCTTCGACAACAGGATTCTGACGCTGACCTACACGCTGCCGCTCAAGACCCCGGCGCAGGCCAACCGCTCCTTCGGGCTGGAGATCGGCGACCCGACCTATTTCGTCGCCTTCGATATCGTCGATGCGGCCGATGCCGTGACCGCGCGCGACGCGCCCAAGGGCTGCATCGTGCGCGTCCAGCGTCCACCCAAGCTCGCCGCCGACGTCCAGCAGAAGCTGGCGCAGGAGGACATCACAGCGACGCCCGACATGAGCGGATACCAGGTCACCACGCGCGCGCTGGTGGCATGTCCCTGACTGGCAGTCTCGGCAATCCCATGAGTCCTCATCCTGAGGAGCCGCGTAGCGGCGTCTCGAAGGATGATCCAGTGCAATCTGGAGCATCCTTCGAGACGAATCCTGCGGCTTCTCCTCAGAATGAGGGTTGGTGGAGTCGAGCGGCATCCGCGAGTTCGATCAGACGACTGGTCGTCGCCGCTCTGGCGCTGGCGCTCGTCGCCGCGCTGCTCGCCGGGCTTGGCGCGCTGATCGCGATCTGGAGCCCGCCGCCGCCTCCGCCGCCGCGCAATCCGTTCGGCGGGGCGCTGCCGCGCGAGGCGCTGCCGGTGACGACCGGCATCTTCGGCGTGCTGCTGGCGTGGCAGTCGCAGTTCTACCGCGAGATGACCGCGACGATGAAGGCGGTCGCCCAGACGCCTGCCGCGCTGTGGAGCCTGCTGCTGCTCGGCTTCGGCTATGGCGTCTTCCACGCCGCCGGCCCGGGCCACGGCAAGGCGGTGATCTCGGCCTATATCGTCGCCGACGACCGCAGTCTCAGGCGCGGCCTTGGCCTGAGCTTCGCGGCGGCGATCCTGCAGGCGCTGGTCGCCATCGCCATCGTCGCCGTGCTGACGCTGGCCCTGAAGGCGACGGCCGGCACGATGAGCGCAACCACGCGGGCGATCGAACAGGCGAGCTTCGCGCTGGTCGCGCTCGTCGGTTTCTGGGTGCTGTGGCGCAAGGCGGGCTCGCTGCTGGCGCTGGGCCATGGCGCGCAGGCGCACGACCCGACCTGTGACCATGTCCACATGCCCGGCCCCGACGCGATGGCGCGGCTCGCCGGCTGGCGCGAGATGGCGGGCGTCGTCCTCGCGGCGGGCTTGCGGCCCTGTGCGGGCGCCCTGATCATCCTCGTCTTTTCCGCCTCGCAGGGCCTGCTCTGGGCCGGCATCGCCGCCACCTTCGCCATGGCGCTCGGCACGGCCCTGACCACGGGCGCGCTGGCGGCGCTGGCGGTGTTCTTCAAGTTCGCGGCGCTGAAACTGGCCGGCGGCGGCTCGCTGCGCGCGGCGCGGGCGATCGCCAGCCTCGAAGTGATGGCGGCGGCCTTCGTCGCCGTGCTCGGGCTCGCGCTCTTCCTCGGCCTGTGGGCGAGCGGACAGGGTTCCTGACCCGCGACGCGCCTCAGCCCGGCTTGATGCCGGCCTCCGTCACGACCCGCTTGGCGCGCTCCTGCTCGGCCTCGATGAAGCGCGCGAAGCTCGCCGCATCCTCGGTCACCGGCTCGGCCCCGAGCGCGGTCAGCTTCTCGACGATCTCGCGCTCTTTCGAGGCGGCCTGCACGGCGGCATTGACGCGCTGGACGGTGTCGGCGGCCAGGCCCTTCGGCCCCCAGAGGCCATACCAGAGCGTGAAGTCGAGATTGGGCAGCCCGAGTTCGCCGGCTGTGGGCACGCCCGGCAGCCGCGCGCTGCGCTGCGCGCCCATGATTGCGAAGGCGCGGATCGTGCCGTCGGTGATATAAGCCAGCGCCGAGCCGAGTGGGGCGACCATCAGCGGCACCTGTCCGGCGAGCACGTCGGTCATCGCCGGCGCGGTGCCGCGATAATTGACCAGCGCGGTGGCGGTGCCGGTGCGGCGCTTGAAGCTCTCGGTGGCGAGATGGCCCATGCTGCCGAGCGCGGAGTTGGCGAAGGGAAAGGCCTCCGGCCGCGCCTTCATCGCCGCGATCAGCTCGGGCATCGTGGCCGGCGTCTTGGCGGCCGAGCCGATCAGCACCATGGGCGAGGTGGCGAAGCGCGACACGGGCGTGAAATCAGCCAGTGGGTCGTAGGGCACATGGCTCATGACGTGCCTGGCCATGATGTGGATGTCGGCATTGGTCAACCAGGTCGCGCCGTCGGGCGCGGCTTTCGCGACCTCGGCCGCGCCCAGCGTGTTGCTGGCGCCGGCCTTGTTCTCGACCACCCAGGATTCGTCGAGCGCGGGCGCGATACGCTGGGCATAGAGCCGGCCGATCACGTCGATCGCGCCGCCGGGCGCCGCGGGCACGATCAGCTTGACGATCTTCCGTTGCGCGAAGGCGGCGTGGGGCGCGAGCGCGCCGGCGGCGAACCCGAGCGCAAGACCGCGTCTGGTGAGCATCATATCGGTTTCCCTCCGGTTCGGCCGCCTTGCCGGCGGCTCTCGGTTCGTGTCGTCGCGTCCGTCCAGGGCTCAGGCGTTGCCGCGATCCTGCCGGAACAGGTCGAGCTTTTCCTGGATGGGGCGGTCTGAATAGGAGAACAGCACGGCCTCGTCGTCGGCCTCATGCTCCACCCATTGCCAGCTCGGCGCGACGAAGACGTCCTTTGGTCCCCATTCCAGCACCGTGTCGCCGATGCGCGAGCGGCCACGACCCTCGACCGGCGTGAACACGGTGGCGTCGGTCGAACGATAGCGCGAGGTCTTGAAGCCCTTCGGCAGGAGCTGGATGAAGGTGCCCATGGTCGGCATGGCGTAATCGCCGGTGACCGGGTTGGTGTAGCGCAGCTTGAGGCCGTGGCAGGCGTCCCACTCGGCCTGGCCCTTCATCTTTTCCAGCGCCTCGCGGGTCGCGGCATAGGGGTAGTTGAAGATCGGCGAGGATTTGCTGGCGCGCTTCATGTCGACCGGCAGCAAATTGTGGCCATAGCGCGCGAAGGAATCGCCTTCCAAGCGCGTCACCGCCTGCTCGTCCTGCTTCAGCCCCTCCGCGAAGGACGCGTCGAGGAACTGCACGACGGGGATGTCGAGCCCGTCCATCCAGAACATCGGCTCCGAGGACTGGTTGCCGTGGTCGTGCCAGGCCATGGCCGGCGTGATGACGAAATCGCCCGGCTCCATCATCGTCCGCTCGCCGTCGACCGCGGTATGGGCGCCCTTGCCCTCCATGACGAAACGCAGGGCCGACTGCGAATGGCGGTGCGCCGGGGCGACCTCCTCCGGCAGCACGAGCTGGACGCCGCAATAGAGCGAGGTGGTGATCTTGGACTGGCCGCGCAGGCCCGGATTCTCGAGGATCAGGACGCGGCGCTCGGCTTCCTTGGCGGTGATCAGCCCGCCGGCCTCGAGCATGTAGTTCCTGATCGCGTCGAACTTCCACGCCGCCGGGCGGCAGGGGCTCTTCGGCTCGGGCGTGATCAGCGCCCCCATCACCGTCCACAGCGCGGTGAGATTCTCGCCGTCGATCTTGTCGTAGAAGGCTTGACGCTCCGGCGTCTGCTGGACCGCGTGCTCCATCGGATGTTCTCCCTGACGGGGCGCTGGGCGCGCCCGCTTTCGGTTCCGTTCCGGCTTCGGGGCCGATTAGACCGTATGCTTATTGACAGCATACAGCCTGTCTGGCACCCGTCAATCATGACAAGAGCAGCGGGCCAACCGCGGCCGCTACAGGGACGGGACCGAGGCGATGAAGCTCCATGGCTATTTCCGCAGCGCGGCGGCCTATCGCGTCCGGATCGCGCTCAATCTGAAGGGCCTCACCGTCGCGCATGCGCCGCATCACCTGCGGCTCGGCGAGCAGCGCGCGCCGGCCTATCTCGCGCTGAACCCTCAGGGGCTGGTGCCGGCGCTGGAGCTCGATGACGGGGCGGTGCTGACGCAGTCGCTGGCGATCGTCGAATGGCTCGACGAGATGCATCCGGAACCGGCGCTGTTGCCGGCCGATCCGCTCGCGCGTGCGAAGGTTCGCGCCTTCGCGCAGGCGCTGGCCTGCGACACGCACCCCGTGCAGAATCTCAAGGTGCTGAACCGGCTGCGCGGTCTCGGCCTGTCCGAAGAGGCGGTGCAGGGCTGGGCCGGCGAGGTCAACGCCGAGGGGCTGGCCGCCTGCGAGGCGCTGGTCGCGGGCCATGCCGGGCCGTTCTGCTTCGGCGACAGGCCGGGGCTCGCCGACATTTGCCTCGTGCCGCAGCTCGGCAATGCGCGCCGCTTCAAGGTCGATGTCGCGGCCTATCCGCGCCTGCTGGCGGCGGAAGCCGTTTGCAAGGCGCTGCCTGCCTTCGCCGACGCCGCCCCCGAGAAACAAGCCGATGCGGAGTGACGACGCCATGTCGATGAAGCAGGTCTATGGCAAACCGGGGCATCTGATCCGCCGGGCGCAGCAGATCGCGGTGGCGATCTTCATCGAGGAATGCGCGGCCTTCGACATCACGCCGGTGCAATACGCGGCGCTGGTGGCGATCCGCGAGAACCCCGGCATCGACGCGACGCGGCTTTCGGCGCTGGTCGCCTTCGACCGCTCGACGCTCGGCAATGTGCTGGAGCGGCTGGAGGCCAAGGGCGTGGTCAGGCGCCGCGCCGGGAAGGAGGACCGCCGGGTCAAGGCGCTGGCGCTGACTCAAGGAGGGCAGGAGCTGCTGACGGCCGTGGAGCCGGCCGTCGAGCGGGCGCAGGCGCGCATCCTGTCGCCCCTCGCGCCCGCCGATCAGGCGACGCTGATGGCGCTGCTCGGCCAGCTCGTCGAGCTCAACAACGAATCGTCGCGCGTGCCGCTGCGGCTGGTCGCGAGCCAGCCATGAGCGAGGCCACGCCGACGCTCACGCGCGATCTCCCGATCCTCGTCGCCGGCGGCGGCATCGGCGGGCTCGCCGCCGCGCTCGGACTGGCGCGAAAGGGCTTCTCCGTCACCGTGCTGGAGAAGGCTTTGGCTCTGGGCGAGATCGGTGCGGGCATCCAGCTCGGCCCCAACGCCTTCCACGCCTTCGACCAGCTCGGAATCGGCGAACGGGCGCGCGGCATGGCGGTGTTCATTGACCAGCTCCGGCTGATGGACGCGATGACCGCCGAGGAGATCACCCATATCGATCTCGGCGAGGCCTTTCGCACGCGCTTCGGCAACCCTTATGCGGTGGTGCATCGCGGCGACCTGCATGGCGTCTTCCTGCGCGCCTGCGTCGAGCATCCGGCGATCAGCCTGCGGACGTCCGCCGAGGTGGCGCGGGCGGAGCAGGACGGGGCTTCCGTTCAGGCGGTGCTGGCGTCGGGCGAGCGCGTCGTCGGCTCGCTGCTGGTCGCCGCCGACGGGCTCTGGTCGAATCTGCGCCGGCAGGTCGTGGGAGACGGGCCGCCGCGCGTCTCCGGCCACACCACCTATCGGTCGGTGATCCCAACGGAGCAGATGCCCGAGGATCTGCGCTGGAACGCCGCGACGCTCTGGGCCGGCCCGAAATGCCATATCGTGCATTATCCGCTCTCGGGCTGGAAAAGCTTCAACCTCGTCGTGACCTGCCACAACGACGCGCCCGAGCCAGTCGCCGGCAAATCCGTCTCCGAAGACGAGGTCCGCATGGGCTTCGCGCATGTCCATGAGCGCGCCCGCTCGATCATCGGCCATGGCCGCGACTGGAAGCTCTGGGTGCTGTGCGACCGCGACCCGGTCGAGAACTGGGTCGATGGCCGGATCGTCCTGCTCGGCGACGCCGCCCATCCGATGATGCAGTATTTCGCGCAAGGCGCCTGCATGGCGCTGGAGGACGCGGTCTGCCTGTCGCACCATCTTTCGACGACGGACGATGTCGACGCCGCGCTGGAACGCTACCGCTCGCAGCGCGTCATCCGCACGGCGCGCGTGCAACTCCAGTCGCGCCAGATCGGCGAGCACATCTATCATCCGTCCGGCGCGCATGCGCTCGTCCGCAACGAGATCATGCGGGCCAAGAGCTCGGCGGAGTTCTACGAGACGCTGGCCTGGCTCTATGGCGGCACGGGCCTGGCGGCCTAAACACGAGGAAGGATCGCGAGCATGTGCGCCCAGTCAGACAGCGAGGCCGCCGCGGTCTCGGCCGCAGCAGCCGACACCGACCGCGCCTGCCCGAAGGCGAGCCCAGAGCTGATCGCCGATCTCGTCGTCGCCAACCAGATCCTGTTCGACCAGGGCGTGGTCGACGGCTTCGGCCATGTCAGCGCAAGGCATGATTCCGATCCGGGCCTGTTCCTGCTCGCCCGCAACATGGCGCCGGGGCAGGTCACGGGCGACGACATCGTGACCTTCACGCATGATGGCGACCCGCTCGACGCACATGGCCGTCGCGTCTATCTTGAGCGCTTCATCCATGGCTCGATCTACCGGGCGCGGCCCGATGTCATGGCGGTGATCCACAGCCATTCGCACGCGATCGTGCCGCTCAGCGTCTCGAAGCAGACGCGGCTGCGCGCCATGTTCCACATGGCCGGCTTCATCGGCCAATGCGCCCCGGTCTTCGAGATCCGCGACACGGCGGGCGACGCGACCGACCTCTTGATCTCCAGCGACGCGCTCGGCCGCGCGCTGGCGGAGACGCTGGGTCAGGGCACGATCGTGCTGATGCGCGGCCACGGCTCGACCGTTGTCGCCGACAGCGTGCCGCGCGCGGTCTACCGGGCGATCTATGCCGAGCTCAACGCACGCTACCAGACCGAGGCGATGCGGATGGGCGAGATCACCTATCTCACCGAGGGCGAGAGCGCCGCGACCATGGTCAGCATCGAGGGGCAGATCAAGCGGCCTTGGGACCTCTGGAAGGCGCAGGCCGCTGCAAGGCGGGTTTGAGGTCCGCTTCAGGCGCTTGCGGCCAGCATGAAATCGTCGAGCGCCTGGCGTTCCTGCGCCGTCATCCGCAGGCCGAGCTTGCCGCGCCGCCAGAGCACGTCGTCGGCGCGGCGCGCCCATTCGGACGCGATCAGATAGGCGACCTCGCGCTCGTAGAGGTCGGCCCCGAAATGACGGCCGAGATCGGCGGCGCTGGCCGCGCCCGCCATCACGGCGCGCGCTTTCGTGCCATAGGCGCGCACCAGCCGGCTCGCGGTCTTGCGCGCGAGCCATGGATGAGCGGATGCGATTTCGGCGACCAACGCCTCGAACCCCGCCACCGGGAAATCGCCGCCCGGAAGCGTGCCGGTCTTCGTCCATGCAGGACGTCGCGCCCAGCCGGCATGGGGGGAGAGCTTCTCGATCGCGGCCTCGGCGAGCCGGCGATAGGTCGTGATCTTGCCGCCGAAGACCGAGAGCAGCGGGGCCTCGCCAGTGGGCGCATCCAGCGTCAGCACATAGTCGCGCGTCGCTTCCTGCGCTTTTGACGCGCCGTCGTCATAAAGCGGGCGCACGCCGGAATAGGTCCAGACGACATGGTCCGGCGTGATCGGCTCGCGGAAATACTCGCTCGCCGCCGCGCAAAGATAGGCGATCTCGTCTGGCGTCGCGGCGGCCTTGGCCGGGTCGCCGCGATAGTCGCGGTCGGTTGTCCCGATCAAAGTGAAGTCGCGCTCATAGGGAATGGCGAAGACGATACGGCCGTCGCCGTTCTGGAAGATGTAGCAGCGCTCGTGCTCGAAGAGCTTGCCAACCACGATGTGGCTGCCCTGGACCATCCGGACGGCGGCCTTGGTGTTCGAGCGGACGACGCCGCCGAGCACCTCGCCGACCCAGGGGCCGGCGGCGTTGACCAGCGCCTTCGCGGTGATCGTGTCGCGGCCTGCCTCGTTCTCAGTCGTGACCTGCCAGAGGCCATCGACGCGGTCGGCGGCGACGACTTTTGTGCGGGTATGAACCTGCGCGCCGCGCGCGGCAGCGTCGGCGGCGTTCAGCACGACGAGGCGGGAGTCCTCGACCCAGCAGTCGGAGTATTCGAACGCCGTCGCATCGTCGCCCTTCAGCGGCTTGCCGGCGGCGTCCTGCCGCAGATCGAGCGTGCGTGTCGGCGGCAGCAGTTTTCTGCCGCCGATATGGTCGTAGAGGAACAGGCCGAGCCGCAGCAGCCAGGCCGGCCGCAGGCCCTTGTGATGCGGCAGCACGAAGCGCAGCGGCCAGACGATGTGCGGGGCCGTCGCCCAGAGCACCTCGCGCTCCATCAGCGCCTCGCGCACCAGCCGGAACTCGTAATGCTCGAGATAGCGCAGGCCGCCATGGATCAGCTTGGTCGAGGCCGAGGAGGTCGCGCTGGCGAGGTCGTTCTGCTCGAACAGCACGACCGAGGCGCCGCGTCCGGCCGCGTCGCGGGCGATGCCGCAGCCATTGACGCCGCCGCCGATGATGGCGAGGTCGAAGGGCGCCCGCAGGCTGTGATCGACGGTGCTCAAGCTCGCCCCTCTGACAACGCTTCCGACGTCCGGAACGTCGTCGCGACGTTCGATAGCCAATCCGCCGGAAAAGCGAAAGCGGATGCGGCCATCCCTGCCCGTCGCCGGCGACGCGCTCGTTCAGGTCCTTGCGGCTGGTCCATGGGCTGGCGGCGAAACGCGCGGCGACGCCGTCGCCCGCGACCCGTCCATGCCGATTGACACGGCTTTGCAGGCTTCCCAGTGTCCGCCCGGCATCGCGCTTTCGCTTACGGGCAGGCGCGATCCATTCCGGCAGATTGTTACCCAGGAGAACGACCATGTCCCGCAGCGAACAGTTCGAGAAGGGGCTCGAGGTCCGCCGCAAGGTGCTCGGGGCCGACTATGTCGACGGCAGCCTCGCCAAGGCCGACGACTTCATGATGGGCTTTCAGGAGATCACCACCGAATGGTGCTGGGGCTATGCCTGGACGCGGCCGGGCCTCGACCACAAGACCCGCTCGATGCTCAACCTCGCCATGCTGACCGCGCTCGGCAAGCCCAACGAGCTCAAGCTCCATGTGAAGGGGGCGCTCGGCAACGGCGTCACGGTCGACGAGATCAAGGAGATCCTGCTCCACGCCACGGTCTATTGCGGCATCCCGGCCGGGCTCGACGCCTTCAAGGCGGCCCATGAGGTGCTGAAGGCGGAAGGCGCCGTGCCGTCCGGGACATGACCCGCAATGCGGGGATACCCCGGAAAGGACAGGGCCTGCGCTCCGTGAAGAAGGCGTGCGACAGCGCCGATCCTCACGGGGCGTCCCGGCGACCGGCGTCGATGTCGGCGAGGTAGCGGTAGATCTCGGTGTGGTAGGCGTCAGCGCGCCCCGCGCCTGCTCCCACAGCGCCGCCACGGCCGCGATCTGCGGGACCCCGAGGCCGAGATGGTCAGGCCGACGCGGCTTCGTCGCCGGGTTCCGTCGGTTCGGCCACCGTCAGGCCCTCGACGCCGTGCCTCCCGATCAGCTCGGCGACGTATCCAGAGACGATCGCGGCCCGCACGAAACGCGCCATGTAGCCGAGGGCGGCATCCTTGCGGCGGGGCGTCCCGAAGGCCTGCCGAACGGTCATGTAGCGGCCCGGCAGAAGCCGCGATCCCGGCAGGGCCTTCTGGTCGTTGAGCAGGCCTGCGCGCAGGCCGGCCAGCGCGTCGAGCTTCTGCTCGCGTAGGGCCAGGAGCGCATCGTCGAAGGTCTTCGCCCCGACGAGTTCGGCATGCGCGACATTGCGCTCCAGCCAGAGGCCATAGGCGGTGCGGTCGGTGACGGCGATGCGCCTGCCCGGCTGGTCGACTTCGGCGATGTCCTCGAGCGTCGAGCCGGAGGGAACCAGATAGGTCGCCTCGATCTCGGCATAGGCCGGCGTGAACCCGATCGCCTCGGCGCGCTGCGGCTCGGCGCCAATCAGCGCGATGTCCCATTCGTCGCGCGAGGCGGCGTCCGCGATCGGGCCTGGCGATGGGTATGGGACATGGCGCAGGCCGAGGCCGAGCGCGTCGGCGAAGGCTTTCGCCATGTCCGGCGCGACGCCGGCCGGAGCGCCGTCGGACGCCTTGCCGGAAACCAGCAGGAAATTCGACAGGTTGATGCCGGCCCTGAGCACGCCGGACGGGGCGAGCATCGCGGCCAGGTCGGCCGGCGGCGGGCCGAGGATTTCGAGCAGGCGCATCCTTGTCTCCATCGGCTGGCGGACGGTTCTTCCGGAGCGGGGCAGGCCCTGCCCCGTCCCTCAGGTTCCGCAGAATGTTGCCAGCACGCGTTCATGGCTGGCGGGCGGCCGGGCGTAGGCGTCCCGGCCCGGCTGCTCGTCATAGGGCCTTGCGAGCACATCGACCAGTTCGGCGAAGGGCGCGAAATCGCTCCGCTCGGTGGCGGCCTCGATCACCGCCTCGACCCGGTGATTACGCGGGATGAACAGCGGATTGACACGGGCCATCGCGGCCCGCCGGTCGGCAGGCGACGTGTCCTCCCGCGCCAGCCGCCGCCGCCAGGCAGGCTCCCACGCATCGAACCCGGCAGGGTCGGCGAACAGATCGCGGCAGGCCTGTCCCGGCGCGGGCGCCGCCCCGTCCTCCCCGAGGCGCCGGAAGACCAGCGTGAAATCGGCCCGCCCGGTCTTCATCGCGTCGAGAAGCTGGTTGACCAGAGCGACATCGTCTGGCTCTTCGAGGACCAGCCCGAGCTTGCGCCGCAAGCCGCCCAGAAGGGCCGACTGGAACAGCGCGTCGAAACCGGCCAGCGCGTCCTGGGCGAGGGCGACGGCGCGGTCCTGCCCGTCCGACAGCAGAGGCAGCAGCGCCTCCGCCAGCCGCGTCAGGTTCCAGCGCGCGATCGAGGGCTGGTTGGCATAGGCATAGCGGCCATATTCGTCGATGGCGCTGAAGACGGTGGCCGGATCATAGGCGTCCATGAAGGCGCAGGGGCCGTAGTCGAGCGTCTCGCCGGCGATCGACATGTTGTCGGTGTTCATCACGCCGTGGATGAAGCCGATCAGCATCCAGCGCGCCACCAGCGCGGCCTGCGCGGCGATGACGGCCTCGAGCAGCGCGAGATAAGGCGCGTCGCCGGCCGCGAGCGCGGGATAGTGCCGCGCGACGACATGGTCCGCCAGCAGGCGCAGGCCCTCGGCGTCGCCGCGCGCCGCGAAGAACTGGAAGGTGCCGATCCTGACATGGCTGGCGGCGACGCGGGTCAGCACCGCGCCCGGCAGCAGCGTCTCGCGCCTGACGGTCTCTCCCGTCAGCACAGCCGCGAGCGCCCGCGTCGTCGGCACGCCCAGCGCCGCCATCGCCTCGCTGACGATGTATTCGCGCAGCACCGGCCCGAGCGCGGCGCGCCCGTCGCCGCGCCGCGAGAACGGCGTCGGCCCCGAGCCCTTGAGCTGGAGGTCGCGGCGGCGGCCTGCGCTGTCGACCAGCTCGCCGAGCAGTATGGCGCGGCCGTCGCCGAGCTGCGGGCTGAAGCCGCCGAACTGATGACCCGCATAGGCGGTCGCGATCGGCTCCGACCCGTCGGCGATCCGGTTGCCGGCCAGGAGAGCGAGACCTTCGGGCGCGGACAGCCGATCAGGATCGAGGCCGAGCTCGGTCGCCAGCGCCGCGTTGAGCGCGATCAGGCGCGGAGCGGCGACCTGGGCGGGCGCGACCCTGGCGAAGAAGCGCTCCGGCAGCCGGGCGTAGGAATTGTCGAAGGGCAGCGCGATCATCCCTCCCAGATAGGCGACGCGGAGACGGACCGCCAGCGGGTCGAGCCGCTCGAGCCGGCTACCGGCGGCCCCTCATCGCCTCACAGGACCTGACTCAGGAAGAGCCGCGTCCGGTCATAGCGCGGTTTGGAGAAGAACGCCTCGGGCGTAGCCTCCTCGACGATCTCGCCCTGGTCCATGAAGATCACCCGGTCGGCGACATTGCGGGCGAAGCCCATCTCATGGGTGACCACCAGCATGGTCATGCCGCTCCGGGCGAGCTCGACCATGGCGTCCAGCACCTCGTTGATCATCTCGGGATCGAGCGAGGAGGTCGGCTCGTCGAACAGCATGATCCTGGGCCGGACGCAGAGCGCGCGGGCGATGGCGACGCGCTGCTGCTGGCCGCCCGAAAGCTGGAGCGGGAACTTCCGGGCCTGCTCCGGGATGCGGACGCGGGTCAGGAACTCCATGGCGATGTCTTCCGCCTGCTGCTTCGGCATGTGCTTGACCCAGGTCAGCGCGAAGGTGCAGTTCTCCAGGACCGTCAGATGCGGGAACAGGTTGAACGACTGGAAGACCATGCCGATCTCGCGGCGGATGGCGTCGTTCTCGCGGGCGTCGCGGCCATAGGCGCGGCCATGGATGGCGACCGTGCCTTCCTGATGCCGCTCAAGCTGGTTGATGCAGCGGATCATCGTCGACTTGCCCGATCCCGACGGGCCGCAGACGACGATGCGCTCGCCCTCGCGGACGCGCAGGTCGATATCCTTGAGGACATGGAACGCGCCGAACCACTTGTTGACGCCGATCAGCTCGATCGGGAGAGGCTGCGGGGCCGCGCCGGTCATCGGCGCTCTCCGGCCGAGAGCCGCTGCTCGAGGTTGAGGCTGTATTGCGACATGCTGAAGCAGACCACGAAATAGATCATCGTGATGAAGAAGAACGGCTCCAGGAACAGCCCGAGCCAGCGCGTATCCTCGCCGACCGCGCGCGACATGCTCAGCAGGTCGAACAGGCCGACGATGGAGACCAGCGTCGTGTCCTTGAACAGGCCGATGAAGTTGCCGACGATGGTCGGGATCATGATCTTCAGCGCCTGCGGCATGATGACGAGGCCCGTCGACTGCCAGAAGCCCAGCCCCATGGCCGACGCGGCCTCGTACTGGCCGCGCGGGATCGCCTGGAGCCCGCCGCGGATGACCTCGGCCATGTAGGCCGACGAGAACAGGCAGACGGCGACGATCGCGCGCAGGAGCTGGTTGACCTCCACGCCGGCCGGGAGAAACAGCGGCAGCATGGTGTTGAACATGAACAGGATGGTGATCAGCGGCACCGACCGGAACAGCTCGATGAAGGTCGTGGACAGAAGGCTGATGAGCGGCATCCGCGAACGCCGGCCGAGCGCCAGCACGATGCCGGCCGGCAGCGAGAAACAGATGCCGATGCCCGAGATGACAAGCGTCAGGAACAGCCCGCCCCAGGCGCGGGTCTGGACGAAGGAAAGCGACATCGCCTGCACCGCGACCAGCGCCACGGCGTAGACCGCCAGCAGCGCCGCGAGATGCAGGTTGCGCCGCCGCGTCTCGTCGCTGGCAGCGCCTGCGCCCAGGGAGGCCACGACGAAGCGCCCGAAGCTCAGGCCCCGCAGGATTTCGGTGGCGGAGGTCAGCAGCGTCCAGCCGAAGCCGGCGAGCCCGAGCGCGATCAGCGCGCTCCAGACGACGCCCTTCTCGCCGCCGAGAAACAGATAGGAGGCCAGCAGCGGGAAGAGCAGGACCAGCGACAGCCCGATCAGGACCTTCGACTGGACCCGGGAGACCCATAGCGGGGCCGCCCAGACGACCAGTATCAGCGCCGCGAGGTTGATCCGCCAGACCTGATCCTTCGGGTAGAGGCCATAGATCAGGTTGGGAATCCAGGCCACGACACCGGGCCAGCAGGCCCCGGAGCGCCCGACCTGGTCGAGGCACTCGCGCCGGCTCGACGCCTCCCAGACGGCATTGCCGACCGCCCAGGTCAGGATCGCGTCGAAGAACGCGTAGACGATCCAGATGCCGAGCAGCGTCACCAGGGCGTTCGGGACGCTCGAGAACATGTTCTGGCGGACCCAGCCCCGAAGCCCCAGCGTGCTCGGCGGGGCGGGGCGCGCCGGCCTCGGCCGGAACGTCTCGGCGGGCGGCGGGGCGGCGGGGCGGCCGATGACATCGTCCATCGCTCAGCGCTCCCTGATCAGGATCGTGCGGTTGTAGCGGTTCATCGCCAGCGAGACCGCGAGGCTGACCAGGCAATAGAAGCCCATCGTCATCGCCACGATCGGGATCGCGCGTCCGGACTGGTTGAGCGAGGTGTGCATCCAGACGCTGACGAGATCGGGGAAGCCGATCGCGATCGCCAGCGACGAGTTCTTGGTGACGTTGAGATACTGGCTGATCAGCGGCGGGATGATGACCCGCAGCGCCTGCGGCAGGATGATGGAGCGCATGGTCCGGCCCGGCGGCACGCCGAGCGCGCGCGCGGCCTCCGTCTGGCCATGACTGACCGACTGGACGCCCGAGCGGACATTCTCGCCGATGAAGCAGGAGGTGTAGATCGACAGCGCGATGATGAGCGCGCAGAAGGACGGGGGAATGTTGACGCCCCCGACGAAGTTGAAGCCGCGCAATTGCGGCATGTCCCAGGCCAGCGGCGCGCCCATCGCCAGATAAGCCAGCAGCGGCGGCGCGATCAGCAGCGCGAGCACAGGCAGGGCGACAGGCCTGATCCGCCCGGTCTTCTCGCGCACCGACTTCGCGACGCGCGCCCAGGCCACGGCGCCGGCGATGCCCAGAGCCAGCGCCGCCAGGACGAGGCCGAAGCCGTCTCCGGGCACGGGCGAGGGAAGGTAGAGCCCGCGATTGTTGAGAAAGATCGAATCGACCCAGCCGAGGCTGTCGCGCGGGCGCGGCAGCAGGGTGAAGACGCCGAAATACCAGGCGATGATCTGCAGCAGCAGCGGGGTGTTTCGCAGCACCTCGATATACCATCGGGCGACATTGCGGATGACCCAGTTGTTCGACAGCCGCGCCAGCCCGACGATCAGCCCAAGGACCGTCGACAGCACGATCGCGACCACGGCGACCAGCATGGTGTTGGCGATTCCGACCATGAAGACGCGCAGGTAGCTGTCGCCCTCGCGATACGGGACCAGCGTGAAGCCGATGCCGAACCCGGCCGAGACGCCGAGAAAATCGAAGCCCGCCGACATGCCGCGCTGCGACATGTTCTCGATCGTGTTGCTGACGAGATACCAGAACAGCAGGACGACGCAGGCCAGCGTCAGGACCTGGTAGACGACCGAGCGGAACGTCTCGTTGTTGAGCAGCGATGTCCGGCGCGCGCCCGAGACCGCCGGCGCTATGCTGTCGAAAAGGGCCATGGAAACCTCGCGCCGATGGGCTCATGCGGCTCGACGCGCATGCGCCGAAAGCCGCGGACGAGGGCCGCGCCGTTCGCCGCGGCCGTGCTCGACCCGGCCGGGACCGGATCGAGCACGGGCCGGCGCGTCAGCGCGGCCCTGG
>JAESFX010000319.1_pt1 | contig 21287 bp, 10 predicted proteins | sample 9269501 | NCBI WGS metagenome assembly JAESFX01 (sample SAMN14515570, study PRJNA621655) | algae metagenome | isolation source: Desmonostoc geniculatum HA4340-LM1 and co-occurring heterotrophs from cave... | place: USA: Maniniholo cave, Kauai, Hawaii | collected 2009-07-28
GGGTGAGCATCTCTTGCCAAATGTTTCAAGATTTGTAATTCTACATCCATTGCCCTACTTACCTTTCAGGGTTTTATTTTTTTATTCTTTTATTCAGAATACCCGGAAAGTGACAGAAGAGGGATAATGTTTAAACCCCTTGGTTAATTCTTGCCCATCTCCCCCGAAAAAAATCGCTTTCCCATCAGTAAAAAACTTTGCGAAATTCTTTGAAGAGTTTATTTGTTAATTTGCCAATATTACCGTTATTAATAAAGAAATCGTCTACTCGCGTAATTCCAATAATGCGCTTGGTTGTGCCAGTAATAAATACCTCTTGGGCAGAGTAGAGAGCTTCAAGTGGAACTGAACTTAACTCAACGATAATTCCCAAAGAATCTGCGAGTTCAATCACCTTGTTACGAGTCACTCCAACCAAAAGAGAATCTCCTGGTGTAATCAGTTTATTGTCAGTTAACAGAAAAATATTCCAACTTGTTCCTTCTGTTATGTAATTAGAGAAATTTACAAATACTGAATCATCAAATCCAGTATTTTTAGCATCTATAGTTCCGATTACCGATGGTAAAAAACTTAGATTTTTGACTTTTGGAAAAACTCGAGAATAATAAACAGATTTCAGAGAAAGTCCCTTTGAGTAAGTGCTTTCTTCAGGAAAATCAAGTGGTGTTGCAAAAATAATCAGATTAGGTTTGCAGCTATCTATACTGTAGCTGGGCACATCGCCAACTCCTCGTGTAATGGTAATGCGGATTCGTCCATTAAGCTGATTTGTTCGCAAAAATGTCTCTTTGCTCAGATCGATTAACTCACTTTTAGACCACGGGTGTTTTAACAATATTGAATTACAACCTTCTAAAAGACGATCCAGATGTTCATCGAGCCACCAGATTTTTCCGTTAACGGCGGCGATTGTATCAAAAACTCCATCACCATATAATAAGCCGTGGTCGAATACAGAAATTTTCGCTTCATCAGAACTAAAAAATTGTCCGTTGATACAAACTGTCATAATATAACACTCGAATAAATAATACAAAAATAAACTTTTTTACAAAAAAAATACAGCAGCAACTGATTATTGAAAAATTATTAATTTGAGAACAATTGAGTTGTAAGAATTTCCTCAAGTTGGCTCTCATAAAAAAACTTTTTCTCTTCAAAAGCAGGCTTTAATGCTGTCAACCAAGTAGCTTCAGCATCATATTTAGCGAAAAAAGGTCGCTTACACCAATTAGACTCACGACCCTGCAAAAACGAAAGCACAAACATCTTTTCGTGATTAACTGTAGCTATACCATCAATAACTACTTTTCCAGGTAAAGTTGACATCACAGGGCCTCTAACAGTCCGGCTCAGTCCAGATACTTTCTGAATAGCTCCCTGAAATATTTCCCAAGCACGAAGCAATGGAACTTCAAAATAATTTTTTGCTCCTGTTTGCCGCTCCACAAACATATAGTAAGGAATACAGCCTAGACGTATCTGTGTTTGCCACATCCGAGTCCAAATTTCGTCTTGATCATTAATGTGTCGCACTAATGGACTTTGAGTCCGGATGAGTGCTCCTGTAGAGCAAATGCGCCGAATAGCCTCTTGTGAAATAGAGGTTTCAAGTTCCTTCCAATGGCTGTAATGACCCATAATAGCTAAATGCTTGCCCGCCTGCACTACCCTCTCAAATAGATGTAGTAGTTCATCGGCATCTGAGTCTGTGACATATCGATAAGGCCAGTAGGCTATCGATTTAGTGCCAATACGAATAGTCTGAATATGCTCAAACCCTGGACCTAAAAGTGGTTCGATATAAAGAGCTAACTGCCAAGCTTTCATCGTCATAGGATCACCACCAGTAATCAGAACATCTGTTATCTCTTGATGCTCTTTTATATACTTTTGAAAACGACCTGACTCGCGAGTGACAAATTTCCAGTCATCTATTCCGACGAATTGCGGCCAGCGGAAGCAAAATGTGCAATAAGCATGACAAGTTTGACCAGCAGCTGGGAAGATGAGAACGGTTTCTCGGTACTTATGCTGTATTCCAGGTACAGGTTCTAAGTCAAGAACGGGGACATTATACTCTCTCTGTCCTTCTGGATGAGGATTCAGGCGGCGACGAATATTGTTAGCTAGCTCCCGAATTTCTTCTTTCGATGCATTGCCCTCAAGCAGCATGAACATCTGGTTAAAGTCTTCAGAAGGCAGCATACCCTGCTGTGGAAAGGTTAATCGAAAGATGGGATCATCAGGAATATTGTCCCAATCAATTAGTTTCTCTATCACATAGTTATTAGTTCGGAAAGGTAGAACTTGAGCTACTGCTTTCATTGCCAATATTTCGCTTTTTGGCATTTTTTGAATTTGAGGCAAAGAATCGATATTCGTATCGTGATAAAAGCGGATTTTGGGGAGGGTAAGTTGCTGCATAGTTAATTTCTTACAGGCAATAAAAACAAGATTTTACTTGACATATTCCGTAACTTATTTCAGGTGTTAGACTTGTTTGGATGTATGTTTTTTGAGATAGACAAATTATTTTGCTACCAGTATTTATTTAGTTCTTTAGAAATGTACTGTAGGAGAATTGACTGTGATAAATGGACAAAGAAATGATCTCCAGGAAACATCTGTAATGAAAATGCTGCATTTGTATGGTGTTGCCAAGCTAGCAAATCATCGTGAGTAGCTTTCCAATCTTGGACACCGCCAAAGGCTGTAATAGGACAATCTAGTGGAGTAGAAGGAGTGTAAACGTAATTTTCCAAAACAGCAAAATCTGCCCGCAGGGTCGGAAGGAGCAATTGCATTAGTTCAGCGTTATTTAAAACTTCTTCTGGCGTGCCATTATAGCGTCGTAGTTCATTGAGAAAAGCTGGTTCTGGTAAAGCATGAATTGGCCGCTCTGGGTCAAGAATTTGTGGGGCGCGATGACCTGATACATATAGATGTGACGGAATCAAATCATGATTTTTGTGAAGTTGTCGGGTAAGTTCAAAGCTCACTAGTGCGCCCATACTATGACCAAAGAAGGCAAAAGGTTTGTTTAGGCTGGGTAAAATAGCTGTTTCCAGTGCTTGAATCAAGGGTTGCAATTGAGTGAATGGAGGCTCCATCAACCGAATTCCACGTCCAGGAAGTTCTATTAAACAGACCTCAGCTACAGATGGCAAATTATTTACCCAGTTGCGAAAACTCAAAGCTCCACCACCAGCATAATGAAAGCAAAATATTCGCAATTTTGCTTGGGGATTCGGTTGGGGACAGATCACCCAAGGGTTAAAGGTTGAGATAGTTTTCATAAAACTTTCGGTTGCAGAATGTGAGTTATTCAGCTTTTACTATGACTAACCTCAATAATCGCAAGATGAAAATTAGGAGTCTATTATTGCATTGAAAGCAGATAGTGAAAACAAATTTTGTGTTAGAAAAGTTGTGCAATATGCATCATGTAATTAGAAAATCGTGTGCATGAGAAAACTTAATAAACTGAAAATTATAGTTACTAAATTGAGCCTCCGGCGAACTGTGGCGATCGCTTTTCCTGCTGGCGTTGACCAAGCATCACCATTTTTAAGCTAGCAGGGGGGTAGTTAGCGCCCCGACGTTGGGGTTTTACTGGTTGTTGTGGCTCGGCTAGCGCTAGTTGATAGTGTGAAAGGATCGTTGCTAATACCAACTTCATTTCAAACATAGCTAAAGCTTCGCCAGGACAGCGACGAGTACCACCACCAAAGGGCAGAAATTCATAAGGAGAGAATTGTCTTTCTAAAAACCGTTCTGGCTTAAATGTTTTCGGCTCTGGGTATAAATCTTCACGATGATGAGTTAGATAAATACAGGCTCTTAAGAGTGTACCTGGACTTAACTCATAGCCCATCAGTTCAATTGGTGATTCTACCCTTCGCGGTAATGTGATGACTTGAGTTGGGTAAAGCCGTAGTGCTTCATCACAGACAGCACTGAGATAAGGTAGTCCAACGATACTCATGGGATTTGGAGAGTCACCAAGGCTATCGAGTTCTTTAAGTAATTGCTCACGAACTGTGGGTAAACGGTGAGTCCAATACAATACCCATGCGATCGCAGTAGCTGCTGCATCTCGACCACCAAGTAGCAATGTCAAGAACATATCACGCACATCTTGATTTGTCAGAGGCTCTCCTGCTTCGTCACGAGCCAAGATCAGTTCTGAGAGGAGGTTGTTAGAATAAGAGTCTGTTTGTTGGCGGCGATCGCTAATTTCTTTATAAAGCAATCGATCTAATTGTCGCTGGAGATCAAGAAACTTGCCCCACGGACTCCAACGACCTAAATCCCGTTGTAGAGACGGGAAAGATGCAGAAATTTCCCATAAGGGAGTTCTAGCAAAATTCAGCAAAGAAGGAATCAATTGACTAAGTTTTTGGTAATGCTCTCCTTCATGCAAGCCTGACCAAACCTGTATCAGCACTTGTAGGGTAATAGTTTGTATTGTAGGGCAGGCTAAAAAAGATGTACCAAGCACCTGCTCGTTCATAACTTTCTCTGTTAAGTCACAGATTTGTTGTCCATAGGTTTGGATACGAGCGCCATGAAAGGAAGGCATAATCAGTTTCCGCCGATGTTGGTGGCGTAATCCATCAAGCAAGAGTAATCCGTTATTTCCAATCAGGGGAGCCACAATTTGTTGCAACTCACCAGGGGCTGTAATCTCCTTGGTTTTGGTGAAAATCTGCTTAATTCCCTCTGGGTTGCTAACTAACACTGTGGGTGCATGACCAAAGTCTATGGTGAAGATATCACCATAGTCTTTAGCTACAGCATCCATAAACCCTAAGGGGTCAGATGCAAATTGAATATTTAGCAACCAAACGGGAGTTTTGGGTCCTTCAGGTAGTTTCATCGATGTTTGTAATTAGTTTTAGTGCAGTTTATAGAAAAATGTTGTGCAATCAATCTCACTAAACCAAATAACGTGAAAATTCAGCATTTAAGTAAGCACAGTTTTTGTGAATAAAATACTCTTTATTTGCAAGATTGGGTTGGATGAAAATTCAACAAAAACAAAATTCAAGTTTCTATAGAGAGCCAGCAATGATTTGCTGGGGTTTACTTTGAGGTTGACGTTGACTAAGCATGACCATCTTCAAGCCATTGGCAGGAGGAAAAAGAATACCTTTGCACTTTGGTTGTTCTGGTCGTTTATCAGCTAGCGCTAATTTATAGGATGAAACAATTGTTGCTAATACTAGTTTCATTTCAAATAAAACCAAAGCTACACCAATACAGCCGCGATCGCCGCCGCCAAAGGGCAAAAATTCATAAGGAGAGAATTGTCGCTCTAGAAACCGCTCTGGCTTGAATTGCTTCGGTTCTGGATATAAGTCCTCGTGGTGATGAGTTTGATAAATATTGACTATTAACACCGTACCCGGACTTAACGGGAAGCCAGCCACCTCGATTGATGATTCTACTTTCCGTGGGAAGGTAAACACTTGAGTCGGGTAAAGTCGCAATGCTTCATTGCAGACAGCACTTAGGTATGTTAGTCGGGCAATGCTCATCGGATCTGGAGATTCGCCCAAGCTATCTAGTTCGGTGAGTAATTTCTCACGGACTGTGGGATTTTTGTGAACCCAATACAAAGACCAAGCGGTTGCAGTTGCTGAGGCATCCTGACCAGCATACAGGAGTGAGAGGAGCATATCTCGTATATCCTGATTCGTTAAAGGCTCACCTGCTTCATCACGTGCTGATACCAACAAAGAAACAACATCGGTGCGAGAAGGATCTGCTTGCTCACGACAGGCGCTAATTTCTGCATAAAGGAGTTGATCGAGTTGCTGCCTCAAATCAAGAAGGTGTCCCCAAGGACTCCAACGACCTAAATCTTTTTGCAGGACAGGGAAAGAGAAAAATAAGGCCATTAAGGGAGATAAGGAAAAATTCAACACCGAAGGAATTAGTTGCTTAAGTTGCTGGTATCGCTCTCCCTCTTCCAAGCCTAATACAGCTTTTAAAATCACTTCTAAAGTGATATCTTCAATAACTGGACAAGCCAAAAAGGGTTTAGCGATCGCCTGCTGACTCATGACTCTCTTGGTAATCTCACAAATACTCTGTCCGTAAGCTTGTATCTGAGAACCGTGAAAGGCAGGCATTAATAGCTTACGCATATGTTTATGGTGTAAGCCATCGAGTGCTAACATTCCCTTATTTCCTGTTAGTGGGATTGTAACTTGGTTCAACTCACCAGGGGCTGTAATTTCTTTTGTATTAGTAAAAATCTTTTTAATCCCATCTGGATTGCTAACAAAGACTGTGGGTTTACCTAAAAACTCAATAGTGTAAATGTCACCATATCGTTTGCCAGCTTCTTCCAAATATCCGAGGAAGTTAGCCATTAATTGCACATTTTGCAACCAAGCAGGAGATTTCGGTCCTTGAGGTAGTTTCATCAGTATGAGTAATTAATGATTAGTGGGTGGTGATTAATAAGTTAAATGATGAAATGGGTTACTAGATAAATTTAATTTTGGTCTAAATCGAGCGAGCCTCTATTTCTTATTTACCAGTCTCGATAACCCTTGCAAACAATGAAATTTTTTATCTAAATAATTTCTTTTGGCATACTTTGACCATTGCTGAAATTTTATAATGGTTTTCTCAATGCCTTCAAATCTTGCTTCCCAGTCAATTAAAGAAAATCTTTTAAAAAATTGAGCTTCTTACTAAATTTTTAGCAATCTATTTGGCTGACTTATTATTCACTAAATCAGTACTTGTTTTGAGTAATTACTATGCCTATTCCTGCAAAGCAACAATTTTGCCCTTTTTAATTTGGGATGAAGATGACAAAATTTTCTATATGTTTAGTATATCCCTAGATTTGTGTTTTTCCAAAAAATCTTTAAATATTGTTACTTTCTAATTTGACTTTTGTCAATTTCTCTCTTGCCCACTATAGCAATCCTAAATCATTCGTGAAAAGAACATAAGGACAAATGGACAATGACAGTTCAGACGAAAATTTTTAAAAATAAAATATGATTGCTATAGTTTAATTTATTTATGACAACTTACTTAATTCCCCCATACTTAGCTTCCAACTTCTTGCTCTTTGTTGGTAATTCCAGAGTTTGCTGTACAATCCATTGCCATTTTTAATTAACTCTTCGTGCTTACCTTGTTCTGCTATTTTGCCATCATTTATTACCAGAATTTGGTCAGATGAAGTGATGGTAGAAAGTCGGTGAGCAATAATAATTAATGTCTTCGACTCCACCAGTAAGTTAATTGCTTTTTGGAGTAAAAGCTCATTTTCTGGGTCAACGGAAGCAGTGGCTTCATCTAAAAGTACAATTGGGGCATCTTTCAAAATTGCCCTGGCAATAGAAATTCGCTGTTTTTCTCCTCCCGACAAGCTAGCCCCACCGTCCCCAATTACAGTGTCATAACCTTTGGGTAGTTTTTCAATAAAATCATGGCATTGAGCTGCTTTGGCAGATGTAATTACTTCCTCAAGAGTAGCATTAGGGTTACCGAATTTGATGTTATTTAAAATTGTGTCATTAAATAAATAGACATTTTGAAATACAATACTAATTTTGGATAAAAGCGCATCATTTTTGATATTTTTGATATTTACCCCGCCGATTAAAATCTCACCGCTATCCACATCCCAAAAACGGGCAATCAAATTTGTAATTGTCGTTTTGCCAGAACCTGACGGACCAACCAAAGCAGTCACACTTTTTTGGGGAACCTGAAAATTAAGCGATTGCAGTACAGGAACTTTCTCATAGCTAAACGAAACATTTCTAAACTCAATGTCAAATGACTTTAGATGCTGTTCTTCAGTTGGTTCAGTTAGTGGTTGTTCTTTTAGTGTTGCTATTACACGTTCTAATGCCACATCCATCATCCGTGTCATTCCAGAAAGTTCAAAAAGCTCAGATAAAGGTTCATAAAACCGCAAACCCAAAATCAGGAATAATAAGAAAGTCGATACAGTTAGTTCACCACCAAACAGAATGTAAGTACCAACAATCAAAATTACAACAAACCCCAATTCCAAGAATCCAGAAAAAGCTACGGTAGGAGTTGCTAGCTGAGTTACCAGGTTGAGATTAGCCTCCTTGTAACTATCCAAAGCTTTCTCTAATTTCTCAAACCGCACTCCGGTTTGATTGAAAGCTTTGAGTACAGGAATTCCTTGAATGTATTCAATCATTCGGGAATTGGCTTCTATTAAAGATTTTTTTTGGAGTCTTGTCAATTTTTTGAGCAGATTCTGATTGCCAACGTAGATTGCAAAAGCAATAGGAACACCAGCAAGGGTAGCTAAAGTTAATCGCCAATCGATGATGAAAAGAAATATACCAATGAAAGCAGGTGTTAAAATTCCACTCACCATTTTGGGATAGACTACAGAAGGAATATCTTCAATTTTGCACAGGTCTTCGGTCATAAGTACGTTTAAATCTCCGACCTGCTTGGAAGTGAAAAATCCCATAGGCAATTTGCGGATATGATTGCCTAAATCCAAACGCAAATCGCCAATCATCAGACAACCGTTGACAAAAGTGAGGGTACTACCCAAATACAAAAAAAGTCCTTGCAACAGAATACAAATAGCAATCGCCGCGATTAGCGCTAAAGTTTTTTGAAGGTTAATCGAGTTTTCAAATAATTCTTTCAGGACGAGATAGACAAAAAAGTAGGGAGCAGCTGCAAACATCGAGGCAATGACGTGAAATACTGTACCCCGGATAAACAAGGGCTTTCTTTCACCAGCTAAATCGAATATATTCTCAACCATTTATATTCTCCATTCTGAAGGTATGGCTAAACTGCGACAGCAGAAACTCTTGATGCTTATTCAACAAAACCTACAGGTTGTTTGACTTCAAAAGTCCAACTTTGTGCGGTGACGTGGGCTGACCACATTTGACGGTATAAGGCATTATTTTTCAGTAATTCTTCGTGCTTTCCATTACCGACAATTCGACCTTCATCCACTAAAATAATTTGGTCTGTCTCAGTAATTGTTGAAAGTCTGTGAGCAATTATCAACAGTGTTTTAGATTGAACTAATCGGTTAATAGCTTCTTGAATCTGAGCTTCATTCTCTGGATCTATAAAAGCTGTCGCCTCGTCTAGGATAATAATTGGAGCATCTTTTAAAATTGCTCGAGCAATGGAAATTCGTTGTTGCTGACCACCGCTTAGTTTTACTCCCTTTTCTCCTACAACTGTTTGATAACCTTCAGGCATTGCTTCAATAAACTCATGGCAAGCAGCTGCTTTAGCTGCGGCAACTACAGCCTTTTCATCTGCATCCGGATTTCCCATACGGATGTTTTCGTAAACCGTATCATTAAATAACATCACATCCTGAAATACAACAGCAATTTTTGACATTAAGTCTTGTGTCTTCAGGTTTTTGATATTGACTCCACCGAGGCAAATTTCTCCAGATTTGACATCCCAGAAACGGGCTATCAAACGTGCAATAGTAGTTTTTCCGGAACCGGATGGACCCACTAGTGCAGTAATACTGCCTTCAGGAATGACTAAATTCACACCTTGCAATACTTCTTTGTTTTGATAGGAAAAATAAACGTCTTTGAACTCGATAGTTAAATCATTGGTGATACTAGATTGTTGAGGTTCCGAGAGGGCTGGCTCATTCAAAATATCGAAAATTCGCTTAATTCCCTCTTGAGTCTGGACATAAATCCTAATGACACTGATAAATTTGAACAAAGGAGCGCAAAGACCTATTCCTAATAAAAGGAAAAGAATTAGCGTTGGTATTGAGAGAGTACCGTTATTTAAGAACCAAATACCCACTGGCAAAATCACGATGAGATTAGCGGTGATGCTCATCGTGAACAAAGCTGAGGGAAATAAGGATTTTTTCACCCAACTTGTTTGAAATCCTTGGTAGTCGCTGACTGTATCTTGGAATTGTGTGAAGGATTTTGTAGTTTGAGTAAAAGCCTTAATCACAGGCATACCTTGTATATACTCGATAATTGTCGAGTTCATCCGGTCTTTTTTCGAGAAAAAGGTTTCCGTGAATGGCTTCAAATCCCCAAACAATAATATCTGACTGAGGATAGTAAGTGGAAACGCTCCTAATGCCGCCAAAGTCATTCGCCAATCAACAGTAAATAGATAAATTGTTGTGAAAAGGAAAGTAGTAATTAAAGAAATTCCATCCGAGAAGCCGTGAGCAACAGCAAGTTCGAGATATTCTACATCTTCATTCATCACTTTTTGTAAAGTGCCAGTCGAATGAGAGTTGAAATATCCCAGAGATAGTGTGCCAAATTTTTCGGAAAGTTTAATCCTGATATCGTACAAAAAATTGTAAGCAGCTATGTGGGAAAGGACACCAGAAATCCACGAAAGAATCCATCGTGCTAAAGCGATGATGAAATTGGCAATCACCAGTTTCCATATATACGTTTGATCGTATGGTGGATTTAAAAGGGCGATCGCCATTAAATAGACGATAATAAAGGGAGCTAATCCCAAGGCCTTAGCAATAATAGATAGGAGACTGGCGGTGATTATTTTACCTTTTTGAGGTGCCAATAAAGGAAAGATACTGGGAGAGTTATTAGTACTCATTTTTTGCTTTGTTTTGGAAGTTTGATTGAATAGTCAATCAACCGGCTGTTCGGCTCGGTTGCTCTGTTCAAAAGTCCACTGTTCGGCTTCTGCAATAGTGCCAAAAGCCTGACCAGGACAACCAAACATATTTTCTATAGCTTTGCTGGCAATTGATTGCCACTTGTTCAACAACTCGGCAGAATCGAGAACCATAGCCATACCAGAGCAATAACTGGCAATTCTAGACCTGTTCTGAATAATCCACTTTGTTTCGTGTTTTTGAACGTCTTTTGAGCGATTGGCATCAGATTCTGCGGCATTTATCTGGTTAATAATTAGGCTAAACTTCTCCTCACGCGACAACCAATAATCAAAGCGAAGCAAATACTTTTCTACGTCTTCGAGTGTCTGCACTCCGTGGAAATGTGCATAGACCACAGGCCATTTTTCTTCATTAAAGGTAATCATGAATTTACTCCTTGAAAGTTACAATGTGTTTGCTAACTATGGAAAATTAAACAGTCTGGAAATACAAGCTCTTAGGAATATGGATTTTATTTAATCCGCCTTCAAAATCAACTACCCAATTCAGAATCGGCTCCGGAATTGAATACCAAAAGTTGCTGGGTCACCATATGTACCAGCGAGTCCAGTTGTTGTATTAAAGGCTTGAGTTACATAGTCATTATTGAAGATATTATTTGCAAAAGCGTAAATTCCATAATTATCAAATTCATATCCTATACGAACATTGACCAGTGCAAATGGGTCTTGTTTAAGAGTATTAAGCTCATCAAAATAGGTTGTCCCAAACCCTGCTAATTCTACCCGCCCAAGTAAACCTCCTGAACTGCGATATTGCACTGCTAGATTGTAAGTAAAATCTGGCGAAAAAGAAGTTCTGTTACCCTCCAAACTTTGACCTGTAAATGCGTCATTACCACTCTTAAATTTAGAGTCAACAATACCTAAGCCAGCAATGATATCTAGTCCGGTTACAGGAGTTGCTCTGAGTTCCAGTTCTGCTCCGGTAATACTGATATCAGCATTATCAATCACGACTTGGCCTTGTCGGATGCTAGGAAACTGGAAGTTATCTACCGGGTTATGAAACACAGCTAGATTCATCACCAATCGATTGTCCAGCCAGGAAGATTTTAAACCCACTTCATAGTTCCATGACCTTTCGGCGTCAAAAATGGCGGTATCTGCGGTTAGAGGCTGAAAACTTGCACCAGGTGGTCGATAACCCCTAGCAATGCTGCTGTAAACCATCAGATTAGGAGTGAATTTGTATTCAATCACAAATCGAGGTAGCAATGCATTTCCATCTTTCTCGACATCTTGCAAAGAATAAATCGGAAGCACCAAAGAACCATCATTTGAGGTAAAAGTTTCTATAGCATTTATGGTGCTGCTAGTGGATTCGTAGCGCAATCCTGCTGTCAGCGTTAGTTTCTCGACAGGTTCATAGCTAACCTGACCAAAAATCGCAAAGGTGTCGTTGTTACTTGTGATGTTTACTCTATCTTCACCGGGAGGGAAACCAAAGCCAAGAGCTAATGCATCAGCACCGTAGATGAAAGGACGGTTATTTTTAAACTCAGATGATTCAAAATAACCACCGAGTAACCATTGCAAGCCTTGAGGTTGTTCAGGAGACTGGATACGTAATTCTTGGCTAAACAACCTTGACTCGAAATCTGGTGCGTCAATCAGACCATCTGCGATCGTGTAATCAGCGTCATAGGCACCTCTTTGACGAGAGAAGCGGTTGACTGTAATTGACGTTAGTCGAAAACTTTCGTTGTTATAAGCTATTTTTAGGGATTGAGAATTAGTAGTTAAGTCGTTAAACCCGTTGAAATTTTGCTCAGTCTCAAAGCGATTTCCTTGGTTAAGTAAAACATAGGGAGGCGCTCCTTCTCGATAATCATCAAAAGAGGCATTTAAGGAAATATCCCACTCTTTTGAGGGTGTCCACAGCAGTTGTACTCGACCGTTTCCTCCTGCTCCCCCATCTACATCTTGATCTAAAAATCTGTTATTTACAAAGCCGTCACGAGTGCTATAGTTGCCAGATAGTCGGAAAAATAGCCGATCCTCAACTAAAGGGCCACTAATACTCGCCTGGGTCTGGAAGTTGTCATAGCTTCCGTAACTAATGGCATTACTAAACTCAAATTTGTTTGTAGGTTTTTTGGTAATTACATTGACTACACCACCTAAAGAGCTTCTACCATAAAGGGTGTTTTGAGGGCCACGCAGCACTTCAACCCGTTCTAAATCATTTAGGTCTAGACCAATAAAACCAGCAAAATCGTAGGGAACATCATCAACAAAAAAGCCTACTGCGTCCCTAGAGAAGGCATTAAAGTTAGTGATTCCCCGCACACTGTAGAAGGTTGAAAGACGGTTGTTTCCGCTACTGAAGAATGAAAAATTGGGAGTCTGTTTAGCAACATCGTTAAAAGAGCCAACGTTACCATCTCGAAGTTGCTCATCATCTAGAACAGTGATGCTGATGGGGACATCTTGAAGGTTTTGTGGGGTTTTTTCAGCGGTGACGACGATTTCAATCGGCTCAGAGTCATCGGATGACTGGGGAGTATCATCTGGGCTTGTCTCACTTGGTGGTGGTGTGGGTTGCTGTGGTGGTGTTTGCTCAGATAGTGGTGGTGTGGGTTGTTGTGGTGGTGTTTGTTCAGATGGTGGTGGTGTTTGGGTAGAGGTTGGTGTTACTCCTAAAATGAATCCTTCGTCACTATCAAACAACTCGATCGCTGGTAAACCTGTTGCTCCTGTCACTGTCACCCGGATTGTATTAGCATCTTGATTGGTTACAGTTACCGCAGAGATGCCCGTCACTGGGTTGTCAGATATAAATGTATCACCTGATGGCAAACGCAGTTGAGAATTGGGAAGATCGGCAATAAAGTTATTACCCGAACTCCGATTTACTACTTGTAGTTTTTCCCCTAAAGGAGTCTCTAATATTACCTCCATACCTTGCTCTGTGGGATTAACCTTAACTCCAGTAATTTGCACAATTGCTGGTGAATCTGCTTGGCTAAGTATTGGCGGAAGCAGCAGCATTTGGGCATTAGTCTGTGGAAATTCGATATCTGTGAATCGACGAATCTTTTTAGTAGTTGCAACTGGTTGCGCTTTTGTCAATAGTCCCGATGGTTGAGTTACACCCTGTACTGGTTGAACTTTTAAGTTCTCTACCTCACTAGGATTGCTATCTAACGCCTTACTTGCATCTGTAAGCAGAAGAATTCTCATTAACTGCTTTAGTTGTCTCTCCTTGTTGACAGTGGAGATTTGCGGCGGCATAACATCTGTTGTTTCCAAACTTGCCTGCAAACCTTCAACTCTCGACTTGAGAGGTGGGTCGCTAAGTTGGGTATCTTTAGCTTGAACTGACCTAGCTGTAAACATTAAAGCTGGTATAGCTACGCCTACTATCCAGTACGCATGAAGTAAATGTCTTGTTCCCAAAGTTAATACCTGCAACAGTTTGATTACACTCAGATTTCATTGCTACATAATACATTATCTTGAAAACTAATGAGATTATTTCTCAATTCTTTTCCAAATTTTTTGATATGAGGTTCGCTAAACATCGAAAAATGGTTGCCAGGTACTTCAATTAACCTGATAGGTCGTTGAGAATACTTGCCCCAGCCTAACAAGGGGTCGTCACTATATAATTCTGGACTGCGAAAATCGTGAGGAATTTTCTCGTTAGCTCTAAACAGAGTAATTTCGTGAGGATATACCTGTGGCACATAATCTCGCATGGCTTGGGCATGAGTTTTGAAAAGCTTGTAACTGCGAAAATGCTGTTGGATCTCTGCGTCACTGATGATGTTAAGTTTTGTCATCAAAACCTGAAACTGTTGATCTAGCGAAAGTGGTAACAGTTCATGATAAGAAATTGACAAATCTGTGCCAAATAAGTGTTTGATCGACTCGGCTGTGCGAACGATGAATTTAGCGTCATCATCTTCCGCCGGTTGGATACGAGTTTCTGGCAATATGGCATCAAACACAGTCAGTAAACTTACCGTTTGACCCTGTTTGTGCAGTTGTTGTGCCATTTCAAAAGCAACAATACCTCCGTAACACCACCCTCCTAAAAGATAAGGGCCTTTTGGCTGCACTGCACACATTTCCTGAAGGTAGTGAGCGGCTGTCTTCTCAATTGAAGTAACTTCCGGTTCTTCTTGGGTGGGTATTTGTTCAAAAGCATAAAATGGTTGTTCTGGATCGAGTTGACTGGCTAAATTGGGGAAGGTAAAGATGGTTCCCCCAGCTGGATGTACGCAAAAGAAAGGAGTTCTAGTACCAGAAGAGCGAATTGTCACTAATGGGGAACCCGAACCAGAACCGATTTGCAATTGCAAAGCTTTAGCCAGTCGCTCAATTGTCGCGCCTTTGAAAAGGATAGACAAAGAAAGTTTTTGCCCAAAACGCTCGTTAATTTGAGCCATTAAACGTGCAGCTAACAAAGAGTGACCACCTAAATCAAAGAAGTTGTCTGTGACTCCTATAGGACTGATGTTTAGAAGTTTCTCCCAAATCTGCACTAAAGCTAATTCCCAAGCATCTCTAGGAGCAACAAACGATTCAGTAGATTTGGGTCGGACATAATCTTTATTTTGTAGCGATCGCCTATCTACTTTACCACTCGGTGTTAGCGGCAGTGCATCCAAAATTCCAAAGGCTGACGGTATCATATAATCTGGCAAATTCTCTCGTAGATAGCGACGTAAAGAGGGAATTAAGTTTTGTTTATCTGTCACCACATAAGCAATCAAATATTGATCATCAGCATCATTGCGAGTGACAACAACGGCTTCCTTAACATCTGGATGTTGGACGATAACCGCCTCAATTTCTCCTAGTTCTATTCGGAAGCCGCGAATTTTAACCTGATTGTCAGAGCGCCCTAAATATTCGAGATTACCGTTGTTTAAATAACGCGCTAAATCACCAGTTTTGTAGAGTTTAGTTCCTGAGACAAAAGGGTTCTCAATAAAATGTTCTTGGTTCAAATCTGGACGATTCCAATAACCTCTAGCTAAAGGAACACCACTAATATACAATTCCCCGAATACACCTACAGGAGTTACTTGCAAATAGCTGTCTAAAACGTAAGCCTGGGTGTTATTTATTGGACGACCGACAAAGACGCTGGTTGCTTTCTCTGGCAATAAACTAGTGTCATAGCAAATAGCGTTAGCTGAAACTTCAGATAAACCATAAAAATTCAGCAGTTTCGCCGATGGCATTAATTTATAGAAACTTTGTGTTAAGTCGAGAGAGAGTGGTTCTCCACTTGTAATCCAGATTTTCAGATGCGACAATTTCTCGGTTTGCTCGCTGTAGCTATCTAGAAGTAACCGCAATAATGAGGGAACAAGAATGATGCGTGTAACCTTATATTGAGCCAGGGTTTCTAAGAAAAAATGAGTATCTTTAACTATGGAATCTGGGATAATTACAGAGGGAATTCCCTTCATTAAGTGACCGAAAATTTCCCAGATAGAATCTCCAAAACTAATAGCAGTTTTATGACAACAAATTTCATCAGTTGCGGGAGGATAAGTTTCCCATAGCCAATTTAAACCATTGACTGTTCCTTCATGAGTGCCGAGAACACCTTTAGGAGTTCCTGTAGAACCTGAAGTGTAGAGGATGTAGGCAATATTATTTGGTTTGGTAGTACTAACAAGATTTTCTTCAGATTCTTGGGCGATCGCATCTTGGCAAATATCTAAACAGACAGTTTTAGCTGATGAATTTGGTAGGATTTCTAATAGTTTTTGTTCAGTTATTAAAAAACCTACCTGGGAATCAGAGAGCATGAAATCGAGCCGAGTTCTGGGATAATTTGGGTCTAGGGGAATGTAAGTACCTCCAGCTTTAACAATAGCTAAAACCCCAACAACAAGTTCCACTGTTCGCTCTAGAGAAATTGCAACAAGGGTTTCTGTTGTTACTCCCAACTTTCGTAAATAATGGGCGAGTTGATTGGCTCTTTGGTTAAGTTGCCCATAGGTGATCTGTTTTGATTGATCGACTAATGCCAAAGCATTGGGCGATTGTTTAACTTGCTGTTCAAATACTTCATGAAGACACGCAAAAGGGTACTCTTTTTTGGTACTATTGTACTCTAATAATTGCTCTCGTTCTTTTATAGTCAATAGTGGTAGTTCAGAAATAGACTGATTTGGATTTATAACAATGTTTTCCAACAGAGTTTGTAAATTGCTAACTAATCGGATAATTGTTGCTGAATCAAACAAGTCAGTGTTATATTCCAAAAATCCTGTTAATCCTTGTTCCGATTCGGTTATCGACAATAAAATATCAAACATTGCTGTGCCGCTATCTACCTCCAAATCACGCAAGGTTAAACCAGAAAACTCATGAATTGATATTGGGGTATTTTGCAGGACAAACATTACCTGAAACAGAGGATTAAGTTTTAAGTCTCGCTTGGGTCGTAATTCCTCTACCAATTTTTCAAAAGGTAAATCTTGATGTGCATAAGCACCAAGATTTACCTCACGCACCCGACCCAAAAGTTCTCGAAAACTGGGGTTGTTGCTCAGGTTAGTACGCATGACTAATGTATTGACAAAAAAGCCAAGCATCCCTTCTAATTCTGGTCGGTTGCGGTTAGCAATTGGCGTTCCTACTAAAATGTCTTCTTGGTCTGTATAGCGATAAAGTAATGTGTTAAACGCAGCTAGCAGAGTCATAAATAAAGAAACTTCTTCCTGCTTGCTGAGTTTAGCAAGTGCTTCTGTCAAGTTTTGGGAAAATTTGAAGTAGTGCTTTTTACCTATAAAAGTAGCGTTGGTAGAGCGTGGACGATCTGTGGGTAAATGTAATAGAGGTAATTCATCGCCTAGTTGTTGTTTCCAGTAACTCAGTTGAGTTTTAAGCAATTCACCTTGTAAGCGATCGCGCTCCCAAATCGCAAAGTCTGCGTACTGGACAGGGAGTTCTGGTAAAGGAGAAGATTGACCTTGAGAAAAAGCAGCATACAATGTTGCTAACTCTTGGGCGAATACACCAATAGACCAGCCATCGGAAACAATGTGGTGCATATTCAATAGGAAAATATGCTCTTCTTTACCCAGACACAACAAAGTTGCTCGTACTAGTGGGGCGTTAGTTAAATCAAAGGGTTTTTTAGCTTCTTCTGCTGCTAGTCGCTGAACTTCTGCTTGCCAATTTTTATCAGCAAAATATTCAATATTAATAATAGGCAGTTCCCAGGTTAATTCAGGTAGTATTACCTGTATTGGCTGCTCATCTCTTGTCAAAAAAATCGTGCGCCAAGCTTCATGGCGCTTGAGAATTTCGTTCAGACTTTGTTGGAAGACTGTAACATTTAGCGCCCCCTTTAAATGAAGACCGCCTACAATATTGTAAAAAGAACTCCCGTGATGAAGTTGGTCGATAAACCACAAGCGTTGCTGTGAAAAAGACAAAGGAGCAGAGTCTAATATCGGGCGCTTAGAAATAGTCGAAACCTTAAATTTTCCTTTCTGCCATTTTTCGATTAGAGCTTTTTTTGCAGATGATAAATCAGAGTATTGCTTGTCCATTGTTAGTACTTTTTTGATAAATAATTGCTGTTCGGTAAAGTTATTTTTTTCATTCCATAAATCTCATTATCCAGGCACAGAGAGTATAAGAATTTAGTTTTTTTAGGAATGCTGTACACGAGTATTACTCATTGGATAAAAGAGCTTCAACTTCTTCTTCAGATAATTGGGAAATTTTTTCAAAAATCAGTTGATCGATAATTTCTGCTTGCTTCTTTATGTTTGAGGATTCAAATAAGAGTTTTCGGATTGGCAACTCTACAGGAAAAGTTGTTTGCAATCTTGAAAACAATCGAGTAGCAATTAAAGAATCTCCTCCCAAATCAAAAAAATTGTCAAAAATACCTACTTGCTCGATCCCAAGAACTTCTTGCCACATCTCTGTAATTTGTTTTTCTAGCTCGGTAGTCGGAGCTACATATAAATTAGCCAGGTTTGGTCTTGAGTAACGTGAAAAATGATCTCTTTGAATAGAAGATTTTGTAACTACTAAAGGATCGAGTTTAAAAGTATTATCAATTCTTGCTGCTAAATTCACTGTTGAAACAACAACCTGAGTCACATCATTCAAAGATAAAATTCGTTGAAATGCTTCTATAAATTCTGTCTGAATGATGGCTAACTTTGTGCTATGCATTTGTAAATCTGTTTGTTGTTCTTCGACTACATCCAGTTGTAATTTATCCCAATTGATAGTTAGCCAAGGTAAAGAATTAATCTGGTTGTGTTTGTGAGCGATCGCATCCATAAACAAGTTACTTGCCGTATAAGCCGCTAACCCAAATCCTCCTAAGACAGAAGACAAAGAAGAAAGGATAATCACAAAATCTAACAGTCTCTTCTCTAAAACTTTTTCTAATACTGTAATCTCACGACATTTATAGTAAAGTAACTCTTCTAACTCAGGTTTAGCAAGTTCTTGAATTGAGCAAAATAAATTTTCTCTTGTGCTTCCAATCGAATGAATGACTCCATGAATTTCACCAATTTTCTCAGGTGTAAGACACTGGTGCATCTGTTCATAATTAGCAATATCCGCACAGATAACCACAACTTCTGCACCTAATTTCTTTAACGTTTGCAACTTTTGGATTTTGCAACTAACCTCATCTGTGGCTTCATGAGTTGCTAGCCATTGCGAGTATTTTTCTTGATCGGGGAAGGTGCAAGATTCGATGAATATCAGTTTTGCCTGTAAGGTTTGTGCCAGATATTGAGCCAGAACAACATTCATACCTTCTAATCCACCAGTAATTAGGTAAACACCGTGTTTTCTTAAAGGTGTTTTTAGTGTAATTACAGACTCTAGATGTACTGGTTCAAACTGTTGTATCCAGCGATCGCGATCGCGAAAAGCCACAACTAAATCAGACGAAGGGCTAGTCAATTCACCCAGAATCTGGTCGATAAGTTTTTCCTCTTGCCAAGTACTTATCTCAGGCAATACCACATCTATACTTCGACAAGTAATACTGGGATATTCTTGAGAAATCACCTTACATAACCCTAAAATAGTTGCTGTCTCTGGAGCAATTGTCTCTTTGCCAGTGACGTTTTGAATTTGATTTGATACAACCCAAATTTGCAAGCGATCGCTAATTCTATGTTTGCCAATGCTTTGCGTTAAAAACAGCAAACTATTGAATTCTAAATACTCACCTTTTTGGTAACTCTTCGAGTTATTAATACTCCACAAATGAACAATTTTTTGCGGAGTTTTATTAAGCCCAATAAGTTCTTTAAGCAAGTTATCATAGTTATCACGGTTGTGAGGATTAATGACATAAACAGTCTCGCTGAGTTTGCTAAAATTCTCTCCCATCTTCACTACAACAATATTTTTGGCGTTCTTTTCTAACTGATTAATTAACTGAGAACCCACATGACATTCATCAACAAATATAAGCCATTGCTCATCCCTAGATTCATTCTCAGATAAAGATATGGAATTTTTTAGTAAAGAACGTTTCCACGATGGAATATAAAACCAGTCGGCAATATCTAATTTTTTATCTAGTGTGACTGGATTGCTACTTGAAGTGAAAAATAGTAATTTCGTATCAATCCAATAACGCTGACGCTCAAAAGGATAAGTGGGCAGAGGTAGACGAATACGCCTTTCGTGGCTATAAAAACCTGACCAATCTATCTCTAAACCCATCATCCAAAGCCTGCCTAATGAATTTAATAAAAAGGCAACCTCTGATTGTTGTTCTTTGGGATGGGGCAAAGAAGTTATTACAAATTGTTTTGCACCAGGCTCTAAATGCTGTCTAGTTAAAGTGCTTAAAGTCCTTCCGGCACCAACTTCTAGTAAAATTGCTTCGGGCTGTTTCAACAGTTCGGAAACTCCAAGAGAAAATTTCACGGTTTGCCGCAGGTGAGTAGCCCAGTAATGAGGATTTGTCGCTGACTCGTCTGTAATCCAACAACCAGTAACATTAGAAATAAAAGGAATTTGAGGAGATTGGAGAGTAACTTGATTCACCGCTTGGGTAAAGGATGCCAAAATCGGCGACATGATATGAGAATGGAAAGCACCAGATGTATGCAACTGCCGACAATCTACGCCTTGACTGAGAAGTTTTTCTTGGAATGTTGCTATTGCATCCAAGCAACCCGAAACCACACAATTATTAGGTGTATTAATCGCTGCAATTGAAACTTCTGGGAGTAATATCTCAGACACTTGTTCAAATGGCAGTGGAACAGCCAACATCCGACCTGGTGGTAACTCCTGCATGAGTTTTCCTCTAGTTGCTACCACGAATAAGGCATTTTCTAAGGAAAATACACCTGCAATGGTGGCAGCAACATATTCACCGATGCTATGACCAATCATTGCCGTTGGATGTATGCCCCATTCCATCCATAACTGAGCAAGGGCGTATTCTGTGACAAATAACGCCACTTGAGTAATTGCTGTTTGTTGTAGTTGTTCGCTAGCTGTTTGAATTTGTTGGGGGTTGGGGTAAAGTAGATGACGGATATCTAAACCCAGATGCGGTTTGAGAATCTCTGCACAAGTATCTACTTGTTGTTGAAATGTCG
>JAESFX010000321.1_pt1 | contig 21009 bp, 18 predicted proteins | sample 9269501 | NCBI WGS metagenome assembly JAESFX01 (sample SAMN14515570, study PRJNA621655) | algae metagenome | isolation source: Desmonostoc geniculatum HA4340-LM1 and co-occurring heterotrophs from cave... | place: USA: Maniniholo cave, Kauai, Hawaii | collected 2009-07-28
TCGTTGATAAAACCAGGGAAAATCAACAGTGATTTCCGCTCTGCGTTGATTCATGCGTTCGGCAAGCTCAAGCGTAAAACGGCTCAGGTCCGAAAAATCCGCTGTCCAGCCGTCATTTCGGTAAATGTCCAACTGCTCGGTCAAACGGCTCATGTTAATGCCCTTTGACTGTCGGTCAAGGTTTGTCGTTAGCGTAAGGTCCGCGATGCTTGTTTGGCGCCGAGGCTCCAGCTCCGAAACGACTGTAATCGGATGCTTCAGTCGACTGACGCCTACATGGTCGATACGGAATAAAAAATCTTTGCGATCATTTTGCAAATCGGCCATTTGCTCTTTGTTTATAGGTTTGTCGCCGGGAATGGGTTCAACGGAGCCGAAAAGCCGATGGCGTTCGGCTTTGCTCGGCAGTGTCTGCTTGACTACGTTTATTTGCATAAAGAAGCTCCTTTTGTTTGTCATAAAATTGAAGTGAAAGCTCCAGCGCTTGCCAGCCCATCAATGCGCAATTGTGGCGTCCCTTCCAGGCGTGTACGCTCTCCAATGCCAAAGCGTCGCCCAGACGTTCGGTTCGGGGAACGACCCCGTTTCTGATCATCTGGTTGAACTCATTCATCAATTGCTGCGCTTCCGTTATCGATTGTCCGCCTACAAGAGAGGTCATCATTGAACATGAAGCCATGCTGATGGAACAGCCCGCGCCCTCGAATCGAATATTCGCAATGGCGTCATCAACGATGTCCGCATATAGAACGATTGCATCGCCGCAGGTTGGATTTTTATAGGGAATCCGGATTATGCCGGGGTTGTCAAGCCTGCCGTAATGACGTGGATGTTTGTAGTGATCCATAACCAGCTGTCGATACAATTGGTCGAGCATGATATCACTCCTTTTTAAATTGTAATAATTACAATTATAAGTGTACTATAAAATTCAGGAGAGGTAAACATGACGTTTCAATCGATTTTTTGAAGAGAGGGAGCGGGAAGCCTGTGACATTGCAGCAATTAAAATATGTGATCGAGGTATCGATTCGCGGTTCCATGAACGAGGCGGCCAAACGTTTGTTTATTTCCCAGCCCAGTTTGTCCAATGCCATCAAGGACCTGGAAGCCGAAATCAACATCACCATTTTCGAACGAACCAATAAAGGGATTACGCTTTCGAAGGAGGGGCGGAGTTTCTGGGACTGGTAGGCAGCTTCGAGGAATATACGTACGATAAAGGAATCGGACTGGGTGTATACGACATTCATAGTCCGCGTGTGCCGCCTGTCGAGGAGATCGGTTCCATGATCGATCGCGCTTTGCTCGTGTTGTCTCCCGAGCAGTTCTGGATTAATCCGGACTGCGGTCTGAAGACACGCAAGCAGGGGGAGACGGTAGCAGCTTCTCAATATGGTAGAAGCCACTATTCGTGCGCGCGAGAAATATACGGTCCGCATTAACGGATAAAGCCGCAATTGAATCGTTTATTGGACGAGGCGTCGCAAGGCGCCCGTCTTTATTTCATTTTGCGATGATACCTTCATCATTGACAATCGCGAGGAAGAAGCTATATGCTATTATTGTTCGTAAATATTACATATAAATGAGGGAATGTTATGTCTACTCCGATACCTATATACCTCCTTTCGGGTTTTCTGGGCAGCGGAAAAACAACGCTGCTTAATCATACACTGGATTATCTCAAAGAAAGCGGCAAAAAACCGGCGGTTGTCATGAATGAGCTCGGAGACATTAATATTGACGGGAAAATGGTAGACCAGGAGGTCCCGATGGCCGAAATGCTAAGCGGCTGCATTTGTTGCACCATTAGCGGGGATCTGGGACAAACGATCTACGAGCTGTGCCGGGACCACCAGCCCGATGTCATACTTATTGAAGCGACTGGTGTGGCAAACCCGTTGGAAATTATCCATAGCGTGACGGATGCCTCGTTGTTGTTAAAGGCGGAACTGAGACAGATCGTCACCATCATCGACGCGCCTGTCTATCTCGAATTGTGCCGAGGCGTCAAAGGGCGAATCTATCAGTTGATGGGGGAGCAAATTATGGCCGCAGGAACGGTCATTGTCAATAAAATCGATAAGATATCTCCAGAAGACTTGGTGGAACTGGAGGATAGGGTCCGGGACTGGAATACAACCGCGCTTATCTGTTATTCCGTACATTGCGAGGATTGTCTCGATTTCCTCGAGGAGCCGAAGGTTTATCATTCGCCTGCTTCATTGCAGCCCGGATCCGCCCGGCAATCGAACAGTTCCCATCATTCTCATGAACATATTATGGTGTATACTCATTATTTCGAGAAGGAAGTGGAACGGGAAGCGTTTGAAGGGTTCCTTTCCTTACTGCCGCCGAATGTGTATCGGGCCAAGGGGCTGATCCGGTTTGCAGGACGAGCCTTTCCGAGCTTATTCCAATATACCCATGGCGATCTGGATATATTCTCGATACGTTCAGATGTAGAGACATCGAACGTTTCCGTATTTATCGGCGATCATTTCTCCAAGCAGGATATGGCAAACGCTTTGCGCGCTTTGGAGCTGTCATAATGGCTGACAAAATGGAAGTAATACGATAACCATAGCCATTGCACAACCATGAAGAGCCAGCCTGTAACGCCTCGCATAGAAACGCAAAAAACTACAAAAGCACAGCCGCTCATTTATATGGGCGGCCATGTTTTTATGTGCGGTTCTACGCTCCGGCTAGGCCTTGGTCGCGTCAATCTGAAGCAGCTCCGCGCAGATGCGCCGAATATCGTCGTCGAAGCTTTGGGGCGTAAAAGCTTCCGACAATGGACGGCCCGTGAGCGACTCCACCGCGCTCAGCAAATGCCGCTCGTATCGGTCGACGAATCCGTCGATGGTCGGGCAAGGCAAGCGGGCTGAACGAGAGAGGCCTTGTATGATTTTGATCCGGTAATAATCCTCCTTCGGCATTCTCGGAATATCCCAGGCTCCTTCGTGATTGGCGAACACGGCACGAAGCGGAACGGCGGAGAAGTCGAAGTACCGCCCGTCCCGATCCGGCTCCGAGTAGGGATCGATCAGCAGGGACGCATAACGGACATATAACGAATATTGCTGATGGATGGGATCAAGCCCGGGGAAATCGTCAATATCCTGGCGGGACAAGCTTTCCGGCCTGACCGGGTAGTTGTCGTCGACCATGAATTGCAGCAGGTTGAGCGGCTCCAGGCGAAGCTTCCGGGCGAGAGCGGATATCTCCTTCCATTGCTCCAGCATCTCCCGCATGAGCGTCGGCGTAATGGGGCCCTCCGGGAACAGCTTGTACACATACTTGGGAATGGCCTGATCTCCAAAAATGACGCCGAGCGAGAAATCGTTCATAAACAAAGGCGGATGCACGTACAAGGAAATGTTGCGCGTCTCGGCCGCAAGCGCCGAATCCAGCGGTTCCAGCGCGATGTCCGCGTCTTCGTAGAGCCCGCGGAACGACTCCAGGGACTCGGAGGGCCTTCCCGCCGCTCCCGCATACACCTTGCGTTTCACAGCCGTCGTCAGAACATGGGTTGGCGGCTTGTCTCCCGTCCGGCGCGTATCCCCCAGGTAGGTGGAGAAGCTGAGCACCTCGGCGTCGCAGCCTTGTTCCTTCAGATAATGGCGGATGAGCGCGCCCGAGCCAAAAGTCGGGGAGAGGAGCGCGACGCAGCGCAAGCTGTGCAGGAGCCGTGGCGGAAGCTGCGCGAGCACGGGCACATAAGCATCCGCCGTTACCGCCAAGATGAGCGTATCCCACTGTTCCTCAATATGTTCAAAATCATGGAACACGGCGTCGACGCGGCACTCGCCTCGAAGCGCTTTATGTTGCGACCGGCTTGTGTCGACGACAACCGTCCCGCCATTCCGGCGAAGCGCATCGAAGAAAGGATGCGAGCGAACGGACAGCCGCCCGGCGATGCCCACTCGGCTGTTCCGCAATCGCTTAAGAAGCACGGCAAGTTGTACGGCCGCGGGACCTGTTCCCGCGATGAGAACGCTGCGAAGAAGGTTCATCTCAACACCTCCCTTGCCGGGGTCGGAGCCGGCGTTTTGCGGTACAACGCCACATCGAATACATGTCCCGGCCGTACCGTCGTTTCATTGAGCTGCCATTTGCCGGCATCCACTTCCTCCATGGGATAGTTGAAGAGCGCCTTCAAGCCGTTCCCGTACCGCATAGCCACGACGACTTCCGGATGAGTCGCCTCATGCAGCAGGTCGAGCAGCTCGTATTTGACGGACACGGTGGAACTGATAATGATGTGGGTCACCGTGCCGATGCCAGGCAGGACCTCCAGCGGAACGTTCTCCAGCCGGATCGGCAGATCCGGGCTGAGTCGTTCGACCACCTGTCTGCCCAAATCCACGGCTTCCCGGTCAATGTCGATGCCGGTCACTTCCGCGCCCGTTCGTTTGGCGATCAGCAACGGCGTCATCGGGAACGCGCCCGAACCAATCAACAACACCTTGGAGTCGGCGGTTACCGTGAAGCTCCCGAACTCTTTTTCGATGGAAGCTTCGATGTGATGGAAATACTCATGCCTGTTATCGCCGCCATGCAGCAGCTTGAGCGCGCGATACTTCTCCATAATGGCGACGCAGCGCGCCGATGCGTCCCGCAGCTGCATCACAAGCGGATGGAGCTCCTGGACGTCCCCGGGGTTAAGCTCCGCCCATAAACGTTGATTGTTCGCATCGGTGATAAAGGCGGAGTAGTCGTCTATCGTTTGCTGCAGTTCAGAATTGTGTGGAGAGACGCCGTCATATTGCGCGGCCGCCTGGACGAATTTGTCGCGAAATTGCAGCAATGATGGGTACAGAAGTTCCATGTTATCAGTTTCCTCCTTGTAATGAATATTGAACGCAATCGTCGACATAAGTTTTGCCTCTGGCGACGATGCCGACGGCGGATGCGATGGTCACGCCAGTAATTTCCCCTCCGTTCCAGATTGCGTGTACATGAATGGCGCCCCCTGGCTGTTGCACAGGCACGTCTACGGAATCGCGGGCGCTCCAGGCGAGGTAACAGCCGACCGAAGCCGTTCCCGAGCCGCACCCTCGTTCCCAGATCAAGCTGCCGAGTGCGGGAACGTAGATAAGCGGAGCGAGCTCGCGTGTGGAGGGACGGTAGAGCATCACGCCGACCAGGCTATCCCCCGACACGACGCCAAGCAATTTCGCCAGACGTTCGGCTGCGGCCGGCTCAAGCGCGAAGCGCTCGTTGTCGATGACCAGATGGAAGAAGCCGCCGTAACGGACGATACAGAGCTCCAGCAGCAAACCTTCGAAAGGGATGACGGCGTTCTCCACCGCTGTTGGAATCGGCATGCCGGCCTCGCACATATAGTCCTTGTCCAGTTTCTCCACGCGGCAAAACACGGGAGACTCCGAACCCGACACCTGCAGCGGCATCTCCAGAGTTTCTCCTGACCGCAGCATTCGCTCCGACGCCAGACAGGCCGCGAGCGCAAGGCAGGCGTTGCTGCAAAATTCTCCCCCTGCCATCCGAAGTTTGGCGGCACAGCCGGGAAGGGTCGGTTTTTCGACAAAACCGACTTGTTCCGCGTAGAGATGGCTATAGTCCATGATCTGGGAGGCGATGCGGGTATGCTGATCGGCGGGCAACTCGCCCATGACAAGGATCGTCATGTTGCTTGCGGGACTGCATTTGACGAAATCAATCTCCTGATTCATTGGAACAACCCTCCGATGTGGTGCAGTATGCGGACGACTTCGTCCAGAGCTGCTGAAATTAGTAATAATTACGAACAAGCTTGATACCATCATAGTAAGATATTGGCAATTCGTCAACGGTTTTTTGCAACTTGAAATGAGAAAAAAATGGATTGACAAGTGATAATAGTTATTATTACAATCAAGTGGTCATATGATCGTAACTGTTACTATTTATGAAAAGGAGCGTCAAACAATGAAAAGAAACAAAGCAGCCGTACTACTGACATCCCTTCTGGTCATCGTATTGCTGGCTGGATGCAGCGGCGGCAACAACGATAAGCCAGGGGCGGCGGAACAAACGCGGGAGCTGGTGTACGCCACGGCGAAAGACATTAACGACATGAATCCGCATCTGTATCCGGGATCAATGCCAGCGCAGGGCATCGTGTACGAATCGCTGGTGGAGAATACGCCGGAAGGCATTAAACCGCTGCTAGCGGAATCCTGGGACATCTCGGAGGACGGCAAAGTCTACACCTTTCACTTAAGGAAAAACGTAAAGTTCCACGACGGCGAGCCGTTTAACGCCGAAGCGGTCAAGCTGAACATCGAAGCCGTTCAAAGCAATGCGGCCAAACATGCCTGGATCAAGCTGTCGACCATGCTGGATAACGTCGCCGTCCTCGACGAGCATACCGTTCAATTGACGCTGAAAGATACCTACTATCCGACGCTGCTTGAATTGTCGATGACGCGTCCGTACGTCTTCCTCTCGCCGAAGGACTTCCTGAACGGGGAGACGAAGGACGGGGTTGCCGGTTATAACGGCACGGGACCTTACAAGCTCGACGAACATGTGACGGAGCAATTCGCAAGGTTCGCGGCGAACGAAGATTATTGGGGAGGCGCTCCCGCAATCAAGACGATGACGGCGAAAGTGCTGCCGGCCGGCGAGACGACGCTGCTTGCTCTGCAGAAGGGCGAAGTCAATTTCGTCTTTACCGACGATCGCGGCGCCGACAGCATCGACGTGGAGGCCATGCAGCGGCTGGCGGATTCGGGCGATTACCAGATCGTTCGGAGCGAGCCGATGAATACGAAAATGATCGTGGCGAACAGCAGCAATGCCGCCAGTCCCGTCAGCGAGAAAGTGGTGCGGGAAGCGATCTGGTTGTCCATTGACCGCGAGACGATCAGCCGCACGATCTTCAGCGGCACGGAAGCGCCAGCGGAGACGTTATTTTCCTCCAACGTCAATTATGCCGATGTCGAACTGCCGAAGCGGGACCATAATCCGGAGGCGGCCGCCAAGCTGCTGGAGGAAGCCGGATGGTCGAATGGCGGAGGAGCAGCGGTCCGCACGAAGGACGGGCGCGAGCTGGCACTGAAGCTGTATTACGATGTCAATTCCTCCTCGCAGAAGACGCAGGCGGAGCTGCTCCAAAGCGAAGCCGGCAAAATCGGCATGAAGCTGGAACTCGTCGGGGAAGAATCGCCGGCGATCGCGAACCGCCGTTCGACGGGCGACTACGACCTGTTGTTCAACCAGACCTGGGGTCTCGCTTATGACCCGCAAAGCACCATCGCCGCCTTTGCCTCCGAGTCGGCCTATCGGCATACGACAAGCGGCCTTCCTCAGGCGGAGGAGCTGTATCGCAAAATCGATGAAGTTATGTTATCGACGGACGAGGAAGCAAGAAAGGCGCTGTACAAGGATATTTTGACGATTGTGCATGACGAGGCCGTATTTATTCCGCTTACGAACGGCAGCGTTACGGTAGTCGCTCCCAAGGATTTGCAAGGGATCTCGTTCAAGCAGACGCAATTCGAGCTGCCGTTCGAACGAATGAGCTTCAAGTAAAGCGAAGCATGGAGGAAAAGAGCAATGGCCGGTTACGCATTGAAACGATTATTCGTCGTGATTCCGCTGCTTGTCGTCATTTCGTTGTTGACCTTTATGTTGAACGGTCTGTCGCCTATGGATCCGGCTGAGGTCGTGCTGCACGCCCAAGGTGTGCCGACCATCACGGATGAGTTGATCGCGGAGACGAGGGAAGCGCTTGGCATGGACCGTCCGCTGCTCATTCGTTATTGGGATTGGCTGGTCTCTTGCCTCCGGCTCGATTTCGGAGACTCCTACATAACGGGCAAGCCGGTGTGGTCGCTGCTCGGCCCGGCTTTGGCGAATACGCTGAAGCTGACGCTTGCGTCCTCGCTGCTCATTATCTTGCTGTCGATTGCGCTGGGTGTCGCAACTGCCTTGAGGGAAGGCAAGTGGCTGGATCTTTCGGTCAGAAGTTTCTCCTTCCTGCTCACGTCGATGCCTTCCTACTGGCTGGCTGCGCTGATGGTCTGGTACTTCTCGGTCAAGCTTGATCTGCTGCCGACAAGCGGCATGGACGGGTACAGCAGTTACGTGCTGCCGGTGGCGGTCATCGTCATCGGCTACGCCGGCATTTATTTTCGAATGATACGCAGCTCCATGCTGAGCAACCTGAACGAGGACTACGTGCTTTACGGCAGAGCGTGCGGGTTATCGGAGAGAAGCTTGACCTTGCAGGTGCTGCGCAATTCGCTGCAAGTCGCGGTATCGGTGTTCGGCCTTGCCATTCCGGTCATCCTGGGAAGCACGGTCGTCGTCGAAAATATATTCGCCTGGCCGGGTCTCGGAACGCTCACCGTCAATTCGATTCTGGGACGGGATTTCCCTATCATTCAAGCTTACGTTCTGGTGCTGGCCGTTGCGTTCGTCCTGTTCAATACGGCATCCGACCTGTTGAACGCGGCGGTGAATCCGAAGCTGAGGAAGGAGTTCTAATCATGAAGCTGATGGAACGACTGCTGAAGGACAGATTGGCGGCGGCATCTCTTGCCGTCGTCGCGGCAACGCTGTTGATCGGCTTATGCGCGCCCCTCATTGCCCCGCATCCACCGAACGAAGCCAACATGGAGCTGCGGTTCGCCGGAGCTTCCTGGAGCTACTGGCTTGGCAACGATCATCTGGGGCGCTGCATTTTGTCGCGATTGATCTACGGCATCCGTCCGAGCGTGCTCTGGGTGCTTGCCGCCCTCGGGGCGTCCGCAGGCATCGGAGCCGCGCTCGGCTTTGCCGCCGGTTATTTCCGAGGGAAGACGGATGCGATATTGATGCGAATCTGCGATATTATGTTATCGTTCCCGGGTTACGTCATGACGCTGGCGATTGTCGGCATGATGGGGGCGGGACTGACTAATATTTTGATCGCGTTCATCATGATGAAATGGGCCTGGTTCGCACGCGTCATTCGAACGGCGGTCATGCAATACGCGGATGCCGACTACGTCAAATTTGCGAAGGTGCTGGGCATCGGCCACTTTGGCATTATGACGCGGCATATCGCGCCGGTGGCGCTGCCGGAGATGGCGGTTATCGCCAGCGGCGCTTTTGGATCGATGATTTTGCAAATATCGGGGTTGTCGTTTCTCGGTCTCGGCATTCAGGCTCCCCACGCCGAGTGGGGGATGATGATGAACGAAGCCAGATCGGTTATGTTCACCCGTCCCGAGCTGATGCTGGCTCCCGGGCTTGCCATTATTATTGTTGTGTCGGCGGTGAACTTTCTGTCGGATGCGCTGCAGAAGGCGCTTGATCCCAAGCTGATGATCATGGGCAGACGTGCGGAGGCGACTGCTGGCAAGATTGCGCCGGGTTTGCGCGGGAAGGAGGTGGCTTGACCGGTATGAACGGCAAAAACGGAATAAATGTGCTCGATGTTGAACATTTGAGCATTTGGGACGAGCGCTCCGGCCGTACACTGGTGCATGACAGTTCATTCCGGCTCGTGCAAGGGGAATGTCTGGCCATCGTCGGAGAGAGCGGCAGCGGCAAGTCGCTGACATGCAGAGCGATTATGCGATTGAATCGGACAGGTCTTCGGCAGTCTGGCCGGATCGCGCTGAACGGGGAGGAACTGACGAAGCTGTCCGACAAGGAGATGCGGCGGTTCAGAGGACGGCGGCTTTGCATGATTATGCAGAACGGCATGAGCGCGTTTGATCCGTCGCGGCCGATCGGCGCTTATCTGCAAGAGGTGCTGAGCGTCCACTACGACTGGAGCCGGAGCGAGACGGAAGTCCGATTAAGTGCGGCGATGTCCGGCGTAGGTTTGAGGGAGTCGGCGACGGTCATGCGCCGCTACCCGCACGAGCTGTCGGGCGGCATGCTGCAGCGGGTCATGATCGCGCTTGCCATCGTATTGGAGCCGGATGTCATCATCGCCGACGAACCGACAACGGCGCTGGATGCCGTCACGGCGTACGAGGTGGTGGAACAATTCGTGCGCCTGCGCGAGCGGCTGGGCAGCGCCATGATTTTTGTGTCGCATGATTTGGGCGTGGTGAGACGAATTGCGGACAACGTGCTTGTCATGAAGGACGGGGACGTCGTGGAACGCGGCGTGGCCCGGGATATTTTCGCCGGCGCTCGGCATCCGTATACTCGTTACCTGGTTTCCTCCAAGGAAGAGTTAAGCCGCCACTACAAGCAATTAATGGGGGGCGTGGACATTGCTGAAGGTTGAGGGCGTTCACAAATCGTATCGGCAGATCGGCTGGTCCCGCAAAACCCGCCATCAAGTGCTGCGCGATATCGGGTTCGAGTGGAGGAAGGGCGAATCTCTCGGCATCATTGGTGAAAGCGGCAGCGGCAAATCAACGTTGGGACGGCTGTTGCTCGGCATCGAGAAGCCGGATAGCGGGTCTATCACTTTCGACGGGAAACCCGTCTCGGATCGAAGCGTGCGGCGTGGAGCGATCAACGCCGTTTTCCAGGACTACACGTCGTCCATCAACCCGTTTTTTACGGTTCGGCAGGCGATTCTCGAACCGTTGAGACTTGCGGGGAAGGAGGACGGATCGTTCGACATCGGCAAGCTGCTGAGGCAGGTTGGGCTGAACGAATCCTATCTCCCCAGATACCCGCACGAACTGTCCGGCGGCGAGGCGCAGCGGGTATGCATCGCGCGGGCGGTATGCTCGGAGCCACAATGCATCCTGTTAGACGAAGCCGTAAGCTCGCTTGACGGTTCGGTTCAAATGCAGGTGCTGGACTTGCTCGGGAAGCTGAGAACGGCATATGGGATGGGTTATATTTTTATCACCCACGATATCCAGGCAGCGGCTTATCTGTGCGATCGGATCATGATCATTCGCGGCGGGGAGATCGTGGAGCTAGTCGAGACCACGGAGCTTGCGCATGTCCAGTCCCCGTATGCAAGGGAGCTGCTTCGCAAGGTGTTGTCGTAATGACGTTGCACCAAGGCAGTTGTAATGATGCTAAGGGAATTGCTGCGCAAAGGGGTATCGGAATGTTGTGGGTGGGGAAACGTCCTGAAGAACAAGAAAAGGAGAGCTTAAAGTGAAAGGTGCGTTATCCTGGCCGTTTCTTCGGCTCTACTTGCTTACGCTGCTCTATTTCAGCGGAAATTCCATTCTGAATGTCATCATTCCTTTGAAGGGAGAATCACTGGGAGCGTCCAATTCGACGATTGGCCTTATCATGGGCGCATATCTGTTGACGACGATGTTTTTCCGACCGTGGGCCGGCGGTTTGATTCAGCGATATGGGCCGATCCGGGTGCTGCGCGTTCTGCTGACCGTTAATGCTTTTGCGCTGCTGCTGTACACATTCACCGGCCTTGAGGGATTTTTCCTGGCCCGCGTGCTGCAAGGCGTGTGCACGGCCTTCTTCTCCATGGCGCTGCAGCTCGGCGTAATCGAAGCACTCCCCGACAAGGATCGGGCGCAGGGCATCTCCATGTATTCCCTATGCTCCTATTTGCCGGGCATATTCGGACCGCTGCTGGCGATCGGCATGTGGCAGTCGGGAGAGGTGGGCGGAATGGGGCTGTTCGCCGTGTCGATGATTGCCATAGCAATATTGACCGGCATCGTCGGCTTCACGGCACGCATTGGCGGGCAGCAGGATGATACGGGAAGCAGTGAAGAGGAAAGGGGTCCAGCAGGGGCGAGTGGGCGAGAAGAAGAGCGGCGTAGTCCGGCAGCGGCTATGTTGAGAGCTACGGTCCAGCTTGGAAGCAATCCCCACTTGTTCCGTTGCGGTGTGCTCATGCTGAGCGCCTCGGTTGTATTCGGAGCGGTCACCGCGTTTGTGCCGCTTTACGCCCCGCAGATTCAGGGAGGCAATGCGGCCGTCTACCTCATGATTCAGGCGGCGGTCGTCGTGGCCGCGAGATTCCTGCTCCGATCCTGGATTCCGTCCGACGGCAAGTGGCGTTCTTCCTTCGTCGGAGGGTTGATGATGCTCCTCGTGACGGCTTCGCTTGCGGTTGGTTTGTCGCCGAGCGCGGGCGCGGCGTTGTTCTACACAGGGGCAGTGCTGCTCGGCATCGCGCAAGCACTGCTGTATCCGACGCTGACGACATATTTGAGTTTTGTTTTGCCCAAAGCGGAGAGAGGCGTGTTAATCGGTTTGTTCATTGCGACGGCCGATCTGGGCGTGTCTCTAGGAGGCATCATCATGGGACCTGTTTCGGATCTGACTTCGTACTCTTCCATGTATTTGATCTGCGCAGCGCTTGCCGCGGCTGCTGCCTTGCTTGCCTTACAAAGGAGAGTAAGGTAAGCAAGCTCGGCGTCTTGAGACACGGAGCAGGGACAAAGTGGAAACATCGGAAACGGCAGAACAGGCCTGCTCTGCTGTTCCCAAGGCTTTGCCGAGAGTAAATGGCTCGTCTCAATGCGGAATCGGAAGAAAGTGAGCGTTTCTAAACAACGGAGTGGAGAATCATGGGTGTATACGGATGTCGGATTCATTGAGATGATTCTACTCCTTATGGCCTACCAGTTTTGCAGCCATATTTTATTATTGGAATTTTCAGATGCTTCGGCGAGGACAGCCAGTAAGCGATTGATGATTATCACGTACAGGTTCAGCCAGAATTGGCTGGCCTGTTTGTGTTAGTAGCATTTAACTGACGGGTGCAAATCTATAATAGAAGGATGATAAGTTGTCGAAATCTATTAGCTGCGTTACAAATAGAGAACAGGTCAAAGAATGAATAGTAAATCAGTTATCGGATGTAATTCTACTTAATTCGACAATAGCACAGTCATTATATACTGGTTTGGATATGATTATGGAGTTTATACAATGTCAACCGATTACTTCGGATGAGAAGGCGTATATAGTTGATGCTTTTGTTTGGAAGTATTAAATGTGATATTTAAAGAAAGTTATAAGGATGTTGCAATGATCATTCGCGAGGTTGTTCAAGATAAGGCATCTATTCATGTTGAAGTTGCTACGATAATTCGTCAAGAAATTTGGAGATTTCGTATCAAGGAATTGGAAAAGAGCACATCGTGGAGTATATGGAAAACGGCAAAGCTGTCGAAAGGCAGTGACGCAAAGCCACGGGTCTTCTCACTATTCAAGTGATGACAGCCGGGTTACCCAATTTGCCGTGCACGGCCTATATGGGTCGTGTTTTTATTATTCGTTTATTTGGGAAACAGAGGAGAATAATATGGAAGTGGAAGCGGATATACATCAGGAATTTCCTTTGATTTCTAAGAAAAGCAATGAGAATATAAATGTTGTGCTAGTGGACCGAGATTCGGAATGGTGTTGCCGCTTTGCTGATTTACTCGAAACAGAAACGGATATTCATCTCATAAATATTTCCGCTACAAAAGATGAGGCAGTGCGAGCTAGTTTACAGTTAGACGTGGACGTTGTAGTAGTGAATGCAACACTCCAGTCATCTGGACGCGATGGATTAGATGCAACAAAAGACATTCTCGCCAAAAAGGACGTTCCCGTCATTACCGTTGCTTCAAGTGCAGACCCTGAAGTAATCGTCGAAGCAATTACAGTCGGGGCAGTGAACGTTATAAGTAAAGCCGATATGCGGGACATCATCATGGCGATTCGCGAAGCACATCGACATCGTCCATCTTTACACCCGAAAGCATCGAAGGTGCTTCGCGAAGAGCTCATCCGGTTGAAACGTCAGGAATTATGGTGTAAGCTGACCACGACTGAAAAAGAAGTGCTACAATTAATCGCTTGGGGCTACTCTCAGCCTAAGTTGATTCAGTTGATGGGTATTTCACCTAATACAATGAAGACTCACATTCGTCATATTAGTAGAAAGCTCGGCACGAAATCAATCAAAGAAGCAGCGGTAAAGGCGAGGCGACTTGGACTCGAGAAGTACATGGACAATAAGGAACATGATGCATAGTCGCGGATTTCGATTTATTTCGACAAAGTTCTAGAGCTTAGGGTGACTAAAAAATCACCCTGTCGGATGACATCAAAAATTGATAAAATTAGGAATAAGGTGGGATTGAAATAGAAAAAAGGCCCACTGCGAATAGGAGGGATTTGTGGCAAAAGCAACAAAAAGATGAAGAAGAATGGGATAGTTGTCTGTCATGTGGAGAACGGGGGACAAGCCCAGTGGTTCTTAATACTCATTCACCGTTTGGGTTGTCCCCAAAATGATGAATGAAAGGATGATCGACATGTGTCGAAAAGAAATGGAGTGTGAATTATGTCTGGATAGCCAGATAGGAAACGGGGGAGCAGCGTATGTTGGTAGCTGAACAGATAACCCCTTATGAAAAAGTTGAGAACTGGTTGATCGCTTACGCAGACTGGAAAGCACGGCTAGAATATGCACAAACAGAGCTTGCACATATTCCGGGTTTGACAAAAGCATTGCATGAAGTGGCAATCTATGGCTGCGGCCAACCCAATGACACGTTGCTTCGCACAGTCATTCAGCGTTTGGAAATCACCGAATATGAAATACCGTTTCTTCAATCCAGAATAGGATTAATTGAATATGCTTTGTCGGCTCTCGTCCCAGAGGAAATAAGATTCGTTCAATTACGGTATCAAGAACAATTGGCGTTTTCAATCGTTATGGATCGCTTGGGACTATCGCGCCGCGCTTATTTCTATCATCGAAAACGAATTTTGGAGAAAATATATCGCAAAATAAAAAGTCGGACAGCATTATTGGAGTATGATCCGTTTGGTGAAAAGTAAAAGATCAGTTTCCGAAAAAGATGCTACTAGGCATCTTTTTTTGGTGAGTAGAATTAGATGTACGTTATGAAACCTCCCCTCTATATATGGGCATTCGTTGATGCACTCTCCTTGCACTAAATATGCACCTATCAGGTTTTGGAACCAAACCCTATATCCCCCTTTTTTTGCACCCCGTTTGCATGTTTCTCATGATAACATAGTATGTGGACAAGACAGGAACAACACGTTCCCGTCCTAAAAGTTAAAGCTGAAAGGAGGCTTCGAGGAGTATCCTTTTCTGATATTGTCGAAAGGCGACGGGCATCCGGTTTTGGAAAGCCTGTTTTTTGTTGTGGACGGAAGTAAGCAAATTCCGAATCCAGATAATCAAGATCGGCATTTCTCTCCTCTATATTGTTCTTCTCATAACCAGGCATCGAGCGCCGTTTCTTTTCCTGATCAGGAGGAGTACCGAGGCGCTCTTTTTTCATTAAGGATGACAGCACCCGCATAAACAGATGGCTTTTCTTCTCTCACGGTGTTGCCATGTGAGAATGGAGCTGATAGGTATGCGCCCCTAGTTGCCGTAATGCCAAGCTGCAATCTTGTTATCATTCTGTTTTATGGTTATTCATACGATTACGTTTAGGCTTTGCCATGATAGAGCGTGGGTTTGCTCTGTGGCAAAGCCTTTTTTGTTTTCTGGACATTTTCCATGAATGCCTCAAAGTGAGCGTTGGCTGCCGCTCTCCTCCTCCATTTTGGTTTACCCACAAACCAAAATGGAGGGACGAATATGAAAAAGGTTAATTTACGCGAGCTATATCCTTTTTTCAAGACAGATGTATGGGTCGAGGTAGAGGATGAAATAGCACAAGAAATCCGTCAATTCGATTTGAATGAAAATGCATACAAATTACGAACTTACCGTCATCGTGCTTATTACTCGCTTGATCGGAACGACGGTATCGAGCAGGATGTACTTTTTCGTTCGATTTCCCCGGAGGAATATTACGAGCGTAAGCTGTCCCATGAGCAGCTTTATGCGGCTATGTGTCGATTGCCGGAAAAATCGTTCAGACGAATTTATGCTTACTTCTTCTTAGGCATGAGCAAAGTCGCGATTGCCCAAGCTGAGCAGGTCGATGAACGGGCTATACGTAAGTCCATCGAACGCGGTTTGAAACAAATGGAGCAGTTTCTCAAAAAAATGTGACTGTAGCTGGTTAAAAGGGTCCGATTTGCTTGCCTAGATGAACAGATAGTAAAGGAAGAGTTTAGCGGCGGCTGGTCCAACCAGCCGCTCATTTTCCATGAGAGGGGCAGACGAAATGAATCCGATTCAATTTCGAGATGTTGAACACGAAAGTTTCTTCTATCGAATGCTGGAAGAGAGGCAATGCAGCGATGGCTATCATCGAGCACTCTTCTACACATTGGGAATTTCCCGAGATACGCGAAGTCATATCCGCGATTTATTTGATTTCTCTATTGGGGGCATTAAACCAGGAGGTCTTACAGCCTCGTGGCAAACTGGCAGTTCAGTTCGCGTGTGCCGGCTTGCTTTTAATCTGTGGAATGGCTGGACAGAAATAGGCGGGGAACGTTACTCTACGCCCCATGAATTATTCGATTGCAGTTATGCCCCTTATTTTTTTGAAGCGATTCGCCTACGTTACCCGGATTATTGCCAAAGCCAAGAGAAGATTTTCAAGCGACTGAACGAACAAATTCGCTGAATGGCAACCAACTGCGGGAGTGGAATAAGACGATGAAGGATATTAAAACTAGGACTGTCGTGAAAGACATTAAACGTTTGGACAGACTGCCGAATGTGATGAATCGAGTAAAACATGTGAGCGCCCGTACAAAACAGCAAAAAGACAAGGACAAGACGACTTCACAATCCCCAATTGAATATGCGCAGCACCATTCTACGTCGGCCGTTGACAAAACGGTACGTGCTCAAATTGGAATGAGCGCGGTTGTAGGCAAAAGGGTGATAAGGCTCATTCAAAAAAAGCGGGCAATGTCAGGGGATAATGCGGCAGGGAGGCAGAATCCTACTGTCATCATTACTAAGCTTTCGAGGTTGCGATTTTCCCGCAGATTGCATCTCCGTAAGCCGATAGATGGAAAATATCTCTTGTCAGCTAATCATCAATTAGGAAAACAGCGCTTCATACGAAGTCGGGCCAACGGCCGGCTTCTGCATCTTTCTCGCAAAGATAGCTTTCCTGACCGCATCTTACATCAAGGAAGTAGACATCAAGAACCAGCCGGGAAAAAAGGAGCATCTGTAGCCGCGGCATCTCATTCTGCAAATGTACGCGGTAATAGCCCAAGAGCGCTAACATCCGAAAACTTGAAGAAGCGGCAAATCAGGCAACCATCTTCCCGGATCCCCGCTGCCAGATCCAAGCGAGCAGACTATACAATCAAACGTAAAGTAGGGAAGTTCAAAACACTATCGCCATTTATAAAAACGGGACAACGACTAGGGAAGGCGAAAAACCATTCTGATAATCAAGCGGTCGGAAAAATTAATGGCGCCAGGACAGCTCAGCGAACTACACAGATGGCGATGACTGCTCGCCGTTCCCTTCAAAGAGCACAAGCGGCTGCGCGATTAAATATTCGAATCATTAAAATGGTTGTAAAAGCAGCCGCGCTGCTTGTAAAAGGGGTAGCGGCTCTTTTGGGGATCAGCAGCACAGTTATTGTATTGCTGTGCATTGTAATGGCAATAGCTGCTGTCATTTCCTCCCCTTTTGGAATCTTTGTTTCCGGTGAAAACACGGATGCCGATGTAAAGCCGCTTCACCAAATCGTTCAAGAGCTGGACACTGAGTTTGCAGACCGCCTGGCAGAAATACAGCAATCCGCTGGCCATGTAGACAGAGTGGAAATTCATCACCCCGGCAGTGCGGACAACACGCGAGTAGATAATTGGATGGATATTATAACTGTCTTTGCCGTGAAGACTGTAATGGATTCTGAAAACGGAGTGGATGTGGCGACACTTGATGCAACAAGGATCGGCATCATCCAATCGGTGTTTTGGGACATGAATCAACTGGAATCCCGAGTAGAAACGATAGAACATACGGAAACCGTTACGGTAGAGCATGAAGATGGGGGTACCAGCGAAGAGACGACTACCAGCAATAAGCACATTTTGCATATTACCGTTACGAGCAAAACTGCAGAGCAACAGGCTGATTCCTATCGCCTTACAAATGAGCAGATGGACATCATGAAGGAAATGATGTATGGGGAGTTTCGGCCGCTCCTGTTTGCGATTCTTGGAAAAGAAGCGGATATTGGCTTGACGCCGGGACAGCTCGAGGAAGTTGGGCAGCATTTGCCCGAGGGAGAACTAGGCAGCGATATCGTCAAATTGGCGTTGACTCGTTTAGGTGATCCATACAGTCAACCGAAGGCCGGACAAGATAACTTTACGGATTGCAGTTACCTCGTGCAATGGGTCTATCGTCAGCTTGGTATCAACCTGCCGCGTACCGCTGCGGAACAGGCACGATACAGCGTAGAGAACGGCTTGACAGTAAACGCGGCTGATTTGGTTCCTGGCGATCTTGTATTTTGGAGTTACGAGCGCAACGGTAGATTTATGGATATTACCCACGTTGGAATTTATGCGGGGAACGACAAAGTAGTGGATGCTTCCTCAAGTCGGGCGCAGGTGGTGTATCGCAATCTGTTTGATTCGGATAAGCAAGTGATGTTTGGACGGCCTCATATTAAGAATGTGAATTGAATTGTTGTCGGGATACTGAATAACCTTACAACTCAGATGTATCCAGTATCCCGATGGAGTAATAGAGCTTTTCCGAACAAGTAGCCTCCATATTAGACTGGTAAATAAAGCTGTAGACTGGGGAAATAAAGTGTTAAACTGAAACCATCAATCTCTGGATAAGGTGGGTCAAGCTATGAAACAAATGCCGATACACGTCATTCATAAATATCTAAAAGGTAAAATGGAGGTTGATGCGTTTACGGCATCGCTTGATGCACTATCATCTGAAACAAATCCATTACGCTACTCATTCTTCTCTTTGGGGATTAGGGAACTAGTTAATCATGTCATTGATCGCTTAGCCCCAAATTCAAGTGTCGTACTATGTGGGTGGTGGGATGACAACGATGGTAAAAGAACAACACCTAAACGAACGGAAAAAATGCAGTATGCGATTCGCGCGGGACTATCGGATGAATTCGTAACCGATGTGCTTAAGCTAGACCTATCCTTTATCATAGACAGAGCACAACGAGCGGTAGACGAACTCAGCATTTATGTTCACTACGATGAAAGCACATTTAACTTGGATCATGTCATCGGGAACAAGCTCGTGGAGGATACTTTATCTGCTGTACAAAGATTCTTTGAAGACATCGAAGAATTGAAAAGAATGGTATCTGAGGCGCTGGAAGTATCTCTGCATGAGGCGATTTCTTCGGCCACAATTGAGGACGTTTTGGGTGAAGTTGACATCTTGTCTACACATTATCTTGTCGAAGGAAGCGACATTGAGGAAATCATTGTGAGCTCAATTGATTATCAGCATATTGATGTCCAAGTAAGGGGTAACGTTGATATCGAGCATCAGTATGGCTCCGACGGGGACTACGAGCGGGGAGATGGCGTTCGAATTGAAAGTTCCTATCCGTATGTTGTTAATCTTCAACTAGATGTCAACGAGCCGCTAGAAATCACTATCGAAACCGATGATATCATTGTCAATACAGATAGTTTTTATGCTAATGAAGAAGACGAGGACTTGGATCATCGATCCGTCGATGAGATGGAGGAAACCATCGGGGATGGTGAGAGGGAAGACTTTGATCCAACTGAGCATTTTTAAGCTATGGGATGCTTGAACAATCTGAGTTCAGCTACTTTGACTACTCAACCTAGAATCAAAGAGAAAAATGTGGGAGGTGGCCTATGCCTAATTGTGATTGGAACCGGCCGTGTGATTGTAGAGACTGTCGAGAGCTAATTGAAACTCATATTTGTCCTAGTTGTGGTTTTAGAGCATAGATCGCATATCACATTGGACAGAAGCTCGTAAGGGGATTGGAGGTTATGATTTTAAAATTCCTAAATCCCCAATTAAGGACCTATTCTGTTTTTTCTGCGGTTTTTATATGGAGGAGGTGGGCTTCTACACTTCAATTCATGAGCAGTTCTGCCGAGAAGAAAAGGAGAGATTAGATCGTATCCGTGACGGTCGTGTCTGTAGCTCCTGTAGTAAGGTAGAGGAGATGGACTTTGATTTCAATGGACGAGTGAAGCTGCGGGACCACAAAGGTCGACATTTATGTGAATCATGCCTTGTTGACAAAGTTAAGCAGGAGCAAATCGATCCCTCCAATGCTAATAATAAATACATCTTTGATAGGTTCACGCTAACATGGGTGCTAGATCGAGTTAAGATCCCATGTTCGACGTGTGATAAATTGCATTGGGTCAAAGAAAGAGAGCAAGGCTGGCGTAGAAAGTGTAAGACCTGTTACGCCCGGCGATTATAAGAAATTTCTGCAATAATGAAACCTCTTCTAAGGAGACTAAGGAAATAGGAGTAAACTTTATGGCGCTGAAATCTATAGACAAAATGAAGAAAGAGGCTGTTCTACTCGTCCGGATTTGGCCTTTCTTTCAAGTTGAATGTATGCGTTTAGAATACGAGGTTCACAAACGGCCCCTACATTCTGAGGAGTTTTTTCGAGCAGCCGAATTCGCCATAAAACATGTTATCAAGGACAAACGACTTCACAAAACACGCATGGAGACGTTAAATGCAATTATTGCGAGTTATGTGGGTACACTTCAAAATGAAGGTAAACAGGCGGCTGATGCTTTCATTAAGACAATTTTAGAGAGCGTAGGAAAATGAAATAATGTAACGTTTATTTTGCATAGATAATTTTGAAGGCCTAGTTATAGGGATTATTTAGGGTAAGAAGAGGAGTTTAATATGCCTATTAATAAAGATAACTATAAAAACTTCTATTATGGAGCTGGCTCGGAGCACTACTTCATAAGCAAATTTTACATGCTGGGATACGAGGCCTATAAGTTGAATCCGGACATAGGATACGACCTGTTAGTGACCAATAAGGTTAAGGAATTATATGAAGGCCACGACAAACTGGATTTTTATGTCCAAGTTAAGTCATCGATTATGGTAAAAGAAAATACATCATTTTGGATTGAAAGAGAAAACTTCGCATCTTTGATAAATGATCCAACAGCAATTC
>JAESFX010000322.1_pt1 | contig 20690 bp, 16 predicted proteins | sample 9269501 | NCBI WGS metagenome assembly JAESFX01 (sample SAMN14515570, study PRJNA621655) | algae metagenome | isolation source: Desmonostoc geniculatum HA4340-LM1 and co-occurring heterotrophs from cave... | place: USA: Maniniholo cave, Kauai, Hawaii | collected 2009-07-28
CATTTTTTTCTCTCTAGATGCCTTCAAACCCTCATTTCCTCGTACAGCCAGATAGCGATCGCTCCTTCCGTGCAAATCCTTGTAACTCTCTCCTGGTAAGCTTTCATGATTCGCGGATGAGTCTATTTATCGATGACAATTACTTTGCCTGCACCTGAGAGCAAAGCTAGAATTGCTACACTCAAACCCACAGGTCCGCAACCTTGCACCACAACAACTGTCTGCCTTTTTGCATTAGTATACTATGTCAACTACTTGACAAACTCTATAAGTGATGATATATCCTCAGATATTGCTTGCAAAAGCAGTTGTCGATCGCTGTGCAAAAATAAATGATTGCCGCTTAACATTTGCAGCTGAAACTTGCTGCGAGTTTGTTCGCGCCAAGCCGAAAGGAAATCTTCAGTTATCACCTTGTCTTGAATCCCTCCAAATACAGAAATAGGACAGCGCTCTGTTGGTTGGGCTGTCATCAGGTCGTCTAAGAGCAAATCTCCTTTGCTGTTGCGCCTGTCCGCCTTTGGTAGAAGAGCTGCTTCGTTGACTAGCTGAGAAAATCGCGCTGATGCACCAGTCGGGTAAATCTCGCTCAACCGCTGCCAGTTAAAAGGTGTTACTCCTGTCTGCACTGCCTCAACACGGAGTAATTGTCCTAATATCTGTAGTGCTTGGTGCGATCGCAAACCTTTCATTCCCATCTGGTCTAAATACTGACCAATTACAGTGTTATCAGCAACAGAACCAACATCAGCAATCGCACCCCAATTGACGGTCAAGGCTGGCAGTCCTAAAGCGCGGCGGTGATGTGCCAGGGTATCAAGAAAAGTATTAGCGGCTACATAATTCCCCTGTCCTGCATTTCCAATAATGGAACTAAAGGAGGAAAATGACACGAAGAAATCTAACGGTGCGTTCAAGGTGTGGGTGTGCAAGTTCCAAGCTCCCATAGCCTTGGGTGCGATCGCTTTTGCTAAACGTTCCTGGTTGAGATCCAGCAGGAGAGCATCGTCCAGAACCATTGCTGCATGAATAATGCCTCGCAACGGCGGCATAGACTGGCTAATGTTTGCCAGAACACTCTTCACTTCCTCCTCGTGTGACACGTCTGCTTTAGCGACTACCACACGAACATCTGCTGACTCCAATGTTTTTACTGCTTCCTTTGCTACTGAGGAGTCAGCACCACTACGACCCATCAGCACTAAGTGCCGCGCCCCCCCTTTCACCAACCACTGAGCCACTGCTAAACCAAACCCACCTAGTCCACCAGTAATTAAGTAAGTTGCGTCAGGGTGAAAAGTGACTGTTGCTTGAGATGAGGGAGCTACCGTTACATCTGGCTCTTGCAACGATATGACAATTTTAAGGATGCGATCGCCGCAGTTGGACATCAGTAAATAGCCACCAGTCGTTGAGCAATCCAAATACTAAATCCTGCCAATAGTCATCGGCTGTCAGTTCGAGTAAAACCAGCAAACCCCCAGAAGCGAGAAGCTGTTTGACATTTTTCAGGGTTTGACGAAGGTCATGAGTCGCGTGCAGTGCGTCTGATACTAGAATCAGATCGAATGAATGCGGCTGGAATCCTTGGGCGATTATATCCGCCTCAATATCCAAAACTTGGTACTTAACGAAGGGATAATCGTGAAACTTCTGCTCGGCAGAGATTGTCAACGCTGCGGGTCCATGCGTGAGGCTTCTCGCCGAAAAATCCCGCTACTTTATCCTACCAAAACCCACTTTTTTACTGAAATTATTTATTACATTAAAAAACCCGCATCCGAACGCTAGAATTCAAAGCCAAAACAAAAAGCCGCTTCCCAAGCCGGCTTTGTTGCGTCGTAGATTAAACTCAGACAAAAAGCTGTAAAATACACCTACACGACAATGGAGAACAAGCGATCGCATGGTAATGTTTTGTATCTAAGCAAGAATCGTTATAAGTTGTCATAATTACAAACGCAGATATTCCAACTTGTATTGACACTCAAAACTCTATTTCATATCATGTCCGGCTAATTAGTTATGATTCCCGAATCTATGCAGAAAACCAAAAACCCTTCCCCTCTGCTCAAGAGCTCCTCTGCCCCCCTGCTGCCTTAATGATAAGTTTTTAACCTGATATGATATCAGATGAATCTCTCATTTCTAGTTCTATAACGAAAATACGTTGCTATTCTTGCGGGATGCCCTTGATTTTGGGTGAGCATTTCTTACCGCTAAATTGGCATTGCTGATTTGATGTATAAAAACGATTGTGCATGATATCAAAATCCTTGGATAGACGTTGCATTGCAACGTCTCTACATCTGGATTCATACCGCAATTGAGCAACGCTAACTTTACCTAATCGCTAATTAGCACAATTTTAGGTACAGATAGGGCTTCATTTTCACCCAGATCGCCAGCGCTAATTTTTTCTGCTCCTATTTGTTGCAATGTCTTCAAGAATGCTACGCTTTGACTCAATAGCTCATCTACATCAATACCGCCGTAACTAGATGGGTAACGCCGCAGGCTATTGCTGCCTTCTCCGAGCAGAATTACCGCACCTCGCCAGTTACGATTTTCCAGATGATAAAGTGCTACAGCAATTTGCAGAATGCCTTGATAAAAGGTTTTTTCTGGTTCGCTGGCTTCAATCCATAGAGCCTCTAAAGTGTCATGGCAGGCGTAAAACTCACCAGAATTGAATTGTTCTATGCCTTGCCAAAACTCTTGCGGCATGGTTTCGCTCATCCCATACTGTCTCGCACTTCTTTAATTGTTTCAAGAGAAATTTCTTGTTTGTCTCCAGCAAACTCGTTGTCAGGGGTAAGGAACAACATGCAGTGACACTCTTTGCGTTCTCTCATTGGTACACAGGGACAGTTCCAATATGTGGCGTGAACCTCAGCTTCTTTATCTTCGTAGTGGCGACAGGGACATAAAGGCGCACCCAGTTCGTCTTTATGTTTGGCTAGTCCTTCAATCACCACTGCGGTAACTGAAGGTTCAGAACAGAAGTAGGTTCCAGTACGCTTGGCGTATTGTTCAGAAAAATGCCGCATTGCCTCTAGGCTTTTATCGCTGGATTTTGTGTTAACTTCTGATGTGATCATGTGGATCGGGCACTCATAATTTAAATATTTCTTTGCATTGTACCTCAGTCGCACTAGGGGATTACTGGGTGTATTTCCCCAACCTTAGTTGCTCATATTGTTTTACCTTTGGAGCAAAGGCTTATCCCGCATTTCTCACAAGCTTGAGATCAGATGTGCAGAGGGGCAGAGGGGCAGAGGGGCAGAGGGGCAGAGGGGCAGAGGGGCAGAGGGGCAGAGGGGCAGAGGGGCAGAGGGGCAGAGGGGCAGAGGGGCAGAGGGGCAGAGGGGATTGAACTTGGCACATTGAACTCTCCCCTGCTCCCCTGCTCCCCTGCCCCCTTACCTTTTATGCCCCATACCCTATTGTTTTTTGCAGTTGAGGTTGTAGTGGGCGATCGCTTTGCAATACTATACCAGGATGCTCCAAATTGATTACCTGTTGTTCTGGTGGTGAGGAAATATTCTGCCATAAAACCCAGCGACTACCTTGAGGCAGAGTAGCAAGGCTCTGGGAGTTTTGAGTCAGCCAAATCAAAGGATGGCTTTTGGGAACTACTGTGCTGGCATCTTCTAGGGTAGCGCTTGCTGCTAAGGTTTCTAAAACAAAGCGCTCTCCTTTCATTAAACCTGTGGATGCTGTCCAGAGTTGCACCTGTAATTGCTGTTTTTGTGCATAAAAATACAATGATGCTGCGGCAATTACTGCTTGTTCAAAGTCTTCTTCTTGCCAATTGCTAGCGCTGTCAAGGGCAATAACTATTTCTTGTCCCCCAGTCACCACTTCTAACTCCCGCACCCGTAATTCTCCATAGCGGGCGCTAGTCCGCCAGTGTATCAGACGGGTGGGATCTCCAACGCGGTAGGGACGTAGTGATCGCACTAGTCCCGTTGTCGCTGTCTGCAAGGGTTTACCACGGGAATCGCTTCTTTTGCTTTCTTCTTGCCCCATTTCATCCACTAGGGGGCAGGTAGCCAAGGGTAATACTGTCGGATAGACGATCGCTGTGGCAGCACAATCACGCTGACGACGACACCAGAATAACCCCAAAGGCGCACCAGAACCGAGTTCAACTGTGTGCCAGCGATAGACGCCCCGGCGTTGGGTAGGGTGGTAATATACCCAGCGGTAACTACCTTGGCTAGGAATTGTTTCGATCGCCTTTTGTACTGGTTTGCCTAAGACGAAAGGCAACATATCCTCGACTTGTAACAAACTTACAGGCTGCTGTGTCTGATTGCAGATTTCTAATTCCACCCTCAGTTCATCACCTGCTGATACAGGTTGAATGGGGCGGCGGGTGATGGATAGATTTGTGAGCGATCGTGGTGGTAGGATGGCTGCTACACCCAAAAGGGCAAAACTAATGCCGCTAATGGCGTACAGCCAACCAGCCATCGTATTGATACCTGCGCCAAAAAAACAAATAGCTGTTGCCGCTAGCACCCAACCGCCGTATGCAGGGGCACTGGCGCGGGTTTCTAAAAAGTTGGTGATGGGTTTGATGATTTTCATAGTTTCTTTTTTAACCCAACACCACCCAAAATTCACAGTCTTCTAGAGGTTTAGTGAATGGTTTGGCGATGTCTACGACGGGCTACGCCTACGGGCAAGTTTCTCAAGCAAGTACTCTTGTCTGCTTTCATCTATAAGTTTCTAAGAAGCAGGATAAATGTATATGATTAATTTATGGAATGTTAGGTAGAAGGTAAAAATATGACAATTACTACCAACTTAAAAAAGCTTTATGAAACTGATGAAAATTTATGGTTAGAACAACTATATTTTTCATAATTCGGTTACAAGCAAAATCGGCTCAGCTGTTGGAACCAGAGTTACGCGGCGCTAATTATGCTCATTCTAGATGAGTGACCGGAATTTGTTCGGTTCTTTCAGGGGGTTTGGCTCCAGTTGCAACAGCATGAACCAGATGAAGAATATCGGCACTGTAGTAGCGATTACCACAGGTATCACAAACACCAATCGTTACATCTTCGAGAATGACAAATCCATCTCTATGTTTAAATGCCTCGCGCTTGACAGTTCGGGGTTGAACGGTTCCTTCGCAATACTCGCATTTATAATCCATACATACGCCTAAACTTTTATTCTGTTTGCTGTACTATATTGTTGGATTGCTGACGCTGGGCAACCTTGATTAACAACCTCAATGCCTCATTGACCGCTTCATCGTTGGGAAAAGCTTGAGCTTCCATCCCATGATTCAGCAACGCTGAACTTTAATATTTAGCGATCTACGTAAAAAAACTCAACGGCATTGTAAAACAAGGTAACTAACAAACAAAAAAGCCCGCTCATGCAGGCTTTCTAAATTAATCAAGTAACTAAACTTACCGTTTCGCTAACTTCTTCGACATCTTCCGCAGACGAATTGATTTAGGTGTAACTTCCACCAATTCATCTGGGCCAATGTATTCCAAAGCACGCTCTAAACTCATGTCTATCGGTGCTTGCAGTTGCACTAATTCATCGCCACCAGCGGCGCGATGGTTAGTTAACTGCTTGGTCTTACAAACATTCAGTTCCAAGTCTTGGGGACGATTGTGTTCGCCGACAATCATGCCTCTGTAAACTTTAGTGCCGGGAGTAATAAAGAATGCTCCTCTATCTTCGGCGTTCTTCATGGCGTAGAAGGTAGAAACGCCTTCTTCAAAGGAGATTAAAACGCCTTTGTTCCGAGCTTCAATGTCGCCACTGAGTTGACGGTAGTCTAGGAAACTGTGGTTCATGATGCCTTCACCACGAGTCATCCGCATGAATTCACCCCGGAAGCCAATCAAACCACGGGCGGGAATGACAAACTCTAGCTGAGTACGATCGCCACTACCCGGTTGCATATCTTGCATTTCACCTTTGCGTTGTCCCAGGCGTTCGATACAGCTACCCACCGCATCAGTAGGTACGTCTAATACCAACAGTTCATAAGGTTCGCAAGGTTGGCCGTTGACTTCGCGGTAAATTACCTGTGGCTGAGATACCTGAAACTCGAAGCCTTCGCGGCGCATGGTTTCGATTAAGATACCCAAGTGCAATTCGCCACGACCGGAAACGAGGAATTTATCGGGGGAATCGGTTTCTTCAACCCGCAATGCAACGTTGGTTTCAAGTTCGCGGAAAAGGCGATCGCGCACTTGTCTTGATGTCACTAACTTGCCTTCTTGACCTGCAAAAGGTGAATCGTTCACCCAGAAGGTCATTTGCAAGGTTGGTTCATCCACTTTAATTAGTGGTAAAGCTTGCGGTTCATTGGGGTCTGTAATTGTTTCCCCAATGTAAGCATCAGCGAAACCAGCCACGGCAACAATATAACCAGCGGTGGCTTCTTCCATTTCCACCCGCTTCAAGCCTTCAAAGCCCATCAATTTACTGATTTTGGACTTGACAATTGTGCCATTTTCTGTAATTAAAGCCGCTTGCTGTCCAGCACGGATAGTGCCGTTGTGAATTCTGCCAATGACAATCCGTCCCAGGTATTCAGAATAATCTAGGGTTGTGACTTGCAATTGCAGAGGCTTGTTGATGTCGCCCACTGGTGGTGGAACGTGTTGCAGAATCGCATTAAACAGTGGTTGCATATCTACCGATTCTGCTTCCATGCTTTCCTTAGCATAACCTCCCATACCGGAGGCAAACAGATAGGTAAAATCACACTGGTCTTCATCTGCGCCTAATTCCAAGAACAGATCCAATACTTTATCAACAGCAACGTGTGGATCGGCTTTGGCACGGTCGATTTTGTTGATGACAACGATGGGGCGTAAGCCTTTTTCTAAGGCTTTTTTCAGTACAAAGCGCGTTTGGGGCATGGGGCCTTCATTGGCATCGACAATTAGAAGACATCCGTCAACCATGCCGAGTACGCGTTCAACTTCGCCACCGAAGTCGGCGTGTCCAGGAGTATCAACAATATTGATTAGTGTTTCTTTGTAGCGAACCGCTGTATTTTTGGAGAGAATTGTAATTCCCCGCTCACGTTCGAGGGCGTTGGAGTCCATGACGCAATCCGGAACGTCTTCGCCTTCGCGGAAAATGCCGGATTGTTTGAGGAGTGCATCAACCAGGGTGGTTTTGCCGTGGTCAACGTGGGCGATAATAGCGACGTTGCGAATTGGGAGCGTCATAGGAGCTTTTGGTGAACTTTAGAGGGAGTTTTTAGATTTACATTTGAATGCTAGGCTTTTGTAACAGAATTGGGGGCGATCGGCAAATTCTGTAAAGAACCTTTAACAATTCTAGCGTAATCGTCACAATTGCGGAGAGTTTTATCAAGACTACAATCACGAGTGTGCGGTAATTGCGGCGTGAATGGCATGAAAAAAAGCTTCTGTTAACAGCAAGGAGTAGTTTATAAGGCTATTGTTAACAGTAGATTATCAATCTTGCGATCGATTACAGGCTATTTCTTTGTTGTTTGAGCAGGTGGTTGTGTCTGTCTCAGTTGATTGAAGATGCGATGTCTAGGACGGGCTACGCCTGGGCACCTTTGCTTGTTGTCCATGTAGAAACGTTGCAGTACAAAGTTTCTACTGAATTTAAGGTATATTTTAAAAATTAATAAAATGACAGCGATAAAATAATTATTATGATCTGCTGCCTAAACCCTAATTGTGAGAATCCCCAAAATCCTGACGGGACAAATTTCTGTCTCAGTTGCGGGACAAAGTTGATACCCCTGCTCAGAAATCGTTACCGGATTATCGCACAGTTAGGCAGAGGGGGGTTTGCACGCACATATGTCGCAGAAGATATAGACAAACTCAATGAACAATGTGTTGTTAAGCAGTTGGTTTTAAGTCAATTTTATGGCTCTCAAGGTACTGACGCACATAAAAAAGCAACTGAGTTGTTTGAGCGAGAGGCCAAACGCCTCAAAGAACTAGGGGAACATGTGCAAATTCCCAATTTATATGCGTATTTTAAGGAAGGTGAATATCTGTATTTAGTGCAGCAGTTTATTCAAGGACAAAATCTGTTGCAGGAGTTAAAAGAGCAAGGAGTTTTTGATGAAGTTAAGATTCGGGATTTTTTGCATGATTTATTATCTGTGCTGATAGCGGTACATGAACAAGAGATAATTCACCGAGATCTTAAGCCAGAAAATATTATTCGTCGTCAAAACGATCGGAAGTTAGTACTAATTGATTTTGGGGTATCAAAACAAAAAAGGGAAACTACAAACACTGCGATGGGAACGATTATTGGTTCATTAGGTTATGCACCCATTGAGCAAATGCAATTGGGTAAAGTCTTTCCGTCTAGTGATATCTACAGTTTAGGAATAACTTGCTTTCATCTGCTAACTAATATTTCTCCTTCGAGTTTGTGGCTCAAACAAGGCTATAGTTGGACTTCTAGTTGGCGACAGCATTTAAAGCAACACATCAGTCATGAATTGGAGTTAATTATTGATAAATTACTGCAAGAAAATTATGAACAGCGTTATCAATCTGCACAGGCTGTATTACAAGACTTGAATAATTTACCACCTTTAAGAAATACATTACCACCTACAGTACTTTCGCCTTCTGGGTTATTAGAAACACAACCACAGGTTGAACAAAAAGCAACTGCATCTGGATATCTAGCACTATTTTCCAATACTCAATTATTGTCTGGAGCAATAATTGCTGGAACTGGTAGTTCGTTTTTGGCGATCGCTCTGATCAGTTTTCTCGGAACTACTTGGATTAGCTCAGGATTGTGGTTGCTAATTTTAGCTGGGTTAGTCTTGATTCAATCTCGCTCGATTGTGGAAAAAACTTATTTAATTATTATCGCTATTATCGCAAATTCACTTGTTATTTTGAGTTTCAAAAATTTGCTAACTCAAAATCTTCTCCAATCTGGTATAAATGGAATAGTGCTTGTAGCCTTGCTAGTTGTTCTTGCAGGTTTTTTGACAGTTATTATTGTAGGTGTGTGGGAAATAATAAACAAACTTATTTCTCAATATTTTTAGTTTTGGTGAATTTTCAATTATATCTTTATTTGGGATAAACTTTATATAACTTAGGTAATTATTTATGACCAATAAAAAAGAAAACCTGAAGCTACTTATTTCTCTAGGTCTTGCTGGAGTAATGGTAGCAATTCTTTTTTGGTTAATTAGCAAACTTTCTTCTACTATCATACCACCACCAAATTCCGAATCTCCTTCAACTTTATTACCAAATAAAGCTTCATTAATCAATTTGGGTACGAGGATTTTAGTAAAAGTACAAACATACCCAGAAAAAAGAGATGGAGTTAAAGCTTTTGGTGAAAAAGATTTCACCACAGCAGTGGAAAAATTTACCGCATCTCTGAAAAATAATCCCAACGATCCAGAAACTTTAATTTATTTAAATAATGCAAAAATTGCGCGAGACAAATCAGAAACCCTAAAAGTTGCTGTTATTGCACCAGTTAACTTCGATCAGAATTTAGCAGAAGAACTTTTGCGCGGCGTAGCTCAAGCTCAAAATGAAGTTAATAATCAAGGCGGAATTAATGGCAAGAAATTGCAAATTGTGATTGCAAGTGTTGAAAATCGAGAAGATTCCCAAAAGCTAGATAAGGAATTACTTGAAGACCAGAGCATTGTAGCCGCAGTGGGTACCAGACGTGATGCTGCGATTTATAATGAGAAAAGGTTAGTGTTAGTCTTCCCTGTGGAGCGTCCAAATCAAGCAGAAAATCTAGAAAACATAGAGCAAAATTCAGCAAATAATCAGCCCAATACTGCCAAAAATAACTACTTATTTCATGTAAATCCTTTATATGATAATTTAGTAGATACTCATGCTCGTTACATTGCTCGACAAGGAAGAAATATTGCTATTTGTGGCGATATTCGCAGATCAGGAAATAATTCAACTTCTTCGTCTAATCAGGTACTTGTAGAACAGTACACTCAAGCGATCGAACAGTATGGCAGTAAAGTTATTAGTACGCCTTGCAATTTGGCAGATAAAAATTTTGACCCTAAAACTTTTGTAGATCGAGCTATAGAAACAGAAAACACCAATGCTTTTTTACTAATACCTTCATTCAGAAGTATAAGTTATGCTACTAAAGTTGCACAAGAGATTAAAGGCAGAAAACCACTGTTTGGTTCTGAAACTATGTATAGTGCGAAAACTTTAGAAAATGCCAAGGATGTTGAAGGAATGGTAGTACCTGTGTATTGGCATCGTGATGTTAATAAAAATAACCCATTTGCGGAAAATGCTCTTGGGCTTTGGAAGGCACAGGTAAATCAGAGAACAGCGGGAGCCTATGATGCAATGCAAGTAATTATCGCTGGTTTGGAAAAAGATGACACCCGCGAAGGCTTACAAAAGGTACTGTCTAATCCTAATTTTTCAACTTCTGGAGCTACAGGAAATATTATGTTTTCCCCTTTAGGTACGCGTCAAGGAGAAGCTTTTTTAGTCAGAATTGAACGTTGTGAGAGTTGTTCTTCTGGGACTAATTATGATTTTGTCTTGTTAAATAAGAAGTAATTAGGGAGTAGGGAGATGAGGGAGTCTACCGTGTATACACAAGTCGAAAAAAACCATTAGCACAACAAAGAAAGAGTTTCGTAGGGTGCGTTACGCTGGCGCGATAACGCACCCTACGAAAGTAATAGAAAAGTTGAAACCTATGCTAGTCATACTTGTGTATACACCGTAGCTTTTGCAAGGGGAGGGTTAGGAAGGATCTAAAAGAAAAGTGTCTAAAGTCACAGCGAAACAGTTTTTAAACAACCTCTAAAAGCTTCGATTTCAAGAACCTTTTGTGAACCATCTCATAAAATATATTGGAAAGCTGAAAGCCTTTATTCGTAGATAAGGTACTAATTAGTTTGTGTTTTAATCGGTAAGATGATGACAAACTCTGCACCTTTTTGTAATTCTGATATTACTTCTATTTTACCTTTGTGTTTGTCAACGATCTGATAGCAAACACTTAAACCTAAACCAGTACCTTTACCCACTGTTTTAGTTGTGAAAAAAGGATCGAATAGTTTATTTTTGATTTCTGCTGAAATTCCATGCCCGTTATCTTTGATTCCTATTTTAATATATGTATCATCTATTTTTAATGTATTTATAATAATTTGTTTATTTTTACCTGAATCAGCTTTTTCGTCTAGTAAAGCATCGATCGCATTACTTAAAATATTCATAAATACCTGGTTTATTTGTGCTGGATAACACTCAATTAATGGTAAATTTACATAGTTTTTAATGACTTCTATTTCTGGCTGGAGTCTGTGATTTAAAATTAACAATGTATTATCAATTCCTTCATGAATATCTACTTCTTTCATCTCAGCTTCATCTAATCGAGAAAAGTTTCGTAAACACAAAACGATTTCTCGGATACGCTGAGCGCCGACTTTCATAGAAGAAAGTACAAGTGGTAAATCTTTAGTGATAAAATTTAAATCAATTTCTTCAGTTTTTTCTTCAATTTCCCAAATCGAATCTGGATATTGTTCTTGATATAAAGTCAAGAGGCTAAATAAATCTTGAGTATAGTCAGATATACATTGAATATTGCCATAAATAAAGTTAACAGGATTATTAATTTCATGAGCTACACCTGCTACCATTTGCCCAAGAGAAGACATTTTTTCGGTTTGAATTAATTGGCCTTGAGTTTCTTTTAAGTCTTGCAGTGTTTTTTGAAGTTCTTGGGTTCGTTCTTCTACCCGTTGCTCTAAATTTTGGCGAGCTACTTCTAATTCTTGGGTTCGTTCTTCTACCCGTTGCTCTAAACTTTGGCGAGCTAGCTGTAGTTCATCAGTATAATCTCCCACCCATTCGACTAATTGATTCAAGGAAGCAGCTAATGTCCCTACTTCATCGTTGCTTCTGATATTAGCTCTGAGTTGAAAATTTGATTCTTGAGTAATTTTTCTGGCAACGTTAGTAACTGTTTGTAAAGGACGGGCGATTAACCTACTAGTATACAGTGCTAGTATGACTGCGATCGCCGCAGATAGCAGCATACTTCCAACAATCACTTTAATGCGTAACTTTTGGGCATTCTCAAAACTAATAATTGCTTGCTTTTTTTGAATTTCAGCATAGCCGATAATTGAAATTAATTCATCTGAAAGCTTCTCAAACTCAATAGAAACATTAATTTCTTTTTTGAAAAAAATCAGTAGTTCTTCTTGTCCAGCTTTTGTTTTTTTCGTTAATGATTGATTTTGGTCAATTTGCTGCCAAAATTTTTTTACTATTTGAATATATGTTTTAGTATTTTGTTGATAATTATTTAATAATTTTAATAAATCTTTATTGTTAATTCTGGAATCGTGAGTATGGATTTTGATAAAAATTTCTAGTTTGGATAACTGTTGATCGACTTGACTCATTTCGTCTACAAATCTGTTTTTTTCAAATTCTAACCAAATAGAATTTTCCCAAACAGTAACTAATCTTTGTGGATGTAGCCTAACTCTAGTTATTTTATTTTCTAAATCTTTTAAAAGAGATTGTTTCTGTTCAGATAAATTCAACTGTTGCTGAGCAAGGGTTTCATAACGGTATGCAATTAATAAACCACTGATTGTGCCTATAAAAGTAATACTACCTGCCACAGTATACCCATAACTAATCTTTCTAGCGATATTCCAGTTATCAGTTAAGTGGCTAAGTAAAATAAAAATTCTTTTAAAATAGCGTTTTGTAGCAGCTATCATTTATTTATAGACCATACTATTAGAGGAAATTTCCTTGTCCAATTTTTTGATAAACTTCCCGAATCATATTATAATCAGCATCATTCGCTGTAATTAATTTACTACCTTTATACTTTTGATTTGCTTTAGCAGTGACTAAACTTTGAATTAATTGATCTTGATGCTTAATCATGCGCGATCGCATTTCTTCTATAAAGCTGGATGGTAACTGATTACTAGCAACAAATACATCACCAGGAAGTAATGGTCCTGTAAATATTACAGTAAAATCTTTGTCAGATAAACCCTCAGATTCTAGAATGTTTTTGTATCTGTCAGATGCAGTCGCCCAGGCATCTACTTCACCTTTTTTTAAGGCTTGTACTCCTTGATCATCTAATATAAGAGTTTTAAAGTCAGTTTCTGGATTTAATCCAGCATCTATTAATAGTTTTGTCGGAGCGATATGACCAGAGGTTGAGCCAATTTTTCGCATGGCAATTGTTTTGCCTTTCAATTGAGATAATAATTTAATTTTGCTATCTGCACGAACTACAATAATCGAATGGTAGTTGCTGCGCTCAATAGCAATTATTGGAATAGCCTTTGCTCTAGCATTTAAAATTAAGTATTCAGAAGGCCCTGCGAAAACAATATCTACTTCTCTTGATAATAATGCTGGTGCTGCTGCTGTAGGATTTTCTACAGGAAAAAAATCAATTTGGACGCCTAAGACTTCTTCTAATGTAGTCCGAAAAACTCCAAAATCTCGTTGTAAATTTTCAATTCCAGAAACATCTGTGACTGCAAGTTTGAGATTTTTTGGTGTAGTTACCGATAATTGCTCTGAGTTATTATTACTAGAGTTTATTCCTGTTGTGCAGCCAGCAGTAAATAGCAGCGAATACCAAAGCAAGTTCCGCCTTTTCATAGATTTTAAGATATTACAAATGTAAAATTTTTTAGTTGTTAATTAGTAATATACTTATGGAGTTTATTGGTTTTTTGTATTGCTGACTTCTGTAAAATTACGGAAATAAATTTAAGCAAGAATTCAGGAGTCAAAATTCAGAATTTAGAATACACGGTTAGGGGCACAATATATTGTGCCCCTACGATTATCTGTACCTCACCAACTTGCAATCTGTTGTATGAAGATAGGAATTAAAAGTTTATAACTCCTAACTCCTAATTCCTAACTATTAACTCTTAATTTTTTACAACTTCAAATTCCAAGCAGCAAAAGCTAAAGCACCCCAACCAGCAAGAAAGGCTACGCCACCTAATGGTGTAATTGCTCCTAAGGATTTTACACCAGTTAAGCTCAGGGCGTACAAACTTCCTGAGAAAATAGCAATACCGATGATAAACAACCATCCACTGGCTACGAGGATGGGTTGAGGAAATTCGGTGCGACTAATTAGTAGTGCTACTAGAAAAAGTGCCAGAGCATGATACATTTGGTAACGAGCGGCAGTTTCAAAAATTTCTAGCGATCGCTCACTAATTTTTTCTCGCAAGGCATGGGAAGCAAAAGCACCAGCCGCAACTGACAAACCGCCTAAAACAGCAGCTACGCTCAAGAAAATTTGCGTCATTAGACTTAGCCGTAAGTTGGTAAACTAGTCATTGGTCATTAGTCATTAGTCATTAGTGAATAACAAATAACAAATGACAACTGACAAAAGACAAATGACTAACGACAATTAGACATCAAAATGATATGATACTGCCCCTTCTTCATTCACTTTAAAGTTTGCATTAAATTCTTTAGCTTTTTGATCTAAATATTGTCTGGCATCGGCTGCGGGTAGTTGTGATTGCATTGCAAAGCCTAAAACAGTCACACGTCCATGATTTTCTTGTAGCATCTCATAAAAAAGAGATTGCAGGCGATCGCTACGTTGTTGATTAAGTGCCTTTTTCTCTTGCCGACTTTGACGATACAATCCCAATGCCAACCATGCTCCCAGTGTGAGGCTAGGGACACCAAAAATTAGACCACCAGCAACAGTATTATCATCTTGATAGGTAGCGTTTGGTGCAGAAAAATCATACGCATCTTTCACGGGTATATACACTTTACGTGTAGCAAATTTTTCAATTGCTGCTGATGCTGATAGCGTTAAAAACATGAATCCGAGTGTCAGTAGCCAACCGGCAGCCAATTTTTCAGCAGTTTTCATAGTTCCACTTCAGATTTAAACTTTGCTAGAGATTCTAACCTGACTTTCCCAGAGGTTCCAGTATATCAATCTACTCCTTGGGACAGTTTTTTAGCTATGGCACCGCACTTTTTGGCGTACTTTGCTCGAAAAAGCAAGGTTATTAAGCGCTTACAAGATACCCCCGTAATCATGTAATATTTAAAATATACTTAATTCCCTGTAAGAATTCGGCGTTACACAATTTCAGAATGACTATGGGACGCGCATTTTGTCACGTTCAACAATTTAACGATTGTTTAGATATCCATACTACAAAAGTATTAATATCATCTCGTAAATATACATAACTAAAAATTAAACGTCAAATACTGTAGAACCAGCAAAACCAGAATGTCTCCAAACTCACAAAATCCTTACCGGATAAACCCTTATATTATTGGTAATCCTATTGTAGATAAAGACAAGCTTTTCGGGCGAGAAACTTTGTTAAAGACTATAGAAGATAGTTTGCAACAGAAGGCAAAATTTATTCTATTACATGGTCAGAGACGTATAGGTAAATCTTCTCTACTCAAAAACATTCCCCTTTTTATATCTCAGGATGAATTTGTCTTTGTGCCTTGCGACTTGCAACATCATAGTGATTCAACTTTAGGTCAAATACTGTACGCGATCGCTAATTCCATTGTTGAAACTCTTCAAATAGACAGCGCTATACTAAATTCTCTGGACACGCAACAGTTAAACAACAATCCAAAAATTTTTACTCGGAGATTATTACCGAGAGTTTACGATACACTGGGCGATAAAAAAAAGCTAGTATTCTTGTTAGATGAATTTGATGTTGTCACTCAAGATAATACACCGCAGGCTTTAAAATTATTGGAATTTTTGCAAAAGTTAGTCACACAAGAAGAAGAATTATTTGTAATTGCGGTAGTTGCCCGATATCTTAAATTTATGCCAAATTTGGTTCAATTGTTTAGAGAAGCACCATTTCAAGAAATTGGCTTACTTGATGACGAAAGTGCCAAAAAGCTGATTACTCAACCTGCTGCTACTACTTTGCAATATCCTAAAAAGACCATAGACGAAATTCTGAAATTTTCGGCAGGACATCCCTATTATACCCAAGTCTTATGCTATGTCATTTTTGGTAAAGCAAGGGATGAAAGTTATTCGACGATTACATCAGCCTGTGTAAATGATGCTGTAAATATAGCAATTGAACGTGGCGAAGGCGGATCGGCTAGTATTTGGGAAGGGCTGAGTATCTCTGAAAAAGTAGTGATTTTAGCAGTCGCCAAGGCTCAAGAACAAAATGCTTCAGAAAACCCTTTAAAGGTGGTTGAAGCCTATGGACTCGTACTAACAGATTCTTTAAAAGAAGCCATAGATCTATTAATTAATAAAGGTTTTTTAGATAGTAATCCACTGAAAGTGAAAGTAGAATTAGTTCGTCTCTGGTTACTCCAACGTTATCAGTTAAGAGTTGAAGTCAGGAGTTTAGAGACACTACAACAAGAAAATGTTAACCGACTATTGTTTGTGGCTTGTAATTGTTGGGCAGAAAATAGACAGCAGGATGCATTAGATATTTATGAACAGGCTCTTAAGGAAAATCCCAATCACTTTGGTACTGTAGTAGAACTAGCAGAAAAATACTTGCAAGTAAAAAATTTTGATAGAGATTTAGAACTTTACGAGCGAGCTTACAAATTAGATCCAACAACCTATCAACAACAATTTGTCAATGCATTACATGAATATGGACATTTTTTAATAACTCAAATCAATTATCTAGTAGCAGCCCAGCAGTATGAAAGGATTTTAAAGATTCAACCAGACAATAATTTAGCTCAAGATAAACTGGCAGAAATAAGAGCTTATCAAGCTAATAATAAGACGATTAATAATAATTATATTATTAATAGAATCAGGGAAAACTCTAGGTCAGTGATAGTCATATTCATAGGATTAATTATTGCTAGTATTGGAGGTATGGTTTTGGGTCATTATTTATTCAGTAATTGCCCAGGAGGTCAAGAAAAATCGTTAGATGGAGGCTGTATACCTTCAAGTTCTCCACCAAGAGAATCTCCAACTAGCAATAATATAAATAATAGAATAAGTAGAGGCGATCGCACTTTATTTCCAGACATACAAAATAGCGATCGTGACAATGGCATTGAGAGCTTTAAAAAAGGTAATTACACAGATGCTGCAAAGCACTTTGAAAAAGCTGTTAAGAATAATCGTAATGACCCTGAAGTACTAATTTATCAAAATAATGCCCTTGCCCGTCAAAAGGGTAATCCTTTAATTTTGGCAGTTGTGGTACCAGCCCAAAGAAGAACAAACTCTGCTCAAGAAATATTACGTGGGGTAGCACAAGCGCAAAATCAGTTTAACCAACAAAATGGATTACAAGGTCGATTAGTAGAGATTGTGATTGCTGACGATGATAACAACGAAGATACAGCAAAACGAATAGCTGACGAACTAGTAAAAGATGAATCAATATTAGGAGTTATCGGACATGGTTCTAGCAAAGTCACCAACGCAGCTTTGTCTATATATACAAAAGCTAATTTAGCAATCGTATCATCTACTAGCACTAGCATAGACTTGCGAGGTTCTGTATTTTTTAGAATTTTACCTTCAGATAAAGCGACTGGTGAAAAACTAGCTAAATATGCATTAAAAAATAACTTCAAAAAAATAGTAATTTTCTGTAATCCTGTCGATCCATATAGTAGAAGTATCAAAGAAGAATTTAGATTTACATTTGTTAAAAATCAGCGTGAAGAAGTGGTTCCTTCTTCATGCATTAACTTAGCTGATCCAAATCTAGATGTAGCGCAGGAAGTAAAAAATTTACTGAATGATCCCTTAGTAGAAGCAATAGCATTGTTTCCAGATACAGACAAGAGTATTGAAGTTGCTATGGACATTGCAAAGACTTACAATGACTCCGTGGGCAACCTGAGAAAAAGCAATAATAATGTCGAACAACTCAAGCAGATCAAAGTATTAGCAGGCGATTCTCTCTATAAACCAGAGGTTGCTAATACTCTAAAAGATTTGATTTTAGCTGTACCTTGGTTTCGAGATGCACCAAAATCAAGGGGATTTGCACAAAAAGCTGAAAATCAATGGGGTGGTGGTGTGAGTTGGCGCACTGCAACAAGCTTTGACGCTACGCAGGCTTTTATTGAGTCTTTCAAACTATCTCCGAAAGTATCTAGGGTAACAGTTTTAGAAAATTTACCAAAAATAAATATTTCAGAAAGCACCTCTGGAGAGCAGCTAAAATTTGATTCATCCAGAGAAATTAACAAACCAGCAACTTTAATTATGGTTGAAGATGGTCGGTTTGTTAATGCAGAGTAAAAACAGAAACTTCAAGCACATTTTACGAAAAGAAGTAGAGATTTTTATAATACTTGGATAGGTTCGGGGAAATATAAGATGTGCATGTGAATTATCAGCCACCGCAAGCTATGTTATGATGGAGTTTGTGGGTAAAAACGAAAGGAAAGCTTACGCTTTGAGAATTTCTTGCGCTGTAAGGCTTGTGGCGATATCGGCTAAAAAAATCACATGCTTCTCAGTTGACCTATCGCAGATATTATTATGATACAACTCAAATCTCAGAGAAACCCCTATGTTATCGGTCGTCCGATTAGTGAACCGGAAATATTTTTTGGACGACAGAAGCAATTAGCGTTTATTGAAGAAAATCTGAGACAAGGTGAGAAAGTTATATTACTGCATGGTCAACGACGTATAGGCAAGTCATCTCTACTTCAAAATATCCCTAAAAGTATCAAAATTGATAACTCTGCTTTTGTGAGCTTTGATTTAGAATATCATAGCCAAGATAAACTAGAAAACCTTTTAGAGAATTTAGCAGAAACTATTGTCGAACAATTAGAAATACCTCCAGACAAAGTAGCAATTCCCAAAGCTCAACAAATAGAAGAAGAAAAAGATATTTTTTGTGCTAAATTTTTACCCCAAATTTATGAACATCTAAAATATCAGAATTTGGTATTACTTTTAGATGAGTTTGATGCTTTAAGTAATAAACATATAGGTGTAGAACTGGAATCATTATTCAAGCAATTAAAAAACATCACTCATAAAAATCCCAGATTATTTGCGATCATATTTGCCGGAAGAAAACCAGCAGATATCTCAAATTTGCTGAAAATATTTCCAGAAGTACCAGTGGCAGAAGTTGGATTATTAGATAACGAAAGTGTTAACCAGCTGATTATCGAACCTGTTGAGGGTTCTTTGAGTTACGAACCAACAGCCATACAAGCAATTACAAATTTATCAGCAGGACATCCTTATTTCATCCAAATTCTATGTTTTGCGGTTTTCAGTAGAGCTAGAGAACTGCAAAAATGGGAAGTTACCCAAGAAGATGTAGAAAATATTATAGATAGGGCAGTTGAGCTTGCAGAAGCTGGATTTGCTTGGTACTGGGATGCTTTATCTGTGCCAGAGAAGGTAGTTTTTTCTGCTGTGGCTGAGGCGCAAAAAATAGCTATTGAAAAACAAGACCTAGACGTAGAAAAAGACTCATTGATGCTACTTAAAAGTCATCATGATGTGTTGTCTAGAGATTTGTTAGAAAAATTAACTAAAGAACTAGCATTAAAGGGCTTTTTAAACGAGCAAGGCAATAAAGTAAAAATAGAATTAGTCCAGCGTTGGTTAATACAACGTCACCCGTTATGGCACGAAATCAGGGAATTAGAAAAACTAGATAAACAAGAAGTTAAAGATACCTACGAAACGCTGAATCAAACACCTCAAATCAGCAATCATCAAAAGCAAAGTCCTATTATTCAAAGCCGTGCCTTGAGTCAGCAACCCCAGAATTTGGAACCAAATATACCCTCTGTAAAACCCGATCAAAATAAAGTTCATCGGAATAGAGGGGAAATGTGGTTACTTCCTGGAATGATTTTCTTGGGAGCAGCTGCGATCGCTTCCTTTATAATAATTTTTTACGATCACAATCGGAGCGATCAAAATAACAACCAAAATTCAGTACCAAATGCGACATCTCCCAACCAATAGTTGTATGTCGGTGCGTTATGGCTTCAGCCATAACGCACCCTACTAAACTACTAAACACAGTTCGGTATTACTGACGGGTAGCTTCCAGTAGGCGGGAAAAATAGAAGCGAGTTTTAGTCATCGCTTGACGTTGCACTGCAAAGCCGTTCTTTTCCAAAATTCTCACTACATCAGCCTCACGATGCAAATATGCACGAGTGGCTTTACTCGGCCCAGGAAAGAAACTACCAATTTTCTTGAGTATAGTCAAGGCGCAAGTCTTGGGCGCAAAACTGAGAATTATCCGCGACTGTGCGAGAGAACAAAGGTGAGAAATCATTTCATCGGCTTTTTCTTGGGGGTAGTGAATGAGGACATCCAAGCAAATAACAGTATGGTAACTACCACTCAACGATTCCAAATCCTGCACCGCAAAAGTAGGATTTTCAGCATTTCCCAGAGTTTGCAAGGCTCTCTCCTTGCCTTCTTCTACCATTTTTTCAGAAATATCGCTTGCATAGACCTTGGCACCATCTACCGCCAGCGGAATGCTGAGACTGTTAAACTAAGCGATTCCCTCACGGGAACCGCTCGTCTTCAAAACCGGACGTGAGACTTTCACCTCATCCGGCTCCTCAATGAATTGGCGCTTGTCGTGCGTACCTCCAACCGAATCATCTTCGGTT
>JAESFX010000323.1_pt1 | contig 20522 bp, 20 predicted proteins | sample 9269501 | NCBI WGS metagenome assembly JAESFX01 (sample SAMN14515570, study PRJNA621655) | algae metagenome | isolation source: Desmonostoc geniculatum HA4340-LM1 and co-occurring heterotrophs from cave... | place: USA: Maniniholo cave, Kauai, Hawaii | collected 2009-07-28
GGCGTTTTTTTGTGCCTTTTTTACCTATCCCCCATAAATCTTAGTCATTATTTGACATACCCAATTTCTCAAATTATTACCTAGCAACCTTTTTGGGCTTTCTTGCCCGTCGAACTCACGTTAATACGGCAGAAAAATCCTTCTTTTTCTAAAGAAAGTTGGATTAAATGAGCAATTTCTGGTTCATCTTCAACTATTAAAATATCCATCCTAAAATACGCAAATTTAAAAAGATGCGGGGAGTTGGGAGTAGGGAAAATGAGGTAGATAAATGAGTATTATAACTGGATGAATCTGGCTTAGAGATGGCAGTCTTCAAGCCAATACTTCAAGTTCTAACTCTCCCCTCATCGCTTTTATCTTCCCCATTCCCCACTCCCCACTCACCATATTAGAGGTTTGAATTTGTCGGGGTTCGGTAACTATAGCCAAGATTAGAGTCTTTTTGAATGTGTGCTTTAATACTATCTAGATCAATAAAGCAGTCAGCAACATCAATTAAGCTTTCGCTAGTCGTGGTTTGTAGACTAACAACTTCCACTCTAACCCCCATTCTGCTGACAGCATTCACAGCATAAGCTAGATCTCCGTCACCACTGACTAATACCGCAGTATCATAGTAAGGGGCTAAAGTGATCATGTCTACAGCAATTTCTACGTTCAAGTTTGATTTTTTGAAATTATCTGCTGACACAACGAGGTCTTTTGCCACTACACGATAGCCATTACGACGCATCCACAGTAGAAAACCCTGTTGCTTCTCATTGGTTATATCAACCCCAGTATAGAAAAAAGCACGTAACAATCTCGAACCATTGGTTAAATGACAAAGCAATTTAACGTAGTCAATTTCGATGCCGAGTTGTAAAGCTGTATGAAATAGGCTTAAGCCATCAATAAAAATAGCAACTCTACCCCGATTCAAGGTATTCAAAATGGAACTATCAGGTGCAGGATCTCGCATCTTGGTATCTTTACCTTTGACAGCAGTATCGCTCAAGTTTTGTCCTTGCCAATGCGGTTTAGCTTTGAGTACTTTAGGTTCGTTTAATTCATTTCTTTGTTTGCTAAAATTAGTTATAATCATTGATACCTCTGAATTTAAAATCTGAAAAGGGTTTTAGCTAAATTGTCTATAGTATAGTCTCTGCTGATTTATAACCCTAGCAGGAAATTGACTGAAGTCAGTAGATGCAAATAAACTTAACTCATACTGAATGAGCTTAAGATAGTCTGAGCAAAAGTTTTTCACTAGTCTTAGCGTTGATTTAACGAGATATTACCTCAGATCGCAGATTATGCTAGGCTTTACCCATTGCAAATGCAAGATTTGCCAGAACAATATCTTCCTCTGAGGGTAGAAGCCTGAATCAGGTATGCTTGGGTATCATCGAGCTATTTTTATTTTACCTCTGTATTTTAGTTACCTGACAACCAGGAAAATTTTTGAATATTTCTTCAATGAGATTTACCCCACGCTAGAACGCTCAAATTTTAACAGAGTTTGCAGCAGTAATAATGTAATGTGCGATCGCCCGCAGAAGAGAAGTTATATTAAGCTATTTGCCTAATCTTTAATGCAACTTTTATAAAAATTCATCTTCATCAGAGAGTTATCAGTGGTTAGTAGTAAAAAACCACTAACAACTGACAACTTAATACAAGATTTGAGACTTGTTTAATAAGTCGCAATCTCAAACTTAGCCTTTAGCTAACTTGTTGTTGGATGTGTAGTAAACCTTACTTCCAGTATCAGGTACAAAATGGCACTTTACACAGGAATTCCATAATGATTTCCAAATTGGTTCCTGTGATTTGTGGAAGTACTCACCCATCACTGGTTTTATGGCCTCAGTCGCCTTCAGCAAATTGTAGTGGGGGATGTTAAGGAATATATGGTGAGCAACATGAGTACCAATATCATGGTGGATATGATTAATCAAACCATAATCACGGTCAATACTCGAAATCGCACCTTTTAAAAAAGTCCAATCGTCTCCACGATACCAGGGAAGGTCTGGTTCAGTGTGGTGCAAGAAGGTGACTAAATCAAGCCAAATTACGAACACGATGTAAGGTGCAGCGTAATACTTCAGCAACCACATCCAACCCCATAGATAGGTAAGGAAGCCAAGCAAACCTACCATACCAATCAAAAGAACAGTGCTAGTGATGACATCCCATTTTTCTGATGGTTTAAACAGCGAACTGCTGGGTAAAAAGTGAGAGCCTTCTTTATTCGGAGAACGCTTAAATAAATACACAGGATAAGCCAAGAGAAAAACATAATATCGGCCTATCTTTTGTACTAACGGCATTTCCTTATATTGTGATTCGCTTACAGGATACCAGCTTTCATCATTATCGATATTACCTGTATTTTTGTGGTGAGTTCTATGGCTGATTCGCCAACCATGATAAGGAACAAGTATCGGTGTGTGAGAAAGATGTCCAATCAAATCATTTAGCCATTTATGCTTAGAAAAAGATTGGTGTCCGCAGTCATGTCCGACTACAAACAAAGCCCAAAACATCGTTCCTTGCATTAACCAAAAAATCGGAAAGAAAAACCAAGAATCCAGGTAGTAAGCAACCGCGTAAAGCAGACCAATAATCAGGATGTCACGAAAGAAGTAAAAAAGTGATTTTGTCACATTCGGCTGAAAGCATTCAGCAGGGATCGCAGCTTTTAAATCCTGAAGAGTAAAAGGCAGTTTGGTAGTATCCCCAGATGATTGACGATCTTGAGGATCGTTGAGCGTGATGATATTTGATTGCACTGGATTCTTTTGTTGAATATAAATCGGAACTTTATTGGAGGCAAGATAATCTTACCTACACAAGGCAAAAGTAAAAAGTAAAAAGGCAAAAGGTAAGATGAAGCCAATACTGACTTTTTAATTTTTACTTTTTCACTAGTATGCCCACGATACTGATTTTCGTAACATCCAAGAGTAAATTTTCTGGCAATTTCCCAAAACAGAATAAAGGCGTCAGTCGTCAGAATTCAGAATGAATTATGTATGACTAGCGTCTAAATAACCTGGTTTAAGACCCCCACAAAATTGAAAATTTGGTTTTCTTGAATCAGTGGCGGGTCTCAATTTTCCACTGACAGCATAGCGGTAGAGAGTCCGCAAGCTTCAAGATTACTGAATTCTGAATTCTGAATTCTGCATTCTTCTTCAATCAACATTTTTAGTGACTAAAGAATTGCCAGATTTTATTTAAACACACACAAAGATAAACGCTCTCGTTAACTTTAAGAGCGTGAATAAAGTTTTCAACACCGTTTATCGTTCTGCGTAATATTCTTTGAAAGTCTTATAGCCGACATCAGTTGTATACAGTTGACATTCGTCTGTAATCTGCTTCATTAAAGACCAAGAAAACTGACATTCATCATGCAGATAAGGCTTCCAATTTTCTTTGATGCTGCTGTAAGCTAGCCGCAAATTATAAGAAGGAATGGCGGTGGAAATATGATGAGGGACATGGACATTGATATCGTGGCAGAGGATTTCTACCCAGCGGGGATAATCGCAATGAACAGTGCCAAATAGTTGAGCTAGAGCCTCATTCCACTTGTTTGCTGCCACAAAAGGAACATCTGAAGCAGTATGGTGAACGATGGTAAAAGTACTCATCCAAAAATGGTAGACCAACCAGGGCACTAGCCAAAACTTGACAAATCCCCAAATACCTGTAGTGGCGATCAAGACCGGGAAAGCGATCGCAGCAAACACTACTACCACAGCTACAGAAAGCTTGATGCTGGATTGGTCTTTTGTTTTGAAATTCCGCCAATCAAAATGCACAACTGCCCAATGTCCAATGGAACCTACCCACCAGAAGCGTTTGCGAATGAACAACTCAAAGGCAGACTGTCGGGTTTTATCCCAACGTTCAAACACTTCTGGTCTGATTGGATGCCAAGCGTTGTCCTCATCCAGCTTGTTGGTATGAGTATGGTGATAATTATGCTTAATGCGCCAACTGTGAAAAGGATAAATTAGCGGCATCAAAAAAAAGTGTCCTACCAAATCATTTACCCAACGGCGTTTGGCAAATGACCTGTGGCCACAATCATGAGCAATTACAAAAAAACCTGTTAAAGCAGTACCTGTAAAAACCCAAGCCAGGGGCAAAAGAAACCAAGGAGTGATGGTCAGACAGTAGTAGCCCAAAGCAACCGCCAAGACACTCAGTATTACTTGTGTCCAAGCCTTGCGACGGCTTTGCACAAAACATTCCCGTGGCAGGGTTTTGACAATATCTTTGAGTCTGAAGTCGGAATTCCCAGACTCGTCAGTTAATTTTTGGCTGTTAATTATTGATGTAGTCATGAACACCTGAAATACAACAAACTCCTCCACCAAGTCATCAAAAAATAACTTGCCGCAAAGTTGCTTAATATTAGCGTCTCGGATTATAGCAACCTAACCTATACAAGCGCACCCGTAAATAATTTTTAAAGGCGATTTTAGAATTGCCGCATGTACTTGGTTGCACAGAAAGTTCTTTGTCATTAGTCATAGGGCATTTGCCATTGGTCAAAGAACAACCACAAATGACTAATGACTAATGACAAAATACAAATAGCTTACTGCTTAGTTGGAGCCAACTTCACATTGGTCGCTAGACCAACTGCTTGCAGCAATTGAATTGTCATCCAAGTTAAATCAATTTCCCACCATTCCAACCCATGACGAGCTGAGTATTGAAAAGCATGGTGATTATTATGCCAGCCTTCACCGAAAACTAGTACGGCTACCCACCAGCAGTTAGTAGAGCGATCGCCAGAATCATGGCTTTGATACCCAAATTTATGAGTAGCGCTGTTTACCAACCAAGTGCAGTGGTAAACCCAGATAATGCGAATAAAAATGCCCCAAATAACCAACGGCCAGCCACCCAGAAACAAAAGCAATATACCCAGGGCAATCTGAAGCAAAATGAAATATTTTTCTAAAAACTGATAAACTGGGTCTTCGCCTATGTCTTTGGTGAAACGAGGAACTTGCTCGTGAGAGGGACAATAGTGAATCAGCCAACCCATATGGCTCCACCAGAAGCCTCTATTAGAATCATGGGGATCGCCCTCAGTATCTGAGTGTAAATGATGAATACGATGTGTACCTATCCACTCAATTGGACCTCCTTCGCAGGAGAGTGTCCCGAAGAAAACCAGGAGATACTCTAGCCACTTGGGAGTTTGAAAACTGCGGTGGGTAACAAGGCGGTGAAATCCCAGAGTAATGCCTAAACCACCAGTCACCCAGTAAAGCAACAAACCGACGCCAACTGCCGTCCAGCTAAAGTTACCAGGAACAAAGGCAAACAGCGCACCGATGTGCAGACCAATGAAAAACAGGGTATTAACCCAGTTGATTTGAGGTTTAGTTGAAGTAGCAATTGTCATGCAGTAACCTGAATTGGAATTGTTCGGCCGAATTTGCGCGATCTGAAAATCCGCATATCTATAAATAATTTTTTGTGAACGAGGAACTAATGAACAGCTTGGAACAGCTGCGGCAAGCAGAACATGCACTGTTAGAAATTTTTTCTGGTATTGACGCTCAGGTCAAGCATAATCTAAAACGAGTGCTGGATGCCTTTCGTAATCACCGTGTGGGCGCACACCACTTTGCGGGTGTAAGTGGTTATGGTCATGATGATTTAGGGCGAGAAACTTTAGATCGAGTTTTTGCCGAAGTTATGGGTTCCGAAGCGGCAGCCGTGCGAGTGCAGTTTGTTTCGGGAACTCATGCGATCGCTTGCGCTTTGTTTGGGGTACTCCGTCCTGGAGATGAAATGCTATCAGTAGTTGGTTCTCCTTACGATACGCTGGAAGAAGTCATTGGTTTACGGGGTCAAGATCAAGGTTCCCTTATCGAGTTTGGCATAAAATACCGCCAATTGGAGCTAACCCCCGAAGGAACTATAGATTGGCAAGCTTTAAGTACTAGCGTGGCTGATAACACGCGTTTAGTATTAATTCAGCGTTCTTGTGGCTATTCTTGGCGTCCGAGTTTATCAATTGCTGATATTGAAAAAATTATCCTGTTGGTAAAACAGCAAAACCCTAACACCGTTTGCTTTGTGGATAATTGCTATGGCGAATTCATCGAAACCAGGGAACCCACAGCCGTAGGTGCTGATTTAATGGCGGGGTCGTTGATTAAAAATCCTGGTGGCACCATTGTTAGCGCTGGTGGTTATGTCGCTGGTCGCGCCGATTTAGTGGAAGCCGCTGCCTGTCGCCTGACTGCTCCCGGTATCGGTAGTTATGGCGGTGCTACCTTTGACCAAAATCGCTTGTTGTTCCAAGGACTATTTCTCGCGCCGCAGATGGTGGGAGAGGCGATGAAAGGGACATATTTAACTGGTTATGTATTTGATCGACTCGGTTATCCAGTGAATCCCGCACCTCTAGCCCCACGGAAAGATGTGATTCAGGCAATTAAACTGGGTTCTGCCGAAAAGCTAATTGCTTTCTGTAAAGCCATACAACAGCATTCTCCTATCGGTTCCTACTTAGACCCCATTCCGGATGAAATGCCGGGGTATGAGAGCCAGGTGGTGATGGCTGGGGGGACATTTATTGAGGGGAGTACTTTGGAATTGTCGGCGGATGGGCCTTTGCGGGAACCGTATGTGGTTTATTGCCAAGGGGGGACTCATTGGACTCATGTGGCGATCGCTTTGGAGGCGGCGATCGATGCAGTGGGGAGGGCTTGAGGATTGGTGATTTAAAGAACATGGGTTAGGATTGTCTCACGCAAAGGCGCAAAGGCGCAAAGAAAGATGCATGAGAATGAAATTGCGAAAGAGATTGTCGATGCGGCTTACAAGGTTCATACGACTTTGGGACCTGGTTTGCTGGAATCTGTGTATCAGGCAGTTCTGGAATATGAGTTGCGAAAGCGGGGATTGGGGGTAGAAAGGGAGCAGCCCATACCCGTTGTTTATGAAGATATACATTTGGAGGTGGGTTTTCGCGCAGATCTCATAGTTGAAAACAAAGTTATTATCGAACTCAAATCAGTGGAAGCAGTTCATCCAGTACACAAGAAGCAACTACTGACATATCTTTGCCTTGCAAACAAGCGTCTTGGCTTACTCATTAACTTTGGAGCCTTCCTAATCAAAGACGGCATCTCACGAGTAGTCAATGGCCTGTAAAAATCTAACTTCAAGAACACCCTTTTTCTTCTTTACTTTGCGCCTTTGCGCCTTTGCGTGAGACATTTCTCTTGAATTAAAACTTCAAGATATGGTGCAAGTCACTGCTTACTCTCAAACCTTTTTAAATTTTGGATCTTGAATCTTCAATCCAAAATCCAAAATTTAAAATCTAAAATTTGTTGATATTACTCCGGCAACTCATACTGCCCAACAATACGCTTAGCATACTCCGGAACATGCTCCTCCAACTTTTCCGGATGATTCCGCTTCACATACAAATAATTTCGAGTAAAGTGCGAATCAATGGAAAATCGCGCATATTCCAAACCCTTAGGTCCGATTTTCTCAATCACCACACCCATCAGTTTCGCAGCCCACATCGGCAGAGTCACCCCTTTATCGTAGGCGGGAATGCTTTGCTGTACAGCTTCCTTACGATTCCCTTTAGACATCACCGGCTGCGTATCTAACTGGTCTTTTACCAAATCCAGCATTTCTTTACCAGTGTCATTTCTAACTACAATCCACTGCCAGCCGAAGGGTGCGCCCATATAGCCGACGACTAAATCTGCTAGGGAGTTTACATAATCAAAGCAACTCATACAAGATGGGGCAAAGACATCTTTGAGTTTATTAGTCTTCAAGCCAAAGAAAGGTACGGTTTCTGTTGAGCCATCTTCATGTTTGAAGTGAACCCGGAAGTCTTGCATGAATTCGTAATGTACAACTGTGTGGGGCGATCGGCTAGTGGTTTCTAAGAATTTTTGCAGTCCAGCGCGGTTAACATTATCTACGCAAGGCGTGCCCAAAACATACAACTTTTCCAAACCAAGTTGTTTTTCTACAGCTCGTAATGCTTGAATTTGGCAACCAACACCAATTACTAATAGCCGCTTCATGCCCGATTTTTCTATTTGTTCCAACACAGAAAGATTAGGCGAAAGTGTTGGTTTATTTACTCTTGCTGCTAGTATTTCTTCTGGGGTGCGGGCGATGACGGGCATGGGTTGAAAGCGGTCTTCTTTGGTGTTTTGTACGCAAACAACGCCTTCAACCAAGCCGCGATTGAGCATTTCAATAGCAATGCTGCTAACAATACCCGTCCATTGTGCGCCTTCGATTGGTTGCTGTTTTCGCGCCGCCATCATGTCTTGATGAACACCAAAGTATAGCTCATCAGGGTTATCGAGATTGCGCGATCGCCTATGCGCTTGTTCCTCAAGTTCGCCTATTTGCTGATTAATAAAAGCGCAAGCTTCCTTGACATAATGAATATAGTATGTATCGCACAATCCGCACTCGCTACAAAGTTCTTTCGCAGGGCGACGGCTAGTAGGCTTTAAGGCTCTGGCTTTTTTATGAGGAGAAACTGAGGTCATATAAACTTTTTGTTTTATCCAGGAATCGCTTTTATTACAATACCTTTACTCGCTATGAACTTGGCGATCGAAATTGAACAAGAAGAAAATGGACGCTTTTTAGAGGATGTTTGAAAAATCATGATTGATGTATCAAATATTTTTTACCCCACCCTAACCCTCCCCTGAGAAAGCTACACCCAATCAGCCACCCCCAACACCCTGACCTGAGGAGGTTTCACGTTTTCAAGCGTGCCATTCGGGTCAAGAATCTCTCGGTAACACAGTCGCCTCAATTCGTCTAAAAGATAATGGCTAAAAGGTAAATATGTGTCAACACTCGCTTTGTTTAATCGTGTAATCGCTTATTTTTGTAAAATAGGCTACAATCGCACATTGACCGATATCAATCAAGCGATCAAGCTTCAACCGGACTTTGCTCGAACTTAGCTTTCTCAAATGATTTCCTATTTGAGTTTTTAGAATATGGACGCCCTTGGATTTAGAGAGATTCCTTGCAGAGAGACTTACATTAACAAGTCAGCACAAAATCTGACAATTTATATGAGATGTGTTTTGGAGGCATCTACTGAACTCACGTTGATTGGTTGTTGTTATGGAATAATATGCATTGCAACATTCCTCTCCATTTTCTCAAATCCCCTATTTATACTGCTGTTTATTTCAGAATTAGTCATTTATTTCTCATTTGAGTGGTACAGGGAGAAAAAAGCCTCATCTTATGAAGTGTGGAGATTTGAAAAGAATGAGTTTATAATTTTCAAATTTCAGGCACCTTATGAAAAGTTAAGTCATCCACGAGTGAATACCTATCTAATTGGGAATGCACGGATTCAAACAATTAATGTCTCTCAAATCGAAAAAATAAATGTAGAAGAAATGTGTAATGACGGTGGCTATTACTACTACTTTGGAATCCGAACTGCAAATGAAGTGCTTTATATGTATCCTCCTGGAAATGACGCACATTTACTAGAAGCAGCAATTAATAGTTGGCTAAATATGGGGTAACGAAACAATTCAAACGCACCATGTTCGCATTTATGATTTCAGCAGTCGCATTTATGATTTTGCGATCGCAATTTCGATTTCAGCAGTCGCATTTATAATTTTGCGACTGCAATTTTGATTTTAGCGGTCGCATTTAAGATTTTGCGACTGCAATTTTGATTTTGGCGATTACTTTTGCTGATTACACTTATTCTCAAACAAAAAATTGATCTGAAAAATGAGTAAAAACACAGGCAAACTAGTAATTATTTCGTTACGAATGCTAACTGGAGTTGCAACTGTCTACGGCAAAAAAAGTATGGAGTATTCCAAGGCTGGCGGCTCTACTCGAAAACGAACTAAACAATCTAGTTCAAAAGTTACTACAGTTACAGCAGTTCTCGCCACTCAACCTGCTCAAGCTGCAATTGCGAATGCGTTAACTAACGGTAACGGCACAACTCATTTGCTGCAATAATTCTAGTTGGCTATGCATACGTCACAGATTGGATTGATACTCCCCACAGCTAGAAGCTGGGGGATTCTTGAAGAGTCCACAAACGAACTTTCAATGGTGCTATCAAAGACACCCTAGACGCTCAAAACAACTACCACTACGATAGGTATTGCAATTGCGCTTACTTTTCAATTTTTTTTTGCTTTCCGAGTCCATCACAACGCCAGTTAGGTACGCTCAACATCCTGCAATTATTTGCCCTTTAACTATTCCAAATCAAGTTGGATATGTCCGTTGCCGGGATTACTCCGTACTAGGATGAATCATCACGTAGATGGTTATTCTTACTCACTTGTTGTTTAATTATACCACTGTGGCTAAAGCCACACAATCGTTTTACGGGATTTAAAAATCCCTACCGACTTATCCCCATGTCTGAAGCCAGGGGCTTGCGTCTCGTTCTTTGGTCAGCTACTACCAACAGCTAACCCCGATGAGGTGATGAGTATTTTAATCCGTTACATTTTAATTTCATAACTTCAAACAAGAACCCCGACCTTTCAAGAAAGTCGGGGTTCTAAAGTAAAAATTATATATCGCGAAAAAGAAAGCCAGACATCTATCCATAGATTGATATATATAACCCTTGGGAAGTATTGACATATTAAATTCTTTGACGATTCGCCTTGCATATTATGACAAAACGTTATAAATTATTATGTTATAGGGGAATAATCTGACTTCCTAGTGTCAAAAACTAATCCTAATTAAGTAAAGATACCGTAACTAGTTTTAACTTCACGCAAACCTTAAACAGCCCTGAAGATATGTTTTTGTTTGGTAAAGCAAAGATTCCGGACATAAAAACGGAAGCATAAATAATCTAAAAATATATCTTATGTGACTGTTTGAGAAATTAAATTACTACTTGCGGTGAAGAACAATAATCGTAATTGATCAAAAGAATATTTGATTAAAAGCAAATAAATCATGAATAAAGTTGCATAGATATCAGCAGCTTTATTCATGATTATTTGATAACTTTGCTAAATTAGATTTGCTATTCAAAAATGTGTTTTTGTTATGCTGAGAATAGCAAAAATAATTAATGAAGACGCATCTACCACAAATTCACAATCCAAATGGAGTTATTCTGGCGATGCACCTAAACGAATTAAAATCGAGTGAAAATTCAAAAGAAGTAGCACAAGCGTGGCAAGCACTAGAAAAAACAATTATCTACTATCAAGGACGCCCCGTTGGCACTGTAGCTGCTTATGATTTATCTGTAGAGGCTCTTAATTATGACCAGTGTTTTATTCGAGATTTTGTATCTTCGGCTCTAATTTTTTTGATCAAAGGTAGAGCAGATATTGTTCGCAATTTCTTAGAAGAAACCTTAAAGTTACAGCCCAAAGAAAGAGCATTAGATGCCTATAAGCCTGGTCGAGGATTAATTCCAGCTAGCTTTAAAGTGCTTTCTGAAAATGGGCAAGAATATCTAGAAGCGGATTTTGGCGAACATGCGATCGCCAGAGTCACACCAGTTGATTCTTGTCTATGGTGGATTATTTTGTTGCGTGCTTATGTAGTCGCCACAGAAGATTTTTCTCTAGCCCATCAACCTGAATTCCAAAATGGTATCAGGTTAATCATGGAGATTTGTTTGGCAAATCGTTTTGATATGTACCCAACGCTATTAGTTCCAGATGGCGCTTGTATGATTGACCGTCGTATGGGTATCTATGGGCATCCTTTAGAACTGCAAGTTCTGTTTTACACAGCATTGCGTGCATCTCGTGAACTGCTAATTTGTCAAGGTAATCAAGATATTGTCATCGCAATTGATAATCGTTTACCTCTTTTGTGTGCCCACATTCGTCAACATTATTGGATAGATATTAATCGTCTGAATGCAATTTATCGCTTCAAAAGTGAAGAATACGGTAAAGCTGCTGTCAATTTATTCAATATATATGTAGACTCAATTCCGTATTATGAATTAGACAAATGGCTGCCTAAAAAAGGCGGTTATCTTGCAGGTAATGTTGGACCGTCGCAGCTAGATACTCGTTTCTTTGCGGTAGGAAACTTGATGGCAATCATTTCTGACTTAGCTACTGAAGAACAGTCGCAAGCAATTATGACTCTCATTGAGGAACGATGGGATGATTTAGTTGGAGATATGCCGATGAAAATCTGTTTTCCAGCTTTAGAAGATGAAGAATACAGAATTGTGACCGGATGTGACCCGAAAAATATACCTTGGTCGTATCACAATGCAGGTAGTTGGCCAGTCTTAATGTGGATGTTGGCAGCGGCGGCGATAAAAACCAACAAAACAAGTCTTGCACAAAGAGCAATGGAAATTGCCCAAGCACGCCTGTGTGATGATGAATGGCCAGAGTATTACGACGGTAAGAAGGGACGATTGATTGGTAAACAAGCTAGGAAATATCAAACTTGGACAATTACTGGGTTCTTATTAGCAAAAGAACTGATGGCAAACCCCAGTTATTTACCATTAATTAGCTTTGGTAAATTACCAGCAGAAGTGGTTTCTAGAGCATGTGAATTTGAAATCGCCAGTGTAGACCCGTATATTCCTCGATAGGATTTTGGGAGTGGGGAGTTAGGGGTTAGAAGTTAGGAGTTAGGAGTCATTGGATTTTAGATTTGAGATTTTTATTGCAATCCAAAATCCAAAATTCAAAATCTAAAATCGGCAGACTGAGGGGTTAGAATACAAAAGCCTCGTGACTCCTGATTTGTGTTTACATGACAAATGCCCGTCAACTAGCTTTTATTGCTCTGCGAGACGTTCACAAGGGGGCTTATGTTGATGTTGCCCTAGATAGAGTGCTGCAAAAAGTTAATTTGCCTGATAGCGATCGCCGCCTAGTGACAGAATTAGTTTATGGCAGTGTCAGAAGGCAACGCACCCTAGATACTCTCATTGACCAACTCGCCCAAAAGAAATCTCACCAACAACCAAAAGACCTCCGCACCATTCTACATCTGGGCTTATACCAACTCCGCTATCAAGAGCGTATTCCCGCTTCAGCTGCTGTTAACACCACCGTCGAATTAGCTAAAGAAAACGGTTTTTCTGGACTCACGGGTTTTGTTAATGGCTTATTACGCCAGTATCTCAGAAAAGCAGAGGGGCAGGGGGGCAGGGGGGCAGAGGGGCAGGGGGGCAGGGGGGCAGAGGGGCAGGGGGGCAGAGGGGCAGGGGGGCAGGGGGGCAGGGGGGCAGGAGGAGAAAATACTCCCTCATCTCCCTCATCTCCCTCATCCCCCTCATCTCTCCACACTGATCCCCTACAACTCCCAGAAAACCCAGTTGAACGCCTGGGTGTTTTACACAGTTTTCCTGACTGGATTATTCAAGTTTGGTTAGAACAACTGGGTTTAGTCGAGACAGAACAACTGTGTGAATGGATGAACCAGTCACCAACAATCGATTTGCGTATTAACCCACTTCGCACTTCAATTGAGGAAGTTGAGGCGGCGTTGCAATCTGCTGGTGTTTTGGTCAGGCGGGTTCGTCATTTGCCCCAAGCGCTACGATTAATTGGTAGTGCTGGGTCAATTCAAAAATTACCTGGTTTCCGAGAAGGTTGGTGGACTGTACAAGATAGCAGTGCCCAGTTGGTAGGTCATTTGCTTGACCCTAAACCGGGTGAGGTGGTGATTGATGCTTGTGCTGCACCAGGAGGTAAAACAACTCACATCGCTGAGTTAATGCAAGATCGAGGTAAAATTTGGGCTTGCGATCGCACTTCTTCTCGTCTTCGCAAACTCCAAGAAAATTCTCAACGGCTAAATTTAAAATCTATTCAAATTTGTACTGGCGACAGCCGCCATTTTACGCAGTTTCACAACACCGCAGACCGCGTATTACTTGATGCTCCATGTTCTGGCTTGGGAACTATGCACCGTCACGCTGATGCTCGTTGGCGACAGACACCAGAATCTGTCCGGGAACTTTCTACGCTCCAGAAAGAACTATTATCACATATATCGACTTTTGTCAAGCCTGGTGGTGTATTAGTTTATGCCACCTGTACGCTACATCCAGCAGAAAACGAAGAAGCGATCGCAGCATTTTTAGCTGAGTCGCCTGATTGGCAAATTGAGTCTCCCAGCAGCCTTGAGTTCCTTGATTCTGCACGTACTACACCTGAAGGCTGGTTCAAAGTCTGGCCTCATCGAGAGGACATGGATGGCTTTTTTATGGTGCGCTTAAGAAAAACCAATAATTCCGAGTGAATACTGTTTGGGATTGTACGATTTGGTGGAAGCCTGAATCTACCAGAGGAGGCAACAATGGTTACCCATTCCAATGTGAAAAACTTAGTTAAAATCCTGATTGGAGCCGCTTGGCTCGATGGCAGAATTCAACCAGAGGAACGGCAATATCTCCGGGAAATAGCTCAAGCGAAAGGTTTGGCTAGCGATCCAGAAATTAAGCCTTGGCTGTACGAATTAGTTCCCGTACAGCCAAAAGAGTGCTATGAATGGGTGAGAGAGTATTTAGGCGATCGCCCTAGCCTGGAAGATTGTGAAAATTTGATTGAAGCCATCAGTGGCTTAATTTACAGCGATGGCGAAGTTGCGATCGAAGAAGCTAGACTCCTGACTGAATTGCAAGATATAGCGAAGCCGAATGGTTCAACCCAACCGGCTCACACTCAACTTCTCAAACAAATTCAAAAGCTTTACCGCCGTTGGGTTGAAGTTCAAAACTAACAGGGAATTTTGAGTTATGAGTTGGGAGTTTTTAATCTTGTACAGACGCGATTAATCGCGTCTCCACTGTTTATGACTTCGGTTCGCCCAGACCCGGAGTTTCTTCTTTATTAACCTTAGGCACAAAATCAGGACGCTCTTTGCTTTCCCAGCCTGCGGGGCGTTTTGAGTTGTACCAAGCTATTGAACCAATGGTGACAGCAGCAATAAAACCAACGACATATACCAAGGTAAAAGCTACCGGAAAATGAGGGGCGTTTGCTGCGGCTTCTGCTGCTGTTTGCATCAATAAATGCATGGGTATATTCTCCAAGGTTAGGTTAACACTATTTAACACAATATAAAATCAGCGTATCACCTAACATCCCTCTGTAGTTTGAGCAACTTCATATTGCAGAGGGGAGAGGGGCATGGGGCATGGGGGCAGAGGAAGAATAATAACTCTTAACTCCTCACTCAACACTCAGCACGGGCTAAACGCCCCGCTACCGCTAACAGCACTCCCAATGCCCAATGCCCAATTTATCACTGAGAAGGTCTAAGTCTATCCCGCCAAGATGGCTGTGATGATGAAGAACCTGAGGAACCAGAACTATTTGCCGGAGAGGAGGAGCGCCGAGTTCTTCGAGGTGGGGGAGAATCTGCTTCTACTCTTCTAGAACGTCGCCGTGAACGAGATGATTCTGAAGAAGTGTTACTAGAAGTTGATTCTTCACTGCTGCGATCGCGTCTTCTCCGTCTTGGGGTATAGTTGTTGCTTGATTGCTGTTCTTCTTGATAATATCTCCTCCTGCTTCTACGCCTCCTTGATGAACCACTATTTTCTTCAGAATTTCTCGAAATTTCCGGCTCTGATTCCTTATTTTTGGAGGAAATAGAACGATTCAGCAATTGTTTGGGTTTAATTGACTGTGCTTTGATAATGCCTTTACGACCCTCTAACTTTGGTCGTTTGGGAAACTTTTCCACGGACATTCCTTCTACCGCTTTTTCCATGAACTCGTGCCAGGTGTAAGCGGCGCTACCACTGCTGCCATAGGTGGGGCGGTTGTTATCGTTACCCAGCCAAACTCCTGTCACCACTTGGGGAATGTAACCAATAAACCACAAATCGCGGGCTTCATCGGAGGTGCCGGTCTTGCCAGCAACTGGTCTGTTAGGTAATTGGGCGGCGCCGCCAGTTCCTGCTTCCACGACGTTGCGTAGCATCCAAGTCATGATAGCGGCACTGTCAGCATCAAGAACCCGTTTCGATTTGAAATTAGCTGACCAAATCACTTTGCCTTCACGGTTGATGATCCGACTGATACCATGAGGCTCAGTGTGCAATCCTTGGGTTGCAAAACTGCCGTAGGCGCTGGTTAATTCCAGGAGATTCACTTCATTGGAGCCGAGAGCTAGGGAATAAGTCGGCTTAAGTTCAGATTTAATCCCCATGTCATGGGCAAGTTTAATCGTTGGCGTAAAGCCTACGTCAATCAACACCTTCACCGCAATGATATTAATGGAGCGGGTGAGAGCGTCTCGTATGTTCATTGAACCGTAGAACTTTTCACCATAGTTTTTCGGTTCATAGCCGTCTACAACTAAGGGTGCATCCAAGTAGCTATCGTAGGGGCTTTTACCGCTAGCGATCGCAGTTGCATAAACAAATCCTTTAAATGTCGATCCTGGTTGCCGCTGTGCTTGGGTAACGCGATTAAACTGGTTTTTGCCAAAGTCTTTTCCCCCCACCATTGCCTTGATTTCACCGCTACGGGGATCGATGGCAACCATTGCCGCTTCTTTAAAGTTTTCCCACCGTCCCTGATTTCGCAAAGTTTTGGCAACGGCTTCTTCTGCTGCTTTCTGCCAAGTCGGGTTCAGGGTAGTTTCCACTACTAAACCTCCAGCGGACAACACATCAGCAGAAACGTACTTGGGCAATTCTTTCTGGATGTAGGTAGTAAAGTAGGGTGACTCTACTTGCAGTCGCTTGGGTAAACTGGTTTTCAGGGTTAGCGGTTCTTGGACGGCAGCTTGCCTTTGCTCTGGCGTAATAAATTTTTCTTCTTGCATCCGTAGCAATACCAAATTTCGCCGCTGTTTGGCAGCTACTGGATTTTTGTCTGGGGCGTACAAGCTAGGGGCAGGAGCTAATCCAGCAATCGTTGCCATTTCGGCTAAAGAAAGTTGATCTGGAGATTTACTAAAGTATACCGAAGCTGCATCTGTGACACCATAAGCGCCAGCTCCCAAATAAACCAGATTTAGGTAACGCTCTAAAATTTGATCCTTGGTTAATTCTGACTCGATTTTTTGTGCTAAACGGATTTCCTTCAGTTTGCGCCAGACTGTTTGTTCTTGTTTCAAAAACAGAATCCGGGCTAGTTGTTGGGTAATGGTGCTACCACCTTCTACCACACCTTGCGATCGCAAATTATTCAAGCCCGCTCTGAGAATTCCTTGAGGATCGACTCCGTTATGTTGCTGAAATCTTCTATCTTCTGAGGCTATGAAAGCTTTTTTTAAATTATCTGGTACCTGCTCCAGCTTTAGCTGCTCTCTGGCTGCTTCACCTTGTTGTTGTAATATAGTACCATCGGCAGCTTTGATGGTCAGTGTTTGCTCTCTAACCACGGCATTGAGTTCAGCTTTATCCGGCAAGGTGCTATCTATTACACTGACACCATAGATCGAGGCAACTATCCCACCACCTACACCCAAGCCTGCCCAAAACCAGATTCGACGATAGATTGGTTTATTACCAGTTGCCTGATTAGCCCTCATTCTTGATGGTAAAATTTTCATTTTGCTCAGTAACTGCCTCGCCTGTGCCACATGTGCTGGTGGTAAGCTTTCATTTGTTGTGGATTCCTCGTGTTGATGATGATTACCAGGTGGCAATCGCGGTTCTTCGTTAGAGTCACTCAAATTAGTTGGTCTTGGCTTGAACCAGGAGGTGAGCTTCCCCATGTCAGTTTCTCGATCGAAGTAGTAACTACTTAACCACCATCAATAAGCTTTGGGGTTATAGCACCACGTTGTGTTAGTATACTATTCTATAAATAATTAACTCAATTCACTATTAAAAAGAATTCAGAATCAAAAATAAATAAGTAATTATTTATACAATTAAATAATTGCAACTGACTAAGCCTAAGGGCTGGTATATTGAAGCTTAGCAAAAATACTGCAAGATTCATCAGTATTAGGAATATCAAAACTATTGACATTTACCGAAAAAGGTGCAGGAGAGTATCCGCAAAAACAACCTGAAAACGGCTTGCCGAAGGTGAAGCGTGCCAAAACAGCCCTTGCCCTTGGTAGTAATATGGGAGATTCACAGGCAATTTTAGAAGCTGCGATCGCAACTTTAGCCCAAACCCCAGGCATTTCTTTAGAAGCCAGATCCAGTTGGTATAAAACTAAAGCCGTAGGTCCACCACAGCCAGACTACTTAAATGGGTGCGTCACATTACAGGTGGAAATGCTACCCCAGGAGTTATTAGAAAGTTTACTAAAAATCGAACGACAATTTGGGCGTGTGCGTCAAGAACGTTGGGGACCGCGTACCCTGGATTTGGATTTGTTATTATATGATGACTTTATTGTGGATGCACCAAACCTCCAAATCCCCCATCCTGGAATGCGGGATCGAGCTTTTGTCTTATTACCCCTTGCAGAAATTGCCCCAGATTGGGTAGAACCAGTTTCTGGGTGTGTTATTAAAGAACTGCTCAAAAAGGTAGACTGTTCAGATGTACATTTATTGATGGGCAATTAAAATTACCATCTATAAACTTACAAGAATGCTAATTTTACCTCTGTATTGCAAAACTTTGCGGATTCTATAGCTATAAGTTGTAAAATATAGACATATTCCCACAGGCAATGACCTAATTTAAAAAGGTGAAAGTCTTAATCTAGTTTGCAAAAACCACAACTTCTGTAGCTTCTTCCTTTGTTAACCTCTAGTCTAAAAATAGCGAGGTAATCGAATCAGGAATTTGTCAACAAAAGTAGTCCTGAATGCATTCTGGAGATGGGATAGAAGTTGTTTAGTTCAGCCATGAAACTAAAACTTCTAAACTAATGAAATTGGATATTTATCCATATTAATTTTCAACTATTTACAGATAATCAGATTTTTTACTATGCCATTAGGTAGAGAATTACCACAACTGTTGAAACAACGCTTGTTTCATAAAGGACGCAAGTTTGACTTTGAAGTTAATCGCTTGCGTTTACCCAATAAAGCAGAAGGAGAATGGGAGTGTATTCGTCATCCCGGCGGTGCCCTAGCTGTGCCTGTGACGCCAGAAGGTAAACTTGCACTTGTGCGCCAGTATCGTTTTGCAGTTCAGGGACGGATATTAGAATTTCCGGCGGGAACTCTGGAACGCAATGAAGATCCCCTAGAGACGGTACAACGGGAAATTCAGGAAGAAACTGGCTATAGTGCCCAAAAATGGCAGAAACTAGGAGAATTTTTCCTAGCGCCTGGTTATTCTGATGAAATTATTTATGCTTTTCTCGCTCAAGATTTACAAAAGCTGGAAACACCACCAGCCCAAGATGGAGACGAGGATATCGAAACTGTATTTTTGACTCCTAAGGAACTAGAAAAAGCTATTCTTCAGGGAGAGCTAATAGATGCTAAAACAATTTCTAGCTTTTTCCTGGCGCGTCCATTTTTAGTCTAATACCAATATGCTGCTAGAGTTAGCGATGCCTGCGGCGGGCTACGCCTACGCCGATGCCTACGGTGCAGGCTTTGAATATGCTGACGAGATGATTGTTAACAACGATTTGAGTCGATACGTGCAACACCCGCGTTTTCGGCTCATTCCTGGTAGCTACACCGACGATACCCAGATGAGCATTGCCATTGCCGAAGTAATTGTTGCTCAAGCACCGTGGACATCAGAAGTTTTAGTCCCTAAGAACATCAAGCCGATGTTCTTAGATTACATCTTATACCGACATTTTGCTTAAGTTGACACCAATGGGCATTGCGGTGTCCCTACTTATTCCCGCACAACAACCCAAACCGAATTAACCCCCGCTGATAACCGCGACGCATTAACCCCAGTGACAACGCCCCTTGAATAGTACTCCAACCCGCATTTAGTAAACCCCAAAGCGCCTGCGGAGTGAACGCCGAATCAATCACCACATTCCAAAATGGCGCAACAGCCTGCGACCAGTCAGCAGTGCGGATATTATTTAATGGAAGTTGACGTGCTATGCCTTCATACTCTGGCAAAGAAATCACATAAGGCAAACAATACACCCGATAAATATCCTGCAAATGCTTTTCCTCATCCGCCGTCAGGGGTGACTCATCAGTTGCTCGATGACACCAAGTCACCATAATAAACACACCACCAGGCTTTAACACCCGATAACACTCCTGCATAAACTTGGTTTTATCAGGCATATGTTCGCCACTTTCCAGCGACCAAACCAAGTCAAAAGAATTATCAGCAAAAGGCATCGCTTGAGCATTCGCCACCTGAAACTGTGTTCTTTGACCCAAATTCGCCTCTAAAGCGCGTTCCGTTGCTCTGGCGGCTTGCACAGGACTCAAAGTAATCCCCGTGGCTTGAGCATTAAACTTTTGAGCCAAGTATAAAGAACTACCGTTAAACTAAGCGATTCCCTCACGGGAACCGCTCGTCTTCAAAACCGGACGTGAGACTTTCACCTCATCCGGCTCCTCAATGAATTGGCGCTTGTCGTGCGTACCTCCAACCGAATCATCTTCGGTT
>JAESFX010000324.1_pt1 | contig 20469 bp, 20 predicted proteins | sample 9269501 | NCBI WGS metagenome assembly JAESFX01 (sample SAMN14515570, study PRJNA621655) | algae metagenome | isolation source: Desmonostoc geniculatum HA4340-LM1 and co-occurring heterotrophs from cave... | place: USA: Maniniholo cave, Kauai, Hawaii | collected 2009-07-28
TTGTCTGGATTTCCTTGGATAAAATCTATCAATTCTTTCATTGCTCAATTATGCATCTTATTTATACTAATTAGACCAGCTTATCGTTATGTGTAATTTTTCACAACTGATTTAGGATTGCTATAGTGGGCTGATATCTTTCTCTCTAAAGCTTTCAACGTTCTCGCAGAGTTCATTTCTTAACACCCAGTAAGTCCAACCCTTACCGAGTTCGTAAGCCCTTTGTGTTCCAGGGGGATGATATTCCATCCCAGTGATTTCACCTTGCTTAACTCGTTGCCCAAAATGGTATTTAGGAAGATCCCAATGACTGGGAAGGCGAATACATGACTTTTGGGCAATGATTTGTGGCGTATCTTCTGGCATTGCGTTACCTCGTTTGTTATTGCAGCCGAAACAAGCTAGGCGGGGGTTTTTAAATTTATTACTGCCGCCTAGCGATCGCGGAATGTAGTGGTCGATAGTAAGTGTTTCCGGCAGCAAGGTACACCCGCACCAGAAACACCGATAGCCGTACTTGGCAATCAAGAGAGATTTCCTATACCGCATCTGCTCAGGAGGAAGCCGCTTGTGTCGGCGTAGGCTAACTGGGCTATTCATGATGGAGAGTTTCTGACCGACGATGATGCAAGCGACAGGTAACAAACTGTGTCCACACCTTTGTTGTTGATATAGGCGTAATTTGTCAGTCCGTCTAGCACATCAAAGAAAGTGAACCCCTGGCGTTCAAGAGAAGTTGTCATTTGGGCAAGGAAGTTATACAAAACGTCTTGTCTTGCCTCTGTTAGCGCTATGTTTAATTCGGTTAACTCTTTCATGCATCCCTCCTATCGCCACCTCGACAAGGATGCAATGGAGTGCAATCGTTGTTAGCGGCTCGTACCGAGGGAGTAAAAATCTGTACGACAAATGACGCGGCTAATACAGCCGCCAAAAAAGTTTTGATTTTCATAAAATTCTGTTGTTGTTTGAAGCGAGGAAAGAGGTGCAGCAAAGCACCTCTAGGTGATGGAAATTTATACTTTACGCTGCCCTTGGGAAAGCGGTTTCTAGTTGCAAAGTGTCAGGTATTTTAGGGACGACTAAACCGAGCATTGCGAGTATGACAAGTTGCGCTTGGTGTTCGTTATCGCACCTTGAAAGACAATCTGTATTAGCTGGTTGTGCCACCCATTTACCATCTACATCTTGATAAAAAGAGCCGAGAAAATAAAAGCTATTCCACATTCTGTAGACAGTGCCATTTTCGTTTTCTACAGAGTCAATTTCGATTTCTGGGGCTACTTCTTGGGCTTGTTGTTCAATAAATTGGTCAAGTTCCGCTTGGGCAATCTCTTGTTCGTCTTGTAGTACGTACCCGTGCCACTGCATGAATCTTTCGCATCCTGCATAGGTGGCGTGGCGGAATATTTCTTGTCCGTTTGCTGTGACGACGTAGGGCTGAGTTAGACCGTTGATTGAGTCGTCGTATGAAATTTGGGCGATCGCTTGAGCGCCAATGGTCGCTTGTGTCATGATAATGATCTCCATAGTTTTGGAATAGAGAAGCACTTCAGTTACCAGCCGGGGTGCTTTCTCTATGTCTAAATTATCATCTATTGGTTGACATCTGTCAAGTGACATCCAATAGTTGACAGCTAGGAGATAGTAAACTAGGATGTTGCTTATGAATTGAAATTATGCCTGTGAAGATTCTGCTTAAAGAAATAAGAGAAACAAGAGACGTGTCCTTAAATGACCTCTCTCGGCTGACAGGATTAAGCCCGCAATATCTTTCCAAAATTGAAAATGGAAAATCAAATCCTACTTTGAAGACTATTGGTGATATTTGCCAAGGACTGCGAATTCAGCCTGGAGATTGGATTATTTACGAGTTTGAAAACGATGATTAACCCTACCTTCTTCCTTCTTCCTTCTTCCTATGCGCCTAACCTACCAGTACCGTCTACGACCGACTAAGCAACAAATAGCCACCTTTGAAAGCTGGCTTGAATTGTGTCGTCGTCAATATAATTATCGGCTTGCAGAACGCTTCAACTGGTGGGAGCAAAATCGCTGTGACGTTGACCATTGCTCTATTATTTCTTGCAGCATTGCACCATTGAAGGACAAACCTAATCGGTGGTCACAGCAGAAGGATTTAGCTGATACCAAAGCTTTATTTCCAGAATACAAAGAACTTGTATCCCACACCCTGCAAGACGTAATCGCACGAGTTGACAAGACATTTGACAGATGGTTGAAAGGTGATAGTAAAGGTAAAAAATCTGGTCGCCCACGATTTAAAGGCAGAGGACGCTACCGTTCATTAACGTTTCCCGACCCTATCAAACCAGAACACGTTCAAGGTAAGTTCATTCAGTTACCCAAAATTGGTAAGGTAAAGATGATTTTGCACCGTCCCATTCCTGACGGTTTCAAAATTAAAACCGCGACAATTACCTGTAAAGCTGACGGCTATTACATCAGCCTTGGTCTTGAAGATGTAACTGTGCCTAGCACTAAAGTTGATGTCATCCCCGCGCCGGATAACACTGTGGGTATTGACATGGGGTTGAAATCGTTTCTGGTAACAAGTGACAATCAGGAAGTAGAAATCCCCCAACACTACCGCAAAGCCGAGAAAAAATTGAAGGGGCTACAACGTCAGTTATCTCGGAAAAACAAAGGGTCAAATCGTCGCAAGAAAGCGATTAAACGTGTTGCCAAGACTCATTTAAAAGTTGCTAACCAACGCAAAGATTTTCATTATAAAACTGCAATATGGTTACTAAATCAATCTCAGGTTATCGCCCATGAAAATTTAAATATCAAGGGACTGGCAAAGTCTATGCTTGCCAAGTCCATTACTGATGCCGGATGGGGTCAATTTCTGCAAATTCTAAATACCAAGGCTGCAAGTGCTGGGTGTTTGGTAGTAGCGGTTAACCCTAATGGCACTTCTCAAGAGTGTTCTGATTGTGGCGCGACAGTACCCAAGACACTGGCTGATAGATGGCACAGTTGCCAATGTGGTGCTAGTTATTGCCGCGACCACAACGCAGCGCGAAATATAAAACATAGGGCGGCGGGGCATCCCGTCCTTCAAAGCTCAGTTAATGTCCGACGGGTTGCCGGGAGTCGCTGAGAAGCCCCCACCGTCCCGAAGGGCGGTGCGGGGAGTATGTCACGTTAGACAAGGCATGGAAGCGGTGGTTAATACCAGATAAAAGTGGGAAGCGAGGAGGAAGACCACGCTTTAAAAAGCGTGGCGATATAAGCTCATTTACTTTTCCGCGTGTCAACTCTTCCAAGGCGGGCGCACACTTAATGGGCAACGTTCTCAAGTTGTCTAAGATTGGCGAAATTGAAGTTATTTTGCACCGTCCAATTCCTGAAGGGTTCAAGATTAAACAGGCGACTATTTTAAGAAGAGCTGATGGTTGGTATGCCAGCTTCTCTCTGGAAGATAAAACTGTACCTGTTGCATTACCTCTTAATGAAATCAAAACCGCTACTGGTATAGATATCGGACTAGAAAAGTTTTTAACCACCGCTAACGGACAAAGTATTGAAGCACCGCAGTATTACCGCTTATCGCAGGCAACTCTGGCACGTCAGCAACGAAAACTAGCACGTAAGCAAAAAGGGTCTAAAAACTATGCTAAACAAGTGAACAAGGTGGCGCTTGTTCACCTGCACATCGCACGTCAACGCAAAGAGTTTCATTATCAAGTTGCTCATTGGCTGATTAATTCGTATGACTTAATCATTTTTGAAAATCTGAACATCAAGGGACTGGCCAGAACACGACTGTCTAAGTCAATACTGGATGCTGCCTGGGGTTCCTTCCTTCAAATCATGCAAGCAGTAGCGGTAAGACGCGGCAAGCTGACACTTGGAGTTGACCCTAGAGGAACGAGTATTAATTGTTCGGGTTGTGGTACGAGGGTTGAAAAATCCTTGTCGGTTCGTGTTCATAGTTGTTCTTGTGGATTGGTCATCGACCGAGACTGGAACAGCGCATTAAATCTTCTAAAACTTGGGTCGGCTGGACTACCGATTCCTGGCTGTGGAGGCTTAGACATTAGTCAGCCACTGAAACAGCAAGTTTCATTTGTGAATCTGAGATGCTCCCGTTACACTGCTTGCAGTTAGCGGCGAGAGTTGTCACTGCTTGATGTTGGTTTCGAGGTATGCAGAAATTTGTAACATTTGAGGGAAATCTAACTTCATCGAACAATTCCTGCCAAAAGTGAAAACCCAGACTGGAGACACAATAGCCGCGATCGCCTCTCAAGTTTTCAATGGCGACGTTACCCGCTTTACTGAATTGCTTGACCTTAACCCCGATATCGACGTGTTCTCTGAATTGGTGGAGGGACTGGATTTAGAAATCCCCAACACGTCCCAAATCCTCAACTACGCCAAGCCTGTGCTGTCGCAGATTGGTGAAACTTTAGACACTGCAAGCAATACGCTCACCACACTACAAACGCAATTACCCAGCAACTTGCAGGGATACGCGGCGGATGCTCTGAAGTTACTGGGCGATGTGAATGGCGTTTTGGGGGATGTAGAAACGACGCTTACCAAGGCAGAAGAACAAGTTTCGAGCTATGACGGTAAGCCAGTGCAGCTGGTGAAATGGCTTTTAGGAGGTCAAGTCTAGTGAAACTTATCGCCCCCTTTTGTCGTTGCCGAATTGGTGAGAGTGTTTTTGAAAGTGGCGATCGCTTCTTGCTCGAAGTAAGTGTAGAACTTGGCGAAAGCGAAAGGTCAAGCCGTTGCAGCTTTTCTATTTATGATCCAGGTTTAGTAATTGGCGGAAAATTTCAACAAATATCGTTTACCAGTGGAGGCATTGAAGTGCCACCCGAACTGCTATCTTCCTCCAAGCAGCAAGCGGCTACCACACCTGCTACTGCACTAACAACAGCAGACGCAACCCTCCCCACTTCAACTACAGGCGGCGCTGCCATCCTCACCCGCCCTACGGGTAGGACAAAAGCCGCTCAAACTGATTATTACAATCGCATCTGGTCAACAATGTCCATCCGTCCCGATCGCCTGGGACTAGTAAAAGAGGCGGCACAGACTGCGATCGCCAACCAATCAAGGTATCAGACCGTATCCGCCAAAACTGGTGTGCCGTGGTATGTAATTGCAGCGATTCATTACCGCGAATGCTCCTACAATTTCAACCAGAATATTGCCAATGGCGATTCGCTCCAGCGCAAAACTGTGCGCGTACCAGCCGGACGCATCCCCGGCGTTGCTCCTCCCTACACTTTTGAGCAAGCCGCCATCGATGCGTTGACCTCTGACAATCGCTTTAAGGGTGTGAATTGGGGGTCAATTCCTGATTTGTGCTGGTTCTTAGAGCAATACAACGGGCTGGGTTATTTGTTTAAAGGGCGGCCGTCGCCGTACCTGCTTGCTGGCTCTCAGCACTATGATTCGGGGATGTATGTTGCAGACGGCAAATACAGTAGTGGCACAACTGACAGACGAACTGGTACATTGCCCATTATTTGGAGTATCCAAAATTCCAAGCGGGCAATGACCCCAGAAACTCAGCCGCAGCCACCCCAAGTACAACTGCTGCTTGCTGCTGCACCATCCCAAGAAATTAGCCTCAAGGGAACTGAAATAATTATTGAGTTGGGGTTTGAACCTGACCAACTCATTGCCTACCACTTCATTCATGTCGGCACTGATTCGGCAAAAGGTGAGAAGGATATCACTGTCTTTACAGGGCAAAGCATTCGCTGGCTGATGACCAGGCGAACTGAGAATAAGTCTTTTGAAAATGTCACTCTGCGGCAGCTGGCAGAAATTGTCACTCGTCAGCACAATCTGAAACTGGAGATGGAAGGAAACGGGCCCACCTATCAGTTTCTTGATCAGACGGGCATCACCGCCTACGAACTGCTGCTGCGGCAGTGCAGGTCAATTGGTTACATTGTCAAAGATGAGAAAAATAAACTCATTCTCAAACCTAGTGGTAGACCGGAATACACTGGAATTGTCATTGATTGGGAGAATGTGATTAACCTCCGCTTTGGCGATAAAGCCAGGGGCGATCGCACTTCCAGCCCTGGCACATCTGCCACCTCTCCCCCGACTCCCGCAGCTGCATCTAAGGCAGTGATTGACCGCAAGACTGGGAAGGTGGAACAACATAAAGCTGAAGATAAGGCGGGTACAGGTAAAGCACCAAGTGGAGTGACTGGTGCAGCCGCGCCACCGATCGTGGGGAATGTGAAATCAAAGCCCTCGACTACCACCGCCGATAATACCCCCAAGGAGTCGCCCAAAAAAATTGAGCTGCCCAAAACCAGCGCCAAGACTCAGAAAAATCCTAACGGTACAACCACAACCATTACCACCAAAACCGATAAAACTATTGAGCGCGGCAAAATTGTAACAGTGGTGGAAACAACTTCAGTCACAGGTGCAACGACGATCAAGGAAGTCGTGACAACCACCGAAACCACTACAGGCACGACGATTGAGACTGAGGATATCGCCGCCAATGGTGTCATCACCAAGTCCACGACCAGCAACAGTCAAGTTTCTAAAGCGGCGCTAGCTAGCCTCACTCTCAAAGCAGAAGATCCGCCTTCAGCACCAGTCACGGCCAACCCAGGTAAAAGCGAAGATGGAGCGGGAATGCCGAGACAGGCAATTGGGGCAATTGACTTGGCTGATGGGATGGCACAAGGGGAGGCGATCGCGGACGAAGCCAAACGAATTAAGGGGTATGAGAGCGAGGCGACTGTGATTACCACACCAGAATATTTGACCATTACGCCAGGGCAAATTATTGGCATATCTGGTGAACTCGTGCCAGCACCATTCAATAGGGAGTGGCGAGTCAGTAATGTATCGCACAAGTTTCCTGGCGGTGTAACTCAGTTGCAGTTCTACACCCCACAAGCCGCACCTGCGACAAATGCCGCGCCTGTTGCAACTGCTGCCACAACTCCAACAGTAGTAGGGCAAGCACCGGGAGGTTGGATAATGCCGTGTGGTGGTAGAACTGGTGATGGCTACGGCCCGAGGCCGGGACGAAGCCCAGGATACCGACACAAAATTTTAGATATTGCAAATAGCCTTGGCACTCCAATTGTGGCGATGAATGACGGTGTGGTTGAGGATGTTGTTGGATCTTGCCGTGTGGGTGATAAGCGTTGCGGTGGCGGCTGGGGAAATTTCGTCCTTGTGCGTCATGCAGGCGGAATCTACACCCGCTACTGTCATCTATCAAGCGTCACTGTCGCTAAAAATCAGCCTGTCAAAAAAGGCGAAGTAGTAGGGAAGATGGGGGATACGGGTTATAGCTTTGGGAGTCACCTACATTTAGATATACGCAAAGGATCTGGCTCAGGTGAGGCTATTTTGTGTTCGAGTTTAGGGCTAAAAGTTCCGGGGACATATAGAAGTGGTTTTAAGTATTAATCGAGCGTACACTCGTTAAATGATGTATACTGATTTTAGTACGCATCGCTTCATCATGTCTAACCCCAACCCTAAAACCCAATACCTTACCCGCCAGAAGCCGAACTGGAATCACCTCCCTACAAAAGCGATTCGATTACCCGAAATCTTTGAAAACCAAATATTGGAGTTTGCGCGATCGCTTGACAATGGCTTAAATCCTCAATCCTGTGATACTTCTGCACCCCTTTGGGATGACGTGCTTAGTACAGTTAAAAACTGGAAACTAGAGGAAATCGTAAAACTCCAACTTGAACTGCCTGAAATTATCACCAAGAAAAAAGAGGAAACCTGCGTAGGCGCAGCCCCCCGTAGGGATCGCCGTTTAGAACAAGCAATTTTATATTTAGCAGATAGATGCGATCGCGCTTTTAGTCAAGATGGCGCTGGGTTTAATGCTGCTGATGCTGGCTTTGGGCATTGGCTGGCTTCGCAAATTCAGCAGAATAAGCCATTGTTACAAGCTCACGCGATCGCTGCCTTAAAAATGGTGAGAAAGTATGTTAAACAACTCTTGAGTGGCGGTTTATCGCTACCTGAATGGGACGCGATCGCTCACCAGTACGCCAAAAATTCATCACCTATACTCATTCAAAATCTGGATGGCATAGATACACTCCCAGAGCATAGGGTTGAGATCAAGGGCGATATGATTGCTGTGTACGCTCCTTACGATAAATCAGGTAAATTTCAGCGTGATTGTAAAACTATTGATGGTTGGAAATTTGTAGGTGAGGATAGATCCTGGCGTTTTCCTCTCTTGAAAATAGAGGAAGTGATAGAAAAGCTTGGCATAGAACAGTCTGGAGTTTTTTTCATTTCACCAGAGGTAGAAGGTACGATCGCTCTAGCTCAAATACACCGCCAAGAGGAGGAAGCAGCTAAGGAAATCGCAGCGCTGGCGGCGGCTGACGGAATTGTACAGTTAGTAAAAGCTGCTAATTTAGATGCACCTTTAGCTAATGGCTGGTATCTGCGGGATTATCAGAAAAAAGGTGTTGAGTGGTTGCTTGCTCATCGTCGTGGTGGCATCTACACCGGGGGCATTCTTGCAGATCACATGGGGTTAGGTAAATCGCTTGAGGCATTGATAGCAGCAAAAGCAATGCAGTGTACACATGATTGTCCGGTATTTGTCATTGCTCCTGTATCCGTGATGGACAACTGGGTACGCGAGGCGGAACGGGCAGAGGTCAAAATTGAATGCTTCAGTTGGTCCAAACTTCCCAAGCCTCTTGATAATCAGTCTTACGTGCTGATAGCTGACGAGTGCTTTCTTTATGAAACACCAGTATTAACTAATATTGGTTGGTTGCCAATTGGATCTATAGTCGAATTAAAACTTTCTGTGTACGTTGCGTCTTTAAACATTGAACGTAATGTGCTAGAGTGGAAGCCTGTAGACAGATGGATTTCACGGGCTAGAAAGACTAATTTAGTTGGAGTCAAGCATAGTAGCGGCGAGTTCGTTTGCACTGCAAACCACAAGATTTGGACTGAAGAAAACGGATATGTCAAAGCAGAAACGCTCAAACATGGAGCGAGTTTGCGAATACTGCCAGAATACTTTTCTGACACCAACCAAGGGCAAAAACACGGCGAGGTTTTGCAGTCGCACTTGTGTAGGCAAGGCAAGATACAGCATCCCAGAAGTGAGGGAAAAACATTCACTTACGACCAGACAGCCATTAGTGCAGAAAGCTTGTCTATGGTGCGGACAGAGCTTTCAAATGAGGCAGAACAAAAGCGTCAATCAGAAGCGGAAATTTTGCAGCAAATCTTGTGCCAATACGATGAAAGCCAACCAGCCGCAAGAGAGGGAGCGATCGCGTCAGAGAGTCAAATTTGCTTACCTATCAAATATTGGACGGAAACGACCGGATGCCAGTCAACGAATGAGAGAAAACAACCCAACGAAAAATCCTGCTACTTTGCTCAAAATGTCGTTGTCGATGAAAGGGAAAACTTTTTTAGCCAGAGGTGGCAATTCAAAAATTACGGAACCTCAAATGAAGTTGGCTACTGCATTACTACTGACAGATTATATCGAATATCCGATATCTACCAGTTCGGTCAAGCATTTGTTCCCTTCTCTTCCACCTTGTTACAAAGTAGATATAGCCTATCCAGAGAAGAAGTTAGTAATCGAAGTGGATGGGAAAACTCACAAACTCAAAAAACAGAAATTCTTAGACAAGAGGAAAACAGAAGTTTTAAATGCTCTAGGGTGGTCAGTGTTGAGATTTTGGAACGAGGAGATATTGAACGACTTGGAATCAGTATTACTAAAAGTCAAACAGTTTATAACTTAGAGGTTGCTGATAATCATAATTATTTTGCTGATGGTGTTTTAGTCTCAAATTGCCACTACGCCCAAAACCTCAACAGTCAACGGACTAAGAAAATGTTGGAGTTGGCGCACCACAAGAATTGTTTAACAGCGTGGCTATTGACTGGGACACCAATCAAAAATGGTAGGCCGATTAACCTTTATCCGTTACTATTTGCAGTTAATCACCCACTAGCAGATGATAAATGGGAATATGAACGTCATTACTGCAATGCCCATCAAAAATCGATAGGCAGAAAAATTGTGTGGGATAACACTGGGGCAGCGCACCTGGATGAGTTAGCCCAAAAGACCGAGGATGTAATCTTGCGAAGAACTAAACAGCAATGTTTAACTGAATTACCCGATAAAACCCGACTACTTGAACAGGCTGAACTTGATACAAAACTTGCGACTGAATACCAAGAAACAGTGCAATTATTGGTAGAAGACTATCGACGACGGGCTAACTGCCAGAAATTCAAAAATAATTTACCAACACTCTTAAAATCTCAATCCCTAAAAGCTTGGTTTAGCTGGGTATTAGCTTACAATCCTGTTAGTTCTGAAGCTGAAGCGTTGGTAACTATTAATATCTTGCGGAAGGTAGGGAGTGAATTTAAAGTTGATAGCGCGATCGCTCTTGCTGAAGAACTTTTAGAACAAGGTCAACAGGTTGTAATCTTCACTGAATTTGTGGAAAGTGCCAAGGCGATCGCACAGAGACTTAACGGTTTATTACTGACTGGGGAAACTAAACCAGAAGAACGCCAAAGATTAGTTGATCAGTTTCAATCTGGTGAAAACAAAGTATTTGTCGGCACTATCAAAGCTGGCGGTGTTGGTCTAACCCTGACAGCTGCTAGTAATGTAATATTGGTTGATCGGGCTTGGACTCCAGGAGACTGTGAGCAAGCCGAAGACAGATGCCACAGGTTGGGACAAGAAAACGCTGTGTTTGCAACTTGGTTGCAGCTTGGAAACATTGACCAGGTAATTGATGATTTATTGATTCAAAAACAACAGCGAATTGAGTTTGTCTTGAAGGGTAAGCGCAAGACTTTACAGGGTATCAACTCAGCCTCAGATTTAGCTAAAGAGTTGCTGGCGATTCTGTAGGGGAAACCTAACCCCATGTCCCAAATCCTTTCTACCCTAGCCGAACTAAGCAGACTCAAAGCCCAGCTTGCCGAACTCCCTAACCGCGTGTATGGCTTACAAATTGGCATTGTCAGCGACAACGCCGACCCCCTCAACCAACGCCGCATCAAGGTATCGCCCCAATCTAAAGCAGGTTTAGCACCAACGGATTGGCTCTGTCACTGCAACCCAGCCCCGGCGATGGACGCGCCCATTCCTGTAGTTGGTTCAACCGTGTACTTCCAGTTTCTTGACGGTGACCCCCATGATGGGGTGTGGCTGGGCGTGACGCACAACGACACGAACCCGCCAGACCCCACGCAATCCGACCCCGTGCGCGACTGCGCAGTGGAGGTAGCCGGGAACGATCGCCGCACAATTATCGGCTCTAGCACGCACCAGACAGTAGGGGATAGAGTTGACGAAACCGATCAAAATCACGTGGTGAAAGTCGAGCAAACCTACTCCGTGACTACCTCTGTAGGCGAAATTAATTTAGAAGCTGCTAACAACAAAGTCACCATCGCCGGATTGACCGAGGTGCGACTAGAGGATGGAAGTGGCGGTTACATCGTGATGAGTGGCGGAAAACTCAGGTTTGGTAATGCTGCCGGTCAAGAGTGGGAATTAGGGGGAGCGTCGGGAACGAGTTGGACTTGGAATGCTGCTGGAGCAACCATAAACGTTTTAAATGCTGGCGGTTTCCAGATTAATGGCAAGGAAGTGGCCGTTGTGGGTGCAGTCGATAATGATGGCGACCATATAATTAATCGGGGTTACTGATATGTCCAAGCTTCGTGGACTCGCTTACCCCCTCCAAGTCTTCAATGGCTCCCTGAAGCTGAGCGAAGATTTCGACACAATTAGAGATTCGATCTTTAGCGTTTTGGAAACTCGTCCAAGCGAGCGCATCATGCGTCAGAATTTTGGTTGCCCCGACTTCATCTTTGATGCTGTCACCCAACCCCAAGTAGTTTTATCCCGCATCAAGGTGGCACTGGAAGAACAAATTCCCGATGTTGGCTTCGAGGTGACAGGGAATATTCAAGAAGATGGCAGCTTTAACGTGCGGATTGAATGGAGTATCGCAGATGTGCCGCAGCCATCAATTAGTTTGGTATTAAAATCATGAGAAATTGGCGACATCACGCTTTCACTGCTTTTATTGGCACAATATTAGGGACTGTTGCAGTCAGCATTGTCCTTGCCTACAAGCAGCCAGTTTGGAATATAAGCTTTGATGTTTACGGGCGTCAGTTCACAGCTAAACTGGCTGGAGTTCAGTGTCTGTCGTTTTACCCAGTCGAATGGCTTATATCTAGTGCCTACCTAGCTTACGTTTTTCACTACTTCGAGGAAGCAATAGAAGAAGCCGAACGAGCAAGTAATGATTAAGCGAAAAGTCGGAGCGCCGGCTTCCGGCGATCTGAGCTTTTCAAGAGAGGCAAAGGCAGGACTTGCACCTGCACCCTAGCTGGTTACGACCCAGGAAGGTTAGTACTGAGCGTAGCCGAAGTACTTAACCTGCATTTACTATTTCTGCCACTCCGCCAGACGGTCAGCACGATCGCTAAAGTTCTCGCGTTTTGCGAGAACTTTATAATCCTTTTACAGCGAGCTTTTAAAGGATTATCGTCCGATCCAGGTTTAGAAGTTGTCGCCTTTTCCGACAACTTAGGCGATCGCTGCTATCTGGCGGATTCCGCCAGATAGCCTGTAGGGAAATCTGAAACTATGGCAAACCCCACCAGATTCACCCCCTTACAACCCGAACCCCTTTACCCCGCAGACCCTAAGTTAATCTTGCAAGCGATGCAGGATAGATGCTACACGGCAAGCGATCGCCGACTCAATGATTTTTCAACAGCCAGTCCCATCACGGCTCTGTACGAGGGGCATTTGTTCGCTATTTTAGAGCATTTGTACTACACCAATAAGCTACCGTCAGCAATGGCGGTACAGTTCCTGAAGATTGCTGGCATTCAAAGGAGATTGGGAAAAGCAGCGCAAGTTTCCCTCACTTTTACGCTCTCAGCGCCACTTGGCAGTCCATTTTACCTGAGTGCGGGGTATATGGTGAGCGACGTGTCAAATACCTACAACTTCCTCACCGATGAAGACTTGGTAATTCCGGCAGGGTCAATCGCAGGAGTGGTGAGCGCGACAGCTGAAAACTTGGGTAGGGCGTACAACCTTCCCGCCTACACCATTAAGAATTTGAGCGAGTCGCGGGCATTTCTACAAAGCGTAACCAATACCGAGCCAGCGAGTGGCGGAATCGACGAAGAGACGGAGGACGAGGCTAGAGCCAGAGGGTTCGTTGCTCTGCGGCGGCGGGGACTGACGAGCGCTGACGATTACGAGCAAGAGACGAAGCTACTATTGGGCGAGGGGAGTGTAGCCAAAACTGTGGGGTTATTGGCAGCTGATAAGGTCACTTTTGAAAAGGGCGCAGTCCATGTATTTGGACTCAACCCAGATGGTACAGAGTTAAACCAAGCTCAGATTAACGAACTGCAATCAGCCTTAAGAGCGCCAGGGAAAGCGCCAATAGGAGTACTGGTCTACGTTTCCAGTATCGAGCTTGTGCCATTGGAGGTGTACGCGATCGCTTCTCTACTTCCTGGGAGTAATCCAGAAGCGATCGCACTCACGATTTACCAACGACTGCAAGAGTATCTCCAGCCAGGTAATTTACTGGGAGAAACCATTAACCTCAAGGAATTGGAATTTCAGGTAAAACTGGCAGGAGTAGAATTTGTGCAGTCCGTTTCCACACATACAGCGCTGGATGTTTCTTATGCAGATATCCAATTACCTAACTCTTACAGTGCAGCTTACCTGCTCGACCTCACGGTTGACCTGATGTTAGGAGGACAGAATTTTACCTATAGCTACGGCGAGGGAGGGGATTTAGATTGAGTCAACAAGAACATAAAATTGGGCAAAATTACCACGTAGAGGACTGGCTGAGTGTACCAGGTGCAGAAGTTATTATCCGTAGCCAAGTCGATAGCAAGATAAAAGCTAGTGAGTTGGCTGCTATAGTCAATCGCCTTGCAGTAAATCGACCAGATGCCAAAGTTGAATATTTCATCACAATTCACCCTCAACGCGCTTGACTGACTAACCATGAAATTAAAAAAGAGTCATTATTCAATCGTCGCAGTCTCCACAAGTTTGATACTTCTAGTTTGTTATGCTATCGGCATTACTAGACCTAACTTGATAGATATATCTATGCTTGTCTTGCTTGCATTTAATCTTTTGGTGTCGGCAGTAGCCGCAATTCCTAACAGTTTTTTTGACAATCCCTAGCGCTTATGCCATCTGCCTGGGAATTAGGGAGGCCAATTTATAAACGTCTCCCCATCGCCGAAGAGAAATACCAACTTAGCCCAGATGATCCCGAACTCGACCCTGTGGCGGATTGGTTGACTTTGCCAATAGACGAATACCTCATGGCAATCAAGGCAGCAGTAGATAATTTTTATGCCGACTACCTTGACCCCGCTACAGCTAAAGCTGAAAACCTAGACTGGCTTGCTCAATTGTGTGGCTTCACAGGCGAATACTGGGAAACCAGTTGGACTGAGGCACAAAAGCGATCGCTCATCTCCAACGCTTTTACCTTCATCTGGGAATCAAAAGGCACAAGGGCAGTACTGGAATTTTTGCTACTGACCTTTGGTATCCAAGGTAAGATTTACCTTTTGGGTGAATTCCTGGCAGGACGTAACGTAGCAGGCGATGCGCTAGGTGGGGAATCACTGGAATACTTCTTGTTGTTGCCACTTGCTTATCTGCGAACCTCATACCAGTGGCGGTTAGCGGTTAAATTCAATCGGTTGTACGGGCTGGTGTACGTCAAATCAACCGTGTGTTACAGCCAATTCGTAGCAGGCTTTTCGATCGCTGGCGATCCTATTTTTGATACTTCTGTCGCCTTTTAGTTACAATTCATACCGAAGTTCGAGGAATTGGTATGAACAAAGGTGAATTAGTTGATGCGATCGCACAAGGCTGGCGTTACCAAAAAGCAAGCGGATGCTGTCTTAACCGCCGCTATTGACACTATTATTGAGACTGTCTCTGATGGCGATAAAGTAGCTTTGGTTGGCTTTGGCTCGTTTGAAAGGCGCGATCGCAAAGCCCATGAAGGTCGTAACCCCAAAACTAATGAAAAGATGGAGATTCCAGCAACTAGAGTACCTGGCTTCTCTGCTGGGAAACAGTTTAGAGAATCAGTGGCTCCGTGACAACTCCCGGCGCTGATGCTACGCATACAGCGCGGGCTTCTCAAGATCGCTCCCTGCTCCCCTGCCCCCAAGGGGAACCCTAAGCCAGAACAAAGCTTTCTGGCTTTATGACCACAATCACAGGCAAATTCGTAGACAGTGGCGGGGTGACTTTTGATGGTGATTTAACACTCACCCTCGATGCGCCGTTAGTTGATGTTGGCACTACACCTGACTCTATTTATACTCTTAGCCCCCACGTCTTCACTTTTACGGCTGGCACACTAAGCGGTGTGAACGTTGTCGAAAGCGCTACCAGCAATGTCACATACCGCTTTGTTGTTAATCGATACACTACCAAAACTACCTACTGGCTCCCAGACGGCACGCAATACGATGGCCCGGTAGTAACCAATAGCGGTAATTACTACACAGGCACGTTTTACGATGCAGCAACTTCTCAGCGATTAGGGCAGGTGACAAGCACAGAATCAACTGTGGTGATGGATTTTCACGCCATTCTGCCCAATGCTGCATCTATAGAATTTGCCTCTCTTATCCCCTCACGGATTTCTACAGATTCTTTGCCCCGCACAATAAGAGCGATCGCTGAACTCCTGACCACCGATGCTGATTTTGTAGAGGCACTGCGCGGGGGACCGCGATTCAAAGGCGCTTACTCAGGTGCAACTTACTACCAAAGGGACGATTCTGTAACCTACGGTGGCTCAAGCTGGGTCTACATCAATGCTGACCCTGCTGTAAACCAAACTCCCTCGCTTGTAAACACTACCTACTGGCAGATCCTAGCCCAAAAGGGTGATCCTGGTGGAACTGGGGGAAATGATACCGCTTACGATGCGACCGGATGGAATGGGGCGACAGATGCACCTAGCCGCAATGCAGTGCGCGACATTTTAGAGCAAAAAGTTAGCATCTCTGCGCTGAGCAGCTACGCCCTTCTAGCTAGCCCAGTGCTGATTACTCCCACTAGAACTACAAGCCCAAGCGTGGGCGATCGCTCTTTGGCAATTCCTACTACCAACTGGGTAGGAAGCGAAATCGCACGAGTTGGGTTTTCATCTCTTAAAACCAACGACCAAACAATCACAACTGATGTATTGACTGCACTGGCTTTCAATCAAGAATTGTTGGATAGCGACAATGCCTTCAACTCAGCAACTGCAACTTTTACGGCTCCCAAAACCGCATGGTATGAATTTAATTTAGGCTGCCGATTAGAGGCAGTCAGTACGATTACTAGGTTTTTGGGATTAGTGATAGTTGGAGTAAATCAATATGTATTGTGGGAATTAGCTGGATCTAATAGCTTGGCAAGCTCCGGCTTTGTTGTGATTAATTTAGCAGCCGGACAAACTGCTCAATTTCAAATTTATGCCAGCAGCGGCGGCACTATTACTAATAAAAATACCTATCCGAATTCTTACTATACTTTCTGCTCCGGTAAGCAAACATTTTTATGACAGACCAACACGAGAAAAAAATGGGGCAGGCTTCAAAAAACGATGCTCCGTGGGACAAGACAGATAACTCAAAACAAGCCTGCCCCATTTTTTTAGGGGTCAAATGATATGACCAAAACAACTTTTGTAAATGGCACAGTAGTAACGCCAGTATGGCTGAATGCTCAACAGAACATAGTTTTTGATGGTCAGGATTTGGATGGGCATTACTCGAAAATTACAAATAGCGATCTAAGTACAGATGCCGGACAAATTCTACCGGAATGGCAAGCCTTTAGAGATACTTTTAAAGTTACTGCCAGCACTGGACTAAGTATTGCTTACCAAGGCGGTTCTGTTACTTTACCATCAGGTGTGATTTTGGCGATCGCTCCTGGAACTTTATCAGTTACTGCCAGTACTACAAACTACGTTTTTATTAATCGTACTGGCAGCGTTCAAAGTAGTACTACACGCCCATTGTTTGGGATTATCTTGGCTGAAATTACAACTTCAACAAATGCTGTTACTGGAATTGTTGATGCTCGTCCCCGCTATCAAATTCTTCCGAAAGCGTCCGCTATTAAAATATTTGGCGGTACTGGCGATGAAGGCGATGCAGTAATTAGTGTCAATACCGCCCTTGAGCGAGGTGAATATTACTATCAAAATCTCACTATTAATGGTGGAGTAAATGTTACTTGCACTTCTGGACAACTAACAATTTATTGCTCAGAAACTTTCACTCTTAACGGCACAATCACAGTATCTGCTCCCAGCATTGGCGGTGGTTACACTCTTGCTCCAGCACTTGTAGCACATCTGACGGGCGGAGAAAGCGGTTCGGGTTATGGTGCGGGGCGCGGTGAGGCCTCTGGGCAAACCTATAGCTGGTTGATATCTCGCGTTGGCTCTGGCGGAAGTGCTGGGTATGTGGTTGCTCAGACAAGCGCAAGCGCCTGGTTTCCGCAAACCAAAGGCGGCAACGGCGGGGGCGTGCTTATCGTTGAAGCCAAAAAGATTGTCGTCAATGGCTCTGTTATTTGCGTTGGCACCGCTGGAGGCAATGGCACTAATGACGGCAACATCCGCACCGGTGGCGCTGGAGGTGGTAGCGGTGGCGGCATTATTTTAAGAGCAATTGATTCAATCACTGTCGCCCCAGCTGCTAGCTTAGATGTGCGCGGTGGTGGCGGGGGCGGCGCTCCTTCTGGAACTGGAGAATCGGGATCTGGTGGTGGCGGGGGATGGCTAGTTTTCCAATCGCCATCTACAAACACCAGTGGAGCAACCTTGACCGTTTCTGGCGGGGCGGCGGGATCTGGAGGAGCGACAGGACAAGTGCCCTTTGGGGGTGCAGGCGGAAGTTTTGCAGGACTTGGAGGCTCTCAAGCTGGCAACGGTGCGGCGGGAGCATCAGGACAAATTCTTTATCAGTCGTTCGTCCCGATCGCTTAAACTCAACCTTAAATATGTACTATTTACTTGAAAATTCAACAATTATCGGATCTTCAGACAATTTGGCTAATTGCCCATCCCAATATCAAGCCATTGAATCAGAGCTAAATTTACCTGTTGAACTTGTTTACTGGGATGGGCAAATTATTAGCCCAAAGCCTACCAAGCCCGAAGCTAGAGCCATTTGGGATAATGAACAACTGGAGTGGATTGTACCGCCGCCAAGACAGATGCCATCAACACCCGATTGGGGCAAATTGATTGCGCTTTTAGATAGCTCCCCAGAGTGGGGACGGGCTTATGCAGCGTCTGAAAAGACGCTCAAAGCGAATACGGCTTTTACAGCAATGCTTACGACCCTCACGAATTTCCGCAAAACAGAAACCTTGGAATTTGCTCTAGCCAAACTCAGAGAAGCGATGACAGGGATTTCTGGCGTTGGTGACTTCACGGCAGAGGAAATTGTCAGCATTAACCAGAAGTTGACTGATTGTGGTTTTGAGTTGCAATTATCCTAAGGCAGTGTGGTCTTGGGGAGACAGTGCTCCACTTGGGCTTTGCCCAAGTGGAGCAACTGGCGTGGTTTCCACTCGTGTTCAACTGCCGAAGCGTCATTTTTTTGGCTTCATCCGCACCAACTAAATCTCGAAATTGCCGATAGATAATCAATTCTTCCAGGAGTTGATTGATGCGCTCAAAGGACGAGGCGATCGCGCTTTTGCCTGTGTGAATAGCTTCTTTAATATCCTTGGTTTGCTTGCGTTCAGCCTCTAAGTTTTGGATATGCCAATTGTGCTGATTGATTCGTTCCAAGCACGATTGGATTTGTATTTCAATTGGCGGGGGTTGTTGCAGGGATTTAAATAGCTGTGCCGCAAATTTTGGCGGGACTGAATAACCAATAATTGAGCCAGCAGTGGCAGTATCGCTAGGGAATTCGTACCAATCAGGAAAACCCTGCAATCGCGCTGCTGCTGCTATTGAGACAGATTTTACAGTGCCATCTGGCAGCCAAATATCTAAGAATTTATTGCGAGATCCTTTGCCATCGGTGAAGATGCTACGTAGAAGCGTATTGCATGGGCTATTGGCACCCTTGATTTTATATTCTCCCCTCGCCCCTGTTCTTTGGATTAACAATGGCGTGGGTTCATTAGTAGCTAAAAACTCTTCAAGCGCCTTTTTTTGCCCTGATACTAGCTCAGATTTTACCATTTTTGGGATAAGGTCGCTGATAACTTCATACCACCCTGCTGGCTCGATTGGATCTGGTAGTGGCGGCAGCCATCCCTTGGATGCACAGAGAATAAATCTCTGTCGGGTTTGGGAATCAAGCAAAGTCATTATTTCACCGTGCCAGATATATCCTTCAACTTCAAGAGCCTGGGCAATAATTTTAAAACTTTCTGACTCACGGTAGCGCCTGACATTTTCCAGCGTGAAAAATTTTGGCTTGAGGTGACGGATGGCGTCTGCCACAGAATTCGCCATCTCGATATCTTCAGGAGTCTCCACAGCCTCGCCTTTGGCGTTACTAAAATTACTGCACATTGGGGAGGCATGAAGGAAATCGGGATTTTTTGGGAAGCCTGGGAAGCCCAAAGCTGAGACTTCCTGAACAGTCCTTCTGACAACTGTGCAACCATACTCATGAAAGTTTTTCTCGTGAGTGTCAGCGATCGCACCACTTAACTTTGGTTTTTTTGGATCGAACTCCACAGCAACAAGCGGCCGGATACCAGCTTCCACCATCCCAGCTTCTACGCCACCACCGCCGGCGAATAAGATTACAGCAATTGGGGCATCTGGTGGGAGGATTGGTTTATCACTCCTGAAAAACCTTTCAGGAGTGGTAGGCACTCTCTTCAAATTCTCTAAAAACGCCGCATCCACTATCATCTCATCGCCCTTCAAGCTCCAGCGAACGCGGTATTTAGAGCCAATCGGCGCAATGATTTCACATTCATTTGTAACGCCTGGGGTGACGGCAAAGCGATCGCCTACCTCAATCTTCTTGGGCGATAGCGCAGCTCCTTCGAGTCCACGAGCGTCTGAAATTTTCTTTACCAATCTAATAGGCCAATCAAATGGCTCACCGCCAACACTCAGAGCAAGCCTCGTACCTCGAACACCGCATACTTCGGCGCACTCTCCCAAGAGCGCTAGTTTGGCATCGGGATTTTTGGCTTTGGTATTTGTATCGCCAAAGCTCACATCGCATACAAATTGAACGCGATCGCCAATCTTGAATTGCTCTGGCTGTCCGAGATTGGGTGCAGTGGTTTTCAAGTTATTCATGGTTCTTAAAAAGGGATGTCTCGATCTGTCATTCCGCACTGAGCATATTCTTGGTCAATCG